>LSQX01213514.1_pt1 | contig 30789 bp, 25 predicted proteins | sample 654561 | NCBI WGS metagenome assembly LSQX01 (sample SAMN04489861, study PRJNA283612) | anaerobic digester metagenome | isolation source: 4 biogas reactors fed with cattle manure at either 37C or 55C with and... | place: Denmark: Kongens Lyngby | collected 2014 | reverse complement strand
GCTTGAAGCTGTTCAGTTAAGTTTTTCTTCAATCCCTAAGTGAACGCTTCTTTTTATTGGACGGCTTTATTTTTTACAATATGAGGGAAACGTGCGGCATAAAGGTTGAATATTATTAAATAAAAAGCACCGGTACTACCGATGCTTTTCGCTTGCTTTGGGTCTGAATATTTTTCCATGTAAATGGAATAATCATCTATCCACTCTGGCACTTCCACCCGACATCAACTTTTCCACTTCTCTAACATTTGCCATAGAAGTGTCACCAGGTGTCGTCATCGCCAAGGCACCATGAGCAGCACCATAATTGACTGCCTTCAATGGGTCGCCTGTCGTCATGAACCCGTAAATCAAGCCCGAAGCGAAACTGTCACCACCACCGACACGATCCATAATTTCAAGACGGTCATAAGCATTTGCCTTGTATATCTCTCCGCCAGCCCAACACATGGCGCTCCAGTCGTTAATCGTAGCAGAATGAACCGTCCTCAACGTTGTAGCAATGACCTTAAAATTCGGATAGGTTTTCACAACCTCTTTGATCATATTCTTATAGCCATCCAAATTCAATTCCTTTAAGTTCTCATCATTCCCTTCAACCTGGAAACCCAAAGCAGCAGTAAAATCTTCTTCATTCCCAATCATCACATCAATATATTTCGCTATTTCTCGATTCACTTCCTGGGCTTTTGCCTTGCCACCTATGCTTTTCCATAAAGAAGGCCTGTAATTCAGATCATACGATACAATTGTTCCATACTTTTTTGCAGCCTGAACTGCTTCAAGAACAACCCCTGGTGTTGTCTCGGAAAGAGCCGCAAAGATCCCTCCCGTGTGGAACCATCTGCTCCCCAGCTTACCAAAAATATATTCCCAATCTATATCTCCTTTTTTAAGCTGCGAGGCTGCCGTATTCGCTCTGTCTGAAACACCAAGCGCTCCGCGGACACCAAAACCACGCTCTGTAAAATTCAAACCATTTCGAGTATCCCTTCCGATGCCATCAAACGGTACCCATTGAATAAAACGGGTATCCACACCGCCCTGCAAAATGAAGTCTTCCAGCAAGCGTCCAACATCATTGTCCGCGAAAGCAGTAACTACAGCCACATCCATTCCAAAGCATTTCCTTAGGCCACGGGTAACATTATATTCTCCTCCGCCTTCCCATGCATTGAAAGCTCGTGTGTTACGGATACGTCCTTCCCCCGGATCCAGTCTTAACATAATTTCACCAAGAGAAATACAATCATACATACATTCGCTTTTAGGTTTTACTGTTATAATCCCCATAGAAAGACCACTCCTTTTCATCATTCTCTTGCTTCTTTGATTTTACGGATAAAGACTTTCGCCGTCTCGGTAATCCGTGCATAATCCCCTGTTTTTGCTCCGGCTGTAAGGCTGCTTCCCGCACCAAGCGCGACTGCTCCGGCTTTTATCCATTCGGCAGCATTTTCTACTGAAACTCCACCTGTGGGCATCAACTCAGCTTGCGGTACAGGCCCTTTAATCGCCTTAATTATTTTCGGGCCAAACAGTTCCCCCGGGAATACCTTAACGATATCCGCACCAACCTCCATGCATTCAATCACTTCCCGTATTGTCATGGCACCCGGCATACAAGCTATTCGATAACGGTTGCAAAGCTTCACGGTTTCAATGTTCAGGCTTGGACTGACCACATATTTTGCCCCGGATAGAATAGCAATTCTTGCAGTTTCGGGGTCGAGAACTGTACCGGCGCCAAGGATGATCTGTTCATCGGAAAAGCGTTTTGCGAGAGACTCAATCACCTTATGAGCACCGGGCACAGTAAAGGTAATCTCAATAGCAGGTACTCCTCCCTCAAGACATGCTTCGGTTATTCTGATAGCCCTATCCTCATTTTCTGCTCTGACAACGGCTACCAGCCCCGTCTGTCGAATGCGTGCAATAACTTGTTCTTTTTTCATAGCCATCACCTCATCTTTTCAATATAATTATTGTTTCAAAAATCCAATATCAGTAAACATTTAACGATGTCTGCCATGTCTTGCAAAAGAGCTGGCTTTACCGACCATGCATACTCTTGAAGCAGTAAAATTCAGCTAACCCCCAAGACAAATACAGCCTGGTTAATGATCACAAAGAGTTTTGTCAGTTTGCAAATAATTCAGAAGGCTTCAATGCCTCTGAAAAATGCTATTAAATAAAGTAAGAAGGTTGAACATCCTGGCTGGCACAAAATGCACCAGGCACAACTAAAGGAAACCCAACCTCTTTGATATCGCATCAGCAGCTTCAACTACCATACCGCTCAATTCCATGTCTCGCTTCGGGCATATCGATTTTTTGTCTCCGGATATACTAAGAGCAGCTATGACCTTGCTGGTAAAATCCTTTATCGGAGCTGCCAGGCATCGGATTCCACTTTCATGCTCCTCATTGTCAACTGCCCAGCCTCTTTGTTCTGTTTTTTCCAACTCGGACAGAAATGTTTCCTGATCCGTTATTGTATTTTCAGTATAGGGTTCGAAATTAATACCTTGGAGAATATACTTCTGACGGGATTTACTCTGGCCTGACAATAAGACTTTGCCCAAAGCCGAGCAATACACGGGTAATCTTTTTCCGATCTGTGAATAGAGCCGTAAGCTTTGTATAACATCGACCTTCTCTATATATACGACTTCTGTTTTATCCAATATGGCAAGATGAGTAACCTGACCGGTCATTTCGGCCAGATGGCGCATAATAGGGGCTGCTTCGGTCTTTAACTCCAGCTGGTGCAGATGAAGGCTGCTAATTTCTATAAACTTTAAGCCAATTTTATAAAGACCGGATTTTTGATCTTTTTCGATATATCCGCGATGAACAAGCGCATTGATGAGCCGATGCACAGTACTTTTATGTAGACCAAGTTTCTGACCTATCTCGGTAACTCCCATTCCCTGGGCGGATATGGCCAGCAGCTCAATAATATCCAGTGTTCTGTCTAGTGTTTGTACATTTTGAATGCTCATCGCTCACCTTTGTTTCATATTATGAAACACTATTTTGTATTATGATACAATTATAATCCAAATAGCGAATTGCGTCAAGATTGTGAAGGAAAATAAAGTATGAAAAAACTTTGTATGATTGAGTGTACCATCAGAACGTGGTATAATTATCCTAAATTCAGATAATAATCATGATAGACGAAACATGCTGAAGTATTTTCGTCCGGAAGGCTATATTCAAACTGCTTGGTTATCATGATAGACGAAGCATTCTGAAGTATTTACCCTGTTTTCTGTTTTGAGGAGTGAAAGATTATGGTTTATGTTATGCTGGCTGATGGGTTTGAAGAGATAGAAGCGTTAACGGTTGTGGATGTGTTGCGCAGGGCAGATATAGACGTTTTCACGGTTTCAATTACCGATAATAAAACGGTTACAGGCTCTCATGGTATTCCTGTCATTGCAGATAAACTCATCGACGACGCTGATTTAATCAATGCAGACATGGTCATCCTTCCCGGGGGAATGCCAGGCACTGAAGGCCTGTATAATAGCTCTATACTGGAAAAGGCTATCGGTGAAAGGGTGGAGCAGAACAAGTGGATGGCCGCAATTTGCGCCGCACCGATGGTCTTGGGAAAAAGAGGTTATTTGAAGGGCCATGAAGCCATTTGCTTCCCCGGTTTTGAAAAAGACCTGCATGGCGCTACGATTAAGGATTGCCCCGTGGTCATTTCAGGCAAATTCATCACATCCAAAGGACCAGGCACTGCTTTGGATTTCGCATTGGCAATTGTATCTGTTTTGAAGAATGAAGAAACGGCACAAACCTTGAAAGTAAATATGCAGGCAGAATAACGGAAAGCATCGTAGGGTTTAAGAGTTTAATGAAAAATAAATTGCTTCAGAGAATCGAGGAAAATCCGATAATAGCAGCTGTCAGAAATGAAATGGATATCCAGGAGGCTGTTCTTTCTCCTGTTTCGACCATTTTTCTACTCCAAGCCGACATTTTTAACATTCAAAATATGGTTGACCGCATTAAAGATGCGGGTAAATCCGTTATCATTCATATCGATTTTTTGGATGGGATCGGGCGCGATAACAGAGCCATGGACTATATTTGCGAAGTAATTCAGCCTCATGGCATTATCAGTACAAAAAACAGCAGTATCCGATATGCAATGAGCAAAAATATGTTTACCATCCAACGAATATTTTTGATTGACAGTCTCTCATACGAAAATTCTATTCGCACAGCACAATCCACCCATCCAGATATGGTTGAGGTAATGCCCGGTATCATGCCAAAGGTCATTCGTCGTATCTCACGACAACTCCACATGCCCGTGATAGCAGGTGGCCTTATAGAGTCAAAGGAGGATGTAATTGAAATCCTAAATGCAGGTGCTCTGGCAATATCAACCGGTAAAAAAGTGCTGTGGGAATCATGACGGCTGGATGAATGGAATGGTGGAACCTTTCTCATAACCTGCATTCTCTGCACCTCAGCAGAGGGTCATCCATCGATTGACATCTTTCCATCACATTGCTATAATGTGAATGGTTTAACGCGATCAGCGCACCGACAAACAAGCGCTTATTGTTTTTTATCAAATGCAACTTTCTGAAAATTAACTTTCAGAAAGCGATTGAATTAGTCTGCAAATAAGGTTACCCTTACTTGTGAAATAGATTATTGGAGGTCTGATCATGAGTACCACAACTTATAACCCCTATGAAATCGCTCAGGAGCAATTTGACAAGGTTGCCGCAAAGCTTAATCTGGACAAGGCTGCTTGTGAATTTCTGCGTCAGCCTATGCGTGAGTATCATTTTCTGATTCCTGTACGTATGGACGATGGAAGTGTTAAGGTTTTTAAAGGCTTCCGTGTGCAGCATAATGATGCAAGAGGTCCCGCAAAGGGAGGCATTCGTTTTCATCCGCAGGAAACCATCGACACCATCCGCGCACTATCGATGTGGATGACTTGGAAATGTTCGGTTGTGGACATTCCTTTGGGCGGTGGCAAAGGCGGTATCATCTGCGATCCGCGGAATTTAACCGAACGGGAACAGGAACAATTGTGCCGTGGCTATGTCCGGCAGCTGGCACGTAATGTTGGTCCATGTCAGGATGTTCCCGCACCCGATGTCATGTCAAGTGCAAAGCATATGCTATGGATGCTGGATGAATACGAAACCATTCACGGCGCTAAATACCCAGGGTTCATCACCGGCAAGCCAGTAGGAATGGGTGGTTCGTTAGGTAGAAAAGAAGCTACTGGTTTTGGTGTGATCTATGTTTTACGCGAAGCACTGAAAAATTTAGGAATTGATATCACAAAAACAACCGCAAGTTTCCAGGGATTCGGCAATGTTTCCCAATATGCCGTTCGTCTGTATCAACAGCTTGGCGGTTGCGTGATGGCCATTTCATGCTGGGATGAAGCTGATAAAACAGCCTATACCTTCCGCAGAAAAGATGGTTTTGATATTAATGCCCTTACCGAAATAACAGATGCATACGGAACCATTAACAAGGAAAAGGCTAAGGAACTGGGCTGTGAAGTTCTGCCAGGTGATGCGTGGATAGAACAGGATGTTGATATTCTGATTCCGGCTGCGTTGGAAAATCAGATCACCATCGCAAATGTCAATAAAATCAGCCAACAGGTTAAGGTCATCCTTGAAGCTGCCAATGGGCCTACAACACCCGATGCCGACCAGGTCATTCAGGATAGGGGCATTTTCCTAATTCCAGATTTCCTTGCCAATGCTGGTGGTGTAACTTGCAGTTACTTCGAACAGGTTCAGTGTAATATGAACTTCTATTGGGAAAAAGACGAAGTGCTACAGAAGCTTGATGTAAAAATGACCTCTGCCTTTAAGGCCGTATACGAGCTTGCCCAAACCAAGAACCTGAACATGCGCGATGCAGCATATGTGATCGCCATTAACCGTGTAGCCCAGGCTGTGAAGAGCCGGGGATGGGTGTAATCTTGGTATAGGCTGCTTTCTGGCCTGCTTTTGGTAAATCAATCGCTCAACAATAAACGGGGAGCCCCAATATGGATAATAAACCGAGCACATCCGATAGTTTATTGGACAACTTGCGCGAGCGTGAGAAGGAACTGAATTGCTTATACATGGTGGAAGAGATGATCTCAAATGATCATCTCTCCATTTCTGAAATTTTTTCAGGCATTGTCAACATCCTGCCTTTAGGGTGGCGCTTTCCTGATATTTGTTGTGTGAAAATTGTATACAACAACTGCAGTTACCAGACACCAGGGTTCATCTCCTCCCCTATTTCGGATAGCTGCGCTTTGAAGGCGGAAGGGAAAGTCATCGGAAGCATCGAGGTGGTGTATATCCGAGAAGTTCCCATAACACCGGAGGGTTTTTTCCTCGGGAAAGAACATAAGTTGATTCGAACCGTTGCAGAACGCATTGGGCAGATGATTGTATACCGACAAATGAAATCGGTGGTGAATGACTGGGAAATGTCTAAGGCCAAAACGTCCAGTGAATCTGGCCGGGGTGAATGGCAGGTCATTGTCGATTTCTTTCAGAATACGGATCACAGCATCTTGCTCCACATATGCCGCAAGCTGGTCAATCATATGATGATTCTAGGTATCCAGGAAGCTTCCTCGGTTTTTATCGATGCCCCACTTCCAAACAACTTAGACTCGGTTTATTCCAACTATCCATCCCAATCAGAGCCAATTGGTGACATTACGAACATCAGTACAAGGGCTTTCCAGCTCGCTGAAAAGCACATCAGCGGCAAGGAGTTGACATCTCTGGTCAAACGGTGGGTTGTGGAGGAGAGTGCTCATTCCCTTGTGAAATCTCTTGGGAGCATTAATTCTTCACTTCGTAATATTATTGAAGAGTTGGGGAAATTTCGGAACATATCAAAGGATGACAACCTGCTATTCTCACCAAAGGGCAGATGGCTTACGGTAGGCCTTATCAGTAAGCTCCTTTCAGACAAGCCCGAGTTTATCAATATCGCAAAAAAGTTCATCTCTTACAATGATTTTTTTGAAATCAGCAATCGGATTATTCACCCTTTGGGAAGCCGTGGCAGACTAGGTGGTAAAAGCGCAGGGCTTTTTCTGGCACAAAAGGTGCTTGAAAAGGAGAGCAAAAACCATCCTCTGTTGGAATCTGTCCAGATACCAAAAACATGGTACCTGACAACCGATGCAATGACCGAGTTGCTGCATTACAACAACCTTGAAGAGGTAAACGAGCAAAAATATAAGGATCTTGAGGAAATTCGCATTGAGTATCCTAACATTATTCGACTGATGAAAAATGCTGAATTCCCTCCCGAGATATTGAAAAGTCTTTCGGTCGCATTAGATGATTTTGGCGACAATCCACTGATCGTGCGAAGTTCCAGTGTTCTTGAAGACCAAATTGGTGCGGCTTTTTCCGGAAAATATAAAAGCCTGTTTCTTGCAAATCAGGGCACCAAGGCCAAGCGGCTGGAAGCTTTAAAAGGTGCTATCACCGAGGTTTATGCATCGGTTTATGGTCCCGACCCAATTCAATACCGCGCAGAAAGAGGCCTGCTGGATATACATGAGGAAATGGGAATTCTTATTCAGGAGGTTGTGGGGTTTCGCGTGGATGAATATTTTTTCCCGCTGTTCTCCGGCGTAGCATTCAGCAATAACGAATACAGATGGTCACCGCGAATCAACCGTGAAGACGGTCTGGTCCGTGCAGTTCCAGGGTTGGGAACCCGAGCTGTGGATCGTCTTACCGATGATTTTCCCATCATGATATGCCCACAGCAGCCAGATATCCGTGTCAACAGCATTCCCGAGGAGGCTAAACGGTATTCCCCCAGGAGAATGGACGTGATCAACCTGGAAAAGGATGCCTTTGAAACCATCAGCATATCTGATTTGCTGAAAAAACACGGAAACCGTATAAAAGACATTGATAAAATTGTTTCTTTATTCGAGTATAACCATATCCGAAAAACGAATTTTTACGCGCTTAATTTCCATAAGGATGATCTGGTGGTAACCTTTGATGGTATCATAAGTGATACCCCCTATATTAAGCAGATTGACCTGATCGTCAAAACCCTTCAGGACAGGCTGGGGTTCCCGGTGGATATTGAATTTGCCTGCGACAGGGATCACCTTTATCTTCTGCAATGCAGACCACAATCTTGCCGTGAGGATGTCGTCCCCGCACCGATTCCACAGGACATTGCATCAAAGGACATCATTTTTTCAGCAGGACGGTATATCTCCAATGGCTTAATTCAGAATATCTCACACATCGTGTATGTCGATCCGGATGAGTACAGTAAACTTAGCAATCTGAATGATATGAAAACCATTGGGCAGATTGTAGGTTTATTAAACACCACCCTACCAAAGCGACAATTCGTGCTCATCGGGCCAGGTCGTTGGGGCAGCCGAGGTGATATCAAGCTGGGCGTATCGGTCAGCTATGCGGATATATGCAATACCTCCGCCTTGATTGAGGTTGCCCAAACGAAAAGCGGGTATGTGCCTGAATTGTCATTTGGAACACACTTTTTCCAGGACCTTGTTGAGGCAAACATACGCTTTCTTCCACTTTACCCGGATGATCCGGGGAGCATCTACAATGAAAAATATCTATTGCGGGCTGAAAATTCTCTTCGGACAATATTACCGGAGTATAAGGATTTCGAGCATGTGGTTCGGGTCATTCATGTTCCTCACACCACACCTGGTCATACGCTGTGTATCGCTATGAATGGCGAGCTGGGCAAAGCATTGGGCTTTTTAACACCGCATACCATTAAAATATCTCCTACCGTTAAACCGGTTGACTATGATGATTATATCGGCGACGAAAAGGCCTGGCGCTGGCGTTATCACATGGCCGAACAAATCGCTCGTCATATGAATTCGCATGAGTTTGGTGTAAAAGCAGTCTATTTGTTCGGAAGTACAAGCAACGGTACTGCCGGGCCTGGTAGTGATATCGATCTGTTGATTCATTTTCAGGGCAACGAACATCAAAGGAAAGACTTGCTAAACTGGTTGGATGGCTGGAACAAAGCCCTTGCTGAAATCAATTTCATGAAGACGGGCTATCGTATGGATAAAATGTTGGATGCCCATGTGATTACAGACGAAGACATCCAAAACAGGAATTCCTTTGCCATCAAAATCAACCACGCCTCCGAACCCGCACAGCCGCTGAGCATGCAGTAAAGCATTATGTCGCCCCTCTGTCAAGACGAAAGCCGTTATCAACAGCAGGGCAGGTTTGGGGATTTTTCACAGCGATCATTGGGTTTATCCAAAGTCTGCCTATCCTTCCCTGTTCCCTTCGTTCACTCGTGCAGATTATCTGATCGGACGGCTGCTTTCATGCACATAAAGAGCTGCTGCAAACACCAGCAGCAATATATTGATAATAAAGGTTATCAGGTTTGCAGAAACCGGGAATATACCGGAAAGTGCAATAAAACCACAGATCGCGACAAAGAACATGCCGCCAAGCATCCCAAGCATGCTCATGAAGCTTTGCTTCACAACCTGGGTCTCATCCTGCCAATCATAATAAGCCATTCTATTGCCGATAAAAATACCGATTACTGCAGTAAAAAGAGAAAATGTAAGCGGTGTTAGAATCGTTATAACCGTTCCCACAACCCCTGCCTTTAAGGAAATACTGAACAACACCGAGCAGATCAGCGACGTAGGAATGGTGAAGGTAAGATTGGTCATCAAATAGCTGTCATACAAGGTTTTGGGCGGAATCGGCAAGGATTTGATCAGCCATATGTTTTTCCCCTCTAAGGCAAGGGAAACAGCTGCCGTATTGGTCATGACCACCATGGCTGCAATCACATAACCTGCTGCATTTTTGAAATAGAATATGGCATTTGGGATCTGAATCCCCTCTGCCAGCTTTTCTGGCCCCACAACCAGTAATGCTATCGACAGAAGCACGGCCATAACACAACCAACCAGCAGGTTCGTCGCAGTTATAGAGGACTTCAGAATGCGCAGAATGGTTTTCTTGTACAACGCAACACGCATGCTCCCCTGCTGCAGAGTTTCCAGCCTGTAATCAGCTCTGCTCCTGCGGGAGGTCAGAGCTGTATTCATCTGCCTGTATTTCACCGATAACAGGGCTGCAAAAGAACCATACAAGACAATGGAGGCCCCTGCAAAAAGCAGAAAAGATAGCCATTTTCCGCCTGTAACCGCTTCGGAAAAAAGCCTTGCCGGAGGGTATAGCCGATAAATGACGTCTGAAATTTGAGGTGCCAGCGCAGAAAAAACTTCTTCATTGAGATTCCCTGTCTCTGAATCAAACAATTGACCCGGGCCCATATTCCCCTGGGTGAAAGTCAGAGGAAGCACAACAATCACCACAACAGTAACAATCATTAGAATTGTAGCAATGGCGCTTGTATGTCTCAGTTTCGATGATATTGCAGTAATCCCGGCACCAATTATGGCCGCCAGAATTGTGGGAATGAGGCAGACAAGAAACAACCCTGAAAACCATAGTAAATAAAATGCAACGGGTGGCTTTGCAAAAAGGGCATAAACAATTCCCATCGGTACCATGACAAGTAGGGTAAAGAATGTGTTCCAAAGATACATGTTTAAAAGCCTGCTGTTGATGATCGTTCTGATTGGTATTGGAAGGGACATGACCAAATCATAATCCGAAAAACCAAACAGCTCCCCATTCGTCTTGAACATCGTAAAAAGCAAAGTAAGCAGGCTGCTGGCGACAACAGCAATACCCGGTATCAACGCCCAAAGGCCAACATATGCATAACCATAGGCCAGTGCACTGCAATAGCCTGCAGCCATAAAAAGGCAGACCAGTATTGCTACCGCTGTTACAATCTTGTTATTCCTTTTTCGCTTATCCTTTTCATAGCGAAAAGTATTGATGCCAAGCTGAGCAATCAGGCGGTTTTTCACAAGAAACCAGCACAGTTTCCACTCCTGTTTTCTTTCCATCTGAGCAATTCTATCATCCATCTTCTCGTGCCCCCTCGTTTTCATGGTTGACAATCTCCATGAAAAGTCCTTCAAGCGATCCGCCTTCCTTTTCCCGAAGCAAAGCTTCAATGGTCCCTGCAAAGGCGAGTTTTCCCTGATGAATCATCGCCACCTTATTGCAAAGCTTTTCAGCAACCTCCAGGACATGGGTTGAGAAGAAAATAGAACTACCCGAGGCGCAAATTTCCCGCATCTTGTTCCTTAGGGTAACCGAAGCTTTCGGATCCAAACCGACGAAGGGCTCATCAAGCACAAGCAACCTCGGTTTATGAATCAAGGCCGAGATGATTGCCAGCTTCTGCTTCATACCATGAGAATACGAAGAGATCAGGTCACCCAGATCTCGTGTTATTTCAAAGGCATCTGCGTTTTTCTTGATTCTCTCCTCCCTGGCTTGTGAGGGAATATCAAAGATATCTGAAATAAAGTTCAGGTACTGAATACCCGTCAAATGCTCATATAAATCCGGACTATCGGGAATATACGCTGTAATTCTCTTGCAGGCAAGGGGTTCAGTTTTAACATCATGGCCATCGATCAAAATCTGCCCTTCTTCATAATCAAGAACACCAACCACCGCTTTGATAGTGGTACTTTTCCCTGCCCCATTATGACCGATAAATCCATAAATGTCTCCTCGTTCCACATGAAGACTAAGGTTGTCAACTGCTTTTTTGCCACCCTTATATGTTTTGCTGAAATTATGAATCGTTAACATCGCGTCACCCTTCCCTATCGAAATAATTAATATCAAATAATCCTAAGACCCCTGTATGGCCCAAAGGCCTCTTACCTTTATTTTATTCCCGAACACGGTGCATTTGAAACCATTACCCCTACACATAAAAATATAACATGTTGCAGCCCTTGTTATCAATGTTTTCCTGCGTCAAATTGCCCAAGACGGGAGCACGCGGGTGGCATGAGTTAACCACCTGTGTAAGCAGTAACAGGGATGAAACATAACGTGTTACTGTTCAGAGGCATCTGATGAGAGATAGATGTGCATATCGTTCAGCGCATACCTTTTTGAATTGAACTGTAACCTTGTTTTCTGTATAATCAAAAATAGAAAGTGATTACCGGAGGTTTTATGATGGCTTGTAATTCTAAAATAAATTGTACCTGTACATACCCTTGCTCCCGGCATGGAAAATGTTGTGAGTGTGTGGCTTACCATCGCAGAAGTGGCGAAGTACCGGGATGCTTCTTTACCAAAGCAGGCGAAAAAACATACGACAGATCCATTGAGAATTTATACAGGGACTATATCTCCAATAAATAGTAATGATTTGGGCCTGCTGAATTCTGCTTCAACAAACCTGCCTTTCCATGAAGCAAAACCAGATTCGATATAAAAAGAAAAAAGGGGAGCCTATTTCTTTGAGATAAACACGTAGTGGCATTTCGGTGAAGGTAACCCCTTTTTGGCTTGATTTTCCGGTATGGATCAGGTATAGTATTGGTATAGTCATAAAAAGCATACTTTGTAAGAGATGAACTTTTTTTGTATGTTCATCATGGGCGGCAGGTACCTCTTTATTGGGTCATGACATATCTGCTGCCACTTTACAACGAATGTAGCTAAATCGATTTATACAAAAGTGATGTTATACTATAAGAACCGTCATAGTTTGTTTCGTCTATGAGGGGCTTTTTTCTAAGGCGAACTTTTTTTGATGCCAGAGCACAAAAAGTGATTGCAAAGATACTGAAAGACAACAAGCGGTCGATACGAGCATTTGTACGCGCTGGGTTTCATCTTGCAAAAGAGGATGGCAACACAAAAACGTATACAATCACCATGGAACAATTTCTAGAATGGTTAAAAGGAGCAGCCGTTATGCAAAAAGAAATTTATATCACCGAAGTTGACAGAGAGAGGCTTAAAAGGATTTTGAGCGAGGCATTGAACAGCGGTAAGGCTTCAGAACAAGCAATAACAAAACTCGAGCATGAGATCAGCAAAGCCGTTGTCGTCAACCCACACCAAATTCCTAAAGATATTATTACGATGAATTCACGGGCTGTGTTGCACCTTGATGATGAAGATATGGAGGTTTCTTTGGTCTATCCGGAAGATGCCGATAGAATCAGCAACAAGCTATCTATTCTCTCTCCTATAGGTACAGCTATTCTAGGTTATGCAGAAGGCGATATCGTCCAGTGGCAGGTTCCTTCCGGTGTTACTGAAATTCAGATCAAAGAGGTTTTGTATCAGCCCGAAGCAGCAGGTGACCCGCTTTGACAGGGTAAGCCAAAACTCTGCATTTTTATTAAATGCAATTTCATAATACTCTTGATTTTCTTGAATAAAAGTGTTACGATCATACTATAAAAATTGAAACCTAAGTTTACTGTGTGGAGAATTTGGAGTCACATTAAACAGAAGTGTTCAGCTTCTGTTTCTTGTGGCTTTTTTATTGCACTTTTCCGGCCATATTGGCTGTGATGTTGAAAAAAAGGAGAGAGTTATGCTGTACGATGTTGTGGTTATCGGAGCTGGAGTTACTGGAGCATTCATTGCAAGAGAACTTTCCAGGTATGAATTGAAGGTATGCATGCTTGAAAAGGAGACAGATGTTTCAATGGGCACGAGCAAGGCCAACAGTGCTATTGTTCATGCTGGCTTTGATGCTGTTCCAAATTCTCTGAAAGCTCAGTTGAATGTGCGTGGGAACAAACGCATGCCCCTCATTGCCCAAGAGTTAGGTGTTGATTTCAAACAGATCGGTTCTTTCGTGCTTTGCCATAGTAAAGAAGATATTCCCAAACTGGAAGAGCTGATGAAGCGTGGCATTTCCAATGGTGTTGAAGGTCTGGAGATTATCACAGGTGACAGGCTGAAAGCAATGGAACCAAATATAACTGCAGAATCTATAGCCGCACTATATGCCCCAACTGCGGGAATCATCTGTCCTTATGAACTGACACTTCATGCGGCTGAGAATGCGGTTGAGAATGGCGTTGACTTAAAACTTGGACATGAAGTAACTTCGATACGGTTTGATAGCAATATCTTTATTATCTCCTCTGCTCAGGATGAATTTAAAGCAAAATTCATTGTCAACGCAGCAGGGCTATATGCGGATACTGTCTCCATGATGGCTGGGGACAATAGCTTCTCAATCAAACCGCGGAGAGGGGAATATGTTCTTTTCGACAAGGCACATGGAAACCTTGTCAATCGGGTCATTTTTCAGCTGCCATCAGCGAAGGGAAAGGGTGTTCTTGTAACACCAACTGTTGATGGTAATCTTCTTGTAGGTCCCAATGCGGAAGAAATTCAAGATAAGCAGGACACCGCAACTACCTGTAGCGGTTTATCGGAGATCCTCCGAACAGCCAGCCTTTCTGTTTCCCTTCCGAGCACAGGAGATATCATAACATCCTTTGCAGGGCTGCGAGCCGGAGCAGACACAGGAGATTTTATCATCCGAGCATCGGAGGGCAACAAACGGTTCATCCATGCTGCGGGGATAGAATCCCCCGGGTTGACAGCTGCGCCTGCTATAGGAGAAAGAGTTGTTAAGCTGCTTGAAGAAAGTGGGCTTAGATTGGTTCAAAAAACCAACTACAACCCTTCTATCAAATATGGAAAGGCTGCCCGCCATATGACCGGGGACGAATTAAACAAGCTTATACGGCAGCACCCTGAGTTTGGAAGGATCGTTTGCCGCTGCGAGAAGATAACCGAAGGTGAAATTCTATCCAGCATTCATCGAACAATCGGCGCAACGAATCTGGATGCTGTTAAGCGAAGAACAAGAGCAGGTATGGGCAGATGTCAGGGAGGATTTTGCAGCTCCAGAGTTGTTGAAATCCTTTCCCGGGAGTTGAAGGTTCCAGCTGAAGAAATAACGAAGTTTGGGGGCAACTCACGGTTGCTGATGGGAAGAACAAAACACAACCTGGAAACCAACTGCTGATCGAATAACAGAGCATCCTGAGACGTCTTTGGCTGAAAATGCGCCCTCACGCTGAAGACTGCAAGGATGTACGACAGCAACAATGTTTACTTGAAAAGCAGGCGATATGAGGAGTTTGATAAAATGAATGTTAAAAAAGCAGACTTAGTGATCATCGGTGGTGGTCCGGCAGGCATGGCCGCTGCCATTGAAGCTTCCAAAAATGGAATCCGGGATATCCTGATTCTTGAAAGAGAAAACAACTTGGGGGGGATCCTCCATCAGTGCATTCATAATGGCTTTGGCCTGCACTATTTTGGGGAGGAACTGACTGGACCGGAATACGCATGGCGGTTTATTGATGAGGTGCACGCGCGAAATATTTCGTATTATGTGGAAACAACAGTTATAAACTTTGGACCCGATAAAACAATTACAGCGATCAATAGCCAAGAAGGCCTGTTTATCATCAAGCCCCGGGCAGTCGTTCTGGCCATGGGGTGCAGAGAACGGACAAGAGGTGCGCTGAATATCCCCGGAACAAGGCCAGCTGGAATTTACACAGCCGGATTGGCTCAAAAATTTGTGAATATGGAAGGATTTATGCCGGGCAAGTCCGTGGTGATCCTTGGTTCAGGAGATATCGGTCTGATCATGGCACGAAGAATGTTTCTGGAAGGTGCTCAAGTGAAAATGGTATGCGAACTGATGCCGTATTCTGGAGGATTAAACCGGAATATTGTTCAATGTCTTGAAGACTTTGATATCCCGCTAAGGCTGAAACATACTGTTGTCGCTATTCACGGAAAGGAAAGACTGGAAGGTGTAACGATTGCACAGGTGGATGAGCACAGAAAGCCGATAATGGAAACCTGCGAAACTGTTACCTGTGATACATTGCTTTTGTCTGTCGGCTTGATCCCTGAAAATGAATTGACCCGGGAAGCAGGGATCATCGTTGATCGCAGAACCTCCGGTCCGGTTGTTAATGATTGTATGGAAACCTCCATGGAGGGCGTTTTCGCCTGCGGAAATGTGGTCCATGTTCATGACTTGGTGGACTATGTCTCCAGAGAAGGAGCCAGGGCAGGTGAATGCGCCGCAGCTTATATCACTGCTGAAGGAGATAAGGCTGAAGGGGGAGAAATACAAATAACCGCTGGAAAGTGTGTCCGCTATACGGTGCCTCAGAAAATCGTTCCTAAAGGACAGAAGAACATCAGACTGTTCTTTCGGGTTACCGATATATTCAGGAAGGTGAAAATAGTGGTTAAGGCCAACGGGGAAACTGTATTTGAACGTAAAAGGAACAAAGTAACTCCGGGAGAGATGGAAAGTCTTGAAATCCCCGGCAGTATACTTAATTCTCCAACAAACGTTAACGAGCTGCTGGTTGAAGTTCAAAACATTGAGGAGGGACAATAAATGCTGGAAAAAAAGACACTCATCTGTATCATCTGTCCTGTCGGATGCCAGATCGAGGTTTGCCGGGATGATGATAACATCAGGTCTATTTCGGGGTACGGGTGCAAACGGGGAAAGGAGTATGCCATCTCTGAATTGCTCAACCCGGTTAGGACGATCACCAGTACCGTTACTGTACGATGTGGAGAACATCAGGTGGTGCCGGTTAAGACCGATAAACCTATCCCGAAACATTTAATAACGGAATTGATGCGAGAGATCAACAAATGCAGCATCCAAGCTCCTGTCAGAATGGGTGATATTGTCCTGCAAAATGTTCTTAATACCGGAGCCAACATTATTGCAACCGGAAATATCCCGGTATTGCAGCAGGAATAGTTTCCGTTCGATTCGTTCAACGAGTGTGGATAAGGAGCAAGTCTTCGGCACATTTTGATAAAACGCCGGTGACAGATGGCTTCAGGAATGATACGATAGCATAAGCCGAAGCTGTCCTATACAAGCAGGTATGAAAACAGCAGGCAGATTGCCTTGATACTGCTTCCCCAAAACACGATGAAAGGGTATGAGAATGAGTAAAGAAAAATGCTTAAAAAATAAGAAGGTTTTTGTATTGGATATGGACGGAACCATTTACCTTGGAAACAATCTGATTGAAGGTTCCTTGGAGTTTATTGAAAAGCTGCGGAATTCAGGAATAAATTATTTGTTTTTCACCAACAACTCCTCCAGAACATCCGATTATTACATCCGGAAATTGGCCAACATGGGTTTTAACATCACCAGCGAACAGATTGCCTCTTCAACAGAGGTGACCATCAATTACCTGCGCAAGAATTACAGCGGCAAAAGAATATATTTGTTGGCAACCCCTCCCGTTGAAAAGCTGTTTCAAGAAAACGGAATCATGCTCGATGATAAAGATCCCGATACTGTAGTGATTACCTTTGATCAAACCATTAACTATGAAAAGCTGACTCTGGCCTGCACCTTCATTCGAAATGGCTGCGACTTCATCGCTACCCACCCAGATTTCAACTGTCCCACAGAGGATGGGTTTATACCCGATTGCGGTGCCATGTGTGCGTTTATTACGGCATCAACAGGGAAAAAACCGAAATATTTGGGAAAACCTCACCGGGAAACTGTGGATTATATACTGGATCGAACAGGGTTAAACCTTGACGATGTTGTTTTTGTGGGTGATCGGCTTTATACCGATATTGCAACAGCGTACCATCATGGCGCCACAAGCCTTCTGGTGCTCTCAGGAGAGACAAAGCAGGAAGATCTGGCTGATTCGGAAATAAAACCCGACTTTATTTTTCCTTGCCTTAGGGATGTAATTGAAGTATTATGAGATAAAAAAAAGCATGATTCATGTTTATGGAGTCTACGATGAATCATAACGTAAAAAGCAAGTATCACAAACGGGAAGAACGATACAGACAGTTTGTTGAAAAAGTAAACGGGAAGGTTCGAAAGCTGGTTTTATTCAAGCTTATCCTGGTTTTTGGCGGGCTGGGAATTTTCCTTCCACTTTGTTTTCTGCATTATTATTACCTTGGTGCAGGCGTTTTGATTGCTTTCCTTGTCACCTATATTTTCCTTAATTCACGGCATGATAAAGCCCTTTATTACCAAGCACTGGGGACTGCTTTTATCGATTCCAATCGCAGAGGGTTCCAACGTTTGAGCGGCGAATGGACAACTTTCACAGATAGCGGTGAAGATCTCGCCCAGTCCGATCATTTCTATGCAGAAGACCTGGACATCGTGGGACAAGGTTCTGTTTTTCAATGCATCAGTTCCTGTGCGACTCCACTTGGCAGACAAAAGCTAAAGGAACTGTTGTTTACTCATCCGGAAGGCCCGAAACAGATAAAGAGAAGACAGGAGTCGGTATGTGAGCTGTCTGACAAGCTATATTTCCGTCAAAGGCTTCAAGGTGAAGGAATGGCTCTGAAAGAGAGTATTCATGAACTGGAGTCGGTGATAGCATGGGGCGGAACAGTAAATGACAGGATGTTGGAAAAACGTACACGGTTTATTCTGCGGGCATTGCCGCTTAGCACATTTCTTTTTTTGGGGTTAGGGTTCCTCCGGGTTGTTCCGCTCACCGTTGCCGCCTTACTGATAGTCTTCCAGGTTTTCCTTTTGCGCTGGAAGGCCAGGGATCGGGTTACTATACTGAATACCGCATATGCGCTGAAGCATCGTCTGGAGCCCTATCTCAGCATGCTAAGACTGATCGAGAAAAAAGAGTTTTCCTCACCCCTTCTTATTGAGCTTAAAACAAGCCTATACACAAACAACACCGCTCCCTCAAAACAGCTTGAAAAGCTTTCCCGGATCTGCGGGAACATTTCAAACCGCAACAACATGTTTTATTTTCTTTATAATATCTTCACACTATGGGACTATCAGTGTGAGATCGCTTTGGAAAACTGGAAACAGGAATGCGGAAGGTATTTGCTTAATTGGTTTGAGGGTATTGCTACCTTCGAAGCCCTGTCCAGTCTGTCGAACTTGAGGCATGATAACCCGGGCTGGGCGATGCCAAATATTGTTGATTCGGAAGAGTTGTATGTTCGAGCCAGACAGGCCGGCCACCCACTAATACCAAAGGGCCGTGTCGATAACGACTTTGATATGGGGGAAGGAACAAAGGTCCTGCTGGTGACTGGTTCAAACATGTCCGGAAAAAGCACTTTTCTTAGAACCGTCGGGTTGAACCTTGTACTGGCTTATGCTGGTGCGCCTACATGTGCAAAGGCTTTTTCCTGTTCTGTCATGAATGTTTATACCTGCATGCGTATATCGGACAATCTGGAGAAGAATATCTCGGGTTTTTATGCCGAGCTTCTGCGTATTAAAATGATCGTGGATGCTGTAAAAACAAAGGGAAAAGTTTTCTTTCTTCTGGACGAAATTTTTAAAGGTACCAATTCCTACGACCGTCACCATGCGGCAAAAGTACTGATCACAAAGCTTGCAAACAATAGCAGCATCGGGTTGGTATCAACACATGACCTGGAGTTGGAGGTGCTGGAAAGGGAAACCAACGGGCAAATCGCAAACTATCATTTTCAAGAACATTATGACGAAGGACGGATCATGTTTGATTACAAGCTGCGCCCAGGTGTCTCTAAAACGCGGAATGCGATCTACCTGATTGAAGCTCTTGGAATTGATCTGAAGGAATCGTAACTATACTCATCAATGAAGCATGGTTCAATGGCGCTAACGCGAAATGTGCGCCAAAACGCGGGCGTTGAAGCTCCTGTTTTTTGCCCTCGTGGCTAAAAACACACTTACTCTGTTCGTGGCCTTCAGCCAGACAGAGGTCTTCGGAGCATTTGATAAAGCCCCGGGAATAACCCGGGGCTTTTTGAGTAAACATTCATAAGGGCATGGCTGTCGTGTTATTTCCTTCTGCCGAACAGCCTTAGCAGCATCAGGAACAGATTGATAAAGTCAAGATAAAGCGCCAATGCTCCCAAAACACCAAGGTTCTTACGCAATTCGATCTGCCCATCCGTAGAATAATAATAGTCCTTTAACTTCTGTGTGTCATATGCCGTCAGGCCAAGGAACACAAACAAACCAACGATGGAAATAATCCACCCCAGAGGGCTGCTCTTAAGAAAGATGTTGACCAACGATAAAATTGCCACACCGATTAACCCCATAAAAAGAATGGAACGGAACTGGGTAAGATCTGTTCGGGTAAAACGCCCGTACAACGCCATAATGCCGAAAGTTACCGATGTAATCAGGAATGTGCTCCATATCGTTTCGGCTGCATATGCGATCATAATGATTGAAAAGGTTACACCGTTCAATACTGCATATAATAGAAACATTCCGAAAGCCACTTGAAACTGCATTTTCATGATTCTTCGGGATAAAACGGATACAAGGATCAATTCTCCGATCAATAAACCGAAAAACAATAATGTATTGTTTATCAAGAAAACCATTATGCTGTAAGAATTGGATATTGTAAAAGCGACAAATGCTGTTACTGCCAAGCCGATAAACATCCACATAAAAACTTTGGAAATATAAGCATTCAAACCTTGCTGAACTTCTACATCTGACTGATAGGATGAATATTCATTGGAATATTGCTGCATAAAAATTCCCTCCTTTTATGATCATCTTACATGATCTTACTTTACTTTTCAATCATTAATTTTGTTAGTTACTTAAGTAACCTATAATGAGTTGAGTAATAAAAGTAACGGGAAAATTACAACCACATACAAGGCCGTGGTCAAAATAAATGCGGCCATGGCTACATGCACATTCAGCTTATTCAACTTGGCAGTTGCGACGGCATTGATTGCTGTGGGTGCAGTTGCTAAAACAAGAAATGTTCTTAGAACGATATCATTGTGAATCAGCAGCCGTGCAGGAAAATACAACAATACCGGTGTTAAAACAAATTTAATGGCTGCAATATCCCAAATGCGTTTCCAATAACCTTTCATCTTTTTAAAATTAATGGAATAACCTACAGGTATCAGGCCTAACCAAGCCGTAATATGAATTGTTATGTCCATTACATTTGCAAGGGCACGCGGGCGGTTTATCCCTGAGAAATATAGAATTATGCCAAAAACAATTCCAAGCGTGGGAAGCTGTGTGGGGCTGATAAGGACAGATTTCAGTTTAGGTTTTCCCCTCCTCTTTCCTTGCTCCAGTTCACTAAAATAATTCGCCATCGGGAAGCAGAAGGAAAACAGAACCAAGTTCGAAAGCAGCATCACCAACTGGGCTGAAGAATATCCGACTTCTCCAAAAAGGATATAAACAGACAAACTCCCAACAACACCTCTGTTTAAGAGCATCGCTGCCAAAATATAGCTTCCTTGCTCCAATGGGTCTTTATATTTTCGTTTTGCGACATAATAGCCGATTCCGAAGGGAACCATTTGCATCACAACACCAAGTATCGGAAGCCATATGGTTTCGGCAGAAATTCCGCTTCCCCAAAAACTGATGGTTACCGTTATCGAGGTAACATAAATAATACCAACCCGCATCATTTTATTGAAGAACGGATCACCCCAACGTTTTTGCTTTTGTAGCAGATATCCAACACATATTGGAAGAATAAGATCGATAAAAAATAGCAAAAGTTTTTCTGTTACAACCATGTTGATTTCACCATTTCTATATAAAGACATAAGACCCACGAATCAAATCCATACACCATCATAACAGAATCAGGTACTCATGTCACGTTGCTTAAGCAGAAAATAGGCTGATTTTCAGACGTTAACAGGTGCTTAGGTTTAAAAACGACAGTTTCAGACTTCTTTTTGTTCTATATCGTATATTGTTATTGATGCGTATATACAGATTTGTTAGTTTCAGGCTTGCGAGTATTCCCTTGTCATATTAAGCATTTTCCTTGCTACCAACTTATTGTTTGGATATAATTGTAGGGTGACTGCAAGAATGTACCAGGAAAGGATAAAGGAATAGCAATAAAATATAAACCGGAAGGAAACCACATAATATGAGCACTGATAGTACAAAAAAATCCAAATGGAAATCAAACCTGGGTGGGGCTTTTATTTTGCTGATTCTTGTCGTAATGCTGCTTTTATTGTTTAGAGCACATAGCCTGGAAGAGATCCGAAGTTTGATCCTCCGCATGAATACAGCATGGCTTACAGCTGCCTTGGGCTGTGTTCTTCTATCTTATTTTGCGGAAATGATGAGCTATTATGTAATTATAAAAAAGGTAGACGGAAAAGCCTCATTACGCACCGCATTCCGCGTTACCATGGCAGGGCAGTACTTCAATTCCATTACACCCTTTGCTGCAGGAGGGCAACCGTTTCAGGTGTACTACCTGATGAAGGATGGCATTTCCATGGGGCGTTGTGCCAACATCATTATGGTAAAATCAGTCTTGTTTGAATTATGTGTCTTTTCAATAAGTATTGTTTCATTCGTTTTTAATGCAGGCTCTTTGAATCGCATTATCGAAAACATCAATCTTTTTTTCACGATTGGTGTAACAATCAACCTGGGTGTCATATGCTTTTTCGGATTGTTTCTTTTGAACAAAAGCGCTGCCCGGAAGGTTGTTGACTGGGGATTCAAACTCTTGGGTAAAATCAGAATCCTCAAAAACCCTGATAAATATGTGAAAAGGAAGGAAACCGAACTTGAAAGCTTTATTGGTGGCAGTAAACTGTTCCTCAGTGACCGGTGGGTTATTGTAAAAGCATCCTTTTACCAAATATTAAACCTCTTGTTTCTTTATGCGATACCATGGTTCATGCTGATATCCATGGAAGGTACACGAGAATACTTTATTGAGATAATTACCTCTCAAGCTGTTTTAAGGGAGATCACAGCCTATATACCCTCTCCCGGTGCTGCCGGTGGTGCAGAAGGGATTAGTTACTTCTTTTTCCGTAACTTCTTTGTATCTTCGCCTATTGTATCCGTTATTCTCATCTGGAGAATCTTCACCTATTACCTGCATATTGTGTTTGGTGGTGTATGCTTGGTATTCATTAAGAGCAAAGACAGAAAAAATACCGGTGAAATACTTGGTAATAGCAAAGCGGCATAGTATTCTGTTTGGTCATTCTCACTGCAGCATACTCATTCTTTGCAAACTTCAAAGCCATCTAGGATTTTACGAATTTTAATCCGCTCTCCTCCCTTCAGTTCCATATTGGCCAGGATCTCTTCCGGAATTTTTATTCGCCCTTTATTATCGATGACCGCAAATTCGTCATGTGAATTGGCAGGATGAGCCATGTCATCCAGTTCGGACAATTTTTTCCGGTAATCTTCTCTCTTTACCATTTCACTGCCTATCATACCGTCACTGATGGATATGACCCTGTTGACAGCCGATGACAGCTTTAGATCGTGGGTGACAATTACAACTGTAACACCCAGCTCCTCATTCAGCTTTTCAAATAATTCCATGATCTTCAGTGTTGTCTTGCTGTCCACCGAGCCTGTGGGCTCATCTGCCAACAGTAGCTTCGGATTGTTCGCCAGCGCTATCGCAATTGCGACACGTTGCTGTTCACCACCGGACAACTGTTTAAGCTTGCTTTTGTAACGGTTCTTCAAGCCTACCATGTCCAGCAGTTCTCTTGCCCTGTCCCTGCGTTTTTTTGCACCAGTGATCATCATGGGCAACTGCACATTCAGCTCTGCTGACAAATAGGGCAGCAGGTTTCTGGCCTTGTTCTGCCACACAAAACCAATGGTCTCCCGGTTGTACAGCATCAGCTGTTTATCGTTAAACTTCAGAAGATTTTTCCCGTCCACATGAACCGAACCTGCAGAGGGACGGTCAAGGCCTGCGATAACATTCAACAGCGTGGATTTTCCGCTGCCGCTTTTTCCGATCACTGCGGTCAGCTCCCCCCTTTGTATTGTCAAGTCCAGACCTTGCAGCGCAACAACCTCTGTCTCTTTTGTTTTGTATATTTTTACAAGGTTATCGCAGGATATCATCGGGACGTCCTCATGCAGCATCGTTTATCACCCCATCCTCAAGCATAAAAATCCTGTCGGCAACTGTCATCATACTGGGATCGTGGGTACACATGATCACTGTGATATTGTCATGGGTTACCAGATCCTTGAACAGTTTGACCACCCGAAGACCCGTATTGGTATCCAACTCCGCGGTAGGCTCATCAGCCAGCAGCAGCATGGGTTTATGCGCAACAGCCCTGGCAATGGCAATCCGCTGCTGTTCCCCGCCCGACATTTCACCTGGATAATGCTTCATCCGTTTTTTCAGACCGACAAAATCCAGGCATTCCTCGACCCTTTTCCGCCGATCCCGCCCATTATATTTTGAAATGCGAAGAGCAAAATCGATATTTTCAAATGCAGTCATATTTGAAACAAGAGCCAGAGACTGAAAAACAAACCCAAGCTTACTCCTGCGCAACACATTCCTTTTTCTTTCGGAAATACCGGTGATGTCCTGGTCATCAATGAAGACCTTGCCGGTATCTGGCCTGTCGAGGGCACCGAGTATATTCAGCAGAGTCGTTTTACCGGAACCGGACGGGCCCATTAAAATGTTAAACGTACCCCGTTCCATGTCCAGGTTGATGCTTTTTAAAACATCTATAGTGGCATTACCTGTTCTGAAGGAACGGCTGATATCTTCCGCGCGTATAATTGTCATTTACGAATCCTCTCCCATCTTAATGACCTGGTGGACATTGATGCTTCTGACCAGTGTGTACAAAAGCACAAGCCCTGCAAACAGCATGGAGCCCGCTATTCCAAGTACCTTTATGTAATCATTGAAATCTGCTGTGATCTTGAAAGGAGGTATCTGATGGTATGCGGAGTAGACCATCTCCAACATCGGAATGAAGATGGTACTGGCCACAGTGCCCAGTACGAAGCCAATCACAATAGCCACGACGGATACAAGGAACTGTTCACACAGCATGATCATCGTCACACTGCTCATGGGCATACCCATAGCTCTGAATATACCAAATTTTAAAGTTTTCTCACGAATTGAAAGAACCCAGAACAGAACAAAGCCGACGGCAGTAATAAGCATCGTCACAATGAAGCACATGGTTAAAACCCCATTGGTGCCCAGGAGCATCGGATCGTTTTTCTTTTGGATGATTGACTGGGAGGCGTAGTCTACCCGTTCAACCGACAGCTTCAGAGCATCGAGTTGATCGTTGATTGTGCCGTCTGTGATGCCATCCTTCTTTTTCAACCATATTTCATAGGGCGCCGCGGGTAGCTTTTTCATAACGTAGACATGATTGATCACTGCGAAATAAGCATTGCTCACCTTCGTCTCGTCAGTTGCCTTCAGTTTCATCTCTTTATATGGGTTGCATGACGGAAAATAATCCAAAAACCCGTATACGGTAAACTCCAAACTGTCTCCACCTCCGAGTCGTATAAATAGATTATCCCCTTCCCGGATATTGAACTGTTCTTTGATGTTACTGGAGAGAAAGCATGCCATGGGTGATTTGGATAACATGTTCAAATATTCGTTGAGATGATAGGGCAGCAAATCATTTCTGAACCATGCAGTTTTCCCGAATTCATGAGGAGTCACCCCTAAAAGCCTGACGTCACGGATAGAATCTCGACCGCTGATAACAGAGGCTTTGTCGTCAACCAATACTCTGGTGATGCTTTCATAGCCCTCGATTTTGCGGTAAGTATCGTATGGAGGCTCCAAATACTGCGTCGGCTGACTGAATGTTTCAGGCACCTCTCCATAAGAATCCATCACTGGCGATCCCGTCTGGTGCTTCAGGTTGTTATATGGCTCGATAACAACATCCGCTCCGATATGATACATGACCTTGTCGAAGGTATTGCTGTTGATGGTCCTTGCCTGGTTGGCATTGATGATGCCAAAGGACAGGGCCAGAATAATGAAAAGCATGATGGACTGCTGGTTCCGGTCAGCCTTTGACCCGTTGACCAGAGAAAAATAGAGCACGGGATTCCACCACCGACTGCCCAGCCTGAAAACAAGCCGTATCAGCAATGGGTACAACCTTAGGAAGAGCAGGCTCATGCCCAGAATGAAGAAAGTGGAGATAAAAAACAGCAGCGGATCAACGCTGAGTTCTGTCCCAGACAAACCTGTCATCCCTAAAATATCCTGACGATTTTGGAAGTTATAATATCCATAACCACAAACCGCCAATACCAGCAGATCCAGATAGAATTTCTGCCAGAATGGCTTGTCCGAATACCTCGTTATTCTCCGTTTATATTCAACAATGCTGGCTGTGCTGGCTTTCATCACTGGCACCAGCATAAACAGCATGAACAATATGGCTGCAGCAGCCGAATACCCATAAGTTTTAGGACTGACTAACGGTGTCAGCGACTTCCGGTTCACAAACTCTAAAAAGCCATTGGAAGACCCAAGGATACGGCATATGAACATTCCAATTCCAGGTCCTGAAGCAAACGATACAACCGCAAGTATCAGACTTTCAGCCATATAGATCATTAACACCTGAAGCCTGCCAGCACCCCTGCTTTTAATAACCGCAATTTCATTTCTGCTGTTCCGGACAATTAAGCCAGATAACATCATTGTATAAAAGCAAATGATTAGCATCATTGGAATTGTCAGTATCCAAAGGGTGATGTTCAATTGGGCTTTTCTGTCATGATAGTCCTCCAAAACATTAAGCATGGGCAATGTCAATTTAAGCAGATTTCCGTTGTTTTCATTCCAGCGATACTGCTCCTCCATAGTCTCAAGAATAGCGTCTACATCATCAATTTTTACCGCTTTGTAATCCAAAAAACAGGCATACTCCGTGTGTTTAATGGTGACCTTCTCATCCTGAGCGATCATCTGGCTGATCTGTTCGTCACTGAACAGAATAGCATCACCCAGTTTATTGTAACGCCCGCCGCTCCAGTAGATGGAATTCAGATCTTCCACGGTGAATATGCCCACTACTTTAAATCTGGCTATCTGAGTTCCCTCCCCGGAAAAAAAGTCTTGCCACTCCAGGGAATATTCCTGATCCTGAAGAAGCTGCAATCTGTTCATCGCTTCCAGCGTGATGGCGGCCTCATAAACACCGTCAACCGTTTCCTTACTGGGAATTCTGCCTCGTACAAGTCGGATATGGGGCTCGTAATTCGATAGGAAAACTGGATAGCCGACATTTTTCTGATCATTGAAAAACTGATCTTCTTCTCTTTTCAGCTTCAATCCGTTAAGCCGAACACTGTAAAGCGTATCAACAACGGGAAGATGAAAGCTTGTTGACAGTTGCCTTTCAGCGATGTCCTTCACCTGATCGACCAGCGGCTTTCCATATCTTCCACTGGCCACCAGCTCTACAGAATAGGCACCGGGGTAGCGCCTGCTTTCCAAATGGGAGGCTTCAAGGTCTTTTGTCAGTACCTTTTGTAAGATAGCATTGGAATATAGCGGTATGGAAGAAAAGATTCCACAAGCCGAGAGAGAACCAATGAGAAGGCACAGGAAAAGCCACTTGTTATTAATGATTTTTCGGTAAAGAAATTCAAGCATACTCTCTCCCCTATTCTATGATCACCAGTTCTCCGGCTTCGACTCCTTCAATAATTTCAACCTCGTTAACCGACTGGACACCCTTTTGCACATACCGTTCTATACGGATCCCATCATCGAGGATATACACAATATCCTTGCCAAGATATGATTTAAGCGCCCGTTTGGGAATGATCACTGCATTTTCACTGAAATCGCGGACAAGCTTTATCTCTGCGCTGTCTCCGCGCTCAACACCTTCGGGTAGTTCGCTCAGCTTAATCAGAATGGTGTCCTTATACTTTTCCATTTCTTCAAAAGGTACGCTGGCAGGAGTTAGGACCACCTCTCCCTTGCAGGTTTGTTTGTTACAGGTCACCGCCACCTCCATCCCCAGCCTGAAGTCCGAGGTCTGGTTGCCTTTGTACTCCAGCTGAAGCACCCTGGGATCGGATATAGTCACAAGGGTCTGATAGATATCGATCGAATCACCCTCGTCAACATCACGGGCATAGGTGACGGTCCCGTCAACCGTTGCGACAAGCCTGCATTGAACAAGGTCCTCTTCAAGCTGTGCCAGCTTCATCTGCGCAGACATCAGCTCATTTTGTTTCATATCCAGCTGATTGGTATAGTCCAGGATAAGCTTGTCCAAAGAAAACTTCTGACTTTCCATTTCCTGTTTCATATTTTCAATGTCATTGGCGGTGTAGACACTGGAATTCCGTTTCATTTCATCATATTTTTCCTCCAGATCCGTCAGTCGTTTCTGTGCAGCCTGAATGTCGATTTCTGATTTCTGCTCGATATAGCGCAAGCTTTTTAGCTGGGTATCCACAGTGAGCTTCTGGTATTCTATTTCCTTTTCAATCCCATCTGTCAGAAGCTCCGCGATAATATCCCCAGCCTTCACGGTATCACCCGGCTTCACATGGATTGCTTTCAGCCTTCCTGCCCTTGCACTGAAAAAATGATCTCTGTCCAAAACAGGAACAAAATAGGCTGTTTTTTTTATGCTGTCTTCAATATATCCAATCGTTGCTTGCGCCGTCCTGTACGAGATTTCACCCGGCTCTACCAAAGGCGGTGCAAGAGTCTCTTCTTCAGCAGGGAATAGGCTGCAGCTGGCAAGAACCATAAAAAACACTACTATAAAAAGGCCGAAAATAAGTTTGTTACGCTGTAATCTCATATGTAGACCTCCAATTATTTAAAACCCGGACATCATTTTGGTGTATAGATCCAGAACGGTTTCAATACCGGCTTCTTTCTGTTTCGTCTTCAACTCATCCACGGTCATCCCAAAAATTCCGGATTCAACGGTCTGAATAAATGTATTCATATTTTCAAAGTAGCTGTTTATTATTTCATCTGTCTGCGAAAATTGCCTTCCCAGCTCTTCCATTTCTGTTTGCTGATCTTCAACTTTCTTCTGTATCATTTGGTAGAGATCCAGACTGGTCTTTATGTTGACAAAGCTTGCTTCTTGGTATACCTGTCTGAAATTGGAATCCACATTTGAAACAATCCGGTCATATCTGAAGTCCCGGAAGAAATCTGCTCCGTAATTTTTCCATGCATCCAGCGGATCCACCTCCGCATTTGGAAACCGCATGCTTTCATTTTCCAGGATGTAGTTCGTGCCTTCCACACCATACATGAACAGGTCATAATTGCTCTGTGAACCGTGAATCCACTCCATAAACATCAGCACGCGTTCAGGATTTAAGCTGCTTTGGGAAACTGCTACCCCCCGCGCGGATGTATAAAGAAGGTGAAGGCTTTCCATATAAAGCGGTATCACCTTGAACTGCGCATCAGACCTGGATGCAATGGAAAAAAAATCACTGACATGCTCCATCCTGAGAAGCATAGAGGCAACTTTCCCGTTCTCTATTGTATAAAGGTGTTGCTGCCTGGTGTCAGGAAGAATATACTGCTTTTCCTTCCAGTTCTTCACAAGGTGGAGGGCATCAATAAACTCCGGCGTTTGCTCGATGGAATACAAATTTTCACCGTTTTCATCCCATCTTGAGAATAAGAAGGTCGCCACATTGCCAAAATAGCCATTTCCCTCCATATATGCTTGGAAAAATTCATGGGAATCAACAACACCGGGGTATGAAAATTTGCTTTCATTTTCCTTTATCTTTTCCAGGAAAAGCCCGTAATCTTCCAGAGTTTCAAGGCCTTCCGGGGCGTATTTTCCTGCCAACTCCGCCCTTGTAACAACACAGCGCCTTGGGTTGCTAATTCCATTATAGGGTATTGCGTACAGGCTTCCATCTGCAGAATATCCGGAAAAATAATCCCTTCCCAGTGGGTTAGCCATTAAGTCATCATAATAGGTTGGAGCATACTGTTTAAACAGTCCCGTCAAATCAAGGCAGAGCCCCTGCTGTATGAAGGATTGGGGTGAAAAACAGGTAAAAGCATCAATTTTCTGCCCTGACGAGACAATTTCCTGAATCTTTGCATCGTATTGGTCATAGGGTATCCAAAAAAAGCGGGGCATAACATGAATCGTTTCTGCTGTGGCAATGCTTATTTGTTCCAGATTAGCTTCAATTGCACCCTTAATCGAGGAGGGCGGATTCCCATATGTATATATGCTGATTTCGACAGGCTCAAGTGCTGCTGGCTGAAGATTGTCATACAGATCCGGTTTGTTCTTTTTATTGGTGTCGTTACAGCCCATAATGCATATCATCGCCAAAGCAAGTAAAAATGCAAGCCACCTTTTATATGCAAACCAGGTTTTCCTCATTGTTCTTCACCTCAATTCTCAGTATTGTTTTCCATTGATCCACTAAATCCCTTTTTCCTTCTTCGGTTATTGAATAATTTTTACGCCTGCTTCCTGATTCAGAATCTCCCCAATATGATTTTAAGTATTTCTGTTTTTCCATCCTTTGAAGTGCGGGATATAACGTACCTTCGCTCATAGAATACAATTCATTGCTTTTTTCTTTTAGTTTTTTCGCAATTGTATAACCATATAAATCTTCTTTTTCAAGTAATGACAACAGAAGAATGTCAATACTGCCCCTAAGGAGCTCTTTACTCATATTTCCCCACCTCCATTCCATTTTTTACTATATTGTAACACGATATACATCGCTAAGCAAAGTATTTTTTTCTTAACCAAGTATGTATTTTTATTCATGACCCCGAAGGTCTCTTCCTTGTATTGCGCGGTGTATGAGCCTGCGCAGAAGAAAGAAAGGCTATATGCCAGATTGGAACACTCTTAAGCTTTATATTCAGTTTACTTTCTTTTTCCAAATTAGTCAATTGAAGCATGCTTCGATGCTGACAAGCCTCCTACGGTTAGTTACTGTTCGCACCCAATATACTTGAGATATAGC
>LSQX01054858.1_pt2 | contig 30792 bp, 32 predicted proteins | sample 654561 | NCBI WGS metagenome assembly LSQX01 (sample SAMN04489861, study PRJNA283612) | anaerobic digester metagenome | isolation source: 4 biogas reactors fed with cattle manure at either 37C or 55C with and... | place: Denmark: Kongens Lyngby | collected 2014 | reverse complement strand
CGATAGTGATTAAGCGGTCACCTTTAAGCCGGTTGCCTACTTGGTCATGATTCTGCGAAAAAACTATGAACCTATCAGCGTTAATCCAACGAAGTGACTCTCCCGGTTTCCTACGCCTGTACCTAGGAATATTTCCTACATAGACATATCCATCTGTTAAGACTTCAGCAACGTCTTGCACGCTACCGAAATCCTTGTAATAGCCTTCGCGCTCGCCAGTCAAAAGAGCAAATAGTGCATGTTGAAAGTCTTCTAGCCATTGAGCCTCAAAACCACAGCCGCCCTCCTGTAGAGGAGCTAAAAGGGCAGGAACATTATAACCTGTTTCAGCCACAAGATGTACTTTAAAGCCGGTTGCATCAGCATATCTCTTAACATATTCATTCAATTCAACAAGAAAATGCTTTGGACTACTATCATGCATAGAAAGCACTGAATCTAGCCGTATCCCATCGATATGGTAATGACTAAACCAATGCAGCGTATTCTCTAAAAAATAATTACGAACACCTTCATTCTGGAGCCCATCAAGGTTTAAATTGGCACCCCAACGACCAACACTAGTTTCTGGAAAATATGGAGCATAACAGTTTAAGCAATTACCCTCCGGACCTAAATGGTTATACACAAAATCCACAAACAACGCCATACCATTCAGATGACACTCATTCACCAATTTTTTTAGATCATCAGGTCTACCGTAACTATTTTGGACTGCAAAAGGAAAAACCCCATCATAACCCCAGTTACGTTTACCAGAAAATTGAGCAATAGGCATCAACTCGATGGCGTTAACTCCAAAGTCTGCAAGTTCTTTCACTCGCTCGATAACCCCTAAGAATGAACCTTCATCCGTAAAGGTTCCGACATGCAACTCATAAAAAACTAGATCCTTGATCTCTAAACCACGCCAGTCTCGATCCTGCCAACGGAAACTGTCGTGATCAACAATCATCGAAGAACCAAAAACGCCATCCGGTTGATAATGTGACGCTGGATCAGGCTTAACTTCCTTGCCGTCCAACCCAAACATGTAAATAGTGTCGGATTCAAAACCCTCACCAGTATACGTCCAGTAGCCGCCACCCACTCGATCCATAGATAAATGTTGATTATCTGTCGGCAAAACAAGTTTCAAATGACGGTGATTTGGAGCCCAGACTACGAATCGACAAACTCCATCTTGAAAATCAGCGCCAACACGCAAACCAAGCAGCTCCACTACACATAATGTCGGATTCAAGGCCTAATACGATTGAATAACTAAAGAAATACCGATATATCCCGTCGTTAAAAGCCTATAACATCAACCTTTATTATTGATAAGGACCTAAATAATACTTTGTCCTGCCGTATATGCAGATAAACTGTTTTTATTAGAGGTCTCACTCATGCAACGTGTCGATTTAAACCGTAAAATTGAGCTTAAAGATTACGAAGGAATAATTAAAGAAGGCCAAATAGAACTCCTGCAATGCCTCGGCGAAAAATTAAAAGGTAAATCTGTCACCCATGTCAACTCTACTTCTTTCGGTGGTGGAGTCGTAGAAATCCTTCAAAGCCTCGTACCACTTATGCGTGACGTAGGTTTAGACACACATTGGGAAGTTATCAAAGGTGACTTCGACTTTTTCAGCGTCACCAAAAAAATCCATAATGCACTCCAAGGTATGAATACCCCATTAACCAAAGAAGACGAACACCTATACTTAGAATACAATAAAATGAATAGTGAACTCTCAATCCTCGACTCAGACATCATCATGGTCCACGACGCACAACCAGCCGCACTTATCCAGTTTTACCCAAACAAAAACAACAAATGGATTTGGCGATGCCATGTAGATTTATCCACGCCCAACTTAGCCGTCTGGCAATTCCTCGAACCATACATCAGCCGCTATGACGCTGCCGTTTTCACCGCCAAACAATACGTTGTCCCCAGTTTAACCGTACCCACACTGAATATTCGACCACCTTCAATCAACCCCCTAAGCAAAAAAAACCGTGATCTGTCAGATCAAGAAGTCATGGAAGTTCTACAACGCTTTGAAATTAAACCTGACCACCCAATAATCACTCAAGTAGGACGCTTTGACCCCTGGAAAGACCCCTTAGGAGCCATTGATGTCTACCACATAGTTAAAAAACAATTCCCAACAACTCAGCTATTACTCATTGCAGGAATGGCAACCGACGACCCTGAGGGCTGGCTATACCTAGAGAAGAGCGCTAGACACGCAGGCGAAGACCCTGATATACATCTATTAACAGACTTGAAGGGTGTCAGGGAACATGAAGTAAATGCATTGCAACGCGCTTCACAGGTTGTGCTCCAAATGTCCACTCGCGAAGGATTTGGCCTAACGGTATCAGAGGCACTTTGGAAGTGTATTCCAGTTGTAGCACGTAAAGTAGGAGGAATCCCCCTGCAAGTAATAGACGGAGTAAACGGGTATTTAATAGACACAATTGAGCAAGCAGCTGAGAGAGTATGTAATCTACTAAAAAACCGAGATGTTGCAAAACAAATGGGAAATAACGGTCGAGAATATGTGCGTGAAAATTTTTTAATAATTAGTCAACTTCGAGATTACTTGATATTATTTAACGAGTTATTGGAAACCAAAAAAGAATAAAAAAATTAAAAGCCCATAATGTTCTGGTGTTCATGCTCGTTTTCTTCGCTTATGTGATGTGCTACGTGTAACGCAAGACCAGTCGATGCACCTGCAGCTAAACCAACAAGAAGATAAGTCAACCATGTATAACCAAAGACCAAACCGATAACGACCAATACGTCAAAAACAATTGCGACAGCAAGATAACCACCACACCACATTTTCATGCTCATACCACGAGGTTTGTTAATACCAATAACACCGAGGTATCCAAACATTATAATGAAACCGACTAATGCTATAATCAAGTTAATCGTATTTGCGTCTAAATCCAAACGGTCACCCTTCTTAAAGGGATAGGTTTACTTCGGAGCCTTATTAGTCTATTGGGACACCTAAAACATTGTTGATACATTAGTATTAAGCAATGAAACCTTTGCTAGCCTTTTTTAAGGTCAAGTAATAACTCTACTGTTTTAGGATGCGACAGGATGACCAACTTTGATGAGAAACATTGCCATAAATGGGCTCAACTCCTAACAAAGCGAAAAGCCAAACTAAACCAAGCAATAGACGCCGTTGAAAGACAAGAGTTTGACTCAGCAATAAAAATATGCAAACAAATCTTCAATGGCACTAAGGGTGAACAAACAGACCCTGGAATGATAGGGTCACTACTATACCATATGGCCATGGTCACCAAAATGGAAACTGAAACTCAAATACTATTAAAAGAACTAAATGTACCATTACCAAATATATCCACATTTTTAAATAAAATCTATACCGATTTCTATGAAGATGCAAAAGAATTAACAAAAGACATTACCAAATTTACATACGATACTAATATCATCGCTAATACTAAACATCTTGACAGTAACGAAAAAATATCATTAGTTAACAAACTAAAACAATCACAAAAAAGCGTCGAAGAACAACTAATTAACAAAAACCATAAAGCAAAACAAGCAATAGAAAAAGTTTTTGACGATTGGACCAAACAAATCATATTAATGCGATCTATTCAAGAATATGAGACGATCAAAGGGTTACTCGTACTAAGTGAACTCGTAAAAATCCATGGCTTCGACACCGTTGAAACAGCAATGGTACGAGTTAAGAATACTTTTGGTCAAAAAACTGTTAACATTGCACTTGATGTAACACTCAAAGTTGGTATGCGCCGAGAAAACCTTCAATCAGTAATGCTAGCAGATCATTTCATCAAAATGGCTATGAATGGGTCAACCCTTGATGGCAAAATGGAGTTCTTGAACTGTCCAATCCATGGTGGACACCACTATGCCCAAGAAAAATATGACATCGACCCTAAAGTTTCTACACTTTTCTGTAACCATTTCTGCTTTGCCCACGCAAAAGCTATGCTAGACACTGTTCTACCTTTTCCATTCACACTTTGGCAACCCAAACTTATGACAAAAGATGGAGTATGCGAATACTACCTCAAGTTAGCATATTCACCAGAAGCAAAAACAACTGAACGATTTGTACCACTTGTTATCTCTTACAATGTCACCCGCGAATGTAACATGAAATGCAGCCACTGCTATATCAATGCCACCGAAGAAAAACTTGAAGGGGAATTAACTACTAAAGAAGCAAAAAATGTAATTGATCAAATCTACCAAGTCAGTAGCCCACTGCTTATCCTCAGCGGCGGCGAACCATTACTAAGAGCAGACATCTTTGAACTCATCAAATACGGTTCCAAGAAAGGATTAAAGATGGGTCTAGGAAGTAACGGCTACCTAATTGACGATAAAATAGCAAAAAAACTTAAAGAGGCAGGCATATCCACTGTTTCAGTAAGCATTGACTCAAACATTCCTGCCCAGCATGACGAATTCCGAGGAGTTAAAGGCGCATGGGAAAGAGCGGTAAATGCGTGTAAAGTTCTCCGAAAACACGGCGTTCTTGTCCAAGTAAACACAACACTCACACACGATAACTATGACCAAATAGATGACATTATGACGCTTACTGAATCAGTCGGCGTTGAGAACTTCCATTTATTCTTCTTAGTACCTACAGGTCGAGGTGTCAAACTAACAGATATTTCACCGCAAAAATACGAAGACATGATAACTAACACTTTTGCTAAAGTCCACAAACATCGCTTAAACGTACGTCCCTCTTGTGCACCACAATTCATGCGTATTGCCCAAAACATGGGGTTAGACATGAGACAATGGATCCGGGGTTGCATCGCAGGTCTTCATTACTGTCGCATTTACCCTAATGGCGACATAACTCCCTGTCCATACCTACCCATTAAACTAGGCAATTTACGGGAACAAACCTTCAAGGAAATATGGTTCAACTCACCAATCTTTAATAATCTTCGGAACCCTGAATGCTTAAAAGGAAAATGCGGTATTTGCGAATACAAGATCGTATGTGGCGGCTGTAGAGCACGTGCATATGGACTCTCAAATGATTTCATTGACCACTGTGGTGATTTACATGTACCAACTGAACAGAGTAAAGATTATTTAACTGAAGATCCCTGGTGCATTTATGAACCAAAGAAAAAATCAACAAAAAACGTTTAAAATCCAAAAATTACAAAAATAAAAATAGCTTTCCTTTTTTATCAAATATAAATATCAAACACTACACATAATTATGATTTGGCAATACATCAGAGTTTTCAACAAAATACTGATAAAAAAATTGAGAAAAAATCTTTATACAAATAAAAAGAAAAATTAAAAAATTAAAGTTTGATTATTTCTTTTTCTTTGTCGGTTTTTCTTCGGTGGTAGCTTCTTCAGTTGCGGGTGTCTCAGGTTCTGGTTCTTCTTGTTTGTCTTCGATTTCAGTTGTGATTTCTTCGATCGGTTTTGGAGGAGGTGTTGTTGCCATTGTCCATCCGATCCATGCGCCTATGAAAAGAATTGCAACAAACGCAACAAGTACCGGTATGGCAATGAGCCAATATCTGACTGCTTCGACAGAAGCGATGTTAAGTACGGGTATCACAGTAATTAACCATGAATAACCGAAAAGTGCAACTAAGTAAAGTACAGCTACGACTGTGCAGACCAGGAGAATCGCTCCACCTATTGCTTGATCTTTGCTTACCATTTAGTGATTCACCACTTAATTAGCCATGTATTCGCTTAATCAATTTAAAGTTTGTTATATTGAATAGGGAAGGGCTTGGTTAAGTAGTACCCATTTCCCATGTTGAAAGATACTTCTTCTGCTCTTCAGTTAACTCGTCAATCTGGATACCCATGCTCTGCAGTTTAAGTTCAGCGATTTTTTCGTCGATCTCTTTTGGTACAACATAGACCTTGGGTTGTAGCTTTGGAGTTTTTGCAACATATTCAGCGCAAAGCGCTTGATTTGCAAAAGACATATCCATAACTTCAGAGGGATGACCTTCTGCAGCTGCAAGGTTAACTAATCTACCTTCTGCAAGAAGATAGAGATGTCTATCATCTTGAGTTGTATATTGCACCATATTTGGACGAATCATACGTTTAGATTTAGACATCGATTCAAGATCAGGAATACTAAGCTCTACGTTAAAGTGACCACTGTTACACATGATTGCACCATCCTTCATTTTTTGCATGTGTTCCTTGCGGAGCACATTCAAATTACCAGTAGCAGTAACGAAAATGTCACCAATTGGAGCTGCTTCAGACATTGGCATAACCCTAAGACCATTCATAACTGCTTCTAAAGCACGTATTGGTTTAACTTCTGTCACTATGACGTTTGCACCCATTCCCTGAGCACGCATTGCAATACCTCTGCTACACCAACCATATCCACCGACAACAAAGTTTTTGCCTGCTAGAAGAATAGACGTTGCCCTTAGAATACCATCAATAGTACTCTGTCCTGTACCATAGCGGTTGTCGAACAAATATTTAGTATAAGCGTCGTTTACTGCTATAATTGGGTACTTGAGGCTACCATCTTGCTCCATAGCTTTCAGACGTACCACACCTGTAGTAGTTTCTTCTGAACCACCAATAATGTTTTGTATCAAATCTTGACGTTTGCTGTGGAGCATACCAACAACATCTGCACCATCATCCATAGTAATTGTAGGGTTATATTCAAGAACTTTCTCTATGCATTTGTAATAGTCTTCTGTGTTCTGCCCTCTCCAAGCATAAACATGAACACCACCATCCGCTAGTGCAGCTGCAACGTCATCCTGTGTAGAAAGAGGGTTTGAGCCACATAATGCTACTTTAGCACCCCCAGCAAGGAGTACTTTGATGAGAACAGCTGTTTCTTTCGTAACATGAAGGCATGCAGCAATAGTTTGACCTTGAAGAGGCTTTTCTTCCCGAAATCTTTGTTTAATGATATTTAAAACGGGCATGTGCTTTGCTGCCCATTCAATCTGTAAATTACCTTGCGGTGCAAGACCTATGTTTTTGACTTGGAATTCTTCCATGAACGGTTCCTTCTTTTTACGAGATTGTGTGTAACGTCCTTATTTAGAATTTACCTACATTTCATCAGGTGTAAAGTATGGCAAGCGTTCACTAAACTAAAAACAGAAAAAGTTAAAGTATATCATAACCCAAGTCAACCACAAGAAGGGTGTCGTGTGAAAAAACCGTTTACGTCCTTTGTTCAAAACGAAATAGAACCAAAGACGCTAGTGATCACCTGTGGATTACCTGCAAGTTATAAAACTGGAATTGCACAAGAAGTAGCAAAGATAAAGGGATACCCAATTCTCCGCAGCGATTTAATCAGACTAGAGGTTCTAAAGAATCAAGATGTTTTTAACGCTAAAGTTGCAGGCAGTATGAAAAATCGATTATCCGTTTACAATGAAATGTTTAAACGAGCAGAGCACTTGGCGTCTGCAGGAGGAGTAATTCTAGATGCAACATTCATCACTCAAGAACTCCGGGAACGTGCAGCTGAAATAGCAACTAAAAAAGACCTATCGTTACTAATTATGGAGACGAATTGTCCCCAAGAAGTTGCGCTAGAAAGAATCAAGAAACGTAGTAAAAATAACTATGAATCAAATGCGCTAACAAAAGAAGCGTATTTAATCAACAAAAAAACGTTTGAACCCATAAACATTGACTCTATCAAAAAAAAGAATCCTAGACTCAAGATTACACATTTAACAATTGATACCTGCCAATGCGGAATGAACAACTGGTTTGTAACCAAACAAGAAAAACGATAGTGAAACTCAAACATGTCCATTGACTTGCATATTCACTCCAAAGCGTCTGATGGCAAATTAGACGCCAGAGAAATAATTATGGAAGCTAAAAAACGTAGGATAAGCTTTATAGCAATCACGGATCATGACAACATCAGTTGCCAAATAGAAGCAATAACAGAAGCAAAAAAAACAGCCATCAATTACATCACCGGCGTCGAATTAAATATCACCCTTACCAACCCAAAATACAAAGAAGGCAAACCATTCGCTCTAGATTTATTAGGCTATCAATTCAACCCAGATAATGAAGCTCTTAAGAACAAGCTTGCTTTATTGGCAAAATACCGCGAAAAACGAGTAGCAAAAATTATTGAGAAAGTTAATCTTGAATTAAAAAAACAAGGCATACCTGAATTTTCAGATAAAGATTTACAAAATATTAAAAAAACCGTAGAAGGTAGCTTGGGTAGACCACACATAGCGGATTATATGGTAAAAAAAGGAATTGTAACTAGCAGGCATGAAGCATTCGACAAATACCTCGTAGAATGCGATGTCCCAAAATATCCATTGAATTTAAAGGAAGCTTCAAAACTCATCAGAGAAGCAGGTGGCAAACTCGTTCTTGCACACCCCAATGACCCCAACGGTACCTCGCTCTACCCATTAACTAGCAATCTGATAGAACAAACAGAGATAATTAAAGAAACAATACTAACCTACATCGACGGTATAGAATGCTGGCATACTATACATAACGCCAGTACTGAAAAACACTACGTCGCATTCGCAAAAGAAAATGGTTTAATCATGACAGGGGGTAGCGACTGCCACCAAAAACCTGTTATCATGGGCACCATCGATGTCCCACACTGGGTAGCACTGCAATTTAGAGATTAAAATTTAGACATTGAGAATATTTCAAAGCCAACTTAAAATATGCTTGCGCTTCTGCAATTGCATCTTTTTTGTCCAAGTTATTGACTCCCGGGTCATCTAATTTGAAGCTAATGACTTTACCACGGACATAAGCACGATAACACTTGTAAAAAGGTAAGAGCATATAGAGCTGATTATCCTTTGAGTAAGCAGTGTATTGCATGATAAAATAGTCTGATAAATCGCTTCTGTTCTGATAGTCAAGATCCATAGCCAAAAAAGCTACGTCTGCAGCTACGTCGCTGTAACGGAAGCGGTCATTGAATTCTATAGCATCAAATATGCAGATTTTATCTGTTATGAAAATGTTACCGGAGTGTAAATCACCATGACAATCGCGGATTCGTTTGTCAGCCATTCGGCTTTCAAAAAGCCTGTTATTTTTATCAAGAAAACGAATAATTTTTTTTTGCATGAATGCGTAATCAGTTTTGCTTATTGTTTGCCCGATGTATTTACTGGTCTGGGAAAAATTTTCAACCCAGTTAATTCTTACTGTTTTAGAGGCACCAAATTCTGTTATTTCAGAGTTTGTTTGGGCTTCAGAATGGAATTTCGCGACTATTACAGCGAGGTCACTAATTGTTTTTTTATCTACTTTACCCTCTTGGAGAAGTCGAGTCATTATGCACTCTTGTGGCAGGCGCTTCATTTTTAGGGCATACTCTATAGTTTCGCCATCGCCGTTGATTTTAATTGTTTTCGATTTGTTGATTGAGACTACATCAAGATAGATATCTGGACAGAGTCGCCTGTTTAGCTTTAATTCTTTTTCACAAAATATACGCCTCTTTTCAAGGGTTGAAAAATCTAAGAACCCGAAATTTACAGGTTTTTTCAATTTGTAAGCATACTTTTGTGTTAAGAAAACAAAGGAAATGTGAGTCTGGATGAGTTCTATTTTACTTGTTTCTTCAGGATATGTTTGCGGCCTGAGCATTGCGTCAACGATTGTGTTAGCTTGCATTTTAGTGCATCCTTTAGTTTATTTGTGCAGGGAGCAACCAATAAAGATAAGGGTACTCAAACTGTTATGTAGATCAAAAAGGTTTATACTCTAACATTGTAATAAAAACCTGTAACTGTTACTGCTCAATTCTTAAAGCACCCAACGTAATCAATAACCTTGTTTGCTTCTTCTTTTGAGATATGCTTGGTATTGTGTAGAGAATCGACGATATCAGTGATTTTGGCCAATGCATGAATTTTATATCCAAGTTTTTCTAGATTCTCCTTGCCACCATGTTCACGATTAACGACAACGAGCATGTGTTTAATCTGAGCTCCAAGCTCTAAAAGCGGTTGTATACCCTCTATTTTTGAGAGACCCTCACTTATTACATCGTCAAAGAAGAGCAGAGCATCACCTTTTGTTATGTCTGCACCAGCTATTCTACCTGTTACACCGTAAGCTTTCTCTGCTTTACGGACAATTATACAGGGCATATCGAGTTTAATACCAATACTTGGCACTATTAAAGCGCCTTTAAGTTCGATTGATGCTAACTTATGAACGCATTCTGTTTTAGCGACTTCTTTTATTTTTTCTGCAGCTATTTCAGAAATTAAATCTAGTTGTTTGGGTGCGGAAAGAATGCGAGCCATATCGATGTAGTAGGGACTTGTGGCTCCTGACTTGATTTTGAAGCTACCGAATTTTAGGCATCCAGACTGGTAGAGTGCAAACGCAATTTTGTCAGTGGTTGTTAACATTTGGGTTATCCATGCTGTGAATGGGTGACTTGGGATTTAACCCTTTAGCAGCCGATGCTTGAAGTTTTGTTTATGTGTTATTCAAAGAAAAGAAAAGTACTCAGAGAAAGGGGTAAGAATTATTACTTTTCATTGAAGTCCTTAAGGGTAGCATATCACAAGAAGAGTAGATAGTACGGATAAGCTTTTTCTATTCAAATAGAGGATAAACGCATAACAACCACAATAATAGTCAGTTGAACAAGAAGCAAAAAAGAAGTAAAAAAAAAGTATAAATTTACAACCAGCATACATTTTTTTGGTTTGTTTTTTGTCTGTTTGAAAGAACAGGATAGATCAAGTTCAATTGATGGAAAAACACTCCAACTGCGCAAAAAGCCATGATTCAAACGACTTGTAATGTTATTTAGAGACTTATAGAAAAAAACTTTTAGATTAAACTACAAGATCAGCCATGTCCACACTACGCTCATAAATCTGTCGCAGAAAAGAAACGGTCTCCAAAATATGAGGCATTAAATCCACCGAGGATTCTTTTGACACTACCTCTATTTGCGAACTATAAGTATCAACTTTTACTTTCATCTTACGAACACTTTCAGCTTTAGCGACGTCTTTGCACAAGAAAGACCTGAAAGCCTCCTCAGTAGCATCTACACATATTGACTGCAAATCCAGCATCAACCTTCGGAGGTCACCAGATAGTTTAGTGTTATCAAGTTCTAGTGTACTTGAGGCGATTTGTACACAAGCGTCTCCGATACTTTCTATAAAGCCTGCAATCAAACGATAATCAACACACTCTATGGGAGCTATTGAGAATTTTTCACTAAGTCGGGGATTCTGTAGAATTGTACGAAGAATACGAACGAAAAGAAAATAAAATTTATTGTTTTCGACATCTCGCTCAATAACATTCTTCGCGAGATCTATGTCTGCAGCTACAAATGCGCTGGTTGCGTCTCGAATCATTCTAGCGATACTTGCCTGGTTGCGTTGCAAAAGTTTCTCGGGTGATGTGAAGGGTTGTTGCATTAGACATTGTAAAATCATCATTGAAGGGGTTTCTTCTACAATCATCAGTCCGGCTAACGAGTTAGCCGTAGATTTGACGAGATTACGCATATTGGAATCAATACGGTCTTTTGCTTCCACCTTGATGATGTCATAACCAAGTAAGTAACGACCTACAATTTCACGGCTTAAATAGGGTCCAATATTTAGAGTGACAGATTTTAATTCAGGTTCAACGTCGAATTGAGTATCTATAAAGAGCTTACCGTTATTGGTTACTTCTAAATTAACTTGCGAACCTTTCTGTAAACCGTGTTCTTTGGCCCAACCACGTGGTAAACAGACAAAAAACGTACCTGTGGGGGTCTGCTGAATTTTACGGACATCACTCATTTCCATTTTATTAGTTCGCCATTTTTTCTTTGACTTTTCGGGTGGAGACCTGCTGAATTTTACGGACATCACTCATTTAACCACCGTGTTATAACTTATTTAAACAAAATAGCACTTATATAAATTACCTGTAGTTTGATTAGTCCTATGAGTTTAAAGAAAAACAGTAAATAGCTCAATAGCAATACTGCCTAATACAAAACAGCACTAACCATGGGCAGAAGTCGGGATGAGTGCACAAGACAAACTTCAAAAGGCTATTGAAACAGCAATTATTGCAGGTTATCAGCTAAACAGCGAAGCTTTCGAATTTCTCATCCAAAACGCCGACAATATGAATCCAGAAAAAGTTATGAATTTAGTGTTGGCACAGGTTGAGTTGATGCAAAATAAACCTATTTTTATCGACCGAGATCAGATAGTCTCAGTTATCCATAAGATGGCAGTTACTGAGTTACAGGAAATCATGGTAAATCAGGAACTTACACCTAAATGTCAGATCCCACAACTAGAACATACATCTGAATGTTTGACATCAAAGGCATCACAAACACAACCATCAAACAGTATAGATACCGACGAAAACAACTACTTTTACCCGTATGCCAAAAACATACCTTCAGAGTTGAAAGTACTTGAGGATGCAACTGGTAGACTCACTTCTAATGGCACTTTAGGGGAATATATAGGGCTTTTTCAAGATCGGTTTAAAAGGATTGAAAAAATTCTTAGACAAAGAATGGATGTTAGAGGGGCAACACCACTCACAGAAGCATTAAAATCTCAACCACAATCCAAGATGAAAATAATCTGCATGTTAATTGAAAAGCGAGAGTCAAAAAATAACACAATACTATCCGTGGAAGACCCCCATGGCAGTGCAACCATTCTAATTTCGCAAAAGGCATCTGAAGAAGTAAAAAAGAAAGCACTCATGCTACTCCCAGATACAGTCTTCTGCGCTGCTGTCATAAAAACTCGTACTGATTTATTGCTGGCAGAAGATATTATCTTCCCTGAAGTCGGCCGAAAACAACCAGTAAGGGCATCCGAACCTATTTATGCTGTATTAACATCAGATATTCACGTCGGAAGTACAAAATTTACTAAGGAAGCCTTTCGTCGCTTTATTCTCTGGCTTCGTGGAAAATATGGTACAACTGAGATGCGGGAAATTGCAGGTCGTGTAAAATACCTTCTTATCGCAGGAGACATTGTGGATGGTGTCGGAATATATCCAGGTCAACAATTGGAACTTACTATACGTGATGTCCACAAACAATATAATTACGTTATCAAGTATTTAGAAAAAATCCCCAGTTATATCGAAATAGTTCTCTCACCAGGCAACCATGATGCTGCGCGCAAGTCTCAACCTCAACCAGCTATACCAGATGGATATTTGACCGCTATCCAAAGTAAACCAAACATTCACTCGGTTGGAAATCCCTGTTATCTTAGCTTGCATGGAGTTGAAGTGTTGATGTACCATGGTGTAAGTCTCAATGACATAATTGGAGTTATCCCTGGTATGGATAATGACCACCCAGAAAAATCTATGAAACTACTTATGCAAGGTCGCCACTTAGCACCAGTATATGGTGGTAAAACTATGTTATCTCCAGAAAACCGCGATCACCTAGTTATCGAAAGAGTACCAGATATATTCCACGCTGGTCATATCCATGTTTTAGGATTTTGTAATTATCGTGGGGTATTAATTATAAACTCTGGAGGATGGCAACAACAAACTGAGTATATGGAAAAATTAGGTTTAGTTCCAACCCCGGGTAAGGTCCCAGTTATTAACTTGCAAACTATGGAAACTGTAGTCCTTGATTTTATGTAGGCTACACCGAAAAAGTTTAGGTTTTATGCATACTCTTCGGTGAATAGTTAAGTATCTGGTTGAAGCGATTATCACTACCATATACTTCCTTGATTAGACCGCGACTAATTTCAAGACGAATTTTTTTAGTTCTACCATATCGGCCCATGCTCACCACTTTAGCATTGACCAATCCCATCGAATCTAACTCGTTGACAAGGGTACCGAGCCTCCTTTGGGTCAAGAGCCCAGCACCCATCTCACCACATAATTCATTGTAAATATCATAAATTTCACCTGTTGTTGAACTTGATTTGTTGAGGTGATAGACACTTAACAATACTAATTTTGAGTGTAAAGTCAAATTGTTGAGAGCTTCAATGACACGGTTATGTTCAATATGTTTTTCTGCTTGTCGCACGTGATCTTCCGTGATAGTTTTTGCACCTGCACGCTCTGCCACCTCACCGGCTACCCGTAAAAGATCCAACGCTCTTCTCGCATCACCATGTTCAGCAGCGGCTAACGCAGAGGAAATGCTTAGAGCTGAATCGGATAAGACATCATCTTGAAATGCTAATTTTGACCGATCAAGAAGAATGTTTCTAAGTTCCCCAGCATCATATGGTCGGAATACTAGTTCTTCTTCACTTAGCGAACTAAAAACACGGGGGTCAAGAAATTCTTTTAAGCGTAGGTCGTTTGAGATGCCAATAATAGAAACTTTACTTTTAGATAGTGTTTCGTTAATCCTAGTAAGTTCGTACATGAATGCATCGCCTCGGTCTTTAATGAGAGCATCAACTTCATCTAATACAATTATGAACAAGATTCTTGATTGATCAAGACCTGAACGAAAGCGGTCAAAAACTTCTCCAGTGGATAAACCAGTAAAAGGAATAGATAAACCTACACTTTGACTCAATGCTGCAAAAACACGATATTCAGAACCAGTCATACGACAGTTTATATAACAAAATTTTACCTGAGCTCCATACTCTTTAGCCTTAGTTTCTAAATGACTCAATACATATTTTGTAACAGCGGTTTTCCCAGTGCCTGTTTTACCGTAAATAAAAATATTTGAACATCGGGCATCTTTGAGGACTGGTGCTACAGTTACACCTAATAGTCGAATTTGGTTTTCTCTATGAGGTAGTCGGTTTGGCAAATAGTCATGTCTAAGAACTTCACGGTCTTTAAATAATTTTACACCTTTTACAAAGTTATCAAACACGTCATCCAATACAGATTTTCCCATATTACTTACCTTCATTCCTTCAGAGGTACAACCGTTAGTTCGTATGGAACAAATAAAGGCTGCAGTACAAAAAACTGGTTTAGTTCAACAATAAATCTAAAAATAAAAGAAAATAATCGCTTTATAGATTAACTGTTATTAAAAGTCCCTCACCCGTGTGTTTCTACTGGAAAATAATTGCTTAAGTTAATACATGTAATTAAATATTTAATATAATATATACTCTAAATATATAAAACAAAAGTACTATAATAATTGTATCTATCAAAAAAATTAAACAAATCGCAAGAAAAATTTTTAACAACACTTTTTACACTCTTGTTCACGCTATATCCTCCAAAGGAAACAAAGGGGTGTCCCTTAAACCTAAAACTATAAAAAAAATACCATAAAAACTCGGAAAAATCTATCTAATCTATCCAATCTTGTTTTATTCATAGTTGAAAAACTTGTAACCTTTTTACCTGTACAGTTGCGTTTATTTCTCATTCACAAAAATGTGAACACATGTAAAATGATAAGTTAAGTATCATTTTATTGTGCTTCTTTTCCTAAAATTTACTTTAATCACGTCAGTTAACAGTGAATGGGAGACCCCTTGGCTTCTACTGGAGAACCCGAACTGAGTTTAAACGATAGGTATTTTTATAAAAGATTTTTTTGTGAAGCTGGTAATATCATTAACGATCCAAAAATAGTTTATTTATCAAAAATAAGCTTAAAATAAGCTATTCATTATGTCTACATTCACCATCACAGTTATATTACGTGAAGTTATAGAATTGTGAACAACCTAGGTGTAAATAGTGCCGGCTCGTAAAATGCGTGTTGAGCTGTTTGATAACGATGGTAATCGGTACACCATTGCTTTTGAGGGTCAAGTGACCCGCGACAAAGCTCTACGCCTGTTGGATATTGTCGAATTACTAGGCGGCACTCCGGGTGAAAGCAATACTATAAACGTAAGTCCATCTCATTCTAATAGTAAGTCTTTATCTCGATTTGATAAAGTCCAACTTATTATTCAAAAGAATTTTCCTTTAATCTGGTTCTCATCTAAAGATATCCAAATTTTTTACGAGCAGGAACTTAAGGAACCAGTTAGCCTAAGCACAGTCTCTACTTATCTATCAAGAATGGTTGCTAAAGGAATACTTATGAGAACTGGCACTTCAAACAACCTGAAATACAAGACTGCACCAAACATTCCATCAACAATTAAACAACGAATAATAAAATAATTCAAATAGTCTACGCTTAACATGTCATATTTTACTTATTCGCTTAAATTTTTGATAAGAAAGGGAGGTCAGTTACTGTTCAATCTTCTTTAGAAGCACTTCCATTTCTTTTTTAATTGTATAACGAAATGGAATTTTACCCACTTCTCTTTCCACATAACCTTCTTCATAGATTTTCTTCATCAAACGCGAAGTGTGTTCCCTGCTCAAATGTACCCTTTCTTTGATTTCAGGAGCAGTTTTAGCGCCTTCTCTTGCAAGCATCTCCAAGACAGTAATTTCTGTCTCTGTAAGGGTTGCTAAGGCCTTGTCACGTTTAATCAGTACTGACGGCAAGATAACATCTACTTCAGCTTCCGATTGTGGTGATAAACCTGACAACGTTTGAATTTGATTTTCAAAACTATCAATCCTGTTTTTTAGTGATTCTTGGTTGTTAATAACCTCTTGAAGTTTGGCTTCTAAAATAGAAATATCATTATTCAATTCAGTTTTGAGGTCTTTATGGTATGTATTCTCCAAGTTATTTGTGATATCCTGTGATAAGGTTTGTTGTATTTGGTTTAAAGCAATTAATTGATTTTCAATAAATTCAATCCGTTTATCCATTCCTTCGACTTTTCGATGACAGAATTCCGCTGTTGTAAAACTATTATCCACCTTGGATATCATCGTATTGAATTTGTTGGATTCACGTTTTAATTCTCGATTAAAACTTAGCACTATATCCTCAATAAAATTTTTGGCTTTCTCATATGCTTGTAAACTCTTTTCGTATTCATGGTGTATTTTTTTATATTCTTTGTTAATCCGACATATCTGACGGTAGTATTCATACGCTGCTATCGTTGTTGTAATTAATAATACGCCAAATATTATTGTGAGACCCACCATGATTTTCTCCTCCGTGTTTCTTTAGTGATCTGACCGTGATTTCACGTGATTTTTTAGTTACATCACACATCACAGTATTATCCATGGAAATTTAAGGTTATCGGTGATATAAACCAACATAATCTATGACATCACACATCACGAGTATATCAGAATTATTATAGTCTATTAGTATTCCTTGGCAAATATGCTTCGATATGATGTTATTTTGTGTAAAAAACTTAATTTAGCTTATTGAAAATATGGTAATTTCATCAAAATTTATTTTTAATTAACAAAAGTGTGATTTGTGACATCACAATAACTCTTCTGATGGACTAGAAAGCCGTTTAAGGCTCGTTTCTAGCTCATTTCTGATAATTTCTACGAGTTTTACATGGTCTTTTAGTTCTTCTTCCTTGCTAGGTATGTCCTGGTGTGCCTCAATATATTCGTGCAATTTATTAGCTATTGCTAAGTATGGGTCAAGAGTTGTACTCTCAAAAATACCCAAATAGCCCAATAACAGCACTGTATAGATTGATTTTATGACATTTTCCCGGGACTGTTTTAAAGTCCGATTAAACGATCCCCTGCTTATTTTGGTCTTAGTTAGCCTTAATGCTGCCTTATCATCGTACTTTAGCTGTTTACCTGCGATATTTTCTGATAAAATGTCAATTAACAACGTTTCGAGTTGCGTTTTTGTTAAGTTACAATTTTTAGCCAATATTTTAACAATAGGGTCATTTAAAGCTCCATTTAACCAAGCTGTTACTCCATCTTTTAACTTCAAATCTCTTCTTACCTCCATATGTGAAATGGATACAGTTTTGTATACAAACCCTGCTTTTTATTCTTTCAACCCCTTCTAAACACCAAAAAAACTGAAAAATGAGCTTAAATTTAACTTAAAAACTTAAAAAAAGCTTAAATATTTAATATTTATGGTAACCAACCAATTTTTGGTACAGTTAACATATTAAAGGCTATTTCTTCGGTATTTTTAATTGTATTTCCCCGTGAACTTTACATAAATAATGCATTTTTGTAAATGCAAAAAACTGATTAAAACTTCTTTTTTGTATTAAAGATTCATTTTTCATTGCACTTTCAACGAGTGCTCGCATTACAAACTTTATTATACGCCTAAATTGTTTATATTCTTATGAAAAAGGATTTTAACAATTTTGTTTAATCAACCAAAAATGTACATAATTTCATTAAAAAACTTGTGATATCACCAAAAAAGGCGTGATTTTTGCTGTATCACTTGATATCACAGACCCGTGATGCACTTGTGATTCTCCTTTTTTACCGTTGTGATTATGCAACATATCGATACATTTTTTCCAAAAAATTGAAATTGTTGTACGCATTAACATGAAATCTCTTAAGCGTTGGGATCATCTTCAACGCCAGTTATGTTAACGTAAGCCAAATAGTATGTTTTCTTCAAGGTTCGAGCTAACGCTTCTCTTCAAATATACTATACACGGGCAGATTCATCTTACGGTATTTACCGACGATCCCTCTTTGACCAACAGATACGGCAGGATTGTATATTATAGCCCTGTGTTTTCTATCTGGTTCTAAAATTCCAAAAATGATGTGTGAACTAGTTCTTTTTGCTATCGGAGGAATCTATAATCGTTTTCTGGGATCCGAAATGCATGTTTGGGGATATGGGCATGCGGCGTTTGTGTTCGGTTGTGAGTATGCGGGTTTGAATGCGATTTACAATTGCTTGTTGTATATCAAGCTGCTTTGCAATTTCCTCTGGGTTCATGAATTGTTCAAGTCCATAGAGAATTAGGTCTAGCGTTTCATACTTAATTCCCAGCTCTGACTCAGCCATTTGATTTGGCCACAAGGAGGGTGACGAGGGCTTTAGAGCAAGTTCTTTTGGAATGCCCACGTGCATGGCGAGCCGCCGTATTTGAGTTTTATAGAGGTCGCTGATGGGTAGAATATCTGCTGCTGCATCGCCCCATTTTGTGGAGTAACCTACGCTAGTTTCGGACTTGTCTGATGTACCTACGACAATTCGATTCTGAATGTTGGCGTAGTAATAAAGATAAATCATGCGGGTTCGCGCTTTAATGTTTCCTTTGCAGAGGCGATTAGCATGGTCGAATATAGGGATACTTTTGTAGAAGACATCTAGTACCTCAGACATGTCAACGGTTTGTGTTTGAAGATGGAACATATCCGCTATGGTTTTAGCATCCATGAGGTCTTGTTGCGTGCACGTTTCTTTTTCTGGTAGTATCAATGCTAAGACGTTTTCTCCTCCGATTGCTAAACTCGATAGGGCGGCTGTTAGTGCGCTGTCGATTCCCCCGGATAATCCAAGGATAATACCTTTGGCTTCTGTATTTTCTATGTATTCTTTTATGAATCGACAAATTCTGCTTTGAACTTTAGCAAAATCCATTTCTAAAACTGCTGGTGTTAACTTCAAGGTTCAATGCAGCCTCATTGTCAACGTTAGTAGGCAAGTATTTAAGCAGAGGGATAAATAATATGGCATCTAAAATATTGGAGGACTTGTATGGGGCGAAGAAGGCAAAAAGTAGTTCATATTCCAAAGAAAAAGTTGCCGAAATTCTTCTCTTGCCCTAGATGTGGTAAAGAAACCGTCCGAGTAGAAATTAACCGAGAAGAGGGCGGTCGTGCCGTTGCACAATGCAGTAGTTGTGGCTTAAGGGAAGAATTTACAATTAAATTAGCCCAGGACGAAGTTGATGTTTACTGTATGTTAACGGACAGAGTCTACGCTAACCTAAAGCGGACTCCCATAACTAAGGCTAAAGAAGAGTAAAGTGAAGGGTTACTTGATGGCTGGGCCAATAGAACGGTACTTGCTGGATAAAATTAGAGTCGATGGTACAATTCACATGACTCTAATAGATCCCGAGAAAACATTTCCTTATGAAGCAGTCAAAATTGCTGAGAACGCAAATTTTAGTGGAACAGCGGCAATCATGATTGGTGGTTCAACAGTGACCTCACAAAAACAACTTGATGAAGTCGTTCAAGCAATAAAATCAGCCGTCAACCTCCCTTTGATTCTCTTTCCCGGTAACGTGAGTGGTATCAGTAGTCATGCCGATGCCATCTGGTTTATGTCTATGCTTAACTCAACTGACCCCTATTTTCTTATAGGGGCTCAAATCCTAGGTGCACCCTACATTAAGAAATTCCAAATAGAACCTCTCTCAATGGGTTATATAATAGTTGGAGAAGGTGGTACCGCTGGTAAGGTTGGCAAAGCTATACCTGTTCCTTATAATAACCCTGAACTTGCAGCAGCCCATGCGTTGGCAGGTCAATACTTAGGTATGCGCTTCATTTACCTCGAAGGTGGGTCTGGTGTAAAGATTCCTGTTCCCCCAGAAATGATACGTGCTGTGAAACAAGCAATTGATATACCTCTGATCGTTGGTGGCGGTATTCGAAGTACAGAAGCCGCTATAGTTGCATCAAACGCTGGTGCAGATGCCATTGTGACAGGAAATCTTATCGAGACTAGTGAGGGTGCACAGCGCGTAGCACAGATAACCAAAGCAATTAAACGCAACTTACACAGGTGATCTTAAACCCCTTGTTTTTTCGAAAGCCCAAAATACCTTTCAGTATATATCTTGTTTTGTGAGCTATAACATTGAACCTAAAGCAGGGCATCAGTAAGAGTTACCAAAAATACATTGAAACAATGGAGGCAGAGCTTAAACGACTCTACGAAATCAGTGACCAGGCGAGGTCTTGTGGTTTTGATCCTGCATTAAAAACTGAATGCTTGGTTGCACAAGACATTGCTGACCTAGTAGAGGGTCTAGTTGGACCTAAAGGTGTTGCCGTTAGCATCCGTGAATTGAGTAAGAAAATGCCTCGAGAAGAAATCGCTTTCTATGTAGCTAAAGAAATCGCTGAGGGAAAATTCGTCCAAAACGAGGAAGAGAGTGTACCTGAGAGATTAGCAGAGCAAGCCATCCGAACGGCATTGGCGATTTTTACAGAAGGCTTAACTGCTGCTCCGATCCAGGGGATTGCTCACGTTAAAATCAAGAAAAACGCAGACCAAACTTGTTACCTAGGAATCTACTTTGCTGGTCCTATTCGGTCAGCCGGTGGCACCGATCAAGCTTTAACACTTGTCGCCGGTGACTATGTGAGGCTTGCATTAGGTTTAGACGTGTATAAGCCAACCGAAGAAGAAATTTCACGTTTCATTGAAGAACTTCGCCTCTATGAACGGTCCGTGGGTCGTTTTCAATATCATATTCCAGATGAGGAGCTCCGTAAAGCGCTCAATTTGGTTCCAGTCGAATGCACTGGTACAGAGTCCGATCCTGTGGAGGTTTCATCTTATCGTAATTTGGATCGTGTAGAAACCAATAGAGTTCGCGGAGGAGCGCTACGAGTAATTAATGACGGTATTGTTGGTCGTGCTCAGAAAGTTTGGGTTGTCTGTGACAAAATTGGTTTTCATGAATGGGATTGGTTAAAGAATTTTAAAAAGAAATCTGAAAAAAAATCCGCTGGTTTCATGGATGACGTAATAGCTGGGCGCCCTATTTTTGCTTTCCCATCAAAACGAGGCGGTTTTAGGCTTCGATATGGCAGATCTCGTAATACTGGACTTTCTGCTGTAGGTATTCATCCAGCTACGATGTATGTGGTTGAGGGTTTCCTAGCCGGGGGTACCCAGATGCGTCTAGAGTTACCTGGAAAAGGTGGTGTTACATTACCCGTTGACTACCTAGAAAAACCTGTCGTGCTTCTTAAGGACAAGTCCGTAGTGCGTGTATCGTTAGAAAATTATCCAGAAGTCAAAGGTAAGATAGCAAAGATTCTTTTTCTAGGTGACATATTAATTGACTTTGGAGACTTTTTATACAGCAACAAAACACTTCTTCCTTCAGGTTATGTGGAAGAATGGTGGTCAAAAGACCTTTCTAATTCAATATTTGTAATGCATTCTGGTGACTTTACTATGATCGCTCAAGAATGCAAAATTTCCACTGAGCGCCTTGAGGCTTTTATCCATGACCCATTCAAGAATAAACCCACAATAAAAGAAGCGTCTGCATTATCTCAGGTACTTGGAATTCCATTGGCGCCCAACTGCACTTTGTACTGGACCAACTTATCCACAATAAAAGAAGTTGAGGTTCTGCAAAAATGGGTGTCTACCTGTAAGGTAACACTTACTAATGGTTCTGTCTCGAAACTCACGGGTGTAGTAACAGATGACGATGTTTTTTTGATATTAAGAAAGATTTTTATCCCTTTCAAATTCATCGAAGAAAAAGTCATTATTTCAGGTGAGGATGCTGCAACTTTAGCATTTACTCTTGGTTATGGGACACCTCGGGCGAATAAAGCTATTCAAGCATCGACTGTGTTAGAAATGCTCAGCAAACTGTCAGGTGTAATAATCAAAGACAAAGCTCCAACTTATGTTGGTGGACGAATGGGTAGACCTGAAAAAGCTAAACATCGTGATATGCGACCACTTGTACACCTTTTATTTCCCGTTGGTTTGGACGGCGGAAGCCACCGTGATCTATGTACAGCAGCAAAAAAAGGGTCTGTTTTTGTAGAGATGGTCAAACGTAAATGTCCCAACTGCAAAACTTACACGATCAAACTTAAATGTGAAATCTGTGGCGAGCTGACTACCCACGAGAAAAGCTGCCGTCGATGTGGAAGAGCTCTAAAGGATAATTACTGTGGTGGTTGTAAATCTGATGCTGTCCTCTACCAGCGCCAGCCCGTTAATTTTAAAGAACTACTTGATGCCGCCTGCAGTAAACTTGGTTGTCCAAAACCAAAAATGCTCCGAGGTGTTAAAGGCCTCACTAACATGGATAAAACCCCTGAAATGATCGAAAAGGGCATTTTACGCGCAAAATATAATGTATCCACATATAAAGATGGTACAATCCGATTTGACGGTACTAATGCGCCTCTAACTCATATCACACCAGCGGAAATTGGTGTATCCATAGAGAAGATGCATCAGATGGGGTATTTAGCTGATATTTATGGATTCCCACTTGTTGACTCCAATCAAGTATGTGAGCTTAAAATTCAAGATGTTGTCATTCCTAAGAAGGCAGGAGAATACCTTGTTCGTGTCGCTGGCTTCATTGATGAACTCCTCGAACGCATCTACAAGCTTCCACTTTACTACAAAGCAACAAAACCCAAGGACTTAGTGGGACAGCTTATCTTTGGACTCGCTCCACATACCTGTGCCTGCATCCTTGGACGCATAGTAGGTTATACCGACCGTAACTTAATCTATGCCCATCCCGTCTGGCACTCAGCCAAACGTCGGGATTGCGATGGTGATGAAGATGCTATCATGTTAGCTCTTGATACCCTTATCAACTTTTCACGTGTTTTTCTGCCCTCCCAAATTGGGGGAATAATGGATGCTCCCATCCTAATGCTTCCCTTCTGTAACACTAAAGAGGTGCAGCGACAAGCGCACGACTTTGATGTCAGTCGATGCTATCCAGTTGAGTTTTACCGTAAGACTTGGGAGAAAGGTGAATCAAGACAAATAAGCGCATTTATGGACGTTATTAGTCATCGGTTAGGCACGGATGGTCAGTTCGAAGGTTTTCACTTTACTATACCAACCACCAGTATCAACCTTGGTAATGCCAATAGTAGTTATAAAGAATTTAAATCCATGGCGGAGAAGTTAGATATGCAACTAAAGTTAGCTGAAAAAATCGATGCCGTAGACGCTAGACGTGTTGCACTAAAAGTTCTAAATTGTCACCTGATGCGTGATATCGCCGGAAACATGAGGGCTTTTTCTACACAGGGGTTCCGATGCAAATCCTGTAACGCAAAATATCGGCGTTTGCCTCTCGTTGGCAAATGTATTCGCTGTGGCTGCAATCTAACTCTAACTGTCTACAGGGGAAATATCGAAAAGTACCTAAAAGCGGCACAACAACTTGTTGATAAATATGGTTTACCCAGTTACTACACCCAACGCATGGATTTAATCAAAGAAGAGATTACTTTAATGTTCGATAACAAAAAACCTAAGCAAACTACGCTTTTTGAGTTTGGATAACTTAAAAGCTTTTCAAGGATAACATGTCTTAAGCAATCGGTGAGATAACATTAAACAAACTTGGCACCCCAACGCTTATCTTAAAAGTACACGTAATGTGCACAAAGGACTCTTTGCTCGAACTAAGATTCTTATTCTACTAGACGTTCAGGGATTAGGTGCAGCCAAAATCGCAAAAGAGTCTAAACTTAGTTACAACGTTGTTTTATATCATCTAAATCTCTTGAAAACTGAGGGTACGGTGGAGAAACATGGTTACCGCCGTTACGTTTGGCTGCCGACGGGTGTAGGTCAAATGCGTCTTGTCTAGATTGTACATTGACAGGGTGAACTATGACATTTGGAGCATTTGTCTGGATACTTCGATAAGACAGCTTTTTCAAGATCAACGTCCATTATATTTGCAAGGGACGCTAACCATGCTATGACATCAGCGAATTCTTTTTCAGTAGATGAGCGGTCAGCACCTTTGAGTTCTTGTCCGAGTTCAGTGACTTCTTCAAGCAACCAGCAATAGGTACCATCAACTCCGCGTGCTTTATCTCGGTCGCCATAGAGGCGTTTCATCATTTCTTGAAATTCAGCTATATGCATATGGCTTCACTGAAAGCTTGGAGTGTGACGTTATAATTAAATATGAAGCTTTGTTGATGCTTCAGTGTACGGAGTGGAAGTTGGCCAGATAACTGTAAATAATTCATAAATACGTTGCCAACAAACTCAATTCCAGAGATACCTATGTCAAATCTACCTGTAAGCGTACCAAAGTTTCAATCTGCTGTTTTTTTCGTAAGCGATATCGAAGTATCCAAACGCTTCTATTCCGACGTTCTCGGACAAAAGATCACTATGGACTTCAACGCAAATGTAACCTTCGAGGGCGGATTATCCATCTGGCGAACCGACTACGCACTAAATATAATTTTTAAAGATAAAGCCAGACAAGTCCAAGTCGGAGCCAACAATGCCGAGATATACTTTGAATGCAACGGTATCGACGCCTTCTTTGAGCAAATAAAACAGAAAGTTAAAGTCGTTCACCCTGTGGAGGAGCATCCTTGGGGGCAGCGTGGTTTCCGCGTCTATGACTCTGATGGTCACATTGTCGAATTCGGTGAGCCAATGTCGGAGACGGTTTTGCGGTTGCATAAGCAGGGTTTGAGTCTTGATGAGGTGGCAGTGAAGTCAATGATGTCGTCTGAGTTTATAAAGGCTGTTCTGCAGGCTCATTAGCTCTTTTTTTTATGTGTTTTGTTGATGCTTTTGTATACGACTGCTTAAATGAGACATTAAACGTGTAGATAATTATGTTTTAATATACTTTTGACTAAACAATTGTAAACTATTTATATGATTCAATACATACAATCAATTAGATAGTTTAATGTTAAACAGTAGAAAATTGCATAATATACAAGAGAATATTTCTATATGGATAACCCTGCAATATGGAACTCCTTCGACCGTGTGACGCATGGTCTACAAGCTGGGGGAAACCCAAACAACCAAGCTCTGGGTAGTGCTACCCCTTATACGGAAGTACATCCCAACGGGAGGATACTATAGATAGCCCCGGGGTTTAGAAGATGGACTAACTACCTAAAAGTACCTCTGCAAAGAAATAGTCATCGTGGACCTAAACGAGCTCTGTATACAGAAATGTAAAGAACGCTTCCACACTGACACCCAACATAAACTACTATGTGAACGACGGCAAAAGCCTTAGCATGGTACCCGACGGCTTCCTCGACTTTATGTTCAGCTTTGACTCGCTTGTCCACGCGGAATTACGTAATAGACGCCTACTTTATTAGTTAGCAAAGAAGCTAAAGAGCGTGTGTTGCTAACTTATTTAACATAAGGGTCGAATATACTCTTCTATAGCGCCTATCGATTTCAGATTAAGTACTGCTCTTGTGTTATGACTCGTTTTAAAATCCTTTAACATCCAAAACACATGTTCCCTAACTTCCTGAGCTGAATTTCTCTTCTCGTATTTTCGGTATAATTCGATGAAACGTAAAATCTGCCTTTTTATTCCTCTGTTATCAATCTGAGATTTTTCTGGATCGAATAACCATGGGCGATTTCTTGCACCTCTGCCCACCATCACAAGGTCACAACCCGTTTTCTCTAATAGGGCAAGGCCTTGCTCATGAGTTGTTACGTCGCCATTAGCTATTACCGGGATGTTTAGTTTTTCCTTGATTTGTTTTATACTGGTCCAATTTACTTTCCCTGCCAGTTTTTGGTCGGCAGTTCGACCATGAACGCATATGGCTTTTACGCCTGCACTTTCCAAGATTTGGGCAATTTTAACCCCGATTATCTTCTGGTTCTCCAAGCCAATTCGCATTTTCACAGTAACCGGCCTTTTAGTGGCATCCACGATCTTCTGCACAATTCGCTCTAGCCGTGCTGGATCCGCTAGCAGGTGGGCGCCATAGCCTCTCTCGAGAAACTCTTTTTCGCTGCAACCTAAATTTAAATCGATGAGGTCAGCTAACTTTTCAACCTGTTTAACGCAACTAACCAAGTCTTCTTCATTGCTACCAATTAGTTGAACACTCAAGGGGCGCTCGCATTCTTGGATGTTAAGAATTTCTTTGACGTCTTCTTTTTTTCGGTTCTTAAGAATGTTGGTATCTATCATTTGTGTATAAACGAGACCTGCTTTGTTTTCTTTGCATAACATTCTGAAAGATGTGCAGTTAACCGCCGCCATTGGTGCAAGAACAAACCGTCCTCGGATATCTACTGTTCCGATGTTCATATCGATTCTTCTGTGCAGAAACTAATTTTAAATCTATTAAAGCTTAACGCAAAAATAGAATACGACTTATAAAGTATATCTATGTAACGATTACTGCATAATAACAAATTCTACAATAGTTTACTATGTTTTTCTTACAGTAATCACATCTTTCAAATCACAAAAATACACTTTCCATGTGCTCGAGAAAGAGGTTTCTGTTTTCTGCTAATATGGAAAAAGCTGTTTGTGGTGTGTAATTATTTGATTATAATAAACGTAAACTCCTATAGCACTGTAGCATTGCAAGCGCTATTAACCCCTATATGCGTTTAACCTGCCTATGATCGGTCGAAAATATGTCTGTTTGTTTTCTACCAAGCATCAGCGCCCTTTTGCGTTTTAGACGGTAATGTTTATAACTACAGAATATATTTGCTAAAGGCGCGAAGCGGAAGTACTATGGGACATCGAAAACATCATGCTCCAAGACATGGTTCATTAGCTTATTTACCTAGGCAACGTGCTAAAAAACCTACTGCACGTATCAGATACTGGCCACAGGTAGAGTCAGATTCACCTAGGCTTTTGGGATTTACATCCTATAAAGCAGGTATGACATACATCTTCACTATTGAAGACCGAAAACGTTCACCAAACTTTGGTAAAGAAGTCATGCAAGCAGCAACAATCATAGAAACGCCACCAATCCTAGTGTGTGGCATAAAAACATACCAAAAAACGCCATATGGGCTTAAGAACGTCACAGAAGCTTGGATGAAAGAACCGCCAGCGAGTCTTGACCGCTTACTTGTGTTGCCTGATAACTTTAATACAGAAGAGATGCTGGAAAAAATACAGCAATCTATCGAAACAACAGACGTTATCAGAGTAATCACAGCCACACAACCTACACAAACTAGTCTCTCAAAGAAGAAACCTGAAACATGTGAAATTCAAATTGGCGGCGGAACTATCCAGCAACAATTCGACTATGCCAAGCAACTCCTCGGAAAAACAGTTACCCCTGAGGAAGTTTTCAAAGAAGGACAATACATCGACGTCGCTGGTGTAACAGTCGGCAAAGGCTTCCAGGGTCCAGTTAAACGCTGGCATGTAACTAAATTGCAACATAAAGGTCGCAAGACCAAACGGGGTATCGCTACTCTCGGTCCATGGAGTCCACGTCATGTCAGGTACAGTGTTGCACGTGCAGGTCAAACTGGTTATCATCAAAGAATTGAATTTAACAAACGTATCCTTAAAATTGGTAAAAACGGTAAAGAAGTCACTGTCAAAGGTGGTTTTGTCCGATATGGTGAAGTGAATGGTCCGTACATCCTCATTTCAGGAAGTATACCTGGTACAGAAAAACGGCAAATTAGGCTTAGAGTTCCTGCCCGACCACCAACAGAAGTTCCAGAAAATCCTCCTCAAATAACATATATCTCACTGGAGAGTTCTCAAGGAAAATAGGTTGAATAGCATATGACACAGAAAACTGCAGAAATCTTTGACTTACAAGGTAAAGCAACTGGAAAAATTGAGCTTCCTGCTGTCTTCCAAACACCTATAAGACCAGACGTAATTAAACGTGCAGTCTTAGCAATACAATCTAATAGACTCCAGCCGCAAGGCAGAGATCCAATGGCTGGCAAAAAAACTACGGCAGAATCCCGTGGAACTGGTAGTGGAATCTCAAGAGTTCCACGTATAAAAGGTGCTGGACGAGCAGCATTGGCTCCATTTACTGTTAAAGGACGCCAAACACACCCTCCACGTGCCGAAAAAATTATCATTAAAGAAATTCCAAAAAAAGAAGCAAAACTAGCATTAACTTCAGCTATTGCAGCAACTGCAAAAAGAGAGTATGTCTCCGGTCGTGGACATAGAATTGACGAAGTTGCAGGTTTACCCTTAGTTGTTGACAACGCACTCGAAGGCTTAACAAAAGCTAAAGATGTAGCAGACGCTTTTTCTAAGTTGGGTTTCGATACCGAACTTGTTCGTGTCCGCGAGAGCCGTAATATCCGTGCAGGAAAGGGTAAGCGTCGAGGCAGAAAAATGAAGCAAGCCGTAGGTCCACTAGTCGTAGTCGCTGACGGTAAAAACCTTATAATCGCGGCTAGTAACATTCCAGGTGTTGAAGTTACTGCCGTGGCAAATTTGAATACAGAGATGCTTGCACCTGGTACGCACCCTGGTAGGCTAACAGTTTGGACTAACGGTGCGATTGAGCAACTGTCTACCCTTTACGGAGGAAGTAAAGCATGAAACCAGATGAAATTATTTCTTATCCCTTGATGACAGAATCTGCCAGTGTTATGGTTGAAAAAGACAACAAATTAATCTTTGCGGTCAATATGAGCGCTAACAAAGCAAATATTAAACGTGCAGTTGAAACTATGTATGAGGTTAAAGTTGACACAATAAACTTACTAATCACTCCACAAGGGTTAAAGAAAGCATTCGTGAAGCTAAAACCAGAATATCGTGCTTCTGATGTAGCAATTAAACTAGGTATCCTTTAACATAAAGATGGTTTGACTTATGGGAAAACGTATTCGTGTACAAAGAAGAGGTCGTGGTGGTCAGAACTTCCGTGCCTCAACTCACAAACGTGTGGCGCCAGCTAAATACCCAGCTATAGCACCAAAAGAATCATTTGAAGCAGAACTTGTTGGTGTAATCATTGATTTGCTTCATGACCCGGGTCGTGGTTCACCACTTTCACTGATTGAATTTGAAGATGGCACAGTTATGTACAGTATAACACCTGAAGGGGTCTATACTGGGCAAGAAATTGTTTATGGCGGTAAAGCTCCTGCTGATATAGGTAATATATTACCGCTTGGAAAGATGCCTGAAGGAACTTTAGTATGTGACCTTGAACTTCGTCCTGGTGACGGAGGTAAGATGGCTCGTAGCTCAGGTGCATATGCAACTGTAGTTGGTCACACACCTCAGGGTACTATAATTCGATTGCCTTCTGGTAGAACTCGCTACGTTAATGATTATTGCTTAGCAACAGTAGGTGTTATCGCTGCCTCGGGGCGTATTGAAAAACCATTCCTTAAAGCTGGTGAGAAATATCACCTCATGAAAGCCAAAGGTCACAAATATCCAAGAACAAGTGGTCGTAAAATGGTTGCAGCTGTCCACCCCTACGGTAGTAGCAAACGTAGTGCACGTAGGACTACAACGACTAGCCATGGTGCACCTCCAGGCCAGAAAGTTGGTCTCATTGCAGCTCGTGGTCCAGGACAGAAAAAGAAACGTGTAATCAGAGGTTAAATTAATAGGAGAATAGTGTATATGCCCAAAGAATTTAGCTATCGTGGACACAGCCTTGAAAGTCTCTCAGCTATGTCTATGGATGAATTCATTAACTTGCTTCCATCGCGTCAACGTAGAAGCCTGCAACGTGGACTTACAACTGAACAACGCATACTGCTCGAAAAGTTTCGCAAAGTCAAAGAATCTAAAAATACTGGTAAAGAAGTCGGTATCAAGACCCATGTGCGCGATTTAATTATCCTCCCAGAGATGGTGGGTGCAAAAATTAGTGTGCATAATGGCAAAGATTTCGTAACAATGGAAATTCGTCCTGAGATGATTGGTCATTATCTTGGCGAATTTGCCATCACTAACAAGCCAGTTAGACATGGTACACCAGGGATTGGCGCTTCGCGGTCTTCAATGTATGTGCCGCTAAAGTAAACATTTTTTCTTTTTTTTTAAGAATTAAATATTTTGTGTGTATTAGTTTTCTATCTCTGTTTATCGATGGTCTAGAAGCAGATTATGTTTTAGCTGATGGGGTTTGTTGTTTAGAGTGAAATTTGCAGGCTATAAGAGATAGGGGTG
>LSQX01364495.1_pt1 | contig 30794 bp, 38 predicted proteins | sample 654561 | NCBI WGS metagenome assembly LSQX01 (sample SAMN04489861, study PRJNA283612) | anaerobic digester metagenome | isolation source: 4 biogas reactors fed with cattle manure at either 37C or 55C with and... | place: Denmark: Kongens Lyngby | collected 2014 | reverse complement strand
CCCGGAGGCTGTTAGGGATTGAAGCCCGAAGGGGCGAGACTGGCAAGCCAGGCTCGATACACGAAAGCCCGGCCCGCAGCAGAGCGAAGGGAACGCCCTGCTATTTAACACCGTGCTGTTTCGTTATAGCCTCCGCGCAATCCATAATTCCTCCCGCAACCCATTGATAATTTCCCGCTTTTCTAATCAAAGGTTCCGGCAGGCATACCCCCCTCAAAGGCAGCTGCTGCTGAACGGCGGTTTTTAGCTCGACCACCGACACCCCCAGCAAACGCGCTGCATGCGTTACCCCTATACGCTCATTTCTAAAGTCACTCATCGGAGCCACCATCAGCCCTATTAAACTCGTAAATCAAAGCGCATCCTGCCGTCGATGACCGCAAGCGATGCAGTGATACTCAACTATGATTTCAGTGACCACCTCACGAGCGAGCCGGGGCAGTTCCAGCAGCTCCCCGGTCTCCGGGTCTCGCCCATACTGCTCCTGCATCACCGTGGTGGTGCCCTGCCCTATCTCCCTGCTGGTCATTGCCTGCTGACCACAGACCGGGCAGATTTCCAGCTCATCAAAAGCTATCATGCATTTTCCCCTTTCTCTGCACTAACACCAACAAACAAGCCTGCGGCATCGGCGGATAACTGCTCGGCAGCTTCACAGCCGAACAATGAGACATACAGCTTATAGGCAGATTCAAGCTGGCCAGCAGCCCGCTTTTTCAGTTCAGCCCTGACAATCGGGTTATGCTCCAGCCCTGCAAGCTCTACCAGGGGAGCATTTTTCACAGAGTAAAAATCAATAGCTACATGCTCGGACATATCACCAACCTCCTGCGGATATTTTCGCGGGCGCGAAAATATCTAATCATCAATTTCGATACCGAACGACGCCCCGCGCAACCCGGCGGGGTCTTCGATCAACCTTTTATTCAGCTCCTTGAGCTCATGGGCAACACCAGGCGGAAAATATGCCTCTACCAAAACCCAGCCAGGCGGCGCATCGGCCATCCTTGCGCGGAAGCGGGCCAGCATCTGCTCCACACCCTGGCGCGTAGTACCGACACTACCGGCAGCCTCACTCAACGACGCCCCCATAACCAGAACCTGCCGCGCCGCCTCGATGGACTTTTCAGAAAATCGGCGCACCCCAGGCCGGTTTTGAATCCATTGGCATGCCTGGTCAAACTCCACCTGCGAAAGCTCCCCCACTGGTGAGTCCGGCGCTATCAGCTTCGCAAGCCGCGCCCTGTCGGCCTTGCCAAGCTCGGACAGTATTTTTTTTGCCAGATCCGCTACCACATCACCAGTCATATAACGCCCCGCCTATCAAGAAGGCCCACCCCAGCGGCGGGCCTTTGTTTTAACTACGCACCCCTTGCACAAGCTGCCTGCCCGATCAGCTGCTGAAGATTCAGCCCCAGGCTGTGGATCTGGATATAATACAAGCCGCCACTGCGGTACTGCTCGGCGGTCGGCATATCCACCCCGCTCTCTTCAAGGTCAGCGGGATATTCACAAAAAACCTGCTCGATAGTTTTACCCAGAAACTCGCTCGAATATTCGCGGCTGCAAAAGATATAGTCAGCCTCTCCAAAAACAGCATTCCAGGGCGAAGCGTTGCGCTTATAAATATCCTCCATCCCGCAGAAGCTACCAGCCTGATAGCGGGCGGTGATGGCCTCCACTTCTTTCACCGTCGGCCCATCAACCCAAGCAACGGCCAGGCTGGAATAGGAGCGCTTGCGAACGGAAAACTTGACGCCAGGGAAAGCCGCTTTCAGTTCTTTTCGAATATTCGCAGCAGCCAACCCCCCTCCGGCCTTATCCCCCTCCTGCTTCAAATGGGCATACTCTTCGGCTCCAGCCAGGCGCTTAACCTCACCCTCAAAGGCTTCTTTCGCCTTTTGCTCTGCTGCCTTCTTATCCGCTTCCATCTTCTCGGCCATCTGCACCAGGCTATCAATTTCCTGCTGACTTGCCAGTCCATCCAGTATTGACCACTGCACACTGCTACGCAGCAGCCCCTCTGGCAGTTTGAGGCTGATCGAGCCAGACTCAAAAACAACATCAACCCAGGCACTACCACCCGAAAACCCGACCCCACCAAAAGACTTGACGCTACTGGCATCCTGATCGCCATGCACCGCGAAAACCACGCCCTCCCCTGCAAACGACAAGATGCAATGAACACGGGTGCCCACTTCGATATTTCCGGTAAATACAGCCATTTTCTAACCTCCTGCAAGTTGATCCCGGAGCGGTTGCCGCCGCTTCAATCCGGGCATCAAAGCCACTGCGGCCTTGATGGTTGTATTATCTCACCACCACCCCAATACGTCAACACATGCCAACACATTATTTTCCCAGGGAAAGCCGGGGCAACCCGGCTTAATATCGGGCATCACTCGCCCAACTTGTTCAGCACCTCCACCACCCTTTGACCGGCATAAACACCAGCATTTGTAAGCTGTCGAACCCATGCGCCGCGAGAAGGCGACCATTTGAAGGCGTGGCGCTTAAGAACCTCCCTCACCTCTTCGGCAGGCTTGCCCTCAAACTCGAACATGACACGGTTTTCCTCTGCGTCCTCACGATAGACATAACCCTTACCCTCCACCTCGACCCGTTCCCTGCTGCGCAACGCTTCAAGCTCCTGAATACGCTTTGCTATACGCTTTGCATTGGCATTGTTATTTGTTAGCGCATAGCTGGGGAAACCGGCGCGGCCTGCATAATCAGGCTTGATCAGCTCTGCCGCCAGCTTCTCACCGATGCCCTGGGCAATCAGCGCATTAACCCGCGCCTCATCGGTTTTATTCCCCCTGATCGCCTTGTTGGCCGCCTTCATCATTTCCTGCGCCTGCTCGGCCTTGGCCAGCTCTTCCCGCAGCTTCTGTATTGCGTCGGGATCATCGGCGGAAATGCCGCCAGTACCAACACTGGCCGCCTTCTGCCTGTAGTAACGGGCTTTATCAGACTCATCGCATGACTTGCGCATCGCCCTATCGCTCCGGGCAAGCGCCGCCCGATGCCGCGATTCGGAGTGATGCCCTACCAGGATCGGCTGCCCCATCTCAATACCTGCGATTGCCTTCTGGCTATCGCGATACGCAGCATCGCTAGCAGCCGCCGCATCTTCCGCCCTCGCCTCGTACCGATCACGCCGGGCCTGTAATTTTTGTTCATACGCATTCATTAGAAGATCCTCCGAACGGAAGCCCCTGGGGGGCTCCCTGATTGATGATTAGATTAGGCCCAGCAGGGACAGCCAAGAATCAGGATGATCCGGCTCCACCCTTACGCCGTCCGGCGTCTCGCATACGCTGTCAAAAACCATCTCCTCTATCTCATCGAGGCTTGGAGTCTCAAATTCTTCACCTTTCCAGGTGATAAATGCTGGTATGTGCATAGAAACCTCCTGCAAGTTGATCCCGGAGCGGTTGCCGCCGCTTCAATCCGGGCATCAAAGCCACTGCGGCCTTGATGGTTGTATTATCTCACCATCACCCCAATACGTCAACACATGCCAACACTTTATATTGATATTTTTATGACCCGTTAAGGCTTGCTTTTCCCCCGGCGATGCTGGATGGCGAGGGGATGAGCGGTAGGTAAAAGGGTTTGAAGCGCGACCGCCTGCGGTCGCTTCCAGGCATTACCTGGAGCGCTGCAAGGGGGCTTTTGAGGGGATGCCAGAAGGCTTCGGGTGGTCGCGGTAAGCCCGACCTGCCGCATAGACCGGCGCGGTCAAGGGGTCGTGGAATACCGCAGCGCAGCGAGGATATGCCGCGAAAGCCCCTTGACCGATCAAGCCGGGATCTGCGGTAGGTTGTGGGGCTGGACGTGGCCACCTGAAGCCGGTATCACCAGCCCGGCGCGGAAGGTGGCAAGCGGAGCGCGCAGGGCCGCTTAGCGGCCCGGAGGCTGTTAGGGATTGAAGCTCGGTCTACTGATTTTTTAGCGCCTCGATCAACTCCTTATTCTGCCGCATAACCGCCTCCAGTTGCCCGGCCAGTCCTGCGGTCTTCTCTCGGGCTTCGGCCAGCCCCTCGCGGGCTTTCTCTAAGTCTGCGGCCAGCTTATCGGTCTCCTTCTGGCGCTCTACAGCGACCTCCTGCTGGGCACTACTGCGAGCCTGTACCGTCGCCAGCTCCTGCGCGGTGGTATCGCGTTGCTCTTGGAGTGCAGCCAGCTCGGCCCGGTGCTGTTCGGCTTGCTGTTCCATTTTCGCCCTGATTGCTTCCAGCTCCTGCCGGTACTGCTGCCCCTGCTGCTGTGCTTCGGTCTTTTCCTCGGCCAACTCGGCGCGTAGCTCCTCGATGCGCTGTTGTCCGGCCTGTTCGCGTGCCTCGATCTCATGCAGGCGACTGGTCACGCCTGCCAGCTCTTGCGCCAGTTGCTGCTGTTTTTCACCGGCTACCTGGGCGGCATCCTGTGCTTCTGCCAACTTCTGCCGGGTATCGTCCAGCTCGTCGGCCTGCTGCTCGAATGCCTGGGCCAGCTCGACCCGCATAGCGTCGGCGTCAGCCCGTTCGCCTTCCCACGCCTGTTTTGCAGCGGCCAGTGATTCGTTTGCCAGCTCCTGCGCTTCACTCCACAAGGTCGCCAGTGCGGCGCTCATGGCTTCCTGTACGCGCTCCGGGATTGCCACGGCCACCGCTGCCGGTGCTGCGGTTTGCTGCCGCCGCCACTCTTTCATCACCATGCTGGTGGTGTTCATGTCGGCCTTGGCGGCTCGTCTCACTTGGTCAACGGTCGGGAAACGCTGGTTATCGCTGTCCTGGTAAAGCTCGTTTGCTGCTTCGACAATGCGGTTTCGGATTTCGCTACTGATTTCCATGATTCAGTCCTCGTCTATCTGCCAAATAATAAGAATAATAATAATCTTATTATTCTTATTATGCAAATCAAAAAAAGGCCGGGCACCCCCAGCCCTCACGCTCAATTCAGCCGCAAAGTGTATGAGTTCATACGGATCTGCGGGGTAATCCTCACGCCTGCCGGGCTGACACCCACCCGCACCGATCCCGACACCGGCAACCCTCCTACATTGTTCAGGTTGTAGCTTGTTCCGCCATGATAGTAAGGCGAGCCAGAAGCGCACCCGCCCAGGGCGAGCAAGGCAAGCACAACCAATGCCACCCGCAAAATCAAAACATCCGTGACACGCTGCATACAATTCTCCAGATCAGAAGTCGCCCAATCAGGATAGGCTGAATTTATTTGTTGTCAACAGATAAAACGATGACATACCACAGATAGCACCCGAAGCCCCCACAGCCTCGCAGGCGCGTTTGGAGCGCCTGCCCGCATGAATGCCATGGGAAAACCCGCAACAGCCATCTACCGCCACCACAGAGGCATCAGGAAGGCTTTTTACTCCCTCGGCCCACCCCCTGTCCTAATCAACTGGGTTTTGGAGGTTCAGAAAGCACGCTGTAACAGCAGCCAAGCGCTTTAGCGCCCGTCAGAAGGCGCTAAAGCGCCTGATGGGAACGGGGCTTAGCGCCCGATAGGGGCGCGGCGTAGCCGCGAGGGCGGCCGCTTGCGGTCGCGCCGCTTAGCCTGGCGATAGCAGGGGCTATCAGCGGCAATGGTTGAAGGTGAATAATCCCCCGGAGGGGCATTATTGGGGTTTGATGCTGCCAGGCACTGGCAGTATTTCATCTGTTCTTATTTAAACCCTCTGAATAATGGCCGACACTTAAAAAAACTCTACCCGACACTTAAGATTTTACTGTCCACAGGCTTGTCCACAGCCTGGCAACGACAGCGATTCTCTGGCTGTTTACAGGGTTTTATGGGCGTAGTGGCGGCGGTTTTTGAGTGTTTAGGGTAGGGCGGGGCTGCTGTTGCAGCCGCTGGCCAGCTTGCAGGCGGATTCCCGCCAGCCAGGCACAAGGGGAGGGTTAGCCGGTTTGGCCTTCCAGCAATCTGTCAGCTTCTCGGTTTATCTCTGCTGCGGTCATGTTGGGGTAGGTCTCTTTCAGGGCTATCAGCAGATCCAGGCGCATCCGGTGATACTCTATAGGCAGCGGCGGGCTCTGCCCGCCCCCCTGCTGGGGCTTCGGCCTCTGCTGGGGCTGTCTAGGCCGGATCTTGAGTAGTTTGCCCGCCACCAGGGCTGATCTTGCCCAGGCAGTTGTCGTTTGTATCACCCGATTTCGCAGGGCTTTCTCTCTGAGTCGGCCAGCCGCTCGCTCCCTCTCATGACGCAGACGCCGCCCCAGACCAAAGGCCGTGAATAGCAGCTTATTGACCGCCTTAACCGCTGCCAGGCCTCGCCAGCTGCCATCAGGCTGCAATTGCCGGGGCTGAGATACGGTTAGCAGGTTGGCCAGCTTCAGATCAGCCAGGGCCCGTTCTGCTCGACGCTGGCCGAGGCCGGTGTACTGCACCAGGTAATCCAGGGTTAGCGATAGAAACCCCTCTCGCGTCGGCACTCCGCAGCGCAGGGAGGCTAGCTCGGTAAATTCGAGAATGGCTGTAAGAAGCTGAAGACAGGCTTCACGCCGCTCGCTTCGCTGCTGCCGCCTGCTGCGGTTCGCAGCATTCAGCGAGGGCAGGACATTGGGGGAGTGGTAATAGCGCTTCAGCCGCCCCTGAAGAAGTTTCAGGATCTGCGGTCGCCGCTTATTCGTGGTGGGCTTCATCAGGTCAAGCTGCGGGCTATCTGGGATATGCCCACAGAAATTGCCCCCATGATTCACCCTGGGAACGTATGCGCGTCCAGCTGCCGAAGCCATCATCTGAAGAGAAATCCAGACGATTGGCATTTTTCGACCTTGCACAACGGCAAAGCGAAAGCCATAATATGCTCACTTCTGTAGTGAAACGGGGCAGTCCGCCAAGATCTGAATCCCGTTTAATGTGTTCCCAAAAAGCCCGGTTACCAGCCGGGCTTTTTGGTTTCTGCGTCCCTCACGCTACCAACAGCGTTGCCTCACGAAAACCAATCCGCGCAACATCGGCCTGGACGGCGTTCAGGGATTTATAAATCTTCTGCCTTGCCTGCCGAATGACGGTGACGTATTCCTCTACGCCGTCCTGCCTCTCAACAGCCAACATCCAGGCTCCTTCTGTCATCGGAACCGGAACGATTTTCGCTTTGCGCAACGCCCCGGCCTCAAACATTTTCATCAAAACTGTTAAGTCCATGGCGCTACCTCCCGAACCGCAATATCTGAGAACCTGATCATAGATTGCAGTGCATTAAAATGCAAATCACTGCAACTGGATGATAGAATAATTCCTCAATACAGGAAATACAAGGATTGTGTGATGGTGAACATTGCCATATTCCAGCAAGCCGTCCACCAGGAAAAAACCGGCAGGATTGCAATGGAGGACGCCCAGGCAAAAATCGCTATCGGTAGGCGCCTGGCCGAAGAGACTTCGCGGCTGGATCTAACTAGCACCAGGGCCGCCCAGCACGCAGCTTGCAGCAGGCGTACATGGCGATACTACGAATCCGGGGAGACAACACCTGATGCGGCCATGCTTCTCCGCCTCGATGCTCTGGGGTTTGATATTCTGTATGTGGTCACCGGCAGAAAAGCCAATACAAAACGAAAGCGTATGATAGGATCTATCACACGTTAAGGACGCAAAACCTGATACGTTGACGTTAAGCCCGGCCTGCTACAGCATTCCGGGCTTTTTTTTTGCTGCTACTCACCCCGCATTTTATCGGCCTGGTTCAGCCTGGCCCTAGCCTCTTCCAGCTCTTGAAATTTTACCCAGACCCTTGCCACAGCCCTATCCACTGACTGTCGGGCTTTCCAGCCAAACAAATCCGCCACGTCCTGCATTTTTATCCTATCGACCATGACTAGCCGCGCCGCCTCTATCCGCTCATGACTCATCTTGACCATGAACGGCCTTACAGCATCGAACTGTTCGGCGGTAAGAACTCGGCTCTTTCTCCTGACAGCCTTATCCGGGCCTCTTTCACCCTTTGCCCTTTTCTTTTCCAGCCCCTGCTGCTCGCTCGGCATCTTCAACTCCAACAGAGAAGGGCAGGCGCAGAAGCGCCCGCCCTTCCATCTACTTTACACACCCCAACACGTTTACCAGGTTGAATAATACGCCATCCTCCCCGCCAGACAGAAACGCTGCCAGCGCGAAAGCGCTATGCCCCTGGTTTGAGAAGCTGCCACTATTAAGCCCCTGCATAACAGCAAGCGCCAAGTTTTCACAAGCCACACCGGCCTCATAATAAGCACACAGCCAATCCTCGATCTGATTGCGGTCAGGCCGGGATAGGCTCTCTACGAACTCGGTAGCGGCCTTATCAGTGCCGCCGCGGATCTGGCTAAAAGCCTGATCCAGAAGGGCGGTCGGCTCCACCCCCAGAACCTTTTTGCCGTCCAGGTCATGCCCAAAAGCATCAGGCTGTTCGGCAGGGGCTGGCGGCTCGCCTACAGGGCTTGATGCTGGCTGGCCATCCAGCCAGTCAATCTGTTCCTCATCGCTCGCCTGCGCCTGCTCCAGCTGGCTCTGCTCCTGATCGGTGGCTATAGCCTGCTGAAGCTCGATCAACGCCGGGTCGTTCTCCAGGGTCGCCGGTGGCACACTTTCAACCGGGCCATGCTCTTCATGGCTGGTATCCCGTGGTTGCGCGTAACTGGCTTCCTCGGTGGCCGCTGCTTTCCCCGGCTTCGCCTTCGGTGGTTTAACTTTGTCCTTGGCAGCTTTTACAGTTTTGCGGGCATTAGCCCCCTTCTCCCCCTTCTCCGCCTTCAGTGTGTCAACCGCCTCCCTTGCCGCCTCCGGGTCGATCTTCTCAATGGTTTTTACCTGATTGATCACCTCAATGTCTGCGGTAACGCCCTCTTTGACCAGGCGCTGGGTCTGCTCTGGCATATCCAGCAGGCCGAGACGCTTAGATACCCAGCTGCGGCTCTTGCTGATCGCCTCGCAAAGCGCCCCCACGTCACCCGAAAACTCATCATCCAGGCGGCTTTGCAATACCCGCGCCTCGTTCAACTGAGACAGGTTCAGCCGGTGTATATTCTCGGCCAGCTGAATATCCTTAATCTGCTGCTCGGTCAGCTTCCCGTAACACATGGCCGGGAGTTCGTCTATTTCGGCCAGCCCAGATCCGTGATAGCGCCGCTCCCCGGCGACCAGCCGCCACGGCTCCGGGCCTTGCTCGTCCTCGCATAGAATGATCGGCTGCAAAATACCCTTGACCCGCATATCAGCAGCAAGCTCGGCCAGGGTCTGCTCTTCGCTCTCCATCTCGTTTTTATCGCGCTGCTGCTCGTAAATCTTGATTTCGCTGCGCCCAACAACGGCAAAGCTGGGACGCCCAGCATCGCTGACAGCAGACAGAACACTGGTCATGCCCTCCATGCCCATCATGTCGCCCAGGTTGCCAAAAGCGCTTGTTATCTTGGTTGCCTTGGTCATTTGATCACTCCCATGTTTTTCAGCACCAGACCTGTTGCTTTCTTCCACTCATTCGCAGCTGTGCGATGGCCGTTACCTCGAACGCCGCGCCATACCGGCTTACCCTTGGCTATGGCCTGCTTAACAGCCGCCTTCTCGCTGAGGATAACGGGCAGAACAAACTTGCCCACATGCGGATGACTCGCCAGCTCATCGAGGGCTAAAAGCTCTTCACGGCTGGCGGCATTGACCTTTGAGGGGATCAGCCCCAGAACCCGCAAGCGCGGATTAAGGCCGCCTGAGACAATGCCTTGCAGGTGGCGCCAGAGCTTGGCCAGCGGCTCCGCCTCCAGCAGCCCAACAGCAAACGGGGAAATAACCGCATCAGCCGCAATTAATGCCGCTGTGGTCGTGGGCACGTTTTCACCCAGAGCGCCGGGAGTGTCGATAATGCAAAAATCGTAATCCTGGCTGAGCTTCTTCAAGTGCGCCGCCGGTGCCCTGAGCTGATCCCGGTCATCAGCGGTCAACTCTTCAAGCCGCTGATCACTACGGATAATCGCGAATCCTTCCCGCAACACCTCCGGCTGAATCGAGGCACCCGCCACAAACAGGCTTGACGCTGTGGCCGCCTCAACCCCACCCCCATCAACCCGGAAGGCAGTACCCAGGCTGCCTTGCGGGTCAAGATCGACCAGCAGAACGCGCAATCCCGCATCCAGCGCCGCATGGGCGGTTTGAATGCAGAAAGTGGACTTACCGACCCCGCCTTTCTGGTTTGCAACTGCTAATGTTTTCATGGCTAAACCCATATTGGTTACGTTGGTTGGCGTCGGCCCTGCCGACGCCTTGAAGGTTGATAAAATCAGCCGGGGGTTTTCGCGGGCGCGAAAATCAGGCTTTCAGCGAGCCACAATATACACCCGCCACCCCGGCCAACCGCTCCGACCACCGCTTTACTATCCGATCCCGAGAATGCGCCGGGACAAGTGCCAGGCACTTCAAAAACACATCGCACGGCAGTTCACCGATATTACAGAGCGGCGTATCAAGGCCCGCCCTGACTGCTGGATCTTGTGATGCTACAGACATAAAACCTCCTACATTGACGATAAATGGGAAGGTCTAGCGCCTTCCTCATGATCATTATGCAATAACCCCTATTTATTGTCAACACTTTATGCGATGACAATAAAGTCGGGCGGCAGCCGTTGATCTGGGCCAAGCGTTCAGGGGGAGCGTGGTCTTAAAAGATGAGCGCGATAGCGCTTCCTATTGCAGGGACTGATGACAGCACAAGGCTGTCAGTTGATCCGTTCCAATGCGACGAGGGGTTAGCGTGCCCAATCAATAAGGGAAGGGCGGCGCGGTCAAGGGGTCGTGGAATACCGCAGCGCAGCGAGGATATGCCGCGAAAGCCCCTTGACCGGATAAGCCGACCTGGACGCATGATGGGCCTTGAGCTAACCCCCGCATTGGAACAGATCAACTTGCACTTACTGGTAATCTGCTCTGCGGGGCTTCACCTGTATTTTTCGCGCCCGCGAAAATACAGGTGGCAAGCGGAGCGCGCAGGGTCGCTTAGCGGCCCGGAGACTGTTAGGGATTGAAGCCCGAAGGGGCGAGACTGGCTAAGCCAGGCTCGATACACGAAAGCCCGGCCCGTAGCGCAGCGAAGGGAACGCTAGGCCCGCCTTAATTTCTAGCTGGCTGGCACGACTTGCCCTGAACTCTGCTCCCGATCCCAATACCCAGCTTCTCGAACTCGCCGCGCCCAACCTCAAGCGCCTCCCGAACAGGCCCGTTTGACCAGTGCAGCTTTTCACTTTCTGGCTCCATGTTCTCGATTTGAACAATGACGCCCTGGCTATCAATAAAGGCAATCGAAAGCGGCGTCGGCGTCCCCTTCATCCAGAAAACCCGCCTCGCATCATCAGTCCAGGTAAACAGCATTCCCGGCCCAACATCTTCGACCCCAGCAAGCCCCTGCATCATTTGCCTCTCGGTGAGCGCCTGCGGAACCCTCTCAATCATAACCCCATCAATTGTGATATCGCATATCGCACCTGGCCGGGCCAGCCGATCAACTTCCATAGAAGTTATCGCAATCAAACTTCCACAAAAAACCAAACATGCAACACCGACTATTGCCAGTTTTCTGAACTTCATCACAACCCCTCATTTAATTGGTCAACCCCCTCTCGATCCCCTCGCCGGGAAGGCAGGGGGCGGGGGAGTAAAACCTTCCCCCACCCCCAGCCAGAGGGTTTCTACGGCCTCCAGCAGCCCCAAGGCACGCTGCGCTTGCCACCTGCGCCCGGTCACCCCCTGAACCCGCTGAAGCGGCTCCAGGCGGCGCTGCGGCCTTGGATGGCAGCCTTGGCCCCGCTTCCGTCAAAATACATAATACTATATTGGTATTCTATTGTTTATGGATATGTGCTAATAAGTACCCACGCTTTGGACTATTGAAAAGGAGCATTTGCCTTGAAGCTGATGATTATTGAATCGCCTGGGAAAATAAAAAAATTGCGCGAGATTATGGCGAACATTGAGCCCAACGAAAATTGGGCGATTCATGCCAGCATCGGCCACGTCCGCGATTTACCCGCAAGCGGGCAGGGCGAGGACGAAATTACAACCGGCGTCAAAAGGGATTTTCGCCCGGTATATCGACTGACAGAGCGGGGCGCGGAGGTGGTGGCCAAGCTAAAAAAAGCAGCCTCGCAAGCCAGCCAGGTCTATCTAGCCACCGACCCCGACCGCGAAGGCGAGTCGATTAGTTGGCACTTAAAAGAGGCTTTGGGCCTGAAAGACTATGTGCGAATTTCCTTCAACGAGATTTCAGAAAACAAGGTCAGGGAAGCCCTCGGCAATCCAGGCAACATTGACTTCAAACTGGTAGGTGCGCAGGAATGCCGCCGCGTCCTTGACCGGCTGGTGGGCTACCGCGTTAGCAGCGAGCTGAAACGGCAAACAGGCGAAACCTTGTCGGCTGGTCGGGTTCAATCGCCAGCTGTTTACCTGGTTGTTCTACGTGAGCGTGAAATAAAGAACTTCAAGCCAACCACTCACTACAGCGCAAAGCTGATTTTCGCGGGCGCGAAACCGGGTGAGTCATGGGCCGCTGAATGGCTGACAGATGCTGGCTTTGTCACGGAAGACGCACCTTACTTTATGGATAAGCAATTTGCGGAACTGGTGGCCAGCGTTCGGGACGTGGTTGTTACCTCGTTTGAAGAGAAAGAGCGGCTGCGCAATCCACCAGCCCCCTTCACCACCTCGACACTTCAGCAGGCAGCCAGCAACGCGCTGAAGATGAACCCAGACACGGCGATGAAAACAGCCCAGGCCCTCTATGAGCAAGGGCACATTTCGTATCACCGAACCGACAACCCGAACATATCCGACGAATCTATGCCCGAGCTAGCAGCCGCCGCTGAAGCCCTCGGCCTAGCTGTAGCACCCAAGCGCCGCACCTTTAAAGCAAAGGACGGTGCCCAAGAGGGTCACCCAGCCATCACCCCAACGGATTGGAGCTGTGAAGTCGCGGGGGAGACCGCCGAGCAGCAAGCCCTATATAAGCTGATCCGTATCAGAGCCATTGCCTCACAGCTGCTTCCAGCGCGTTACATGGTGCGCACCGCTTACCTGGAAGGGTGTGAGCAGGTCGGAGGCAAAGCGGTTACCTTTGGCGCAACAGGGCGGGTGCTTCTCGATGCCGGATGGCTGAAACTGCTAGCCGGTGACGCAACAGAAGACGATGAAGAAGAGGACGCAGCCAACCCAATCCCCGAGCTGCAAGCAGGCCAGCAGCTGAAAGCGGGTAACGGGGAGCTGATCGAGCGGACAACCAAGGCACCCAAGCGCTATACAGAAGCAAGTCTTGTGCGAGCCCTTGAAGCGGAAGGGGTAGGGCGGCCCGCCACATTCGCCTCGATCATGAACAACATCATCAGCAGGAACTATGTTGCCCTCGAAAAGCGATTCCTGAAGCCACAACCCCTGGGGGAACTGGTTATATCGAGACTTGAAAATAATTTCAGCTTTGTCGATATCGGTTTTACGAAAGACCTTGAAGATCAGCTGGATCTGATCGCCCAGGGAAAAACTCAATATAGAGAAGTTGTCGCCAAACTGAACGCCAGCCTGGATGCCGAGCTGGGGACGCAAAGCAGCATTCCAACTGCTACTAAAGAAGTCGAAGTCTATCCTTGCACCGAATGCGGAAAGCCCATGCGCCGCATTGCAAAGGGCGCTCATGGGGCGTTTTGGGGATGCACCGGCCACCCAGAATGCAAACACACCTTGCCAGATGCGAAAGGCAAACCCGGCAAGAAAAAGGAGATAAAGCTATCAGAGTTCAATTGCCAGCAGTGTGGCAAGGCTCTGATACATAGATACAAGAAAGGGAAGTCGGGATACGATTTCTGGGGCTGCTCTGGATTCAGGGATGGCTGCAAGGCAACTTATCCGAACAAAGAGAACAAGCCCGCTTTTGGTTGAGCTGGTCTGTGACGGGCATCACATCATAGTGTGATGCCCCAATAAATCACAACGGCTGATATGCTGTTATAATACTGGCCATCGCACACAAATATAATAGGGATTCGGTGCCGAGCTTGTGACAAGGACACGTTGATATTATTTGGCGTCAAAAAAAGGCCAGCTTTCTGGCCTTTTCCGTTTAGTCCTTATCCTTTTCCGGCCGCTCCCTTTTTTCGATAGCCCACTTAACCGGCAACAGGCCGCGAGTGATGGCTTTCAGTTCATAGAACTCATAAAAGGCGAGAGGTGCTTTTGAAATACCGTATTCCCAATTTTGGTATGTCCGCAATGAGACGTATAGAAAGTCAGCTGCGGCCTCCTGGGTGTGGCCTACAGCGTTTCGCAAGGCAACCATCTCTTCTGGTTTTGCAATTTTCTTGTGCTTTTTACGTTTGGCATCAGGCATTTTGATTGATCATGGCTCACATGTTGGACTTCGGTATTTTCATAACACCAAATATGCGTATAATGTACTATAGTACTCACTGCTGGCAGCAGAGACAAAACAAATGTTAATACAAGCAACCATCCTTACTCTGGCGCAACAATGTGCCCCGAATGTGGATATTCACACTATGGAAACGCTCATAGCTGTTGAATCAAGTGGCAACCCCTACGCCATAGGCGTAGTCGGTGCTCCGCTCCTGGAGCAGCCGCAGACGCTTGAGCAAGCGCTGGAAGTCTCCCAGCTCCTGCTGGATCAAGGCGCTAACATATCCGTGGGCCTTGGCCAGATCAACAAAAACAATTTTGACGGCCTTGGAATCACCCTTGAAGAAGCGTTCGATCCCTGCACCAACCTGAAGGCAGCCAGCACGATCCTGACCAACTGCTATGAGCGGGCGACGGCCCAGATGGGGGAGGGGCAGCAAGCTCTTATGGCTGCATTCTCCTGTTATTACAGCAACAATTTTTCCCGAGGCTTCGCCAGAGAAGCCGATGGAACCCGGCCCAGCTATGTAATGAAAGTCGCACAAAACAGCCAACGTCTGCGGGATATTCCAGCAGTTCAATTCACGCCTACTGACATAAAAGAGGTAAACGACAGCCAGCAAGAACAGAAAACCACTCCAACCGAGCCCGGCGCAGCCCTTGAACAGCTCACAACAACAAGTGACCAGGGCGCTACGGAAAGCAGTAAGACAACCCAGTCATGGGACGTTTTTGGCGATTTCAGCCGCTAATCAGCAAACAGGAATAAAGAAATGAAACTGAATCTGTTTTTCAAAAAATACTCTCTGGCAGCAATCACTGTGTTGATGATGTTTGCTAATACCGCCCTGGCTCAATCGGGCGGCCTCGAAGCAGCCACCGACAAAGTGGATGAAATCAAAACATGGGCCTATGGGTTTCTTGGTGTAGGTGTGTTCTGTTACATGATCTACAACGTCATTATGGCCCTGCTGGATCGCAAACAATGGGCCGACGTTCTCATTGCCCTGGGCTATGTGGCCATCGCGGGCGGCGTAATCGTTGCCGCTGAATGGGCCTGGTCTATCTGGGGTAGCTGATCATGTCCGCCAATGCCAGAGAAGAAGAAACCTTTGCCTCATTCAAGGGGCTGGGCTATGTGAGCATGTTTATGGGAGTCCCGCTAATGGGGCTCCTTATCCTGGTCGCAATTGGCATAAGCGGCGGTTTTTTGTTCTGCATGATGTTCGGGTGGCCGGGCCTTTTGTGCCCGGCACTCTGCGTCGCTGCCTTGCTCGCGCTAAAAGTCATGTGTGAAACAGACAATAAAGCCATGGAGCGCCTGAAGTGGCAGGCCAGATCCTGGAAGATGCGATTCAGCAAACAATCCGCCGTTCTGACTGTATCCCCAAACAAATCAGGTAATGAAAATGAGTTTGTACAGCGCCGCCTTAAAAAAATATATCGCACCGAATGAACTTTTACCGGCTTATCATCGCCATGTCGATGATCGGATTGTTGCCATGTCCAATGAGCGCCTGCTGGGCGTCATTGTGCTGGAAGGCACCCCATTTGAAACAACTCCTGACCGCGAGCTGATCCTTGCATTCAACTCATTAACTCGCGTCATGTCTGAGTTAAACAAGGTCAACGCGCCTCGCTTGAGCCAGTGGCATCACATCATCAAATCCAAGGTGTCACTGGATTTTGATTACAAGTTTGACAACCCTTTTGTAGCCGACTTTGCAGAGAAATACCTGTCCGAGTTCAAGGACGGAAATTTCTTCAGGACAACATACGCAATCAGCTTTGTGTATAAATATGATGATGACATTGTTCAGGGCATCGAGGCCATGAACATGCTTCTGGACTTTGCGCTTAAATCCCTTCGTCGCTATGACCCCGCTGTTTTGGGAGTAAAGATTAACCATTACGGTGTCGCTGAGTCGGAAATTGCGGGCTTTCTGGGCAAGCTATTAAATTCAGATAGTGGCATATTCCCGCTGACCAGCGAGGAAATGGTTAATACGATTCAGACGTCTGAACTCAACTTTGGATTCGACCTGTGCGAGATAAGGCCGCAATCCGGCGGCAAGCGCTATGCGACCTATTTTGACCTTCGGGAATACCCTGAAGAAAGCAGGCGAGGGATGTGGAACAACCTGCTGACAGAGCCATTTGAGTTTATTCTTACCCAGAGTTTTCTGCACTTTACCGCCATGAAATCGTTGGGCGCTCTGAACAAGAAGGTAAACGAGATCCAGAGCGGAACAAACTTTCCTGAGCATTATGCTGAAGACCTGAAAGCGGCGCGGGGCTTTGTATCCTCGGGCGAGATAACCCTGGGCGATTATCACGCCGCCCTGGTGGTCTATGGCGACACGCCGAAACTGGCGGTAGACAACGGTAACACCCTGTTTACTAACATTTTGGCCAGCAGCGGAGCGCGCTTTATCCGTGCAACCGGAAGCGGGATCTTCACCTATTACTCGATGATGCCCGGCTCTCATCACAGGCCACTGGCGGAACCAAAAACCACCAGAAACCTTGCCTGCGGCTTCTCTTTGAATAACTACCCTACAGGCAAACAGTACGGCAACCCGATTGGCGACGGAACGGCGGTAATTCCGCTGAAGACGCTTTCTGACTCGGTGTTCTTCTTCAACACTCACTACTCCAACCCTGGGCAGGACGTGCGCGGCCAGAAATTCCCCGGCCACATGCTTTGCCTGGGCGCAACGGGCGCTGGTAAAACCACCTTTGAGGGCGTACTGGTGGGGTTCCTTGATCGCTTCAAGCCCAAGATTTTCGCCATCGACTTTAACCGCTCGATGCAACTTTTCCTGGAAACATACGGAACCACCTATTTTGACATTTCCAATGGGGTGGATACCGGGATAAACCCGTTTCAGCTTGACGACACACCAGCCCTGCGCTCCTTCCTGTATGAGCTGGTCGGTGCCTGCGGTCGCGATGCTAACGGCAAGCTGTCCGCGACCGATGAGCGACTAATAAAAGAGGCTGTCGATACCATCATGCTGATGGACTTCGAGGATCGCCGCTTCTCTTATCTCAAATCACTGATCCCTGTTGAGGGTGGCGACGGATTAGGCGACCGATTGGCCAAATGGCAATACTCCTGCAACGGAAGTTTGGCGTGGGCTCTGGACAGTCCCACAAATAAATTCAACCCGTCAACCATGCATCGAGTCGGCTTCAATACCACCGACATACTGAAAGAGGGGCACCCCGCCACCGAACCTATCCTGAGTGTGCTTTTTTACATGAAGGACTGCATGCAAACAGACGGCAGCCTGTTTTTAACTCTGGTTGAAGAGTTCTGGGTGCCATGCAACTACCCGACGACAGCCAAGCAGATTGAAGGCGGACTGAAAGCAGGTCGAATCAAAGGCGAATTTATGTTCCTGGTATCGCAGTCCCCAGAAGATGCCATCAACTGCAAGATCTTCCCCGCGATTATCCAGCAGACACCGACAAAGGTCTTTCTGCCGAACCCGGAAGCGACCTTTGAAAAATACCAGCTCTGCGGCCTAAACGAAAAAGAGTTTAGGGACTTTGAAATGCTGGAAAAAGACAGTCGCCAAATGCTTATCAAGCAGTCAAACCAATCCACTTTTGCAAAGCTGGATCTGACCGGATACGACGACTTCTTACCCATTATTTCCGGCACATGGGAAGGGATCAAGCTATCGAAAGAGATACGCCAAGAAGTTGGCGATGATCCTGCTGTATGGGTTCCGATTTTCCGTAAGCGTAGAAAAGAAAACAAAGAAGCTGGAGGGCAGTGAATATGAAACGCTCACTTAAAGTATTTTTTATTTCCACCATGCTCCTGGGCGCAAGCCATGCGCATGCCCAGATCCCAACAACCGATGCGATAGGTATCGCGCAGCGTACTCTTGAGCATGCTGTCGAGCTTGAGCAGATGATTCGTCAAATTGAAGAGCTTGAACGCCAGTACAACCAAGCCAGGGATCAATTCGAAGAACTGAAGGAAATGAATATTGGTAATGCCTTTATGGATTACATTCTGAATGACCCGGAAATGTACTCCTACATCCCTACGGACACGACGGCGGGCAGCTGGCAGGAAATGTATCAAAACATGAGTGGATCAGCACTGGAAGCGCTGCGCAGCAAGTACGGCCTGTATGCACCTGAAGTTGAAGAGCACCAGGAATATTATGATTTCCAGCTGACGAACTTACATACGATGGAGGCGGCATATCGAGCGCACAACCTACGCCTTGAGAATCTGGATGAGTTGCGAATGGAAGCCGCAGCAGCGCAGACCCCGCAGGAAAAGGCCGACATTGCAAATCGCCTGGCTATCGAGCAGGCCGCAATTAATAACGAGAATAATCGGCTTGCTGTAGCAGTCGATCTTATGGCCAGGGAAGACGAACTTAAGATCCAACAGCAAAATGCGAGCTTTAACGCGCTGTTTGAAGACGAATAAGAGGCGTCCATCATGAGCTTTACGTTAGGCACTCAAATTGATGGGGCTGTAGATCACGGCCTGGATTTATTGTTCTCTACTGGGCTGGGCACACTGTCCAACCTGGTAGCCCCGCTGATAGGAGCCTGCGTTGCGCTGTACGCAGTTTTTATTGCTGCTAACTATATCTGGTCTGGAAACACTTCTGATCTTCCAGTGGGTGACTTGTTGAAGCGTATAGGTTATCTGGCCCTGTTTACCCTGTTCGCTTTCAATATCACCTACTACCAAAGCGCGGTGGTTGTACCTGTGAAAAATATTGGCCCCGAAATCGCGGCTGCATTTGCGTCAACAGGTTCAACGCACCCGCAAATTATTGATCAAATGGGTGCGCAGATCCTGGATACAATAAAGTACATCTGGGATCAGACTCCGAAGATGAGTATAACGAATTTCCAGCTTGTCCCGATGATAAGGGCGATCGGAACAATCTTCATTGTCGGATTGCTCGGCGGTCTTTTTATGGCTGTATCCTTTTGCTATCTGATGATTGCAAAGCTGATGGTGTCGATGGTGTTGCTTCTGGGGCCTATTTTCATACCTATGGCTTTCTTCCCGGTAACAAGGGAGTTCTTTATGAAATGGGTATCCCAACTTCTCAATTACATATTGCTTTATGCTCTTTTCGGCATTGCATTTACCATGCTAACTAATCTTCTTCAGAGCTTTGTTTCTGGCACAAGTTTCAGTAATATTCTAGTTAGCGATGCGACGAATCTGAAATTGATATTTACATATCTTCTTTTCATATTTGTCATGGTAGCTATCCCCGGCCTGGCATCACAACTTACTGGCGGTGTAGGTCTAAACGCACTAGGCGCAATAACACCAATGATGAGCGTTATGAGGGGCGTTGCCGGAGCATTTAAGGGCGCTGCGGGAGGCGCAGCAAAGGCCGGTGCAAATTCCATTGCCGGTGCTGGTAGAAACCGACGACTAGGTTAGTTTTCGCGGGCGCGAAAATAATTATTGGAGCCATAGGAAATGAAAAAAATTCTGCTACTCACTTTTGCCATTGCAGTAATAACCGGCTGCTCATCCAAGCCACCAGTTCCGCCAGAACCAAGCGGGCCTCTTGTTAAGGTAAACAGCCAGCAACCGCACTCCGTTTTTGGGGGAAAGTGATATGAGTAAAAAAGAGCGCTACTTCGAGAATGCGCGAAAAATTGAATCAACCCCCGAAAGTGGCGCGGCCAATGAAAAGGCAGCCATTAAAAAGGAGGCTGCGCGACTAATTAAAGAAGGTCGGGATTTTGAAAAATCAAAATCTCAATGGCGGGCAGCGCTAATGAAAGCCGCGCTGGTCGTCGCAGGAATCTCGGTTATTCTCAACTTGGTATTAGGCGGTGCAATCGCAATGCTTGCGCCACTTAAAACAGTCGAGCCATATGTTTTGAGTGTGGACGGCAAGACGGGGCTTGTTGAAGTTCTGGAGCCGCTTAAGGACTCCTTGCCGACCTACGGCGAAGCCGTGGATAAGTACTACATCGAGGACTATGTTATGGCTCGCGAGTCCTACGACTGGGGGTTGATTCAGCGCTATTTCGATAAGGTTAAATCGTATAGCGTCGGGGGCAGCGGCGCATGGGCGGATTACGACAACTTCCTGAAATCTGATGTTTCCCCACTGGTAATTCTGGCTGACCGCTCGCGCGTCATCGCAGAAGTCACCTCTACCACCCTTGACCCTTCCAGCAGCTCGGCCACTGTCCGGCTGTCAAAAAGAGTTCTCGGTCGCGACGGTCGCCCAGCTGACGGCATTCCCACAACGTATTGGATTGCCACTCTTCGCTACGACTATCCAAACCCGAAACTTCTTCCATCTGAGCGCCGCCTTAACCCGCTCGGTATGAAAATTACCTCCTATCAGATTGTCCAGGAACAGATCCGGGGTCAGCGATGAACTACAAAATTTCTGCTGCTGGGCTCCTGATGGCCAGCATTATCTCATCGGCAGCAACGGCAGCAACGATGCCTGAGCCGACAACCCATGACAGCCGCATTCAGTATGTGCTGTACAACCCTGATGATGTTGTCGTGATAAAAACATTTCCCGGCAATACCACCCTGGTGCAGCTCGAAGAGGGCGAGTACGCCGTTGACGTTCCAGCAGGCGGTCTATCCATCGGTGATAAAGGGGCATGGGATATTGCCCTAAGAGGCCACAACCTGTTTCTGAAACCGCTAGGGGTCTTCCCTGACACCAATATCAACTTGGTAACCAACATGCGGACATACGCGCTTGCCCTGGTCGAAAGCCCAGACCCGAAGAAAGCGGCGTGGCAAGTCAGATTCCGCTACCCATCCGACCCAGTTGAGATACCGCTAGATGATGATCCCATTCGGATAGCCGGGCGGTTTGCCAATACAGAGCCATGCTCTGACGGCCCAAAAAACTTCAACTGGTTTAAGTATGGCGACCAGGAGCTAGCCCCTACAGCTGTATGGGATGACGGGCGATTCACTTGCCTGCAATTCCCAACGAGTAAGGCGCTACCAGCGATATACCGATACACGCCGGATAATAAAATCAAAGAAGCGCTTGTCAATTTCAATATCCGGGATGACGTAATTGTTCTACATGAAGTCGCAGAAGAGTATCGACTGCGCATTGGAAACAAGGTTTTGGGCATCAAAACCGACAGTCTGCGGGACGCCCCATACAACTACAGAAAAACTTCTACCGGCGAACAAAGGGTGAGAATCGTTTATGACTAATCCATATAAAGACTTTGACCCAGACGCTGAAGCGGAATCGATTGCTGCACCGGCTCCAGAACCGATTGATACTGATCGCGGCGAGCCGACCACGAAAGCGCCGAAAAAGCGGAAAAGCGGAGTGGTATTGCTGATTGTTGCCATCATCATTGGATCGCTTATCGCCGTTGGTTTTTTTGCCATGTTCCTGCTGCGAGCCACCAGTAAATCGTCGCCGGAATTGGAAAATATTCAAGCTGACCAAGCGATTACGAGACAGTCCAGCTCCGGGCCTGATCTCGGCGCATTTCAGAATAGGGTAGAGCAGCAGCTGGCCGATCAAAGGGCGCGAGAAGAACGCCAGCGGCGCGAAGCCCCCGCAACAACAGGCGGCAGCCAGGCCGCCCCAGATGCGCCCGACGCGCCGAGCGCAGCCCCCAGCTTGGGCAACTATCAGGGACGAAGTAACACCTCTTCTACGGCCTCCAGGGGGAGTAGGAATAAAGAGGATCTCACCCCAGAAGAAGTTGCCGAGCTGCGCCGGTATCAGCCGGGAGTGCTTTGGGGCGATATTGGAGACACCGGCCAAACTGAAACCGTCCAGCCCAGCAGACAGGGCGGCGGCGGAAGTGCGGCGAGCGGTGACAACCCACCGGCAATTAGAAGCACCAGCCTAACAGGCGGCGGCGCTGATTCCATCGGCTCGATGCTCCGCACCGAGGCAATGGCTGACGGCTACGCATACGTTCGGCCAGACCTGAAGTTTCTGCTGATCAACGGAACAACCATTCCCTGCACCCTGATCCCGCGCATTGTTACCAACTATGCTGGCCACACCTCCTGCCTGGTAAACCGGGACGTTTATAGCGCTGACGGCAGCGTCGTTCTGATCGAGCGCGGCTCCAAGGTGACGGGTGAGCGGCGCGTTAGTATTCAGCCCGGCGATGCCAAGGTTTTTGTGGCATGGGGCTCCATCGAAACACCGGACGGGGTTAAGGTCGGCATCGACTCCATGGCAGCTGACCAGCTAGGGGCCGCTGGCCTCGATGCCTGGATCAACAACCATTACGCGAAGAGATTTGGCGGTGCCATCCTGCTGAGCTTCCTCGATGACGCATTCCAGTACATCGCTGAAGAGAACCGCCGCGGTGATAGAGTCAGCTTCGATAGCAGTACGAACAATGCCGAGGATATGGCCTCGATAGCGCTGGAAAACAGCATCAACATCCCGCCAACTGGTTATGTCCAGCATGCGACTGAAACAAACATTATCGTGGCCCGCGACATTGATTTCCGCCATGTATATGAGGTGCGCTGATGACCAGTATGAACATTGCCGCCGCGCCGGTGGCGGTTGCCCCCCAGTTTGACAACAGCAAGCCCATACGGGCCTTGCTGGCCCGCGCCGGCATTCAAGCTCTTCTCGACACTGAGGGCGTGACCGAGGTGGCTATCAATCGGCCTGGAGAACTTTGGTATGAAAAGGAGTCTACCTGGCACCGGGTAGACTCTTCAGACCTGACATACACGCTATGCCAGCAGCTCGCGCACAGCTTGGCTGTTCAGGTCGCCAACGACTCAACCCAGCTGCAAAGCTCCCCCATATGCCCCGTACTCCTGCCAGACGGGGAGCGGGGCCAAATTGTTGTTCCACCGGCAACAGAGCGGGGCTGCATCTCCTTCACCATCCGCAAGCCCTCCACCAGCAGATTCAGCATGGATGACTACCACAATACGGGCCGCCTGAGCGGTTATAAGGTGGTTGAGAAAAAGACGGACATTGAAGATTTCCAAAAGGAAATGATCATGTGCGTTAAAAATGACGACATGCGCCGCTTCTTTCAAATAGCAGTTGAGCATAAGCAAAACCTACTATTTGGCGGCGCAACAGGATCAGGCAAAACCACATTCTCCAAGGCAGTGGTTGACCTTTATCCACCAGAGCGCCGTTATATAACCATTGAAGATATCCACGAACTGCAAATGCCACACCACCCCAACAGGGTTCACCTGTTTTTTGGCCCTCACATGACGGCTAAAAAATTGGTCGAATCGTGCATGCGCATGAAGGGCGACCATATATTCATGTCAGAGCTGAAAGGCGATGAAACATGGTCGTATCTTTCACTGTTGAATACAGGTCATAACGGATCACTTACAACAGCCCACTTCAATGACTGCGCAAGCGCTGCGTCCCGACTTTCACAAATGGTAAAACAATCTGATGTGGGCATGACTCTGGATTACGATTTCATATATCGGACAGTCCAGACCTCTATTGATGTTGTCTGCTTCTGGAAAGGCTCATACCTGAAGGAAGTTCGATTTGAACCTGAAGAAAAACTAGAACTGCTTAATGGTGGCTGATGTGAAAAGCGGAAAAATCATTGCCGTTATCGTCATTATTGCCCTGTCCATCGCGCTTCTCGTTATCGGCGGGCAGCTGGCCGGTGGGTATTTCCTGCTGGGTAAGCTCGGCCTCGATCCGATGACAACGCGCCCCCTAACACTGCTGCAATATCAGCAGGCATACGGTGGAATGGACGGGCCTGTGGGGCGTTATATCCAGATGGGCATGGCTATCGGCCTTGCCCCTGTTGGAATGCTGCTGGTCATGGGCCTGGTGCTGCTGGCAACACGGAAAGGGCTGATTGATCGGTTGTACGGTGACGCTCGCTGGGCGCGTGACCATGAGATCCAGCAAGCCAATATGTTCATAGACGACAAGAAGAATGCAGACGCCAAATGGCCTCCTGTCCTGCTGGGCAGGAAAGGAAAGCGCCTGATTGCCGATTACTCCCAGGAATATACAACGCTAGCCGCCCCCCCTGGTTCCGGCAAGGGTGTCGGTTTTGTGGTGCCAAACCTCCTGTACTACCCTCACAGCGTTTTGAACTTTGACCCCAAGCTGGAAAACTTCAACATAACCGCTGGGTACAGAAAGCAGGTCTTGGGCCAGGAAGTATATTTGTTTTCACCGGACAATGAAGAGTTCAAGTCTCACGGCTGGAACCCGCTTGATTACATAAGCCTTGACCATCGAAAAACACTGGCTGACATTAAAAACATATCAGCTATTCTCATACCGGCTGAACCAGGGCAAAACCAATCATTTTTTATAAGCGCAAGAAAAGCCCTCGATGGCCTGCTACTTTATCTTATCGAGTCACCCAATGAGCCCAGAACAATGTATCGGGTTCTTGAAATAAATGACCACCCAATGGGTATTGATAAGTGGATCATCACAACCATTGCTGCAAGATCCAAATCATCAAATCCGTTATCGGAGCAATGCGTCAGGATGCTGATGTCGTATGCGAACGAATCCGAGAAAAAGCGCGACACCACAAAGGGGATTATTGGAACCTACTTAGATCCGTTTTCTGACGCACTATGTCAGGCAGCTACACGGAAATCTGACTTTGATTTCCGCGACCTTCGCAAAAAGCGGATGACCATCTATGTAGGCATTTCACCAGGGAACATACCGAAGTTCCAGAGAATGCTTAACCTATTTTTTGCCCAGGCGATCACCCTAAATACTGATGTTCTTCCGGAGGACGGCCCTAAAGATGCCAATGGAGACCCCCTCATGAAATATCAATGCTTGTGCCTGCTTGATGAGTTTGTTGCGCTCGGCCCCATCGAAATAATCAGGGCTAGCTCTGGATACACCAGGGCATACAATATGCGTTACGCAATTATATTTCAGAACAAGGCTCAAGTTTTCGCTGATCAATGCTATGGAAGGGCAGGGGGCGAATCACTACTAGATACGTTCCACAATGAAATTGTTTTTGCAACTGAAAGCGTAAGCGAGGCCGAAGAGTATTCCAAGCGCCTCGGAAGTATTACGCTAAAACATAGGGAGCGTAACCGCAGCCGATCAAGAAGCGGGTCGAGCACTTCTGACAACACCCAGCGACACTCAAGGGCTCTTCTACTTCCGCAGGAAATACAGCGCCTGCCACACGACAAAGAAATATTATTTAAGAAGGGCGGAAAACTATTGCCGGTACTTGCTGATAAGATTTTCTGGTATAAAGATCCTGTCTTTAAAGATCGCGGTAATCTTCCAGTACCAGATATACCCGCAATGGAATTTGAAAAGAAAGCAGCTTAACCAGAATCAAGTAAACATTTTCGCGGGCGCGAAAAAACCAAAGGAAAACTAACCATGAAAAAAATGACTAATATCTTTGCCATTACCGCTGCCGTCCTGCTGACCGGGTGCGCACACCAAGCAACCGATATGCGCGTAAGCTCGACCGAGGAAAAGATAACAGCATTGGAGTCACGCGCTCTTCAGATTGAAGAACGCCTAGCTGTAGTTGAGCAGATCCCCCGCGAGCCTCGCCAGCGCATTGATACAACGCGCTATTGCATTGCAGGTAACCTGGCCTTTACCGAAGGTGCCATTCACAACCAGCGCCTTTGCAAGCGGGCTGAAGGGCTGACTATTTTCCGTGATGGCGTCGGCCAAACTCCGCCGCTGGTATGGGCTGACTGGCGGCAGGCTCGATAAGCGCAAGGGTAGGGGAGGGATCGACCGACTATCTCCGGTCGGCCCTGACCTAGAGGGATGACAATGGTTAATACTGAAAGTGCAGACCATCAGGAATGGTCAAAAAAGGAAGAGTTTAAAAGGCTAGTTCTATCTCACCTTTTAAAAATGGATAACTCCGAATGGGACAGGCTACGGAACCACAGCAAAAGCAACGACAAGATGCTTGATGAGCCCGCCCTGGAAATGTCCAGGCAAGAGGTTGTTGATGCATCGCTGGCATGCGCCGGTTTGTCAGTTGAGGATATACAGAGCCCTGGTAGCTTTGACTGTCACTCCATTGGAAATATAGATGGCCATCCATGTTTTTATGCTAATGGGGCTGGTTATTATTTTTGGGGTTACCCTGGTCGCGGCTTCATACTTGAGGCAACCATCACTTATCCCGCATACCCAATTGGATGGTAAAGAGCTTGTCCACCTTAATTGAACACCCTATTAATATTATGCTCTGTACCGCCATCCTGCTTGTCGTTACAGGGGTTATCACAGCCATCCTTAAAAAACCAAAAAAAGGTAAGAAATATGTTCGACGATAAAGTAGCAGTATCCATTAGTAAGTCCCTCAAAACCCTAGCGACCATAAAACTGGCTGAAGAGCTTTACACCAAAGAGCAACGAGAAGAGTTTTATGAAAAACTCAAAGAGCTTGAGGCTGTTTCTGAAAATCTGAGAAACAGCCTAGAGCTAAAGGCTAAAAAACACATGGAAATACAAGAATCGGAGAAAAGGGAAGAGGCGGGCCGCGACCACCGCATTGAGATAAGACAAAACCAGTTCGCAACAAAAGAAGATATGGATAGACTGACCGCCGCAGAGAAAAATATAGCTCTCTTTAAAAAAGAACATCCGATCCTTTCTGAAATTCATTCATTATTTAAAAGATGATAAGGGAAAGGATAACGCCGCCAGCCAAGGTCATGTCGAATGACAACCCTGATTGGCAACCCCCTCTCGATCCCCTCGCCGGGAAGGCAGGGGGCGGGGGAGTAAAACCTTCCCCCACCCCCAGCCAGAGGGTTTCTACGGCCTCCAGCAGCCCCAAGGCACGCTGCGCTTGCCACCTGCGCCCGGTCACCCCCTGAACCCGCTGAAGCGGCTCCAGGCGGCGCTGCGGCCTTGGATGACAGCCTTGGCCCTGCTTCCAGCCCTATGCGGCAACTGCTCTGTACTCGCCTCGATCCCTGATCCGCAATCATCATCCATGCAACCTACCGCGCTTCGCATAATCATTGTTATGTTAAATCACAGTTACGATTCTAATAGAATAACGCAATCATAGACCAGGGCAAAGCGCGCATAAAAAAAGCGCCCGAAGGCGCTTAGATTATGCAAGGGATCTTTACTGCCTGGAGAACTCCTTAACCCCGTTCCGCAGGTGACTAACCATCATGCCGCCGCCATTCAACTCCAAAGCCTTGGTGTTGGAGTCGCTATTGACCAGCATGGTGTCAGATTCAGCCTTGAGCATAAATTCCATATCCCAAATAGTGCCGGTAGACTCTGCTCGATACCCCCCAGCTGCCTGGCTGATTGTAATAATCTCGCCATCTGTCGTGGACTTCCACGCCCCTATGAAATCTTTTCCTTTCTCTCCACCGCAGCCAACGATAGCGAGGCATACCAAAGCCATCATCATGATTTTTTTCATCAGTCTTACTCCGCTACAATCCAGTCTTTGATATCCACACCAGGATAACTCTCTCTCCACCCTCGCAGCACCTTGTGATTGCCGCTGGCAGAAACAACCACCTCACCAGTATGAGGGTTCACGTACTTCAACCGCTTGCGAGGCGTCCCTGGCCTTGGCCCGCGTGTTCCTTTGCTGCTCTCTTTGGCCGCTTTTGGCAGAAGATAAGCAACCACCTGGTCGGTTGCCTTATTGTAATCAGCCATCAGCTGCTGGAGCTTTTCATAAAATTCTTTTTCAACAAGAAACTCTGGATCTTTCTCTATCTCTTGTATTTCACTTTCCAAAGACTTTATTTGAGCCTGAACCTGACGGTATCTTGCAAGCAATGAACTCATTATATTTTCCTTACATTTCCATATCATCAGAGCCTTTGACTGGCACACTTATTTCAGGCTGTGACGGCGTGTTAGGGGTTAGGCCAATAGCAAAACTGGAAGGCGCATTCTCGGCCATATAGTTTCTATACTCTGGTATATCTTGCATTTGGCTTATAGATTTAGCAAGCTCGGCCTGCTCTGGATACCCTGCAACTACTCCATACGCTTCCAGGTCTTGAGCTGCCACAGCCCTAACCTTTTCTGGCTCCATGTTGCCGTCCCTGATTTCCTGATGCCTATCCATAGCTTCAATCACAGCCGCCTTTCTGACCACGCTATCAACTGAAGATTCATCGGCATCAAATGTTTTGCCATTTCTATCAGGCTGAAACCTATCCAGGTCAATTGTTACCGGCTTACCCTCGTGAACAAAGTTTATACTCAAGGATGACAAGTCTTTGTCTGTTCCATCGAGCTGGCGAACCAGGGGGGCGATTTCTGTTTTCGCTTCCCCAGAAAGCTCCATTTTTTCAGCCTCCTGAATAAAAGCTGTTCGGTACTCGTCGCTATCCCATCGACTGGCGGCATCAGCCATGTGCCCAGCAGCAATCTCGGCTGTTGCAGCCATTGCCACCAGCCGGGCTTGACGCTGCCCCATATCAGCATCTGCTTGAGGCTGCCTGACCGTGTAGCGCTCCAGGTCAATGGTTACCGGCTTCCCTTCAAACTCAAAACGCAACCTTTTATCAGTACCGTCAAGCTGACGAACCAACGGGGCCAGCTCTGGCTTCGCCTCTTTAATAAAGGCTTCCCGGTACTCATCGCTCTGCCACCTATCAGCAGCGATTGCAAGCCGCTCGGCAGCCCGCTCTGGATCTGTAGCCGCCGCCAGCAACCGAGCATCTTGCATTCCCCGCACTTCGTCAGGCAGCTGCAAGCCATCAGCCCGCTGCCATTCCCCAGCATTATCCTTACTGACCTGCACCACCTCGCCACTGGCCATAACAGCTTGAAAGCGGGAAGCCCCCGCTTCTTCTGCGATATCAATCATTTCACCGGCGTTTTCACGCACATACTCTGCGTCATAGCGAGGGTCGAGCAGCTTGTAATACTTAACAGCATCCACCAAGCCTTCCGCCCTCCCTGCCTGCTGCTCGGTCGTGACCTCGTCAGGGCTCACTGCCGCCTGCGCCTCAACAGCCGCCTCCATTGACTTCTGCTGATGTACAACCCTTGCCGCATCGAGGGTTAGATTGAACTCTTCAGGTGCATGCTCGGCCATGTACTCCCGGTATTGCTGGTTAGCCATAACAGCCCCGATCGCTACAGCCATATCCACCTGTTCAGCCCTACCCTCCAGCTGACTCAAGCCCTCCAGATCCTGCTGGGCCAGCTCCGCTATCCGCTCATCACTGGCCAACCCGCTGGCTATTTCCTCATGACGGGTTGCAGCATCAGCAACAACAGCCAGGTTAATCTCATGATCAGCCGCATTACTGACAGGCAGCTGAGCTAGCTCATCAACCTTCGACTGGAGTAGGGCCCTATCAACAGCCTCATTAATCGGTAGCGCCTTATCAATCTCAAGGTCAGCCACCTCGATGGTGTTACCCTGAAGCGGCTCCAGGCCCAGCTCTACGCGCTTCTCATTTAGCGCCTGGTTCATCGCCTCATCAGTGAACGTAACATCCATATCTCGCTCGGCAGCAACCTCGATCAGCTGGCTTTTAAACTCTTCCGTTCCTTTGATATCCAGGGGCGAGCCGAACCGTTCAGTTGCATAGATCAGTGCAACCCCAACCTCATCAGGCTCTGTGACCCGGTTTAATTCGAGCCGGTCTGGATGATTAACAAAAACCTGTTTCCCATTGTCTTTCACGCAAAACGCAACCCCTCCCGTCGCCAGCGGCTGCGGCCGCAGATCCGACAGCTTTATCTTCAGCTCTGCCGCCTCGCGCTCCTTATGCTGCATGGATGCAACCAGCTTTGCCCTGCGGGCAGCTTCAGCACCTGTAGGCAACGCGCTCGGCGTCACCAAGACTGGCGACCCAATACTGTTTTCAGCCTCCCTTTCGGCATCATCTTTAACAAACTGCTTTTTCAGCTGGTCAAGAACCTTCATAGTAGCTTCCTCGTTTTTAGTCGCATAGTTATAAAACAAAGTTGAGTAAGGATATTTAACCTTACTATTTAATCTGTTCTGCTCGTCAACCCTACGCTGCAACTCTTCAATTTTTTGCAACTTCTCAAGTATAACAATTGATCTAAAGTAATGCTTGTCTTGTCGAGTAAGACTTTGATCAAGTGTGATGGATTTCCGCCTTGCCCAGTATTCCGAGTTTATAGCTTTGACGCCAAGTGAATAACTTATCTTGATCTGGTTCTTAAGCTCATCAAATGTTTTAACATTCACCGGGTAGACATGATCGCGGAATGTGCGCCAATCATTAATATGCTCGTCTTTGCTTTTGGGCCTCTGGACAAGCCCGGCCTTCTGCCTCTCATGCAGATCAACCAGAATCCCAGATGCTTCTGACCAGTCCAGTCCGATATGCTTTGTTAGGAAATCGGATACGTTGTAATTATATTTACCGACATTGATACGGGCAGAACCATCTTTTGCCCTGGTAACCTTGTGCCTGGCTGGATCTACGC
>LSQX01402471.1_pt1 | contig 30796 bp, 26 predicted proteins | sample 654561 | NCBI WGS metagenome assembly LSQX01 (sample SAMN04489861, study PRJNA283612) | anaerobic digester metagenome | isolation source: 4 biogas reactors fed with cattle manure at either 37C or 55C with and... | place: Denmark: Kongens Lyngby | collected 2014 | reverse complement strand
TGGTAAAGCTAATAATGAATGAAGAATTAAGGGAAAATCTTGCGAATAATCTTCATGAAAAAATCATTCGGGACTTTCTTTGGGAAAAAAATGCGAAGATAGTCGCAAATGAAATTGAAAGCTGTTTATAAATAATAAAAATAAATAATTTTTCTTTACGTCTCAAGTTTGTAAACTTTTAATAAAAGAATAGATTAGCTTCTTTTATAATATTTTTTTGGAGGGAAATAATGTCTTTAAAAATTGCAATAAATGGTTTTGGTCGTATTGGAAGGCTTGTTCTGAGAGAAGCTTTTTCTCGCGGTCAAGATTTTGAAATTATTGGGATTAACGATTTAGCAAGCACAGGCACGCTTGCCCATTTGCTTAAATACGATTCAGTCCACGGGAAATTCAAAGGAGAAGTAAGGGTTGAGGATAATCATTTAATTGTAAATGGTAAAAAAATCTTGGTTAGTGCTGAAAAGCAAATCGAGGCTCTGCCTTGGAGAGAGCTTGATATAATTTTGGAATCCACTGGCGTTTATAGAAAAAGAAGTGATTTAGAGCGTCTTTTAGCACTCGGCGCAAAAAAAGTTTTGCTTTCAGCTCCGGCAAAAGAAGAATTGGACGCAACGGTTGTTCTTGGTGTAAACGACCATATTTTAACAGGCACGGAAAAATTGATTTCCAACGCAAGCTGCACCACTAATTGCTTAGCCCCACTTGTTAAAGTGATTAACGATAATTTTGGTATAGACAAAGGACTGATGGTAACCGTTCATGCTTATACAAACGATCAAAATATACTGGATTTGCCTCATAACGATTTGCGGCGCGCGAGGGCAGCAGCAGTAAACACAGTTCCAAGCACAACAGGAGCAGCAAAAGCCGTTGGAGTGGTTATTCCAGAGATGAAAGGAAAGCTTAATGGCTATGCTATTCGCGTCCCGGTTCCAAATGTTTCTTTAACCGATCTTACGCTTATTTTGAAAAGTGAGGTTACAAAAGATACTATAAATCAATTAGTTAAGCAAGCCTCCGAAAGCACAATGAAAGGCATTATCGAATATTGCGATGAGCCAATCGTCTCCTCTGATGTTATTGGAAATCCAAATTCCAGCATTTTCGATTCTGAGCTAACCCAAGTAATTGGCAATATGGCAAAAGTAGTCGCTTGGTATGACAATGAATACGGATATTCTTGCCGAATTGTAGATTTAATGCAAAAATTGGGAAATATGCTCTAATCAAAAGATTTTCAAGCAAAATTCTTTTAGTTTTTTATATTAAAATAATTTTATTAACTTGTAATATATAGCATTTAAAAAAAGAAAAGATTGTTGAATGGGAACTAAACAATATCAAATTTGTGTTGTAGAAGACAATGCCCCAATTAGAAAACTATATAGCACATTGCTAAAAAAGCATGGTTTTCAAACTGAAGATTTTCCAGATGGGAAACAAGCTATCGACTGGCTAAAAAACAATAATCCAGACTGCGTTTTAGTTGATATTCTTTTGCCCGATATGAACGGGACCGAGATTTTGCAATTTGTCAGAAAAAAAGAAAATGGCGATAGTATTCCAGTTATTGCTGCAACAGGCTTCGCCCATTCAAACGATAGACAAAAATTTATTGACATCGGCTTCGATTCTTATATTCCAAAGCCTATTAATACCGCCACTTTTGCCTCTGATATTGAAGATGTAATAAGGAAAAAGAATGGATAAGAGCAAAGCAAACGATGTTGTTAGCTTGGATAGTATTATTCGAGAAAGCGCGGGTCAAAAAAAAGCGTTGCTTAACTTCTCGAAAACCTATCCTGCTTATATTATTTTAGCTGTTGCAATAGCAATAAGTTTCGTCATCTATTCTTATTTAAGAGAAAGAGTAGACAGCGACAACCAGAAAGTTTTCGATAAAGCTGTCAGCTCGGTAATGACCCGACTTGAGCGAAAGCATCAAACGAATGTAGAAATAATTCAGCAGCTTCAAGGCGTCTACAAAAGTTTGACTATGGTTGTAAAAGACTTTTTTGATTTATACGCCTCGGTCCCAGCTAATACTTACCCTTCTATTATGTCAATCTGCTATGCTCCTTTAATTACTCCAAAAACAAAAGATGATAGGGAATTTGATATGCAGAGAGCGGGGATTTTAGAATTTAAAGTTTATCCGGAAGGCAAGCGAAGTGACTATTTCCCGATTTTTTATATTGTCCCGCAGAAAAAAAATTATCATCTTTTTGGTAAGGATTTGGCTTATAACTCAGTTGTTAGAGAGGCAATAGAAAAGGCGCGAGACAGCAATATGTTTGTTTCTACTTCTGTTATTGATTTAAGAGGAAACGATTCACTTGGTTTTTATGTTATTGCTCCTGTTTATTATAAGGACTCAGCGATAAACAGCATAGAGTTAAGAAAAAAGCATTTTATGGGAGCGGTGATATTAGAATCCGATGTAAATATTTTCTTTGAAGAAGCTTTAGCAACAAATAGAATAGCCAGCGATACATCAATAATATTTTTTGGAATCGAAGAAAGCTTGACAAACAAAATATATTATACCTCAACAAATTACGATCTTTCTAAATTTGACTACGATAAATTAGAGCAAACACAAATACTTCACATAGCTGATAAAACTTTCACTATAAGGTTTGCTACAATACCTGGCTTTGGCTCTGGTTTTCAGCAAGCAGTGCCGACTATTGTTTTAATTCTTTCGCTTATAATTAGCTTTGCATTTTCCGGCTTTGTCCTTTCTGTTATTACATCGAGAGCAAGGGCGCTTGATTTAGCTGAGCGTATGACCCGTTCTCAACGCCGAATTGTAGATATGTCGAACGACATTATTGCCGTGCTGGATTTTGATGGCAAGTGGAAATCGATGAACCCGGTATCTGAGCAACTTTTTGGTCTGAAACCAACTAACTTAATAGGCAAAAGCGTTGGAGAGCTATTAGTCAATAGCAACGAGTTAGCGCCAATCCTTAAAAGAATTAGGAGCTTCCCAGATTCAAGCAGCGAAAGGGTTGATGTTTTGATGAAGGGTAAAGACGCTCAAGAAATATGGGTCAGCTGGAATTTAAACGTCTCGAAGGAAGATAGATTAATTTATACTATTGGGCGAGACGTTAGCTTAGAAAAGAAAGCTGAAGAAGAGGAGCGCTTGAAGAGCAAACAAATCCAGCTTGCTGAACAATTTACGAAAGAAGCAAGCGAGTATAAATCCTTATTTATGACTAAGCTTAGCCATCAATTAAGAAACTCCCTTACTGGTATAATTGGTTATTTGCAGTTGATTTCTCAAAAAATTTACGAAACAGACGAAGAACGCGATTCCTTTGTTGAACTTGCCGAGCAAAGCTCAGAAGAGCTTTTCACATTCGTTTCCGATATTGTTGACGTTGCTCAGGGTAGCGATGGCGAATATAAGGAGCTTGCTGCAATTCCAATTAACGCAACAATAAACGAGCTTGGCTTGCTTATTAAAGAGGAAACCAGGAGTGCAAAAGAAATCATAATAAATATTCTTGAAGATAGCCAAGACATAACAGTGCTTGGAGATTACTCACTTGTTCTTGACTCTTTAAAGAACGTGCTTCTCGCGCTTAGCGAAGGAGTTGAAAAAATTGTGCTTGATGTAAACGCAAGTGCAAATCCCCACGAAGGAGCTGCGGAGCTGCAAATCCTCAGCGGTCCCAATAAACTGGTTTCTGAAATGATAGAGCTTTATAAAAAGCATAGCGCAGATCTTATTGGGTCGTTAAAGCAAGACAAAAATGATGTTATACTTAATCTTGCAATGGCAAAATCGAAATTGCAAACTATTAGCGGAACGATGTCCGTGGAATCCTTTGGCGCAGAGGAAGGGAATTTAGTTCAAATTAGTATGCCTATTAATAAGCAAATTGAAAGTTAGTTGTGGAGCAAAAAAAGAGTTTACGCATCTTAGAACTTGCTCCACAATTCCCATTTCCAAGCGATGACGGCGGGAAAATTAGCATTGCAAATACTTTTTTGCAATTTGCAAGCCAAGGAAATGAAACAACTTTTTTTACTTTTTATCAAAAAGAAATTCCAAAAAGCGTTATTGACGAATTTTTTTCTAATTCAAAATTAGATCTATTTAAGCATTCGACCAAAAACTCTTTTTCACGCATTGCAAAAGCCATTTTAAGCAATAAATCTTTATATATAGAAAAGCATATAAACGAAGAAATAAAGAAAGAAATTCGCAATATACTTGAAAAAGAGACTTTCGATATAATTCATTCTGACCATTCTTGCATGGCGCCGCTTGCCCTTTATGCTAAATCAATATGCGGCGCCCCGGTAGGAATTCGACTTCACAATATAGAATATATTATTTGGCAAAGATATGCCGATGCCTTGCCCAAATATCATCCAAAGAAATATTTTGTTCAATCTCAAGCTGAACTGCTTCGCAAGCAAGAGCAATATTTATATGAAAAAGCTGATGTCTGCTTTTCGATTACTGCTGTTGATAAAGAAAGGTCTCTTGCCCTGTCGCCCAACGCAAATGTAATTGTTGCAAGCGCTGGAGTCGACTTAAACAGTTGGAAATCGGAGGAATTGCAAAGGGATCCGAATCAAATCGTGATTGCAACTACTTTTAATTGGGTTCACAACATTGACGCTTTATCTTGGTTTATAGATTCTGTTCTGCCCTTGATTAAAAATGTGTGCAAGGACGCATATCTTTCAATAATTGGAAAGAATATTCCGAAAGAATTTTACGAAAGAGCAAACTTAAAAAAAGAAGAAGAAAGCAGCAAAAAATCCTTTAAAGAAAAGGAAATCTCAAATGGCTTGCACTTGCTTGGCTATGTCCCGACTGTGTTGCCATATTTGAATAAAGCAAGCGTATATATTGCGCCGCTCTTTGTTGGCTCTGGAATTAGAATAAAAATCCTTGAGGCAATGGCGATGGAACTACCAGTGGTTGCCACTCCAGTTTCTGCTGAAGGGATTGAGGCAAGCGAGCAAGATGGACTTTTTGTTTGCTCCACAGCGGAAGATTTTGCTGAAAAAGTGCTATTTTTACTAAACAATCCAAAGACTGCCCGCGAGCTTGGGAAAAAAGCAAGAGAGCTAATTAAACAAAAATACACTTGGGAAAGGAATATCGGGATAATGATTAAAGAATATAAGCGTCTTCTAAATTATGATTATTAAACGATGGCTGTTAGATTCTTTTTAATATTGTTATTCTTACTTGCTTTTAGGCTGAATTTAAAGTGCGATGAGGAAATTGATTATAAATTTCTTTTAGAAAGAATGTTTGTTATTCCAAAATGGTTAGAAAATCAGCCCACGCTTGGCTTTAAGTATAGTATTTCTGCTCCAACCATTCCGCTAAAGCATTTTGCTTCAAAACTCTCCAATACTTATTCTTTTGAGCTGTCTTATGGTTTTACTCGTTTTGAGGAAACAGATGAATATGGGCTTGAGAACATTTTATATTATGCTTCTGAATCGGCAAGCATAGAAAATATTTCCTCGCACTTAAAACCAAGCAGTATTAATAAAGATATAACGAGCGATAATTGGAATTTTGGCTTTTGCTATAAAAATGGCTATGCCAATGTTTTTCCGAATTCATCATTTTTAACTTTTTATCATTCAAGCTCGATTGAATGGACTCACCTCGATATTGAGCTTGCTGCTTTAAACGAAAGAGATCAAAAGGAATTCGATAAATTTGATGAAAAGTTTAAGTTTGGCAGCTGCTTTGAGGCTGGGATAATGTATAACATCACAGACGTTCTAAATTTTGATCTTTCATACTTTCACAGCTTGACATATCAGAATACTGAATATGGAAAATGGCTTGGAGCATCATTTCTTGAACTTATTTTGCAAAGGACGATAGATTTTTGGAGTTTTGAAATAGTAAAAAATAATGCTTATTATGGTCCTTTTTTAAATTTTCTTTGCAAAAACTCCTGCTCCTTTATTCTCTACGAGTTTAGAAGGAAAAAGCAGTTTTTTCCCTTTAATTCAGAATACGCATTAAGCTATGATGGGGTAAAATTCGGTTTTACATTTACTTTTTAAAGCAAAGCCTTAGCTTTTTAAAAAAGCCTGGAAAAAGCAATAGATTTTCTTTTAAAATAAGCTCAAATTTGATTAAATTGTCATTTTTAATTATAATAAATACTGAGAGGTGTATATGTATAGATTTATTCTTATGCTTTTTATTGGAAGCGCACTATTTTTAAATAGCTGCGGAAAAAAGACAGACATAGCAACGGAAGGAGCGAGCAAAATGGGTTTCATTGATAAAAACACAATCGAAAAAACTATTGGCGATCTAGTGAAAAAATATGGAGACGCAAATAAAGAAAGAATTGAAAAAGGCGTCAGCCAAACTGCAATGCTTTGGACTGAAAAAGACGGAAGCAAAAATGATTTCGCTGAATATTGCTTAAATAATTTTATTGATGACCCCGCCAGACTTGAGCTTGTTTTCAGCCGATTGCAAGACAAATTTCATTCTCTTTTTGGACATTTTAATAAAATGCAGCTCGATTTATATCTTCCATTGCATTTAGATTTGGGTGAAATTTTAGATGTTGACCAAACTATGGCTGGCTATAATCCTGCTGCCCATTTCACTGAGGATTTATTTAGCAATAAAGTTGCTTTCTACATTCTGCTAAATTTCCCAATTTATAATTTAGCTGAAAAAGATGAGCTGTCTGCAAATTGGAGCAGGCTCGATTGGGCATACTCGAAAATTACCTCAATGTTCCTTGCCCGTCCCCCGGCAGAACTGCTACAAAAATCGAACGAAGTTCGCACTGCTGCCGATACTTATATTTCAGAATATAATATTATGGCGGGATATTTAACCGACAGCACGGGCGAAAGCTATTTTTCTAAAGATAAAAAATTGATTAGCCATTGGAATTTGCGCGATGAATTGAAATCTCAATATGCTGCTCCAGACGGACTTTATAAGCAGAAAATGATTTATCAAGTTATGCAAAGAATTATAAGTCAAGACATTCCGCAAGATGTAATTAATAGCGATAAATATACTTGGGATCCTTTTAAAAATATTGTATATGAAGATGGAAAGCAAATCGAAGCAAAAGCAGAGCCGAATACCCGTTATCAACATCTCTTGAATTGCTTTAAAGCAGAGCATTCGCTTGACCCATATTATCCCGTTTTTCCAACTTATATAGAGAGAAAATTTAATGACGAAATGCAAATGCCAGTCGAGCAAGTTGAGGACTTGTTTATTAAGTTAATTTCAAGCCCGACAAGCAAAAAAGTTGCTGAGCTTATTAGCAAGCGACTTGGCAGGCAGCTTGAGCCATTTGATATTTGGTATGATGGTTTTAAAGCTCGTAGCAGTATTTCAGAAGAAGAATTAAATAAAATAACGCTTAGCAAATATCCAGATGAAAAAGCTTTTGCCGCCGATATGCCTAATATTTTGCAAAAACTTGGCTTCAGTCCCGAAAAAGCAAAATTCATTGCCTCCAAGGTTGAGGTGCAGGCATCTCGCGGTGCTGGACACGCCTGGGGCGCTGGTATGAAAGAAATGCAATCCTACCTTCGCACTCGTCTTGCTGGGAAAGGTATGGATTATAAGGGCTATAACATTGCTTGCCACGAATTTGGACATAACGTTGAGCAGACAATCAATATTCAAGACCTCGACCATTTTCTTTTAAGTGGCGTTCCTAACACTGCTTTTACAGAAGCTTGGGCTTTCGTTTTCCAAAAACGCGACCTTGAACTGCTTGGAATGAAAGAAAACAATCCCGACAAAGAATTTTTATTAGCATTGGATAATTATTGGTCTTGCTTCGAGATTATGGGTGTTTCCCTTGTTGATATTAACGTTTGGCGCTGGCTCTATGACAATCCAAAAGCAAATGCAGAGCAGTTAAAAGAAGCAGTAATAACTATAGCAAAGGACATTTGGAACAAATATTATTCAGATATTTTTGGAATAAAGGACAGTCCAATTCTTGCAATTTATTCGCACATGATTGACTATCCGCTTTATCTTTCAGCATATCCAATTGGGCATTTGATTGAGTTCCAAATTGAGCAATACATTCAAGGGAAAAATCTCGGCACAGAAATGCAAAGAATGATTACTCAGGGCTGGATTACTCCTAATGCTTGGATGAAAGGTGCGGTGGGAGAAGTTGTGTCCGTAGATCCAATTATCAACGCCACAAACAAGGCACTTGAGCATATAAAATAAAGAGTTTAGGGAAATCCCCCTTGCCCCTTTTTCAACATTCCCTCCTAACAAGAAGGGAAAAGGGAGTTATAAAAAAAAGCAAGAAAATTCAACTATTTACATAATTAATTAACAAAACAAATATTAATAAATATTATTAACAAAAGAGGACTTAATGAAACAAACATTAGTTCAAAAAATACTCGCAAGAGCAAGCGGAAAACAATTCGTTTCCGTGGGAGAAATAATTGAGCCGAAGGTGGATTTAGCTATGTCTCACGAAAACGGCGCTCTTGTTATGAATCAGTTCCAAGCAATATATGAGGGAACTGGCTTAGAGTTAAAGGTTTGGGATCCAAACCGAATTGCGATTATTTTCGACCATCGCGTTCCAGCAGAAAGTAAAAAAACCGCGACTAACCAAAAGAAAATTAGAAATTTCGTTAATACGCAAGGAATTAAGAAATTTCACGATATACGTGGCGATGAAATGGGAATTTGCCACCAAATTTTACCTGAATATGGATATGTCCGCCCGGGCTATGTTGTAGTAGGAACGGACAGCCATACCACTTCTCACGGCGCTCTCGGAGCTTTTGCCTTTGGTATTGGAGCAACGGAAATGGCAGCAGTTTGGACCCTAGGTTCGGTTTTAAACGTTCCCGTTCCCCCAACGATAAAAGTTATCGCTGAGGGTAAGTTCGCTCCCTTTGTTCAGCCAAAAGATTTAATTTTATATTTAATCGGCAAAATTACTGCTGAAGGAGCAAATTTCAAAGTGCTTGAGTTCCATGGCTCTGCAATTAAATCTATGGATACATCAGGACGCTTGACTATTAGCAATATGAGTGTTGAGGCTGGCGCAACATCAGGCATCGTCCCGCCAGACGAAGAAACTTTGCGATACTTGCGTGAAGTTGCTGGCGTAAAAGAAAATATTGATATGCTAAGTCCAGATGAAGATGCAGAATACGACAGCGTTGTCAATATTGATGTAAGCTCAATAGAGCCGCAAATCGCCTGCCCGCACACTGTAGATAACGTAAAGCCCGTTTCTGCTGTTGAGGGAGTGGAGATTCAGCAAATTGTCATTGGCTCTTGCACTAATGGTCGCTTGGACGATTTGGAAACTGCGGCAAATATTTTGAAAGGAAAAAAAGTAGCAAGAAACACACGTATGTTGATTTTCCCAGCTTCTACACGCATTTATCAAGAAGCTATGGAAAAAGGATATTTAAGCACACTCTTGAAAGCTGGTGCGGTAATTGTGAACCCGGGCTGCGGTCCCTGTCTTGGCATCCATCAAGGAGCTTTGGGAGACGGCGAGGTCGCTCTTTCTACAACGAACCGCAATTTCAAAGGCAGAATGGGTAACCCAAATTCTGAGGTTTATCTTTGTTCGCCAGCAGTGGCAGCCGCTTCTGCTATTACTGGAAAAATCACTGACCCAAGGAAAGGAGCATAAAATGGCAAAAATAATTTATAAACTCGAAGACGACATTTCTACCGATATTATTTATCCCGGTAGATATATGGCAACCGTCCTGCCTACTGAAACGCCGCAGTATTGCTTTGACGATATGGCTGATTTGAATAAAATGCTGAATAGCAAGGAAGTTCCAGCGGGGAGCATCATTCTTGCAGGCAAAAATTTTGGCTGCGGTTCTTCTCGCGAGCAAGCTGCTTCCACGCTTAAAGGGCATAATTTAATAATTGTTGCAAAAAATTTCGCCCGTATCTTCTTGCAAAATAGTGTAAATCTTGGCTTGCAAACCGTGAGCTGTCCCGACATCGAAGCAAACGTTGGTGATGAATTGGAAATTTTAGAAGGCAAAGTAATCAATAAAACAAGCGGAAAATCTTTCGATACCCTGCCCTTGCAAAAGGCACAACAGGAAATTGTGGACGCTGGTGGATTGATTGCCTACACAAGAAAACGCTTGCTTGAGAAGGCTTAATTGTTCAGTTGCAATCCTTATATTATTTTAAAAAAATTAGCCATTGATTACATTTACGATCAATGGCTAATTTTCTATTAGTCTACTTTCTTAGCTTATAAATAAAAGCAGTTTCGTTTTTATTGTGCTTCGGGTTCAAATAATAAAATATTTGGTCAACGAAGCTCGATGAGATTTCAGTCTCAAATTCTAATTTTCCTTGAAAACGCTGTTCAATCTGCTCAACTCTTTCATTTTGCTCGCTATCTCCATACATTATAATGTAGTTTGGCTCTATCTTTATATTTGAAGCAATGCTGTCAAGCGGATTGCTGTCCCAAGTTGTGTAAACAGGAACGGAATATTTGTTCATATAAAAAGTTGGGTTGAACATAGAGCCAATTTTTCCGCAATCGACAAGAACAGATTTCACGTCATCTTTTTTGGATAAATAGTAAAAGGATTCCACACGTGATTTTTTGCTGTATGTGAAAGTAAAAATTACTAACAAAATTGAATTTGCAATCCAAAACCAAGTCCAAGTGTATTTAAGGATTTTTTTCTTTAAATAATCGCTATAATTTATAGCTCCAAGAATTATAAAAAAGGGAATAAAAGGCAAAATAAATCGCTCTTGCTTATTTGGGAAAACAGAATGGAAAAATAAATACAAAAAGGAAGGCAAAAATACAAACAAATTCTTTTTCCATTTTGCAAAATAATCTTTAAAGAAAAATAAACTTGCTGGTGGAATTAATGCGCCAAAAATCAAAAGCAAATAATTGTAAAAAGGACCTGAGGTATAATCTCCGCTATGGCTGACATTATACGAAAAATATGACCAAAATGCAGCAAAGGGATAGCCCCAGGCAAGCCAATCTATAATGCCCTGCGTCAAAAAAGCAGAAACAAGCAAGCTAACTGAAAGCGTAAAAAGTAGAGAATATTTCTTTTTAAAAAGCAGAATAATTCCAATTCCAAAAGGAAAAAGAAGCGTTTGCACCCTGAAAACAAAGCTAATTGCAAACATCAGCCCGGCGAGAATGTAAGATTGCTTTTTTTCGTCTTTCATTGAGAAATAAGTTCCAGCAAGCAAGGGTGGAATGCAAACAAACTCAATTAAATTGCGAACACTCATAAATGGGAAAATCCAAAAAAGAGCGAGCATCAATCCAATTATTCGGGAATTCTGCGCGCTTGTTAAAAGTCTTGCAATTTTGTATCCAATAAAAACTATTAGCAAAGAATAAAAGGCGTGCAAAATTCGGACAATAAGCATTTTCGATTGGGGATCTGTTATGCTTACTTTTTCTAAAACTTGAAATAAATAATAATGTAAAGCTGGATAGGCTATGCTGTGTCCGTGGGCTTCGCCTCTATCTTGCCAAACAGAATAATCGTTCATTATTTGGAAAGGCTGCTCGATTGGACCAAAATGGTCATCGTGCATTCCATAGCCCATTGAAAAGAAAGCTGCAAAAAGCCGCGGAATCAAAGCGATTATTAGAATTAATAATAAGCTATGATTTTCCCAGATTTGTTTAAATTTCATTTTAGAATAAGGAAAATGCTTTATTTGATAAAGGCTTAGGTAAATCTCGGCAATAAAGGGTAATAAAAACAAAATTCCCTTTGAAAGGCTATTTCAAAGGGAATTTTTTTCTTTTTTTTTAGCTAAGTTTTTGTCTGATTTTCCTGTCGGACATTCCGCGTAGATAATAAAGTTTTGCTCGTCTTGTTCTTCCTTCGCGGAATATTTTAATGCTTTGAATCATTGGTGAATACAAGGGGAATATTCTTTCTACTCCAACGCCGTTTGAAATTTTTCTAATTAAAAAAGTTTGGTTAATTCCATCGCCGCGTCTTGAAAGGACAATTCCTTTAAAGTTCTGAATTCTTTCTTTTTCACCTTCAACAACTCTAACAGCAACAATTGCAGTATCGCCAGCTTTAAAATCTGGTATTTTAGCAAAATTATCCCCATCTTTTTGCTTACGTGCTTCAATCGCCCGCTCTGCAATCATATTCTTAACTAATGTCATTTTATTCATTTTTTCACCTTTTCAACTATAAGATTACAAAATTAATAAATTCTTTAAAATAAAAAAAATAATTTTTACTGTTCATTTTTATGCAGCTGAAGAATATTAAGCAGAATGTTTTGTAAAGAATTTTAGTTTTTTTATGTTTTTCTTTCTTTTTTAAGAAATTTCTTCCCTTTATTTTAAAACGTGAAAACCATGAACAATTTGTATTATCCATAACTGTATTGACTTAGTGCCGGAATGATTAAATATTAATAAATGAATAAATAGAGTTATTGCAATAAGACATAGCGAAACTCAGTCGGCACTGTCTTTTTTATTCATCTGGCACATTGATTGTGTTTAATGATTAGAATGAAAAAAAGGAAACAAAGCATTTGAAAATAAATTTACTTTTTATTGCTGCCCTGCTATTTATTGGCTTGAGTGCCGAAGCACTGCCACAGCAGATGCCGAGCAATATCTCTTTGCCCAAAGTATCTTTTACCGTAGACGGAACTGAGAGCAATAACGATTTAGTGCTTACGCTTCAGATCTTGCTTGTAATCACGGTATTGACCCTTGCCCCGTCAATACTGATAATGATGACCTGCTTTACTCGAATTATAATTGTTTTCCATTTCTTGCGTCAAGCGATGGGAACAAGCACCCAGCCATCGAATCAGCTACTTTCGGGACTTGCGCTTTTTCTTACTTTCTTTGTTATGCAGCCCGTTTTGAACGAGGCAAATCAAAATGGAATTCAGCCATATATGAGGGAAGAAATTTCTCAATCGCAAGCAGTGGACAATATTGTGCAGCCATTTCGCGAATTTATGCTTAAACATACGAGAGAAGAAGATTTAGGACTTTTTATAAAGTTAAGCGGGAAGGACAAGCCAAAAGATCTGAGCGAGGTTTCCACTTGGACTGTTGTCCCTGCTTTTACATTGAGCGAGATGAGAATGGCTTTTCAAATCAGTTTCCTGCTTTTCGTTCCATTTTTAGTGATGGATATGATAATTGCAAGTATTTTGATGTCGCTCGGAATGTTTCTTTTGCCGCCACAATTAATTTCACTGCCGATTAAAGTGCTGCTGTTCATTCTGGTGGACGGCTGGTATTTGGTGATTGATTCACTTTTAAAAAGTATAATTAGATAAAGGAAATAAAATGTCAGACCAAATGGTGATACAAATAGTTCGCGATGCTTTTTATTATTTAATTCTTATCTGCGGACCGCTGCTGCTCGTCTCGCTTGTTCTTGGACTTGCGATTTCAATTTTTCAAGCGGCTACCTCAATTTCAGAGCAAACACTTACCTTCGTTCCAAAGCTAATTGCAGTATTTTTAGTAACAGTGATAATTCTCCCTTGGATGATTAGCAATATGAAAACCTTTGTAACAAGTATTTTTGGAATGATTGCCAATTTGAAATGAGTGTGGAGTTTTAATTGCTTTTTTCTTGTTTGAAGTTCAATTTTTGTTTTTACTGAAAAAAAGAATGCTCGACGACCTAACAATACATATTTTAACGGGTAAGTTTATTATTGGGATTCTGCTTTTTATAAGAATTCTCGGGATGTTTGCGTCTGCACCATTCTTTCGTCAAACGGCAATACCAGTAAAAATGAAAGTCTTTTTTTCTTTAATCCTCGCAACAATGTTTACAAGTGCATTTTGGGACGAGCAAATAATTATAGATTTTCATTTGTGGAATTTGGTTCTTTTGGTTTTTAAAGAATTTATGCTTGGCGCTTCGATTGGCTTTGTTGCTAATGTTGTGTTTTGGGCAGCAAGGTTTGCTGGCGGGCTTGTTGATTTTGAGATGGGCTATCAAACAGGGGCAATGTTTTCAATGGAAGATACTCCAACCCTTGTTGGTGAGCTAAAAAGTTTGATTACCCTTATGATTTTCCTTTTTATCAATGGACATCATTTTTTAATTGAATCGCTTTTTGCAAGTGTTAGAGCTGTCCCTATTTCTCATTTTGAAATTACGGAATCCTCTGCAATTATGCTTATTAGAGTTGCGACCTCTGTTTTGATTATCGGGATAAAAATATCTGCTCCTGTGCTTGTGTCCTTGTTTTTAGCAAATTTGGGCTTGGTCCTAATGGCACGCGTTGCGCCTCAAACAAATATATTTGTGCTTAGCTTTCAACTTAAAATAGTGATTGGAATACTTGTTTTGATGGGAGCGATTCCGCTTTTTGTTATGGTAACAAAGTATTCCTTGCAAGGAGTTGAAAACGAATTAATGAGATTTATTATGACTTTGAACCCGGCAAGGGTTCCATAAAAATAAAATAGAATGGCTGAGAATAAAGACGGACAAGAAAAAACTGAGAAAGCGACTCCGAAACGGCTGAACGAAGCACGAAATAGGGGTCAGGTTTCTAAAAGTATGGACGTTACAACGGCATCAGTGCTATTGATTGGTGGTTCTGCTATTTTTATTTTCGGAAAAAATTTGTTTGCCAATTTGCAGTATTTTATGAAATATATTTTTGCAAACTCAACAAGCATCATTGTGAGCGAGCAAAATTTCAAGCTATACTTTCCATCGATTATGATCTTTTTAGCAAAAATTTTGCTACCAATACTTTTAACGGTTTTTGCAGTCGTTCTTATTTCAGAAATTAGTCAAGTAGGACTGAAAATAGCAACAGAAAAATTTACTAAGGGCTTGAATTTTAAGCAAATATTCAATCCTTTTAGCGGGCTGAAAAGAATATTCTTTTCCAGCCGTTCTCTTTTTGAATTAGCAAAAGGGATTGCCAAATTGCTTGTCATTGGCTATGTCGTCTATGATGTGCTTGCAGGGAAATCTGAGCAGATGGTTGGGATTATTGAGATGCCACACGGAGATATTGCGAATCTAATTGTTGACGTTAGCTTTGAATTGATTATAAAAGTAGGGCTGATTTATATTCTAATTGCCGCTGCGGACTTTTTTTATCAGCGTTATCGTTTTAACGAAGATATGAAAATGACCAAGCAAGAGGTGAAAGAAGAAGGCAAGCAAGCCGAGGGAGACCCAAAAGTTAAGGCAAGAATTCGTGCTTTGATGAGGGGGAGAATTAGAAAGTTGATGCTGAAAAGTGTGAAAGAAGCTGATGTTGTGATTACTAACCCCACACACTTTGCAGTTGCTTTAATATACAAGCAAGGAACAATGTCCGCACCAAAAGTTTTGGCAAAGGGCGTTGATTTCCTTGCTTTGCAAATTCGCGATATTGCAGAAAAAAGTGGCGTCCCAATTGTGGAGGAGCCTCCCTTGGCACGTGCTTTGTTCTATTCAGTAGAAATTGAGCAGGAAATACCAGAGGAGCTGTTCAAAGCAGTTGCTCAGGTGCTTGCATTTGTTTACAACTTGAAAAAAAATGTGTAGAAATATACTAAACTATGGCTAAAAATACACAGATGGCTTTAAATGGCAATGTTGCTCGCGGTCCTTTCTGGGAAAGGGCATTGCCTTTTTTAAGTAAAAGCCCGGAATTAATTCTCGCTGCGGGGATTTTAATGATTCTTGGACTTTTGGTTTTGCCATTGCCTCCATTTCTCCTTGATTTACTTCTTGCTTTAAATCTTTCTATCTCCGTTTTAATTATTTTAGTTGCTGTTTATCTTACAACTCCACTGGATTTTTCATCATTTCCTACAATCCTGCTTTTGACAACGATGTTCCGCTTGGGCTTGAACGTTGCTTCTACTCGATTAATCCTTGGGGAGGCTCAGGCTGGTGAAATAATTCACGCTTTCGGAACTTTTGTGATTAAAGGAAATTATGTCGTTGGTATTATCATATTTTTAATACTCTTAGTCATTAATTTTATAGTAGTTATAAAGGGTTCTACTCGTATTGCAGAAGTTGCAGCGCGCTTTACTTTGGACGCCTTGCCGGGCAAACAAATGAGTATTGATGCCGATTTAAATGCTGGTTATATAGACGAAATTACTGCAAGAAATAGACGAGAAAGTTTGACCAAGGAATCTGATTTTTACGGGGCAATGGACGGCGCCGCAAAGTTTATACGTGGAGATGCGATTGCCGGACTTATTATTACCGCAGTAAATATTATCGGTGGCTTTGCTATTGGCATAGCACAAAGAGGTATGGATTTTGGGGAAGCCATTTCTCTTTACACCATTTTGACTATTGGAGATGGTTTAGTTTCTCAAATTCCTTCCTTGCTAATCTCTGTTGCAGCTGGTCTTGTGGTAACCCGTTCAGCTTCGGCGGATAAATTAGATGTGGAGATCACAAAACAATTTAGCGCAAAGCCTCGCGCTTTGGGAATTGCATCCGCCGCAATGCTTGCTTTTGCAATTATACCCGGTTTTCCTGCTGTTCCTTTTCTTCTTCTTGCAGCTGCAACTGGGACAATAACTTATTTTAGAAGAAAATCTATTATAAAAACAGAAGCAATGGAGCAGGCTGCAGAAATGGAGGAGCTTAGCAAAGAGAAAAAACCAGAGGAGCAGCCTGTTGAGGAGTTGCTTCGCGTTGACCCTGTAGAAATTGAGCTTGGCTACAGCTTGATTTCCCTTGTCGATGAAACTCAAGGCGGAGACGTTTTTAAACGGATTACCAACGTTCGGCGCCAGCTTGCTATTGAACTCGGCATAATTTTGCCACCAGTCCGGGTTCGCGATAATTTGCAGCTCGAACCAGAGGAATACGTTATTCGCATACGCGGCAATGAGATAGCTCGGAACGTGCTTCATCCAAATATGCTGCTTGCAATGAATCCCGGAACAGCCGAGGGCGAGCTTAGAGGAATCAAAGTAACTGAACCGGTCTTTGGTTTGCCAGCTACTTGGGTCTCTTATGCAGAAAGAGAAAATTCTGAAATTTTGGGCTATACCGTGGTGGAGGCGGCAACGGTGCTTACTACTCATTTAACCGAGCTGCTTCGCAGAAATGCAGACCGCTTGCTCACGCGTCAAGATGTAAAGCAACTTGTCGAAAACCTAAAAACCGACTATCCTACGCTTGTAGAAGAAGTTACTCCAGACAGTTTGCATATTTCAATTTTACAAAAAGTGCTGCAAAATCTTTTAAAGGAAGGTATTCCCATTCGCGACCTTGCAATAATTATTGAATCGCTACTTGAGTACGTGAAAGTAACGAAAAATGTAGATGTGCTTACTGAATATGTGCGGCACAATCTTTCTGAAACAATTAAAAAAATGTATATGGACGCAAATGGAGTGATTCACGCAATATCTCTTGACCAGCAATTAGAACAAGCGATGACGAACTCACTTCAAACAAGCTCGCAAGCAAGCTTAAGCCCAACGCTTGGCCTTTCCATTGAACTTATTAAAGGAATTCAGAAAAGCATTTCTGAAGCAATTGACGAAGCCACGCTGGCGGGATTTTTGCCAACCATTATTTGCTCAGCTCAAATTCGCCCTTATTTTTATAGAATGATTCATAGCCAATTCCCAATGGTGAACGTGATAAGCTATACAGAACTGCCTTCCGATACCGATATAAACATAGTGGCATCGGTGAAGGTTTAGGATTCTTTTAAACAGGCAAGGATGCTTGTTCTACTAAGGTATTTCAAGCATCTTGCTTGAGATAAATTTATCTTTTCAACAAGCAAGGATGCTTGTTCTACTAAGGTATTTCAAGCATCTTGCTTGAAATAAATTTTTCTTTTAAGCAGGCTGGAATGCTTGTTCTACTAAAAATATGTTTTAATTACCCGGATACGTTAAAAGCGAAGCTGCGGAAAAGTAAATCAAATACCCTTCGCCTGCTTGCATTTCTCCAATGCTATTTATACCGAAAGATGGATTAAATATGCCGCCGCTTGAATTTTTTACAATCACAATATTTTGCATTACAGAAGATAGAGCAGTTTCTATATCCAAAGAAGTTTTTCTTAAATAAGGGACAAGATTCCAGCCTTTATTTAGGTAAATCGAGTAATTTTGTGGGATAAGCTCAAAGCCAGATATGTTTAACTCATCTGCTTGATTTGTGTAAACCATAAGCCCTTCAAAAAGATTCCAAGTTTCTATTTGATTTATTCCAAATTGTGGTATAAAAAGCTTGCCATCATTATTTTTAATTAAATTCAAACTTGAAAGGTTTGAATCGAAAATCTGATTAATATTTGGGTTCAAAGGGGATACATAACTTGAAATATAATTCCAACCATTGCTCAGCTCAATAATATGATCTTCAGTTTCCGAAATTTCTTTGCTTTCAACTGTAATATTATCAACGGCAAGCTTTGGACGCGCCCCGCCCGCCCCTGTTTCCACATAATAATAACGCCAGCGCAGTTGTAGCTTTGGCTGATTATTGCAAATCTCTGGCAATAGAATCGGTCCAATTTGCTCAAAATGTCCCGATATTTCATTCCTTATGTATTCATCGCCAAGGGAAAGCCAATCGGAGTAAATTCCAATCCGATATTGCAAGGCAATTCTATACTCGCGCGGGCTTGTGTTAATCGTTCTTCCCGTCCAAGTTATTTTTATACTATCGCGTCCAGTGCTTATCAATCCCAAATCCATTGCTCCTACGAAGCGTCCCGCTATTGCACTGTCGTTACTGCTGATGCCAGTGCCTATGTTGAAAAAAGAAATCCCATTTCCAGCTTGTCCTTCTATTCTTGAACCGCTTGTTGCGTTATAGCTATGAGTATAAACGTAGTTCATTTGGATAGAAAGGTTTGGGTCTGCATAAGCACTGCCCCTTCCGTCAGTTACTCTAAGCAATGTATTGCTTGGATAAGTCTCAGGGGAATTTGAAGATGCCCATTCGTTAAATTCATAATTTCCATTTGACAGATTATAAGGCTCTGGCTGTTGGATTTGTGCAATTAAATTGCTGAAAGAAAAAAGAAAGCAAGCTGCAAAAAGTGCAAAACAGTAAGAACGATGAAGTTTCATTTCGACCTCTTATTTATTTTAAGCAAATAGTTTTCATAAGGGAAATAAATATCTTTTACTAAAAAGTGCAATGTTTAAAAATTTAAATGCGGACCAGTGGCAAAGTAAAATAAAATGTAGTTCCTTCATTCTTTTTGCTTTTAAATCGGATTTTTCCTTTATGGTATTTTATAAATTCTTTGCACAAAACAAGCCCTAAGCCAGAGCCAACCTCGTTGTCGCAGCCTCTTCTAATTACTTTTTTATTGAAACTGAAAATATATTTTTTTGCTTTTCCGTCAATCCCAATTCCTTGATCTTTTATAGCCAGCTCAACAAAAGACGATTTAGCTTCTATTGCTTTATTATTTAAAATGATTTTCGCGTGCTTTTTTGAAAATTTAATTGCATTTGAAATCAAATTACGAAAAAGCGAGTTAATCATATCGTAATCAACAAAAACTACAATTTTTTCATCTACTTTATTTTCTATGCTCAATTCCTTATTCTGAATTACATTAGAAAACAAAATTAAGGATTCATTTATTATATCTTTTAAATAAAAGAAGTTAGGCTTATAATCAATTTTTTTATTTTGAATTTGCGTCCAAAGTAAAACATTTTCCAAAAAATCGAATAAATTTTTTGAGCTAATATTGATTTCTTTAAAAGCGTCTTTAATTTCATCTTTAGAAAAATTATGATATTCTTGATAAATAAGATTTGAAAGACTGAGAAAGCCTAAAATTGAGGACTGTAGCTCAACTGAAAGTATGGAAATCAACTCATCTTTTTTTTGATTCATTTCAATATAGTGCTTTCCCGATTCGGCAAGCTCTTGATACATCTCAATAATTTCAAGAGCAGTTTCTTCAGCCGCAAAATTCGATTTTTTCAACTCAGAAATAAGGCGGTCTTTCTCTAAATCAATCGTTTTTTCTGAATGGACGCTATACGCTATTCCAAAAATAAGCGATGGCAGATTGTCTGATTTTTTTGCATAATGGCTTTGTCCAATGCACTTAATCCAAACCCAATCTTTTGTCTTCTTTTTTAATCTAAAAGTGGAGTCGAAAACTTTTTTCCTTCTTCTAATGAAATTGTTAAATTCAGCTCTAACCCTCTCCCGGTCGTCTATATGCAAAAGCTCAAGCCAGCTCGTCAGATCAGTTTCTTCGTCCATAGCACTCCTCCCTAAAAGCTCGAGTAGTTGACTGCTTAGTTTCACTGTGTTTTTTTTGAAATCAATTTGCCATAAGCCGGTTTTAGCAAGTGAAAGTGCTTGATTTAAAAGCTCTTGCTCGCTTAAATTTTCTTTCGCCGTTTCCTTTTCATTCTTTGTATAGTCTATGCTTTGCCGAAGCGAATGAAAATCCAGATTAATTTGATTAATTTTTTGCTTTGCTTCGTTGCTATGTTTAAAGAACAAACTCTGATTGTCGCTTGATTGCATCTCCTCTATTAAGCTGCTCAAATCAAGTATCTTTTCCTCAATTAAATTTATTATATTTAAAGGAGTTGCTGACTTCACTTCATTCTGTCCTTTTTCGCTCTTAAAACTGCTTTTCTTAAATATGGAGCTTTTAGCTTGTCATAATAAAAAATCATATAGCCTTTGGAAAATTCTGTTATAAAATTTTCTTTTTCAAGAAAATCTTTTATCTCATTTGCATCATTTTGCCTGTGATAAGTGCAAACAGCTAATTTTAAAGAGTTTGTCTCTCTTAAAATATCTACACTTCCTTTTAAAACGTCAAGCTCCGCTCCCTCAACGTCCATCTTTATAAAATCAACTTTCTTATTGCTTTTAAAAAAAGTATTCAAAGAAAATTGCTTCTCCTTATCTTCATTAGAAACGAATTTATTGATGATTTCAATTTTCGATTTCCAAGGGCTGAAAGTTGCCTCCAAAGCTTTAAGCCATTGCGAATCAGATTCAAATAAAAATAATTTTTCTACTTTTTCAACAATAGAAAGGGAAAAATTTCCTTCCGCAGCGCCAATATCTAAAACTATATCGCCCTTTCCAACATTAAAATCCTCAGTTAAATAACGGTGCGGGGAGTCCTCGTCTTGCTCAATTTGCAAAACTGGGTAAAATCTTTTTATATGCTTTTCTTTCCAATTTCTTTTAAAATAAAGGCGTTTGCCCTGCTCGAGAGTATATAGTAAATTGTTCGACTTATCTCTTTTTATTTCTAAATCCTTTGCATTATACTTTTTTATGAAATTATAAGGAAAAACGTTGATCGCGTTTCTTTTTAAAAAGTGCAAAACTTGAGCTTGCCCGTCCCTTATTTCATTTTTTGGTATTGAACTTAAATACTTTATTATTTTCCAATGCAAGGCAAATAGCTTTGGGTCTCTTATGTATTCTTCTAATTTCGTCATACTCGATTAAATTTTATTTCATAGAAAGCAAAGTTTGAAAAAATCAATAAAATTTAGATGATTTTTCCATTTCATCATCTTTACGCTCTCTTTTCTTTGGGATTTTTATAGTGAAAGCAGTTCCATAGTATAGCTGGCTTTTTACGTCAATAATTCCTTGGTGGGCATCTATAATCCATTTGACAATGGAAAGCCCAAGACCCGCGCCTCGCGTTTCTTGAGAGCGAGCTCTATCTACTCTATAAAATCTATCGAAAAGATAAGGCAGGAAATTCTTGGGAACGCCAGTCCCGGTGTCCGTAACTTTCAAGACAGCATATTTTTCTTCTTCCGAAAGCTCAATAGAAATTTTTCCAAACTCATTAGTGTATTTTATTGCGTTATCTACTATATTTAAAACCGCTTGGTGCATACGGGCAGAGTCGAAGCAAGCAATCACAGTGTTTGGAATCTTCTTTTCTACTCTGATTTTTTTTTGCTCGGCAAGTATATCGGCGTCTTCAGAAATGTCGGTAATCAGCTTCGATATATTTTGCTCTTGGAAAGTCATTTTCACCTGTCCCGCATCAGCTTTCGATAGTTCAAGCAAAGTTTCGACCACATTAGAAAGGCGCTCTGTCTCCTCGAGTGCGCTTGCTAAAACGAGTTGATACTGCTCAGGCTTTTTTGGAGTTCTTAAAGCTAATTCAAGCTCACCACGCAAAATAGTAAGAGGAGTTTTAAGCTCGTGAGATGCGTCAGAGGTGAATTGACGAATTTGAATAAATGACCTTTCTAATCTTTCAATCATTTTGTTAAGCGTCCTTGTAAGATGCCCAACCTCATCATTTGTATGAGGCTCTGGCAAGCGTCTGCTTAGATTGCTTGCAGTAATTTCTTCGGCATTTACCGCAATTTCGTCAATCGCTCTAAGCGATAACTTAGAAAGCACAAGCCCGCCAATAGCAGAAATTATTAGTATGATTGGAAAGGCATAAAGCAAAATGGAAAAAAGCCCGTTTAGAGTATTTTCAATATCTTCAATGGAATAGCCTACAGAAATTATTGCTTGGCTTGTGTTTTTTACAAATAGTCGCACTTTTTGATTTTCAATATAAATATTTTCAAAGCTCCCTTCAGAATATTCTTGAAAAGTGCTTTTTGCTTGCTGGACTATTGAATCTGGTATGCTGCGCTCTTCTTCAAAAAATAATTGAGTATTTTGCAAAAATGGAAGCGTGTTACTTTTCAGATTCTTTGTTTTCCAGACGATTTGCAAGTTCGTGTCTGCAATTTGAATAAAATAATTTTTTGTATTCAATAGAATATGCTCATAAACAGCGGTTAGAACGGGATTATTTTCGTCAAATAAACCCGATTGTATATCAGCCTCGCTTGGCTTGCCCAGCACGGGTCCCACAAATTCGCGTTTTTCACTTTCTCGAAAAACAGCAAATTTATCTTTTTTGTTTGCTTTTGCTATTCGCTGCGGTTTCTCCTTTTGCTTTTCAATCTCGTCTTGACTTTGATTTAAAATGTAGTTTAGTGATTCGCTTACTTTTTTGAGAGAACTATCCAGGCTTTGATTTAACTCGTTTGAAACTAGAAAGTAGGTAAACAAGCCAAAAGCTGAAAGTGAAACTCCGACAATTAAGCTATACCAAAAGGCTAATCTGACTTTTAAGGATATTTTCAAGTTTTATATGAAAAAATTGTTAAATTACTTTTTTCAAATATATTATTTTTATACTTAATTATCAATTTTATTGAAATGAAAATGTTTAAGGGAGATAAGCAGTATAAGCTAAAATTAATTTTTGTCATTTCTATCTTTATTAGAATTGCGGGGGATTTATTATTCTCAAATTTTATATCCTTTTCTGAGGGCTTTGAGTATTTTTGGAAGACCGCAACTGCCATAGCCATTTTAACCCCTTTAATCTTTTTTTATTTAGAGCAGCTTTTTAGAAATCCAATAAGCGAGAGCGAGCAATCGCAAAAAGATTTTTTTAAAAACTTATCGCAATGGACGGTTTTGTCTTTGCTGTTTTTTACTGTTCTTGCATTTTTGCCCGCTTTTATTAGCGGGGACTTGCCAGATTATATTTCATATTTAGGCTTTTTAATGCTTGCTCCTGGACTTTTTACACTTTATTTTATTATAAAATGGCTTTTCATAAGAAGGCACAACAAAACGAAAAGGAACGTGAAATTAATACTGGCTATTCTTTTTATAACCCTGCTTTTTTCTCATTTTTTTGCGATCTATAAAATAAATTCTTTAAAAGCACCAGCCGTTCTATTGTTAATGATTTCAACGCTGATCAGTTTTATAAGTGCAAAAAAGAATTCTTGGCTCTTAATTCTTCCGAGAAAAGAAAAAATTAGACTTTTAGTGCAATCATTTTTTGGATTGTTCTTTTCTCTTGTTTTTATCACTTTTTTCCTTGATGATGAAAATATTTTCAATTTTGTTATGCATAAATTTGTTTATGGAGCAAATGCAATAGCTATCGCTCCATTTTTTTTAGCACTGGGCTTTTTTTCACGATTGTTTTTAGCGACATTGATGTCCTTGCCAACCTCCCAAGTTCTTGAGTTGCAAAATTATGAAATCCGCTCCTTGTCTTATATAAATAGCATAGTTGCTAATTCAGTAGATATAAATAAATTGCTTTCTACTGTTTTGGAATCTGCTCAGATTTCAAGCGAGGCAAGTTGTTCTTGGATTGAACTTTACCCCAGCCGAGCTAATGAAGAGCTAATTTTTACAAAAAATATTCCTAAAGAATTAATTGATAAGCTATACCGACAAGGCAATTTAAAAGAATATTTTAGCAAAATAGAGCAATCGCTACTAATCCCTTCACTTCCCGAGGGAGCTGAAAAAAATAATCCAGATTTTTCTTATATCTATTTTGGAAAATCGCTTCTTGCAATTCCTTTGAAAGCCAATAATGAAAAGATAGGAATGCTTTTTGTTTTGCATATAGATGAATACTGGTTCGAGCTCAGCAAAGTTTATGTGCTTGAATCTTTTTGCAATCAAGTGGGCATAGCAATAGAGAACGCAAGGCTTATCTTAGAATCTTTGGAAAAGGAACGTTACAAAAAAGAGCTTTTAATCGCAAAAGAAATCGAAGAAAAATTGCTTCCACAAACACTGCCGACCATAAAAAATTATTCCATTTCAGCGCTCTCAGTTCCAGCCATCATAGTTGGTGGGGATTATTACGACATTGTAAAACTAAAAAACCAAAAAACTTGCATTCTAATTGGCGATGTTTCTGGAAAAGGATTGAGTGCTGCCTTTTATATGGCTTTATTAAAAGGAGTTGTGCTTGCCCTTGCAGAGGAATCGGATAGCGCCTCCGATATTTTAAAAAGAATAAATGCAACTCTTTACCGAGCAATGGAAAAGCATATCTATATAACGCTTGCTGCGCTGCTTATTGAAAACGATGAAGGCGATATTTCTTATGCAAGAGCTGGACATATCCCGCTTTTAATTAAGGAAAATAAAGAAGTTTTTGCAGCTAAGCCAAAAGGACTTGGAATCGGCTTAGCTCCTAAAGAAATGTTTGATTCAATTATTGAAGAGCAAAAATTTAAGCTCTGCGATAATGACGCTTGTATTCTCTGCACTGATGGTTTAATAGAGCTTAGAAATGAAAATAATGAAGATTTTGGATACCAACATTTGAAACAAATTTTAAATTCTAATGTATTAACAAGTAGTGAAGAGCTAATTGAGGAAATTAAAGCTCAAGTTAATAGCTTTTCTAAAACAGAGTTTGGACGCGATGATTTAACTGTTTTAACATTAGTATTTAATGAAAGTTAAATTCTTCGCAGTCGCAATAGCTTTAAAAGGGAATTATTTAGTTTTATTACATAAGGGGTAAAAAAGTGCAAGACAATCGTTTTTCTGTAAAAGCCATCGATAAAAAAGATGTAAGCTGCCTATATTTAACTGGTTATCTCGATGCTCATACTGCTCCTCAATTAGAATCTGCAATCGAGCAAGTAATAAAACAAGGGATTTATAAAATATTAGTAAATTTTCGCGATTTGGACTATATAAGCAGTGCCGGGCTTGGTGTCTTTATGGCATTTATTGAAGAGGTGCGGGAAAAAGGAGGCGATATAAAGCTTGCCGATATGAAGCCTAAAGTCTTTTCTGTGTTTGATTTATTGGGATTCCCTTTGCTTTTTGACGTTGAAAAAGAAGAAAATAGCGCCATTGTGAAATTTAAGAGCTAAGCTAAAATGAGTTTTAATGAGATCAAGCAGCATTCCAAAGCAAGATTTAAATGTGAATCAAACGAATTGGCGAGCATTCGCGAATACGTTCGTTTGAAAGGGCTTTCTCTTGGGCTTTCAGAGGAGGAGGCATTTAAAGTGTCGCTTGCAGTTGACGAGGCTTGCTCAAATTTAGTGAAACACGCAAAAAAGCGCTCTCTCAGTGAAAATGGTTTCTATATTTGTCTTAAAATTTATTCAGATCAAAATCAATTCATTGTAGAGATATTAGATAAATCTCAACCTTTTAATCCAAACTCAGTTCCCTCGCCAGATATGCAAGAGTATTTTAAGCAATTTAAACGCGGCGGCCTTGGCATTCACATCATGCGTTCCCTTATTGATGACATTGCTTATTTCCCTGCTAAAATTGACAAGGACTATAACGTTTTGCAGTTAAAAAAACTAATTGCCTGAATCCAATTTAAAAAAAAACTGATTCCATTTTTATAAAATGAAATCAGCTTAAAATGTAATCAAGAAATAAACTAGGATAATCAAACTTAATCTAATTCTAAGGTAGCTCTGTGCTGCCTTCTTATTGCCTTTTGAAGTGAAAGACGCTTTTCGATAGACGGCTTCATAAAAGCAGTTCTTTTCTTATATTCGCGAAGCACTCCACTTCTTTCGTATTTTTTCTTAAATCTCCTAAGCGCACGGTCGATGTTTTCGTTGTTTTGTAATGTTACTCCAATCACTAGTTATTTCACCACCTTTCGTTTGTTTTTTATAAAATTAATTTAGATTCTCAATTAGTCTTTTTTCACCGCACTTTTCAAAATGGACAATGATTGACCTTCCGCCAGTGCTGGTGCTTTCTTTGGATTTAACGATTCCAACATCGTCCCAAATTGAATGAAAAATCACATCTCCAATGTGGAATTCACCTTGGGGACTATATTTTTTTGCGTCTTCTTTGGAGATATGGATTACAGCTTTTGATTTATCGGCATCAGCTTCAATAGTATCAAGATTGATTAGCTGAGAGTGTCTGCTGCGGGTGCATCTTGCCCATTGCTGCTTTCCATTATCTGTTTCTATCGGCTCTCCGATTAGCTCGTGTTTAGTTTCACGCATTAAAAATGGAGAAAATAAGGTTATATATTTTGCTCTACGAGTCCTTTTTCTAACAGCCATAATACCTCTATATTTTTTACAAAATTAAGAAATATTACGGACACTTGCAAGTATTTATTTCAAAATTGCTTATATACCTTTCAGCGAGCCATAATCTCTTTTAATTTTGTAATTGCTGGAATTAAGGTCGGATCCTGCTTTTTGAGTATCGCAAAGTAATAAGAAAACCAATCTCCAAGGACTATTAAGTTAAACATTCTTGCAAGGAAGCTATTGCCATTTCCATGCAAATCCAATAGCTGATTCGGTATATATTTTTCCAATATTTCTTTTGTTGCTTTGGTTCTTAATTTGGTTTTTTCCTTATCATCGCGGTCAGTGATAAAGAACACAGAAAATTGATTTCCTAATTCTGGCGCTAGCTGCCAAGCACTGATTTCATTATGGTTCATTTCTGGCAATGTATTAACGAAGGCGAGATGCTTTGCATTTTCCTGAATTTGATTTTGCAAACGAATGGCTATTGGGTGCAATTTTTCACTTGATGTGTAAAAAATGGGGACTTTCTGCCCGTTAATAAATGAAAATAAAGCTTGTAGCTGAGAGTTTTCAAAATCTTTGTATGTATCTACAAAATGCTTGACCGCAGATTGAGCCTCCTCTATTGATTCTTCAATTACTTTCTTAGTTTTTTCGCTTGTAAATATATTCGCATTTTTCAATGCAAAAAACACAGCAAAGAAAGAATAGCCAATCGCGCAGCGGGGCTGCATCCCTCCCGGAATTTTTATAATTGGGAAGCCATCTTCCTTTGCAAGCTCTTCTAACTTTCCCCCGGAGCAAATACAGACAATATTCTTGGTTTTTTTCTTAGCTTCCGCATAAGCGGCAAGGGTTTCTTCTGTGTTGCCAGAGTAGGAACTTGCAATAACATTTGTTTCTTCGCTTAGCGGAAAATCAATCGAATAATTGCGGTTTGCGAAAATATGAATATCTTTGCTATCCGGAAGCGATGACAGAAAGGATTTTACCAGATCCGCACCAATAGCAGAGCCACCCATCCCTAAAACGACAAAATGCTTGCTTTTAAGTGGCTTTGGAAAAGTAGGAGCATTTTTCCCTAAATCTACTGCGTCTTCAAACTGCTGTGGAAAATTTAAAAGAATTTTATACATATCTTGAGAATCGTATTTTTCTTTTTCTATATTAAAGTCAAAAAAGCTCATCTGCTTCCTTTCATATTTTTGCTATTCAAATTTATTTTTATAATTTTCTTTTATTTTTAAAAGTAAATATCAAATTTAATAAAAAATTGACTTTAAACGCAGAAAATATTGAAAATAAAACTGAGGAAGAGGAACTTGAAGCTAATGAAATGAACTTTTGGGGGCATCTTGGCGAGCTAAGAAAACGCATTATTTACTCTCTGATATTTATAATACTTGGCTCAATCATAGCCGCCGTTTTCATTGGGGACATAATGGATTATGTGCTGCTTAATCCAGCTAAAAGCGTTAACTTACATTTGCAAAACCTAAGACCTTTCGGGCAGCCATTTCTTTATTTTAAAGTAATCTTTGTTGTCGGAATTATTATTGCTTTTCCCTTGATTTTATATCAATTATGGAAATTTATTAAGCCCGGACTTTATTTGCAGGAAGTCAAATGGGTTAGGCACATAACATTTTTTACCTCGCTTTGCTTTTTTGCTGGAGTTGCCTTTTCATATTTTATAATGATACCCTCGATGCTGAGTTTTGCTGCTCAATTTGGCTCTGATAGCATACAGAATAATATTGACATAAATGAATATTTTAGCTTTATAACGATGATGCTTCTCGCATCTGGAATTCTTTTTGAAATGCCGATGCTTGCTTTTATTTTGTCAAGAGTAGGGATTTTAAGCTCCGCATTTATGAAAAAATACCGCAGGCATTCAATAGTAGTTATTCTGATAATAGCGGCGGTTCTGACTCCAACTCCCGATCCAATTAGCCAGCTCATATTTGCTTCCCCTCTTTTTATACTTTATGAAATTAGTATATTTATTTCAAAAATAGCAGAGAAAAAGTATTTGGAAGCTCAAAAAGCTCTGGGTATTGAAAACAAGTTATGACATTGAATTCAATAGACATATTGCTAATTGCGGTTTACTTTGCTCTTATTTTATATATTGGTTTTGTAATTGCTAAAAGGAAAAAAAACGAAAGCTCGCTTGAAGATTTTATTTTAGCTGGAAGAAAATTAACTTTGCCAATATTTGTTGCAACCCTTGTTGCGACTTGGTATGGGAGCATACTCGGTGTAGGAGAATTTGCGTATAATGATGGGATTGTTGCCTGGCTCTGCTTTTCACTTCCATATTACTTAGCTGGAGCGATATTCGGCGCCTTTTTTGCGAAAAAAATAAGAATTTCAAACGTAAAAACGATACCAGAATTAATAACAAATAATTATGGGAACAAAGCAGGGCGAATTTCCTCAGTTATCGTGCTAATTATCACAATCCCAGCTTCATACTTGCTTATGCTTGGGGTGATAGTGCAAATTTTTTCTGGTTGGGACTTATGGATTTGCGTTATTTTTGGCGCTATAGTCTCGCTTTCTTATCTTTATACTGGCGGTTTTAAAGCAGATGTTTTAACAAATACTGCACAATTTTTTTTAATGTATATTGGCTTTGCTGCACTGCTCTTTTACGCAATGTCAAGTTTTGGCGGACTGGGAGAAATGCTGAGCAATCTGCCTGAAACTCATAAAAGCGCCCCCGGAAATCATAGCTGGCAATATATTCTTATGTGGTATATAATTGCATTTCAAACGTTTATCGATCCGAGCTTTCATCAAAGGGCAGCCGCTGCAAAAACTGCGAAAACAGCTCAGCGTGGAGTGTTAATTTCCGTTCTTTGCTGGCTGCTTTTCGATACGCTTACAATTTTATGTGCTTTATATGCAAGGGCTTATATAGATATTAGCGATCCGATTATGACATACCCACTGCTTGCCGAGCAAATTCTTCCGCACTTTTGGAAAGGCATTTTTTTAATAGCGCTTCTTGCTGCAATTATGTCAACGCTCGACAGCTATTCTTTCATTTCCTCTGTAACAATAGGGAACGATTTGCTACACCCTTTTTTCAAAAAAAGAAATATTTTTCAACATTTATCTGTGCAAAAGCTAACGCAAATAGGACTTGTCATAACAGCAGTTTTCTCAATAATTGGGGCAGTTATTTTGCCATCAGTTATTGACTTGATATATAAAACTGCTTCTATTGCCATACCGGGTTTAATTATTCCGGTTCTACTTACTTTTACTAAAAAATATCGAATTTCTGGGAAGAAAATTGTTCAAATGATATTGCTTTCTTCCAGCACATCCTTTTTTTGGATAATACTTGCAATTTTTTCAAAAAAAACAAGTATTTTTGTAACGCTTGAACCGATGTTGCCTGGACTTTTTGTGTCGATTCTTTTTGCAGTTTTTTTTATAAGAAAAAATGAAATGGCTTAATATATCGAACAGCTTAAGTTTATTGAGGATTATATTTGTAATTCCAATTGTATTACTTTTACTAAATGGTTTAAATACAACGGCTTTTATCGTTTCGCTAATTGCGATGTCCACAGACTTTTTCGATGGATATTTTGCAAGAAAACTGAAGCAGGAAAGCGAACTCGGAAAAATTTTAGATCCACTTGCAGACAAAATTCTTATTGGCGCAATAGTTTTAACCCTTTTTTTTATGAGTGATTTCCCTTTGTGGCTTGCTTGCTTAGTGGTTGGGCGGGATTTATTGATTTTGACTGGAGGATTAATTTTATCAAAAAAAATAAAAAACGTTACTCCATCAAATATTTACGGGAAAATTACAATGCTAATTCTTAGCATTACAATTTTTATTTACATTTTAAACCTTGCGGAGCTAAAAGAAATATTCAATTTTCTTTCATTAATATTTATCTCAATAT
>LSQX01409238.1_pt1 | contig 30809 bp, 23 predicted proteins | sample 654561 | NCBI WGS metagenome assembly LSQX01 (sample SAMN04489861, study PRJNA283612) | anaerobic digester metagenome | isolation source: 4 biogas reactors fed with cattle manure at either 37C or 55C with and... | place: Denmark: Kongens Lyngby | collected 2014 | reverse complement strand
CTATATCCATGCCCCCCACAAAGCTCGCTTTTTCTTTAATGTCTTCTTTAAAGTCTAACTTTAGTGCATTTTGCCCATATTCTTGTACAGCACAGTACATAGCTTCGCCAATGGCCAAAAAGGGTAATTTGGTTTCTCTAACGGTTTTTAGCAATTTAAATATCCCTGCTCCAGCATTGGCTTCATTGCCACCTGGCAGTATAAGAGCCGACACATCGGACAAATGCTGAGCACAAGCTTCAGGATCTGTGCAAATATCCTTGGCGCTTAGCCACTTGACATCTACCTTTAAATCCAAATGAGCACAGGCGTGTTGTAAAGCTTCTACCACCGAAGCGTAGGAATCTTCTAAAGAGGTGTGATTTCCGCAAATTGCCACTTGCAAAGCTTTTTGAGGATTATCCAAGTTGCGATTAATATTTTCCACCAATTTGCTCCACTTGCGCAATTGTGGCGGCGCATAAATGCGCAAACGCTTATGCAATATTTCTGGCAAACCTTCTTTGTCGTAAATCAGTGGAATTTCATAAATATTTTTAACATCCACACCAGAGATAACCGCAGAGGAATCTAAATTGCAAAACAAAGCTATTTTTTCTTTGATAACTGGGGTTAAATACTCAGAGCAACGCCCGATTATAACTTCAGGATAAATGCCTTTTTCATTAAGTTCTCGCACCGACATTTGCGTGGGTTTGGATTTTTGCTCACTTACCCCGCTGGGAATTGGCACATAAGTTAAATGTACGAAAAGACAGTTTTCATATCCCACTTCATGACTGAGTTGGCGTACCGCTTCAATATAAAATTGATTTTCTAAGTCTCCCACGGTACCACCAATTTCAATAAGCATTACATCAGCTTTTTCTTGGTTGGCAATGCTATAAAACTTTTCTTTGATCAAGTCCGTTACATGGGGCAGAAACTGCATGGTTTTACCTTTGTAATAACCTTCGGCTTCTTTGGCAAAAATCTCTTTAAATATTTTTCCCATGGTAAGGCTCCAGCTTTGACGCGCCTCCACATTGAGAAACCTTTCGTAATGGCCAAAATCCATGTCCACTTCGCCACCATCGTCTAGCACAAAAACCTCGCCGTGTTCCGTGGGGTTCATAGTCCCAGGATTGGTATTTAAATAACCATCACATTTAATAGGGACCACTTTTAACCTATCACCTAACAACGCACCAATGGATGCTGCAGCCACACCTTTACCCAATCCTGAAAGCACTCCACCTGTAATTACAATAAACTTTGTTTTGTCTTTGTTACTGTTTCCCATAAAATATCCTTTATAAAAAGTCCGCCACCTTGAGCAAATCCTGAGGAATATCTACGCTGTACGCCATCTTATTTGTTATAACAATTTTAATAGATCGACGATTTAAAATACGCAAAGGCTCTATGGACATTTTTTTTTCTGCTTCATTTGCTTTAATATTAAAAAACTCTGTGAGACTCGGCAAAGCGTAGCCGTATATCCCATTATGTAAAAACCATTGCTCACCTTTTACTTTTTCCCTAGTAAAACTCGTGGCAAAGCCATCTTTTATTTGGACTTTAACGCAATTAACATCACTGCTTTGCTGTACACTTAAAGGAGATGCAACGGTAATCCAATATTTAGGATTTTTTTTGAGAGCAGTGCTAACTTTTTTAAGCAAATGTGGATCCACACCAGGTTCATCACCTTGTAAATTAATCACTAAAGGCAAATTTAACTTTTGAGCTACCCATGCCACCCGATCAGAACCAGTGGGCACATCGGGGCTAAGCATTACTTCAAATCCTGCTTCTTTCACTATTTGAGCGATTAAAGCGCTATCAGTGGCACATATAATCCGCCCAAAGCACTGAGCTTCTTGAGCTCGCTGCAAAGTTCGTATCACCATGGGTACGCCCTGAATTTTAGCTAATGGTTTACCCGGAAAACGGTTAGATTTCATGCGAGCGGGAACTACGCAAGCCACTTCATCCATAATTATCCCATTATTTTGGGAACCACAAAATGATTTTGTTCCACTTGCTGAGAATTTTGAAAAACTCTTTCGGCGGACATGGAATCTTTCACTTGATCGGCACGCATAAAAGCGGGATTATTAAATGCTGAAACCATGGGTTCCACCGCACTCAAGTCATCTTTGGTGATTATCGTTGCTTTTTCAACTTCGGACTGAAGTCTTGCACTAAATGATGTTAATTCATCTTCGCTTAACTCAATGCGGGCAAGTTCTGCCAATTCTGTTATTCTATTTTCATCGATCATATTAGCTCACTAGGGTTAAATTTGCATATTTAAGTACTAAACGCCTCACTGTGCCATCGCTAAAGGCCACTTCAGCGCGAGTTCTTTCGCCTGTTCCAGAAATAGATAGCACTTCGCCAAAGCCAAAACGATTGTGTTTTACCTTGGCACCTACTCTGAAATATAAATTTTCTTGGGAAAATTCGTCTTGACTAGGCACTTCTTGATTAAAATCTTCTGTTCTATAGCTGGGTTTTACCTTGCCTACCACTGGACCATCGCTATAAGTTTTTCTATAGGTTTTCCGTTTATAAGGATGGCTCCAAGATGTATTTCTGCGCCTAGAAGGAGCTTTGGTGCTTTGTTTTTCTTCCCAAACCACCGTATCTGGATCCAATTCTCCTAAAAAGCGCGAAGCTTGCATAATTTCAAAGCGTCCATGCCAAAACCTTTGCCCTACGCTATACAAGTACAGATTGCGCATGGCTCGGGTAGCCCCCACATAAAATAATCTGCGCTCTTCTTCTAATTGCTCCTTTTGTTCTTTAGCGGAAATTTCTGCATTTTCGCGAATTAGGGGAAAAACCCCTTCGTCGCAACCAGCGATATGCACCGTATCAAATTCCAAACCTTTGGCCATGTGCATGGTCATTAAAGTAACCTGCGCAGACATATCTTCGCTTTTATCAGCATCGGTAAGCAATGCAATTTCCTGCAAAAAGTCCTCTAAAGTACCTTGGGGATTTTCTTCTTCAAACTCTCGCAAAGCATTGATTAGTTCTGCCAAATTTGCCAAGCGATCTTCCGCATTATGGCTGTCTTTTTCTTCTATAAACTCAGTGTATTTTGTGAGTTTTATAATTTCTTCTGCCAACAAAGGCAATGGTAATTCATGCTGTAGCTCACGCATTTTTATAATCAGTTCATAAAAGCCTTGAAACTTCACCCCTAATTTAGGAACATTTTGCTCCACTATATGAGCCAAAGCATCCCATAAATCTAAAGTGGTCAAATACTCTTTTAAAGCTTCCAGACTCACTTGGCCAATACCCCGAGGAGGCACATTTAAAATGCGTAAAAAAGCGGCATCGTCCCGGGGATTAGCCACCAAACGCAAATAGGCCAAAATATCGCGAATTTCTTGGCGATCCCAAAAGCGCGTTCCTCCAAAAATCACGCAGGAAATGCGTTTATCGGACAAAGCTTTTTCCAAAGAACGCGACTGAGCATTGGTGCGATAAAACACCGCCGTCTCTCCATATTTTTGGGGGCCAAGTCGAAAAATATTATGAGCTATGCGTTCAGCTTCATCCCTATCGTCACCAAGCTGATATACTCTTATGGGATTTCCCTCATTTAGCTCTGAATACACTTTTTTTTGCATCTCTTCAGGGCGATCATTGTTAGCTATCACCGAGCCTGCGCCTTTTACAATTAAAGCAGTGGATCTATAATTACGCTCTAACTTAACGATTTTTACCGGGGCAAAATCTCGGTGAAAGTTGCGAATAATACCAATATTTGCCCCTCGCCAACCATAAATACTTTGGTCATCGTCCCCCACCACCGTGATATTGCCCTGACTGGGAACTAAAAAGCGCAAAAGTGCGTATTGCACATCGTTGGTGTCTTGATATTCATCTACAAACACATATTGAAAACGATGGGCAAACTGTGCAGCCACTTGGGGGAGTTTTTGGAACATTTCCACGGTTTTAAGCAATAAATCATCAAAATCCATGGCATCGGCAGCCATCAAACGATTTTGATACTCCTCATATATTTTTCCTAAACGCTCATCGTCTGCCCACTTAGCCTGAGCTAAAAAGCGTTCTGGGGTTTGCACCACCTGGCGCGTTCCCACCGCATCAGTTTCGCTCACCAATTTGTTTTTTAAACGGGAAATTCTTCCCGATAGTTTGCGCAATTCCGCCGCATCCACTTCCCCTAATTGGGGTAAAACTATTTCTTTTAATAGACGGCGCTGGTCGCTGTCGTCATATATGCTGAAGTTGCGAGAATACCCCCAGCCCAAGCGTTCTACAATGTTTTTTTGCCCAAAGCACAGTTTTAAAATGCGCAAACAAACGGAGTGAAAAGTCCCCATCCATTCTAAATTAGCGTTTGTTTGTAAAATCTCGCCAATGCGACTTTTCATTTCCCGCGCAGCTTTATTGGTGAAAGTTACCGCCAAAATGCGCCGGGGATCCACTTGATGAGCTGAAATTAAGTGGGCGATTTTAAAAGTAACTGCCCGGGTTTTACCTGAACCCGCACCTGCTAAGATCAACATGGGACCATCTATTTGCAAGGCCGCCTGGCGCTGCTTTTCATCTAATTCACGGGATAATCGGGCTTCATCTATCATTTTTCACACAAATACGCAAATTTAATATTCATTTTCATCGCTGACTTTAAATTGTCTAAACCACACTAAATTAGGATATTTAGAACTAAACTTTGCCACCAATGCCCCAATCAAATATAGACTTCCTACACACAGTACATCGCTTTGAGCCTCTAAAAGTTGCACCGCTTCATCTAAACTTGCATGGGCAAAAGATTTTATGCCTTTTTCTTGGCTAAATTTTTGCAATTCTTGGGGGTTACGCATTTTGGCATGGGGCGTGCGCACCCAATGTATTTCTGCAATCCAGGGCAAAAGAGGCTCCATAATCTCGGCGGGATTCTTTGTTTTAAGCACCCCCATCATAAGCACCAAAGGCTGCTTAGAAGGATATATCTGCGCTAAGGTGCGAGCCAAAGCTTCAGATGCTGCTCTATTGTGCGCGCCATCCAAAATCCAGTCTATTTCAGACTTGTTTTGCGATTTTTGGAGCGGATTTTGCGAATATTCAAGCGGATTTTGCCCCTTTTGAAGGGGTTTTTGCAAATTCTCTGACTGACTTTGCGAGTTTTCAGGCTGGTTATGTAATTCTTGCGAGTCTTGGAAGGGTTTTCGAAAATTTTCAGGCAACTGCTTGCGCAAAATTTGGGCGCGCCCCCACCAAGGGCTGCGGGCCAATACTTGGCGAGCTTTTTGAGCATCGAACTTAGCCACGAAATCGGACTTAGCTACGAAACTGGGCTTGGTAGCTAAGTCGAACTGCTTTGCTAGAATATCAGCGCTCACCGCCAAAGCCAAATGCGCATTGCTTTGATAGACTGGACCCGCGTGGGGTAAAGTCAAAAACTCATCTGAAGAGACTTCGCGCACTTTTCCATCGATGCTTTGGGCCTGTTCAGCTATTATTTGTTGATATTCAAAATCCAAAGGGATAAGATTACATAGAAGTGTATGCCATAAACTTCCTCGCTGCCAAATCCCCAACTTTTCTCTTAAAACATCTTGAAGACTGCTACCTAAAACATCTTGGTGATCTAGGCCAATACTGCTTAGCACAGTCCAGCTTCCCTGCGCGATGGCGGTGGAATCCAAACGACCGCCCAAGCCAGCCTCGAGCACAGCTATTTGCACCCCTTGACGCTGAAACCACAGCAAAGCCACCGCGGTAAGCGCTTCGAAAAAGGTGATTTTTAGGGGAGGATTTTGCGAAGATTTTTGCTGTACTTCGGCCAGTATTTGCACAAAATCTGCCTCGGAGATAGCCTCTTCGGTGCCTAAACGCACCCTTTCGCGCACACTGACCAGGTGAGGCGAAGTAAATAAGCCGCATTTTAAGCCATGGGCTTGTAAAATTCCCGTAAGCCAATAGGAAGTTGATCCTTTACCATTGGTTCCCACTAAATGCACGCTGGCAAAACTATCTTGGGGATTGCCCAAACGCGCACAAAGCTGGCTAATATTGCCTAAGCCTGTTTTGATGCCAAAAAGCATACGGCTTTGCAACCATTGTCGTGGTGTCATTTGCGCCGTTGCAGTCATTTTTGTTCTAGCATGGTTTGGGCTTTACGAAACTGCTCTTTTAAGGAAGATAGTCCCGTTCCCCCTTCGATGCTGCGCCTATTGATGGAAAACTCAAAGGTCAGCTGTCTGCGCCAAGCCACGCCACCGGGGAGCTTTTCCCAGTAAGAATCCGCTAATTCGGTAAATTCTATGCCTTGGCGAGCCGCTTGCCCCACCATATCGCCCACAATGTGGTGAGCTTCCCTAAAAGGAACTCCAGCTTCCACCAGCAAATCTGCCAAATCCGTGGCCAACAAAGCGGGGAGCATTTTTTGTTCCATGGTCGCAAAATTCCACTGGGCACTTTCCAAGGCTTCGGCCATAACCTGCAAGCAAATTCGTACAGTTTGCACCGAATCAAACACGGGTTCCTTGTCTTCTTGTAAATCTCGGCTATAGCACAAAGGAGCGCCTTTTACTGTGGTAAATAATGCGATATAATTTCCCCCTAAACGCCCGGTTTTCCCCCGAATTAACTCCATGGAGTCAGGGTTCTTCTTTTGGGGCATCATGGAACTACCGCTGGAAAAAGCATCGTGCAAGGTCAAAAATCCAAACTCTGCACTGCTCCAATTCACAAAATCTTCGGCATAACGGCTTAAAGTTGAGCCAATAATGGCTAAATCCGACAAGAATTCCAAAGCCATATCTCGATGGGCGGTGGCATCTATGCTATTGGCAGAAACCCCGGCAAAACCGAGTTCTTGGGCCACCAAATGACGCTGATAAGGGAAAGCCGAACCCGCTAAAGCCCCCGATCCCAAAGGCAATTCGCTGTGGGTGGTGAGCAAATTTTCTAAACGCTGGCGATCTCTTTGTAACACAAAAAAGAAAGACATAATATAGTGGGAGAAATATATGGGCTGAGCTTGTTGCACATGGGTATAGCCCGGCATGACTTTACCTAAATGCTTTTCCGCCAAATTCAGCAAAACTCTTTGCAAGGCCACAATCTGCTCCACTAATTCTGCGGCGCGATGGCGCATATACAGTTTGAAATCCGTGGCTACTTGGTCGTTGCGACTGCGCCCGGTATGGATTTTTTTGCCTAAATCACCGATGCGTTCCGTTAAAACGCGCTCTACGGCCATGTGAATATCTTCATCTTGAGCATTAAAAAGCTCTTTGCCTGCGCTTATATCTTTTAAAATGCCATTTAAAGCTTCTTGCACTTGCTGAAATTCCGCTTCTGACAACACACCACTTTCCACCAATCCTTTGGCGTGGCCAATGGAACCCGCCACATCTTCGGCGAGCATTTCGCGGTCAAAATGCAAAGAAAAGCTTAAATCTACCATAGATTTAGCCATACCCGACTCAAAACGACCGTCCCACATTTTAGTTTCTTTTTTCACAATATCTCCACTTTTAGGCCAAATATAAAAATCATTTGCACTGAACTCTACCCATGGCCCTGACTTGAAGTTGAATCTTTTTTCTGTTGTTAAATACATTCCAACTGGGTTCAAAAATCATATCAAAATCCGAAGAGTTTTCTCTGAGCCACTTTATGTGCTTGCCCATGCCAAAAGCTATGGCAGAAAAATTTTCGCCTTTTTCTTGAGCTGCCACTTCGAACTGCAAATGGCCGCCACGAACTTCACGCACTGCGTTTACCACCCGTAAATTTCTACTTAAAAATAATGGAGCATCATTCTCTTTGCCAAAAGGCTCTAAGGCACAAATTTGCTCTAAAGTTTCGGCATTAAGATCTGCTAAACTAATTTCCACCGAAGCTTGCACCGTATTAAAAACATCTTTATCTACCTTAAAACCTTGTTTATGGGCAGATTGCGCAAACAAATCCGTTAAAAGGGGTATATCTTGGTTGCGCACACTGAACCCTGCGGCGGCAGCATGACCACCCCAACGGCCAAAATATTCCTTATGATCTTGCAAGGCTTCGTGCCAATTAAAACCATCTACCCCACGCACCGATGCCTGAGCCCAGCCATCATCTCCATCGGTAATAACCGCCACGGGCCGATAAAACTGTTGCACCAATTTAGAAGCCACTATACCCAACACGCCTATATGCCATTTGCTGCCATAAACCACCATTACCACATCATCTGTTTTTTTCTGTGCTTGGGCCGCAGCTTGGGTGGTGATAGTCGCTTCAATGGATCTTCTTTTTTCATTATCTTGTTGAAGTTTGTGCAAATAATGTTCAGCTTCTCGTTCTGAATCTGACAAAAGCAAGCGCAAAGCGTTTTCAGGATGATGCAAACGACCAGGGGCATTCATAAGCGGAGCAATGCGAAATAAAACATCTTGACTACGCACACAACCTTGGCTTTCCCCTGTAGTTTTAGCTAGTGTTCTTACACCAGCTAAATCACTTTGGTGCATGGTTTTCATACCTCGGTGCAATATGTAACGATTTTCCGGCTCTAGGGGCATAATATCAGAAAGAGTTCCCAAACACACCAGTTCCAAGTAGCTTTCCACCCCTCCTAAATCAATTTTCTCGTAAAGAGCTTGGATAAATTTTAATGCCACCCCCACTGCGCTGAGCGATTTATTGAAATAATTACAATCCTCTCGCCAGGGATCCACCACCGCAGCGGCATCAGGTAAAGTATCTGAGGGGCGATGATGGTCCAAAATCACCACTTCCATGCCCAATTCATTGGCCCTAGCTACTTCTTTCACCGCAGTTATGCCAGTATCAACCATAATCAGGCGTTGCATCCCTTGCTCGTGAAGCTTTTCTACCAATCCCACAGTCAAACCATAGCCATCTTCAAAACGACTGGGCAAATACCATTGTAAATCCCAACCTGTGGCATTGCGCAAAGCGAGAAGCAATAAAGCCACGCTTGAAATCCCATCTAAGTCGTAATCGCCAAATATGCAAACATTGGTGCTAGTAGCGCGCCAACTCAACACAGTTTTTACCGCCGCATCCATATCTTTCATATCCCAGGGGTTGAGATAATGAGAATCTGGAGGTTCTAAAAAATCCCGAGCAGATTGCACGCTATCTAAGCCTCGTAGCAACAAAAAATCTGCCATAAAACGAGGAATTGATAAACTAGAACTTAAATCTTCAGCTTTTTCAGAATCAATGTTTTGGGGTGCTAAAATAGTAAAAGGAGAACTCATATATACTTTACCCCACATAAGGCAAAATTTTGTAAAACGGAACTGGGATTTTTTCTTTCTTGTAGCAACTTGTTGCTTTCTCCTAACTTTTCTTGGAGACCATAAATTAGCTTTGGCGGCATTTGCTTAAATAAAGCGCTTTGAGCTATAAATTGTGAAAACTCTGGTAATAATGGCGCTACATTAGCTCTTAAACGCAATAGTTCCTGTAAAATAACCCCCATGGCCTCCAAACTATGCAAAGCTAGTTCGGCATCTCTACCCACCTGAGCATCAACTTTTCTAAACAACTGCGAATAATTTTGCTGCGCTAACAGTTCCAGTATATCCAAAGCCAAACGCAAATATTCTGCTAAACTTTCAGCGGTATATTGCATAGCTTTACCCGCTGACCCCATGGCGAAACCTTGTAGATCGGTGCTGGGAGCTTCGTAACCATAGTTTTTTAAAATCGTCGTAATTTCCGCTGGCTCCAAAGAAGGCACTTTAAGGGGAATGCATCGCGAAATAATAGTGGGCAAAAGACTAGATCTTTGGGAAGTGGTTAAAATAAAATGCGTATTGGGAGGAACTTCTTCTAAGTTTTTTAGCAGTGCATTGGCGGCATTTTCGTTCATGGCATGGGCGTGGGGAATCACAATTACGCGCCTATTTTCTGTTTTCAATGCCAAACGCTTCCATAAAAAGCGTATTTGCGATACATATATAGTGCCCACGGGAGATATGCTATCTAGTTTATAAGGATTTGCTAAAAGTTCTGCTAAGATTTTTTCACTAGCCTCAGCTATTCTATTTTCTCTTTCCCTATCCGCGGCGTCTATGACTAAAGGCAAAATCCAACCATCTACCCCGCCAGGATCTAGCCACATTTTGCAATGAAAGCATTGCCCGCAAGGTTTATCTGCTTGGGTGCATCCCAAAAGCTGGGCGATCTTTATAGCAAAGAACTTTTTACCCACTCCGGCGGGGCCTTCTAACAACAAAGCTTGGGGAAACTTACCTTGGCTAAAAGCATTTTCTATTTGCTGCCACACATTTTGATAAGACGATATTTCTTTTAAAAAACTCATTTTTTTAACCACTCCATGGGATCCACCGTATGGGTACCTTCACTTACTTGGAAATATAGCTTGGGTCCATTAATGGACTCCACTTCACTGGTTTCGCCTAGCACTTGACAATGTCGCAATTCTTGCCCTTCTTTTACGCTAATTTTTTGTAAATGTCCATATACTGAATAATAGGAATTTCCATGATCTATAATAACCGCTGGACCGCGCCCTTCAATACGCGACACTAAAACCACCGTTCCCGCCGCCGCTGCTTTTACAGAAGTACCTCGAGCTGCTTGGATTTCCACACCCAGATTTTTGGTAAAAGTACGCAACAATTTATGTTCTTGCATACCAAAACCAGAAATAATAGGACCGTTAACTGGCACGCACTTAGGCCCCACAGCTTTGGGGGGAACTTTAACCGGAGGGGGTTTCTTTTTGGCTGCCAATGCTTGCTCTCGGCGTCGTTTAGCCTCGGCTTCTTCTTTTTTCTTACGCTCTTCTAACTTTTTAATCAAAGCCAACATAACTTTTTGATTGCGTTCATATTCTCTGAGCGCTTTTTCTTGCAAACTTTTGCTTTCACGCAATGTTGCCAAGGCCGCTTGTTGGTTTTTATGCTGTGCACTTAAACCCTCTTCTTCGGCGCTTTTCACTTTGCGTAAAGCTGTAAGTTCATGGGTTTTAGTAGAAAGTTCTTTTTGCCTTTGTTCTAAAACTAATTTAGCTTCACTTATATGTCGCACCATTTTTTGGTCTGCATCTATTAAAAAACGCACCTGTTCCCATTGACGCTGGGGTGGCGATTTTTCTTGTAACAAATTAAGCAAAACCTCCCACTCTCCATAGCGCCCTTTTATGTACAACTCCTTGATTCGATTTTGCATAGCTTGATTTTGCTCTCGCAAATTAACTTCTAAGGAATCAATTTCCTTATTGGTATGTTTTAACGATTTTAATAACAAAGTTTCTGTTTGCGTTATTTGCACTAAATACTCTCTAGTTCCAGCTAAATTGTTGTTGATTAATGCTAAGGTATTAATCACTCCTTTTTCTTCGGATACCACCTCGCGCAACTGTCTCCGTTGAGTTGCCAAATTTGATTCAATGGATTTTAAAGCTCGTCGCTGTTCACGCAATTGCGCATCAGTACTTTTGTTAGCATAGCCCCAAGCACAAAACAATAATAACACTATTATATAGCGCTTCACCATTTAATTTTGCCTAAACAAAAAGGAACGCACCGCTCTGTAACTGGCATAAGTTCCAACCAAACTAACCAAAAGCACCACCGCCACAGAAACAGCGCCAACATTTTGTACATAGCCAGCTAAGCCTGGAAAACTTTTCAAAATGGAATTTATTATTAAAGTCCAAATTATCACCGCTCCTGTAGAACCAACTAGACCTTGCATACAGCCTTCGAGCACAAAGGGAAACTGGATGAAAAAAGGACTCCCCCCCGCGTACTTCATATTTTCCACTAAAAGTTGTCGGGAAAACAATGTTAAACGCACGGCATTGCCTATGATAAGCCCCAAAGTTAAGAGCAACAACGCTATGACTAAAACTGGCCAAAAAACCATATCAAAACGCCATTTTTCTATGCGTTCCACCCATGCTAAAGGAGCTTGCACTTCAAAAAATGTATGCTTTCTCTGTATTTCTGCTGTAACTTGTTTTAATAAATGAGGATAGTGAAATTCAGGTAAAAGTTCTACTCGTAGCGATGCGGGGAGCGGATTACCCTCGACTAAATCGAGCATTTGATCGGAAAAATACTCTTTAAATTCAGCTAAAGCTTGTTGAGGGCTGCGATATTGTACATCGGCCACTGCTTTTATACCTCGCATTTCTTTGATAATAGAATCTCTTAAAGCCTCATGGGGTTCAGTATCAAAAAAAGCTTCAGCATAGTACAAAGACGAGCGCTGGCTTAACACATGCCGCGCCCCCCAAAACACCGTTGCACTGGCAGCTAAAAGGAAAGAACACAAAAAAATGGTTACCAACGAAGGCAATATAACCATTCGGTGTTGCTTCCAACCACGCACCGCTTCGGAAATCAAATAAAAAATTTGACCTGACACCTATGGCAATATAACTAAATTCGTATTAAGACATGAAATCTTTTGGGTTAAAATTTGCAGCAGTTTTAGGCGCACTCACATTGTGGTTTTTTGTGGTATCCGATAAATCATACAATATCGATGTGGAAATCCCCTTAAAAATGACACATTTAAACTCAAATTTAGCAGTGGCATCTTATATTCCACAAAACTTAAATGTTAGCTTAGAAGGCAAAGGTTTAGATTTAATTAAAATTTTAAGTAGCAAAAGCGCTGCGTGGATAGAGCTCGATATGCTAACAGCTTCCATGGGTTTAAACTATTTTAACTTGGAGCCCAGTTTATTTAAGTGTGAAAACTCTGAGTCTATAAAATTACTTTCCATAAATTACGCACCCTTATTACAAATAGAATTAGATGCCAAAATCCAACGCAAAATTCCTATTCAACTCAAAAAAGATCCTGTAATTAAGGAAGGTTACACTTTGTTACAAAGCCCAAAGTTGTCCCCTGACAGTGTTATTTTACAAGGTGCTCGCAAAGTCCTGATGCGCATTAGCCATATTTCCACCATAAACTTGCCCAATACCCCCTTAAACAAAAGTGATACTTTCAAATTAGCTTTGGAATTAGGCCATATAAGCCATAAAGTAAGTTCTTCTATCGCAGAAACTCAGCTTATCCTTCATGTTGAGCCTTTAATTAGCAAAAGTTTTGCTAAAATCCCCGTAAGTTTAATCGGCTCGCATAAGCCTAAAAGCCATCAGCTAAACCCTAAATATATTGCAGTTACCATAAGCGGTGCACAAAGTATTATCAGCAATACCCAGGCAGATCAAATACGCGCTTTTATTGAATATTCTCGCTTTCAAATAGAAAAACAAGCTTCCATAAAACCTACCCTTAACTACCCCTTAGGCGTAGAGAGTTATGAAATTCAACCTAGATTTATACAATTAACAGTTAAAGAATCCACTCCACCCTCGATTTCCCCCGATTCCCTATGAAAAAATATTGGTTAGGTATAGAAAGTTCCTGTGATGAAACTGCCTGCGCTATAGTTAGCCCAGATTTAATGGTATTAGCTAATCCACTTTACAGTCAAATTAAAGAACACAATAAATTTGGCGGCGTGGTCCCTGAAATTGCCGCTCGAGCTCATTTAGAGAAGATTAATCCCATCGCGCAAAAAGCATTTGAACAAGCACAAATTAACCCTGAGCAAATTCAAGCCATCGCCTACACTTGTGGCCCAGGTTTAATGGGTCCACTCTTAGTAGGTGCATCTTTTGCCAAAGGATTAGCCGTAGATTTAGGTATTCCCGCTTATGGCATTAATCATTTGGAGGGGCATTTGGCTGCGGCGCATTTAAGTCATCCCGATTTAGATGCACCATATTTATCCCTCACCGTTTCTGGCGGCCATACTGAGCTTGTTATGGTAGAACCACAGTTTAAATACTCTTTAATAGGCCGAACTAGAGATGATGCCGCCGGGGAAGCTTTTGACAAATGCGGCAAACTTTTAGGTTTAGATTATCCGGCGGGAAGTCAAGTGAGCAAGCTAGCAGCTACGGGAAACCGCAAATTTGTACGTTTTCCTCGAGCTTTTCACAAACAAGATCACGGAGAATTTTCTTTTTCTGGTTTAAAAACTTCAGTTTTGCGCTATACTCAAACCCATTCCCCCGAATTTATCCAAGAAAATTTAAATCATATTTGCGCTTCTTTAGAAGAAGCTATTGTGAGTGTTCTGGTGGAAAAATCTATTTGGGCTTTAAAAAAGACTAAAGCTCATACCTTAGTAGTAGGCGGCGGAGTTAGCGCCAACGGGCATTTACGAACTCAATTGCAAAAATATTGCGATAAAAATCAGCTTCGCTTAGCCATGCCCGCCTTGGAATTTTGCACCGATAATGGTGCTATGATTGCTGCAGCTGCTATTTTGCGGCAACGCCAAAATCTTTTACCAACACTAAGCAAAGTTAGTGCTTGGATGCCTTTGGCAAAATAAAGCAAGTTTTTTTTGGTAAAGCTGTTATGCAAGCTTTGCTTTTGTATATTAATATTATGAAGCTTTTTTTATTGCTTAGCCTTTTTTGTGCCACAGTTTTTGCCAATGACTCCACTGCTATAGATGATTCTTTAGCGCAAGAACAACTGGACACTAATAAGAGCCATACCTTAACCAATATCGATATTTTTGGTGAAATAGGTGTGGGTTCGATGTTTATTTTATGGGATAATATTGAAATAGATTTAGATGTAAAAAAGAATATACAAGAAAAATCTTTTGCCACTAATCACTTTTACATGCAAAACATCGACAGAGAACAATTTGAGCAAGAACGCGTGCTTATACTCTTCGAAGACCAAAAAACTAAATTTTTCCGCTTGTTTCCAGACCTAAGCGACGAAGAAGACCATTAAAAACACAATAAAAAAAGGCTTTGTCCGAAGACAAAGCCTTAAAAATTCTGTGGTCGGTACCCCTAACTTACCAGGAGGGGAGCAATGATTGAGTGTATGAGGATTTACCCTTCCACAGAAATCAAAGCCTTTGGATTGACCGAAATTAAATATCTTCCAACCCTATAAGAACAAATATACATATTTCTTTTTTGTTGTCCACTTAAAAATTATTTTATTTTCTCTATATTTATTTTAATGCAAAAAATTAAACTGTTATCCGATAAAGTAATCAATCAAATTGCCGCAGGCGAAGTTATAGAAAGACCCGCATCGGTGGTAAAAGAATTGGTAGAAAATGCCATTGATGCCCAAGCCACGGAAATTTCAGTGCAAATAGAAAGCGGGGGAAAATCTTTTATTCGCATCACCGACAATGGTTACGGAATGGATGCCCAAGGCATAAAAATGTGCTTACAGCGCCATGCCACTTCAAAAATCACTTCCGCTGAAGACTTAATTGGTGTAAACACCAATGGTTTTAGAGGCGAAGCCATACCTTCCATCGCTTCGGTATCTAAATTAAGCGTAGAATCGCGCATTGCTGAAAAAGAAACAGGTTTAAGTATAACTCTCGAAGATAACCCCGAAATGACACTTAATTCTGTAGCGCGCCCTGTGGGCACTACTTTTACCGTGCAAAATTTATTTTACAATACCCCCGTACGGGCAAATTTTTTAAATAGTGACGCTTCAGAAACCAATAAAATCATTGATATAGTAACTAGAATAGCCTTGGCACACCCAGAAATTCGTTTTGAGCTTTCTCAAAAAGGACATACTCTCTTTACTGGGGTTAAGGGTAATTTAGAAACTCGCCTAGCAGAAGTTTTGGGAACCGGGGCGGCGAAAAACATGATTGTTTTTTCTCAAGAGCTTAACGAACAAGAAATATACGGCTTTGTGATGAAGCCCGAAAAAGCCCGACCACGCAGAAATGCTCAGTATATATATCTGGGCAAAAGGCCCATATCTAGCCCGGCCATAATAAAAGCCGTGCAAAAAGCTTATGAACCTTATGGGATTAAAGGCACACCTGCGGTGGTAATATTTTTAGAATTAGCAGATGAAAGTTTTGATGTCAATGTGCATCCCACCAAAAAAGAGGTGCGCTTTAGCACTGAAACCAATATCTTTTCGCTGGTTCACAAAAGCATAAGGCAAGCCTTGTTAGATAATAGTTCTTCGCCGGTGATACGCTTTGTGGATTCTGATAAGCAAGAAAAAGAAACAAGCGAAAAAGATGCCTTGCCCGAACAAAAGGTTGCGCAACCGCCCCCACCTAAGTGGAATGAACCTAAAGATGCCATTGCCCAAGATTTTTTCTCTCTCCCAGAATACGGCAAAGTTGTACCTCTCTCTCCCCAACTATTTAAAAAGGAAAAGCAACTTCAAAGCACAGATTCCCCACCCATAGGAAACTTTCTTTTTTTCCAATGGGCTAACACCTATATAGTCAGCGAAGATAGCCAAGGTCTGATTTTTATACACCAAAATGCCGCTCATCAACGGATTTTATACGAAAACGCCTTAATTTCCCTAGAAAACCAAAGCCAATTACCCGCCCAAGAGCTACTCTTTCCCGATATTTTCGACTTAAGCCCTACAGAATCGCAGCTTTTAAGTGAACACAACGCTGAACTTTCAAGAATTGGCTTTCATGCCGAAGCTTTTGGGAATAATGCTTGGAAACTTCGCAGTATTCCCGCCCATATTGCAGTGGGCCAAGGAGAAAATAGTTTTCGTAGCTTTTTAAATGAACTATCAGCACCAAACTCTCAAAATCCCATAGAAGAAATTATCGCCAAAGCCTACGCTTTAGGAGCAGCAATACAAACAGGCGCAAGCATGAATAACGATGAGATGATTAATTTATTTGAACAGCTTATTCAGTGCACAGAGCCTTTTATATCTCCTTTTGGGCTTCCTACCCTGATGCGACTACCCGTAGAAGACATTAATAAAAAATTTAAACGCACATAAGTTACTAGCAATTGGTTAAATTATAATTATGAAAGTTTTTCGCTTTATTTTACTCGGAGTTCTAGTTGTTTGGGCTCAAGAAAGCGCCGGCACTACTGCAGCAGATACTCCTGCGCCAGACACCATAGCAACAGATTCTGCCTTAGTAGAGGATTCTTTAGGCATAGAACCTGATACCGCCTCGGCACCTCAAGATTCTACTACACTTGACTCAGCAGCAACACCCAAAAAAATACAAATTTTTGTGGAAACCCACGGTTCTTGGGAGCATGCCGACAACCTTCAACTAGAGCTTTTGCAAGAATTGTCCAAAAACACAGATTATAAATTCCAAACTCATGGTGAAAATGCCCAAGGAGTTTTACGCATAACTCAACAAGCTCAGCAAATTCGTAGTCGAAGGAAATCTGTGTTTTTTTGGTTAGGAGCAGTGCAATACACCCATAGCGCCAAACTGGAGTACAAAGCTTCTGAAAACGAAGTTAATTCTCTAATCACACCCTATAGCACTACCATTTCAGCTGATACCACCATTGGCACAGGTTATTGTGGCTTAATTGAATGCCATGTCAAAGCCCTAGATGTAAATCAGCGCTTAGATTTACAAAAATCCTTGATTAAGCAATGGGTACAATTAGCCGCAGACAAATTGAAGTTTGTTTTGGAGTAACAAGCTACATTCGCTGGGAAACCCAAACATTGTCAAAACCGGCAAGCTCAGTGAGCGCACTAAGCAAATCAGGGTCATTAAACACCTTCATATTAGCACATACTAACTTGTGATAAGCTTGTTTACTTTCTATGCGAAATACTATTTGACAGCCTCCTGGATCATCTGGAGGAATGGCGTAAAACTGTAAAGTCTCTAACAGTTCTTTGATTTTCGCGTTGCTTAAACCCATGGTTTCCAGCTCTATGTGCACAAATTTTGCCAAAGTGGTACGGGCATTTTCTATGGGAATAACCCGCTCTACTTGCAACTGTAGGGTTTTACCATCAAAAGCGGTACCAAATTTACCCCGCACTAAAACCATCATATCTACAGCAATGGCATCACGGATTTTTTCAAAAACTTCGGGCTTAAAAAACAGTTCTATTTCTCCATGAAAATCTTGAATAATCCCCACTCCAAAAGTTCGCGTGGGATCTTTTTTGGAATTTAAACTGCGTAATTGGGTAATAACGCCGCCTAGGGTTAAATTTGCCCCTTTATTTTGCGTAATTAATTCAGATTCAGATAATGAACAAGAAGTAAAGCCTTTTAATTCCGCGCGATATTCTTCGATGGGGTGCCCAGACAAATAAAATCCTAAAACCTTTTTTTCGTTATTGAGCAACTCTAAATGTCGCCAAGCTTCGGCTCTTTCTAGCTTATCTTCTTCCAAAATACTGTCTTCTTGCTCATCACTTCCGCCAAACAATGAAACCTGCATGGTATCTCGGTCATTTTGCTCCCTAGCAGCTACATCTAGTGCCAAATCCACCGAAGCATGCAAAGAAGCCCTACATTCATGCACAGAGTCAAAAGCTCCCGCCATTATCAAGCATTCTAAAGTTCTTTTATTTAATGGAGGTCGCTTTTTAGTCCCTTGGGACTCTTGTTCCATGATGCTTTGCCTATGCAAAACTCTTTTACAAAGATCAAAAATACTGGTAAAAGGGCCATTAGCTTCTCTTTCAATCACCAAATCGCTTACTACAGCTATGCCCACATTTTTTATACCAGAAAGCCCATACCTAATGGCTCCATCTTCCACCATAAACTCACTACGAGATTTATTGATATCGGGATGCAATAGCTCTATGCCCATTTTACGCACTTCAGTGGTTAAACCCACGATTTTTTTAGTATCGTTCATTTCTGAAGTTAAGTTAGCCGCCATATATTCTGGGCCATAATTTGCTTTTAAATATGCTGTTTGGAAAGCCACATAAGCGTAAGCCGCAGCGTGAGATTTATTAAAAGCGTAACCACAGAAAGGCTCCATATCGTCCCACAAACGCTTCACTACTTTGGGGTTATAGCCTTTTGCTTCTGCCTTAGAAATAAAATCTGCTTCGAGCTTTATCATTTCAGCTACATCTTTTTTACCCATGGCCCGGCGTAATAAATCTGCTTGCCCCAAACTGTAACCCGCAATAATTTGAGCGATACGCATCACTTGCTCTTGATAGACCATCACTCCGTAGGTTTCACCGAGCACTTCTTCTAAGTCTTCGTGATAATAATCGATTTTGCTTTTATCTTCACTGTGACGACCTTCAATATAGCGTGGTATATTGTCCATTGGTCCTGGCCTATATAGAGCATTCATAGCTATTAAGTCATCGATATGCGAAGGTTGCAAAGAGCGCAAATATGCTTGCATACCTGGGCTTTCAAACTGGAACACGCCTACAGTTAAGCCCTTACCCAACAGGTCAAAAGTTTTGGGATCGTCAAAGGGGATATTATCTATGTCTATTTCTATACCGTGTTTGGCTTTGATTATAGCTAAAGCGTCTTGAATCACCGACAAGTTACGCAAGCCCAAAAAGTCCATTTTCAATAATCCAATGTCTTCAGCATAATTCATATCGTATTGAATAACTGGAATGTCGATGGGATTAGCTCTGTATAAAGGTGCCAAATTTGACATGGGTTCGGGAGCAATTATCACTGCCGCGGCATGGACTCCTGTTTGACGAACTTGTCCTTCTAACTTAAGACTCAGGCGCCACAATTCAGTCATATCGGCGTTGGCTTCCACAAACTCTCGAATTTCAGTACTACCAGACCAAACATCATTTAGGGTAAAACTTCCCTCTTTGGGAAAAAAGTTGAGCAAATGATTTACATCACTTAATGGCACCCCCAAAACTCGTCCCACATCGCGGATTACCGCTTTAGCCCTCATGGCACCATAGGTTACAATCTGGGTAACGCAATCTCTGCCATATTTTTCGGAAACATAATCGATCACCAAACCCCGTTCTTTGTCGGAAAAATCCGTATCAATATCGGGCATGGACACCCGCTCAGGGTTTAAAAATCTTTCAAAAAGTAAATCAAAAGGAATGGGATCTATATTGGTAATGCCAATTACATAGGCCACCAAGGAGCCCGCCGCTGAACCACGCCCGGGACCTACGGGAATATCGTTATCCTTGGCCCAATTAATAAAATCTTGGACAATCAATAAGTAGCTCGCCACCTTCATATCGCGAATGGTATCCAGTTCAAAATGCAGACGCTCTTTGACCTTTTCAGAGGGATTTTCGTAACGCAAAGGCAAGTTTTCCCAGCTTATATGCGCTAAATATTCATCGGCACTGGCAAAACCATCAGGTAATTTATATTTAGGCCAATATTTATCACCCACATGAGTTTCAATTTCCACTTTACAACGATCAGCTATTTCCTGGGTTTTAGCCATGGCGGCGGCATCGTCAGGAAACAATTGTTGAACTTCGGCAGTGCTTTTAAAATAAAACTTATCGGTGGGATAAAGCGTTGAATTATATTCTATTAATTTTTCACCTTTATCTATGCACAGCAAAACTTTGTGAGCTTCGAAATCCTCTTTGGAGATATAGTGCACATTGTTGGTAATCACACATTCTAGCCCATATTTCTGTGCGATGGCACGCATATTTGCATTGATTTTTTGTTGAATATGTATGCCCTGATCTTGCAATGTCAAATACAAATGCTCTTTATCAAAGATTTCTATTAGGCTATCTAACCAAGGAGATTTTTCTAAGAATTTATCTTGGGCCAAATGGCGCCCAAAAAGACTAAAAGTATCTCCAGTAAGCGCTATTAATCCTGCAGAATATTTTTTTACTACTTCCAAAGGAACGGTGGGAAATGGCGCCCAATTTTCAGCTGTTTCATAACGCCAAGAGGCTATTTTCAATAAATTTTGATAACCTTCATTATTTTCGCACAACAAAGTCAATCTTTGCAATTTCCCATGATCTTCTAAAATATTTTCATTAACATTTTCATGGACATAAATATGGCAACCTACTATGGGATTAATAATGGTATTATGCTTTTTAGCCATTTTTTGCGCTTCCATCACAAATTCCAAAATGCCAAACATACCGTGATGGTCGGTGAGCGCCACTGCATTATGTCCATTTTCTATGGCTGCAGTTATAAGATCTTCCACTCCAGCTGTGGATTGCAACATGGAATATTCCGAATGTGTTTGTAAGTGAACAAAAGTCATGTTAACCTTAAAACTAAATTTTTGTGAGTCTAAAGCGAGATATATTATCTAAGTGAATCTCTATAGATTCGCCACTAGAACAATTTCCCTGCAAAAAACATGGCTCACGCCGGGTAAACACTTCTTTTATAAGCACTGTTTTGCTTATTTCTTCTTTGCGTTTTCCACTACCCACATAATATTCAATTTCCACTGGAATATCCATCAAAGATGCATATCGTAAAACATTATTTAATTCTAAACCTGCAAGTTCTTGAAATTCTGTGCCGTATTTGCTTTTCTGTAGAGAAGGGCTTACTACCTGTTCCAAATCTTCTTTCTGATTGGGTTCGTAGTCTATTTTTCCATCTTTAAATCTAGCTATGGCAACTTTTTGACTCCAATCACCTTTTTTAAACTTTTGAGTTTTTTGATTGGCAAGCTCATTAAAATCAGGGGGTGTTAAACCAAAGTTTTCTAATAATTCACGAGCCTTTTTAACTTTTAAATCGTGTAAAATAAAACCCCAATTAGGAATGCTTTCTATGACACAGTCTTTAAAAGCAGAAAAACCATTAAGCTCTTCCCATTTGTTTTCGTCATAAATACGCAAGATTTGGAGTGTTCTTATCCAACTGCCAAATAGAATCTGATACCAAGATGCTAAAGTTTCTTGCATATTGGGCGGTAAGTTAATCCATTGATAAAAATTATCAAACCAAATTTTCGGAATATTGGTTTTTAAGCCTGCAATATAATCTTCTTTATTTACAACAATTCTAATAAACTCATCTTCTGCTAAAATTTCGCCCACACTAGATGCAACCATTAAATATGCGGGATTTGACATGGCTGGAATCAACAGCTCAAAGTTAGGCATCGAAGTTGCCGCTAAAGGATTAAACTCCAATTCATCCACAGAATTATATAACCAGCCGTAACCTCGACGAGTTAAACGCACTTGGTCTAGACTAGATTCACGAATACTGAATTCTACAATCCCTAAGACCCACATTTCTTGTAAAATCTTGTTTAAACGGCTAAACTCAACCTCTTGACCTCCTATATCAGGATTACTGTTTTGAGGATCCGTGGCCCAAAATAAATTTTGAGCTGAAACTATACTTATGCTTTGTTCTTGATTTGCAAACAAGTGTTGCAATATTCCTAAATTACCATCTAAACGTAATTTTGCCCACCAATCCAAAATATTTAAAACTAACCTTTGGGGATGTACGCTTATTTCTTCAAAAGCATGATCTGCAAGTCCTACCACTGAACCCGTAACTTCTAACCAACTGCTATCACTACAAAACTGCAATAAAAGCAACCAATAGTCATTTTTTTCCACAGAGAAAAACTCTGGCATTGCAGACATTTCCTGCAATTGCATCTGAGTCCGTCGATGTAAATCTAAATTGTTGTTTATTCTTAGTTCGCCTTTAACTATTAAGCTACATAGTCTTATTAACAACCAAAGAACTTTATTTTCATTGGAGAACCATGATTCTCTGCCTGTAATTTCAGATTTATCAACTTTAACAAAGAAGTCAGCAAAGTCAGTAAAACTATAATATGCAAAAACTCCGAAGCTTTCAGCTCTAAAAATAGCCACTCGCTCACAAGCCTCTTGCAAAAAAATTGCTAATTCCTCGTTGAGTTCATGTCTTAATGCAATGCTGAGTTCTGCTCGGCTAACGCCGCGATTCTGGCTCATAGCTATCCATGTAAGCACTTTTTTTTGCCAGGTTTTTAAAGTATCATACCAAAGAGAAAGATTTTCAATATTCTCTATTTGAGTAGCGCACTCCTGCAAAAGGCGAACATTGCTTATAATTCCCTGCTTGCCCAATAAATTTTCATGAATTACCTTCAAAGCCCCTTTGGGCATTGTTTCTAAAAAATCCTTAACTTTTAGCACTGCAAACCTCAAAAACCCCAAAGATAGAAAAGCCGAGGCATTTAGCCTCGGCATTGAGAATGAATATATTTATATCAGGTTTATAGCAAGCCTAACACGCTTTGGGGCTTCATATTTGCCTGAGAAAGCATAGCCGTAGAGCTTTGTACCAATATTTGGTTGCGAGTAAACTGAGTGGTTTCGGTGGCGAAATCCACATCGCGAATACGAGCTTCCGCATCTTGGGTGTTATAAGCTTGGTTGGCCAAGTTATTGATGGTGTGGTCCAAACGGTTGATGTATGAACCTAGGTTTGCACGCAATTCATTTACGGTGTTTAACGCGGTATCCATTGCAGCAATAGAAGCGGTGGATTTTGTCCTATCCAAGACATCATTTGAATCAATGGCGAGTCCCGCTGCGTCTATTTTACCGATATTGATGCCAATAGTATCGCTAGTGCCATTATTTGCACCTACTTGCAAGTTCAGCGGATTAGTAGCAAAATCACCGCTTAACAAGGTCATGGTGTTGTATTGGGTAGCCTCTGCAATACGGGTGATTTCAGATTTTAGCTGTTGGAACTCCAAATCCAAGTAACCTCTATCGGTACCTGTAAGGGTATCGGAAGAAGCTTGCACGGCCAACTCGCGTTGCCTTTGCAAAATTGCTTCGATTTCATTGGCAGCACCTTCAGCAATTTGCAACAAAGCAATACCATCTTGTGCATTCATTTTGGCGCGATCCATTCCGCGAACTTGAGCGCGTAATCTTTCAGAAACGGCCAAACCTGCAGCATCGTCTGAAGCGCGGTTTACCCGTAATCCGGTAGATAGTTTTTCTAATGATTTGCCCATGGCGCTATCTGCTTGATACAGACTCGTTTGGGTAATCATAGAACTGATATTATGATTTATTCTCATGGTAATAACCTCCGTGTCCTTGAGAGTTTGGCGGCTTCCTTGCCGCATATTTTTACTGGCGCTTTGAGCATTTACTCAAAACGCCGGTAAACTTTGAATTATAACAAGCCTAACACACTTTGGGGTTTCATGTTAGCTTGGGAAAGCATAGCCGTGGAGCTTTGCACCAATATTTGGTTGCGAGTAAACTGAGTGGTTTCGGTGGCGAAGTCCACATCGCGAATACGAGCTTCCGCATCTTGGGTGTTATAAGCTTGGTTGGCCAAGTTATTGATGGTATGGTCCAAACGGTTGATGTATGAACCTAAGTTTGCACGCAAACTGTTCACCTGATCCAGGGCACCGTCAACAATTGCTATGGCTTCAGTAGCTTTTGTTCTGTTTGCTCCACTGAGTACGTGGTCTTTAAGAACATTTCCACCACCAGTTAGTTCAGAAGTTTTTAAAGAGTCGATTTTTACATCCATGGTATCTGTTCCAGTAGTGTTATTAGCACCTACTTGCAGAACCAAAGCTTTAGCGTCTGTATCGAAGTCACCGCTTAATAACACCTTGGTGTTATATTGGGTAGCATCTGCGATACGATCGATTTCTTTAGTTAACTGTTCGAACTCTTGGCTCAGATAGGATCTATCAGCACTTGTTAGAGTATCAGAAGCGGCTTGCACGGCCAACTCGCGTTGTCTTTGCAAAATTGCTTCGATTTCATTGGCAGCACCTTCGGCGATTTGCAACAAAGCAATACCATCTTGTGCATTCATTTTGGCGCGATCCATTCCACGCACTTGAGCGCGTAATCTTTCAGAAACAGCCAAACCTGCAGCATCATCTGAAGCGCGGTTTACCCGTAATCCGGTAGATAACTTTTCTAATGATTTGCCCATGGCGCTGTCTGCTTGATACAGACTCGTTTGGGTAATCATAGAACTGATATTATGATTTATTCTCATGGTAATAACCTCCGTGTCCTTGAGAGTTTAGCGGCATCCATGCCGCATACTTTACTAACGCTTTGAGCATTTACTCAAAGCGCTGGTAAACTTTTATGTATTATAGTAAGCCTAATACGCTTTGGGGCTTCATATTAGCTTGGGAAAGCATAGCCGTGGAGCTTTGCACCAATATTTGGTTGCGAGTAAACTGAGTGGTTTCGGTGGCGAAATCCACATCGCGAATACGAGCTTCCGCATCTTGGGTGTTATAAGCTTGGTTGGCCAAATTATTGATGGTGTGATCCAAACGGTTTATATAAGAACCTAGATCCGCACGCATTTTGTTGACCACATCTAAAGCGCCATCAAGCACTCCGATAGCTGCATCTGCTCCATCTCTATCTCCACTGATGTCTTGAGCACTTAAGGCGGCAGTAACATTTCCACCTGCGTCAGTAGTTCCAATGGCGGTAGTTTTAAGGGATGAAATGGTTACAGACATATTATCTACATCGTCGGTGTTGTTCGCACCCACTTGAAGAACCATGTCTCCCACCGAATCAAAAGATCCATCCAATAAAGTCATGGTGTTGTATTGAGTAGCATCTGCAATACGATCAATTTCATCAGTTAATTGCTTAAACTCAAGTTGTAGATAACCCCTATCTATTTCAGTAAGTGTGTCAGAAGCAGCTTGTACGGCCAATTCTCTTTGGCGTTGTAAAATAGCTTCGATTTCATTGGCTGCCCCTTCGGCGATTTGCAACATGGCTATACCATCTTGCGCATTCATTTTGGCGCGATCCATACCACGCACTTGGGCGCGTAATCTTTCAGAAACGGCCAAACCTGCAGCATCGTCTGAAGCGCGATTAACCCGTAATCCTGTAGATAGTTTTTCTAATGATTTACCCATAGAGTTGTCTGCCTGATACAAACTCGTTTGGGTAATCATGGCTGAGATATTATGATTGATTCTCATGGTAAACCTCCGTGTCCGTGAGATAAGTGCTGCATCCTTGCCGCACATTTTGCCTTCCTGAGCATTTACCCAGGAAGACGGTTATTTGTTAATTACTAGCCCAATAAGCTGAGAACGCTTTGTGGCTTCATATTAGCTTGGGAAAGCATAGCAGTAGAACTCTGAACCAAAATTTGGTTGCGAGTAAACTGAGTAGTTTCCGTGGCAAAGTCCACATCGCGAATACGAGCCTCCGCGTCTTGAGTATTGTAAGCTTGGTTAGAAAGATTATTAATGGTGTGCTCTAGTCTATTAATGTAGGAACCTAAATTTGCACGCAAGCTATTGACTGTATCTAAAGCAGTATCAACAAGGGTGATGATAGCTGCGGAATTATCGCGAGAGTCAAACTCTACAGCTGGCGTGTTTGGTGTTCCAGTGTTTTGCAGACCTAAAGCTACAGCGTCCACATTACCTATGGTTACTTCGATAGAATCTTCAGTACCATTATTAGCACCCACCTGTAAAACTAAGGGTGTGGAACTAAAATCACCATTAAGCAAAGTCAGTGTATTATATTGAGTAGCTCCTGTGATACGCTGAATTTCATCACTTAATTGTTGAAACTCAAGGTTTAAATAATCGCGATCAATAGAAGTAAAGGTATCGTTAGCTGCTTGTACGGCCAATTCTCTTTGGCGTTGTAAAATAGCATCTATTTCGTTAAGCGCACCTTCAGCGATTTGCAAAAGTGCAACCCCATCCTGGGAGTTCATTCTGGCGCGATCCATACCACGCACTTGAGAGCGTAACCTTTCGGAAACAGCCAAACCAGCGGCGTCATCCGAAGCGCGGTTTACCCTTAAACCAGTGGAAAGTTTTTCTAAAGACTTACCCATTGAAGTATCTGCTTGATAAAGCGAAGACTGGGTAATCATGGCTGAGATATTATGATTTATACGCATTACAACCTCCATGTTGTTTTTATATTCTCTAAAGAGTTTCGCTTCTGCATCCTTGCTTTAGCGTCTCAGTAACTCCTTATTATGTTATATCGTCCCCTTGTGAAAAAAACTTTAGCCCTAGTAGTGAAATATTTTCCCACGAGGCAAATTTTGCTTGTTAAAGTTGGGCGTGCAACCAGATTTTCGGGCAGTAGGGTGATGCGACAAGCTTTTCGCAAACTAACGACTAACTACTTCTCCGGACTATGCTTGGATGATTTTGGCCGAGCCGTATTGTCCGCTCGGCAGAGAGTCCGGAAGTCCACCACACAGGATTACTTTTCCTATGACCGTAGCAACGAAACATAGCGCCTGCGTTGCCCGGCATCTACAAGAATAGTTTTTTCAGAGCGAGCAGGATGCTAGACGAGAAAGGCAAGACCACGGAGGCATGGATGCCAGAGAGGGACTCAACATTCATGTTGAGCCCGAAGGGCGCCGAACACGATGTTCGGTGTCAAAAAAAAGCTTGAGGAATACCAAGTCCTAAACATTAGCTTGGTTGTACTTTATAGACTTCCGAACTCTCTGCCGATTGGCTGATGCAAATCGGCTAAGAGCTTTTAAAATAAGTTCGGAGATATTGAAGCGCAACGAAACATAGCGCCTGCGTAGCCCGGCATCTACAAGAATAGTTTTTTCGGAGCGAGCAGGATGCTAGGCGAGGCGCGCGAAAAAAATCACAGGAGGAATACAAATCGTATTTTGACTGTGATTTTATTGAAGCGCAACGAAACATAGCGCCTGCGTAGCCCGAAAAAAAAGAGATCTTGGTGGGCATTCCAAGATCATCTTTTCTTTTTCATTGAAAACTGGGCGGTTTCCAATGCGCATACATACTATATCGCCACGATGGGAAAAAAACTTTAGTGTTTTTATAAAATAAAAAATCCCTGGGTTAAATACCCAGGGATTTTGGATCGACTCTTAAATCTTATTAGCTTCTAAGCAAAGATAAAACGCTTTGGGGAGCTAGGTTAGCTTGCCCTAACATGGCGGTTGAACTTTGAACTAGAATCTGATTTCGGGTGAAATTAGTAGTCTCATAGGCAAAATCCACATCGCGAATGCGAGATTCTGCGTCCTGAGTGTTGTACTCTTGATTGGCTATACCATTTATGGCGTGCTCTAGTCTATTTATGTAAGCACCTAAATTAGACCTGAGGGAGTTTACGGTACCCATGGCTGTATCTATGGTTCCTATGGTAGAATTAGCGCTGCCTTGTGCAGTTACACCAGCAGTAGAAGAGCTAACCCCTAAAGAACCAGAAGAAATAGTGGTAATACCAATGGTTATTTTATCAGAATCACCTGAATTAGCCCCTATATGTAAAACCGAACCTCCCGCAGCACCAAATCCTGTTCCGTTAAGTAAGTTCATACCGTTGTATTGCGTAGAACTTGCTATGCGGTCAATTTCTTGGTTAAGTTGTCCGTATTCTACATTTAGATAGCTTCGATCAGCTGAGGTTAGGGTATCAGAAGCTGCTTGCACAGCTAATTCCCGTTGTCTTTGTAAAATAGAATCCATTTCGTTAAGAGCACCTTCAGCAATTTGCAAAAGAGCTATACCGTCTTGTGCGTTCATTTTAGCGCGGCCTAAGCCTCGCACTTGGGCACGCAACCTTTCGGAAACAGCTAAACCTGCAGCATCGTCAGAAGCGCGGTTTACTCTTAAACCTGTGGATAATTTTTCTAAAGATTTACCCATGGAATTATCAGCATTGCCCAATGCTGACTGGGTAATCATAGCAGATATGTTATGATTAATGCGCATTGAAAACCTCCGTGTTTTCGATGTATGTTTAACAAAGGCTTCCTGCCTTTGTGGTTGCACAATGCAACCTGCCCATTATATTTATCGGCATATTTTCAGCAAACTTTAATTTAATTTTCTTTTTTTTGCTTTTTTGTCTTCAAACAATAAATTGGCACAAAAAAACCCGCTTTAGAGCGGGTTTAAACTTTTAACATTTAAGCTTTCTTAATGTTCAAATATTCGATAATTTGGTGCTTCTTTGACTATAGTTACATCATGGGGATGACTTTCCCGCAAGCCAGCATTGGTTATACGCACAAACTTGGCAGATTTTAAAGCTTCTAAATTTTTAGTTCCGCAATAACCCAAAGATTGTCTAAGTCCGCCTACCATTTGATAGACAATTTCTTTTAACGCACCTTTATACGGTACGCGCCCTTCAATACCTTCAGGTACGAACTTGGACTCATCTTGTATTTCACTTTGGAAATAACGGTCTTTGGAGCCATCCTTCATCGCCCCTAAAGAGCCCATGCCCCGGAAAGATTTAAAAGAGCGTCCGTTTACTAAAATTATTTCTCCAGGAGATTCTTCAGTTCCTGCAAAAATAGACCCCAGCATAACTGCATCAGCTCCAGCAGCCAAAGCTTTTGCCATATCTCCAGAAAACTTTATGCCCCCATCAGCTATTATTTTCACACCGTGTTTTTTTGCTTCTGCTGCACAATCCACTATGGCGGAAAACTGGGGAACCCCCACTCCTGCCACCACTCGCGTAGTACATATTGATCCAGGTCCAATGCCTACTTTCACCACATCAGCTCCAGCCTCTGCTAAATCTCGCACTCCTTCAGGAGTCGCAACATTTCCACCCACTAAGGTTACTTCTGGATATTTTTTACGCAAAGTTTTTACCATATTAATCACCCCAGCGCTATGCCCATGAGCAGTATCTACCACCAGCATATCCACTCCAGCATCTACTAACGCTTGGGCTCTTTCCAAAGTATCAGCACCTGTTCCCACCGCAGCACCCACGCAAAGTTGTCCATTTTCGTCTAAACACGCTTCAGGGTGAGATTCTCTTTTGAGAATATCTGTTAAAGTAATCATACCTTCTAAACGATGTTCTTTATCTATTAACAATAGTTTTTCTATGCGATTGCTATTTAATATCTCTTTAGCTCTATTTAACGGAACATCAATATCTGCGGTAATAAGCTCCTTGGTCATCACTTCAGAGACCTTAGGGTTAGACCCTGGAGCCACTGTGCGCAAATCTCTATTGGTTAAAATACCCACCAATTTTTCACCATCTAACACGGGGAAACCAGAAAACTTTTGTACATCCATGATATGAAAAGCTTCGGAAACTAGTTGATCGTGTTGCAAAGTTATAGGATCGGTTACAATACCAGACTCCCATCTTTTAACCGCTCGCACCTCTGCGGCTTGCTGAGCCACAGTTAAGTTTTTATGGATGGTTCCTATGCCCCCTAAAACCGCCAAAGCTATGGCTAAATCTGAGGTTGTTACCGTATCCATGGCTGCACTAATTACTGGTATTTGCAATTTTATAGACTTACTGAGTTCCACAGTTAAATCAGTTTGGTTAGGCAGTACATCAGAATATGATGGCACAAGTAGCACATCATCAAAAGTTAAGGCTGTAATTGGTTCCTTCATAGTCACCTCACAAAATGTTTTTACAAAGATACAAATTTCATCACTAGACCAAACTAAGCTCCATTAAATTTTTCCATGGCTTTATTTAAACCTTGATCTAATATAGTTTGGGTTAATTCGGAAATTTTATTTAATGCAGAATTAATATCCACCGCATCGTCTGGGGTGATTTTAGACAGCACCCAAGATGATAAGTCCCAATGGGCAGGAGCTTTGCCAGCGCCAATACGAACCCGTATAAATTCTGAACCAATATGAGCGATAATACTACGCAAACCATTTTGTCCGCCATGGGAACCTTTACCGCGGATGCGAATTCGCCCACAATCTAAGTTAATATCATCCACAAAAACTATCAATCTTTCAGGAGGGATTTTGTACCAATGTAGCAAAGCTTGTACGGCATCACCGCTTAAATTCATGTAAGTAAGTGGCTTTGCCAAAACAATCGTATGCCCCCCCACCGTGGTTTTTTGTACCAAAGATTTACGCTCTGACTTCCAGCGGCCATCTTTATCCAACTCGTCAAGGGCCATATATCCCAAATTATGACGAGTTTGCTCATATTTGGTACCAGGATTACCTAAACCTACTAATAGCCACATATTATCC
>LSQX01240207.1_pt2 | contig 30809 bp, 17 predicted proteins | sample 654561 | NCBI WGS metagenome assembly LSQX01 (sample SAMN04489861, study PRJNA283612) | anaerobic digester metagenome | isolation source: 4 biogas reactors fed with cattle manure at either 37C or 55C with and... | place: Denmark: Kongens Lyngby | collected 2014 | reverse complement strand
GAGAACATCGTCGCCGGCCTGGTCTACTCGATCTGCATGAATTACAACAACCGCGTCCGCGGCCCGCGCAAGGTGGGCCGCAAGGTGTTTATGCAGGGGGGCGTCTGCTACAATCGGGCCGTTCCCCTGGCCATGGCGCTGCTGCTTCAGCGCCCGATCGTCGTGCCCCCCGAGCCCGGCCTGATGGGCGCGTTCGGCGCCGCGCTGGAGGTCAAGCAGCGTTTGCGGGCGGGAACGCTCCAGCCGGGCGATTTCCAGCTTCCCCGGCTCGCCCGGCGCGAGGTCGAGTACGAGGGGAGTTTCATTTGCCGCGGCGGTTCGGAGAACTGCGACCGGGGCTGTTCCATCAACCGCCTCCGCCTCGATGGCCGCATGTTCTGCTTCGGCGGAATCTGCAACAAGTATTACAACCAGTTGCAGAAAATCCAGATCGACCCGGAACCGTTCGATCTGGTCGAACAACGGCAACAGGCGCTTTACGCGCGCCGGGGCGGCGAACCCCCGCACGGGGCGAAGAGCGTGGCGATCTCTCGCTCGTTCCTCAGCCAGTTGCTGCTCCCCCTGTATCGGCGGTTCTTCGAAGAGCTCGGGTTCCGGGTGATTCTCTCCCAGCGAATCGCCCCCCACGGGCTGCGGCGGGCCTGCGCGTCGTTCTGCTACCCCGCGCAACTCTCCCACGGCATGATCGCCGACCTGATCGGCGGGCGGCCGGACTATGTCTTTCTCCCGCGGAATCACGAACTGCATGTCGAGGGGCTCGCCGAGTGCAGGCCGGGGCACCAGTGCCCCTGCATCATGGTCCAGGCGGAGTCTTCGTACCTTCGCAGCGCGTTCCCGGAAATCCAGGCGGAGATCCTCTCCCCGGGGCTGAACTGGTCGGCCGGATGGAACCGCGGGAAGCCGGCGATGGTCGAACTGGCCGATCAGCTGGGGATCTCGCGCGAGCGGGCGGCGACAGCCTTCGACCGCGCGCTGGCGGACCTGACCGCCTTCTTCGAGCAACGAAGGCAGATCGGAGAGGAGGCCCTCCGCGCGCTGGCCGAACATCCCGAGAGGATCGGCATCGTCCTTTTCGGCCGCCCCTACAACGCGTTTGCGGCCGAGGCGAACATGGGAATTCCCAGGAAGTTCGCCTCGCGGGGCGTCTTCTGCATTCCCTTCGACAGCCTCCCCTTCCACCACCTGCCGTCGATGGACAACATGAACTGGGCTTCGGGGCACGACCTGATCCGGGCGGCGCGGTTCGTCAAGGACCATCCGCAGCTTTTCGGGGCCTACGTGACGAACTTCGCCTGCGGCCCGGATTCGTTCCTCGTCGGCTATTTTCGCGACATCATGCGGACCAAGCCATCGCTGACCCTGGAAATCGACAGCCATACGGCCGATGCAGGGGTGAACACGCGCGTCGAGGCCTTTCTCGAAATCGTCGATCGCTACCGCAGGCTGAGGCTTCGCGACGCGCCGGCGGTCCCCTTCCGGCCGGCTCGGCTGGAGCCGCGCAAGGGCCCGCCGGTGATCATCACCGGCGATGGCCGCAGGCTGCGGCTGACCGACCCGCAGGTGAAGATCGTCTTCCCCTCGATGGGCCGGACGTTGTCGGAGATGGCCAGCGCGATGTTTCGCGGATTCGGCATGCGGGCCGAGACCGTGCCGCTCCCCGACGCCCGCGTGCTGGCCCTGGGCAGGGCGAATACTTCCGGCAAGGAATGCCTCCCGCTGATCCTCACGACCGGCTCCCTGATCGACTACGTGGAGAATCATCGCGAACAGGGCGAGACAACCCTGTATTTCATGCCGACAACCGACGGCTCCTGCCGATTCCCGCAATACGCCGTGTTCCTCAACAAGCTGATCGAAAAACGGCAAATTCGCGACGCCGCCACGCTCACACTCTCCTCCCAATCGAACTACGGCGGGCTGGGCATCTGGAAGAGCCTCGTGCTGCTCGAAGGGATTGTCATCGCCGACGCCATGGACGATGCCAAGAACGCCCTCTCGGCGCTGGCCTGCAACCGGGACGAGGCCCTGCAAGTCTTCGACCAACAGTGGCGGAGCATGCTGGAGTGCGTGGCGTCCGGGCGGCGCGGGCTCAAGGCGAGACTCCGCCAGGTGGCGGATCGGTTGCGGACGATTCCACTCAGGCAACCGGTCCGCCAGGCCAAACGAGTGCTCTTGGCCGGCGAAATCTTCGTCCGAAGGGACGAGTTCTGCTCCCAGCGGGTTATCGAAACGCTCGCCGCCCGCCGGATCGTCGTCCAGAGGGCCGCCGTGCTGGAGTGGATCCGGTATGTCGACGATTGGGTCCGCGACGGCGTCGGCGCCCATCTCTCGGCGGCCGAGCGGATTGCGCTGGAGCTGCGAATCCGCGCTGTGCACCGGATCGAGAAACAGATCAAGCGGATCATGGCCCGGTCCGGCCTGGTGTCGGAGGAACCCTGCGAGGTCGAGCAGATTCTCCGCATCGGCGAGCATTTTGTCGACCGCGGATACGCCGGCGGCGAGACGGTGCTGGTGATCGGCAGGTTCTTCCGCGAGATTCTCCGCGATTTCGACGGTCTGATCTCGATCGGGCCCTTCGCCTGCCTGCCGACGCGGGTGATCGACGCCATCTTGTCGCAGGAATCGCAGACCCGCGGAAACAGGCGGCTCGACTCGCTGCCCGGCGGCGACCGGCTGAAAACCGCGGGCAAACTCGCGTTTCTCTCGGTCGAAACCGACGGGAACGCCTTTCCGCAGATTCTCGACGCAAAGATCGAGGCGTTTTGCCTGCAAGTCGAACGCCAGTACCGGCGTTTCCGCGGCGCGGGTCACTCCGCCCCGGAGCAGATCGGCAGCACGATCGAGGAGGCATGGGCGGGCGAGAGGTGAACCGTGTTGTTGGCCGTTCGCGGCGGAGCCGGCGGCAGCAAAGGCGCGCCGGTGTTCGGGTTCGGCTCGAAGCGCGGCGCGTTGGACGAGGAGATGGCCACGCGGATCCGATGCCCGCGGCTGAAGGCGATTGCGGTGCTCCAGAGATCGACCGTGAGCGGGTAGACCCTGCCCGGCTCGAGCAGCGAAGGCTGCGCGAACGACTCGCGAAACCGGGCGCGGAGAATGCCGTCGCAGACCAGGATCGAGCGGCCATCGGGGTAGACGTCGGTCAGTTTCACCGTGAAGTCGGTGTCCGGGCAATCGGAGGAGACGTGGAGTCGCGCCTCGATTCTGCCGGCCACGACGAGCGGGTGGTGGAGCACGTCCGTGGAGAATACGAGCACGTCGCTGCGCGACTCGACCGAGCGTTGATCGAGCGGGCCGGCCTGCCGGGCCAGGTTGCGTCCGCCGCGGGTCGACACGGGATTGCCTGGGTCGTATTGGAACGAGAGACGGCCCGGCTCAACGGGGGCGGAACGGGCCAGGCTGCCGTCGGCGTGGAAATAGAACGTTGTCGCTGTTGACGGTGGAGGCCAGCGTTCTGAAGCACACCAGCGGCCGCCCGGCGACCCCGGATCGCACGAGTCGCCCATCAGGTAGTAGCAGACCGGCATCGAACGGCCGGCCCGCCCGCAGGAGAAGAGCTGCTCGCGGAAGAACCGTACGGCGGAAGCAGCCGCGGGGAGGCGCTCGGCCTGGCGGGGATCGACGACCCAGACCAGGTCTGCATGGGTCCAAGGCCCGACCACCAGCCGGCATTTGCCCCGCGCCGCCGGTCCGCCCCGGTTCTGTATCGCTGCGAAGGAGTCGAGCGTGCCTTGCAGGAAGGCGTCGTGCCAGCCGCCGATGAACAGTGCCGGGGCGTTGACCCGCTCGGCTTGCGGAAGGCAATTCCGCCGTGCCCAGAACGGGTCGTATGTCGGGTGAGCGAGGATCGCTTCCAGGTTGTCTTTCGCAAAGGGCATCTCCGCAAGCCAGCCTTCGACGGCTTCCTTCCGCAACGCGCCCCCCTGAAAGACCGCCTGGGCGAACATGTCGGATGGAGCCATGGCGATCATCTGGGCCTTCAGCGCCGCCGGCGCGCCGGGGGCGAGCAGGTTCTGCGTGATGCCCATCGCCGACGGCCCCCAAGTCAGAACCTGGCCGTTGCACCAGGCTTGGCGCGCGATCCAGCGAATCGTCGTCTGACCATCCTGGCTTCCCATCCAACCGTCCTGTTCGAACAGGGGCGTTCCGCAGTGTCTGCGGCCGGAACTCCACGGCTCGCCTCCCGACTCCGCTTCGGAGACGACTGCCCGCGGATGTGCACGACTTGAACCGCGAATCTCTTGGACGGCAAGGCCGAAACCCTCACGGCAGGCGAACCGGGCCTCGAGCCGGCCGAATTGGTCCAGCGGATAGGGGGTGCGGATGAGGATCACCGGGCAGCGCCCCTTGGGGAACCGCGGCAAGTAGACATGCGTTGCCAGCCGCAGCCCATCGCTCATCGGCACCCGGCAGCAGAAGTCGCGGACGCCCACCGCCCCGCTCGCCGGCGACGCCAAAACGCACCAGACCGCCACTGCAAGCAGGAGCAGCCGAACGATCCCGGTTTGCCGGTCGGCGGTGGAATGCTGCGCGGGCATCATGATACTCCCGGTTGTCTTTTCGGTTCCCTGTTCGGCGGCCTCGCGCGGGCTGGAGGGACCGCGCTCGGCGCGCCCTGGATACACAAATATAGGTCACGTGCGACGAAGAACCGTCGATTGTTCCGACTGAGACGGTCGACGGGGCGGAGCGTGGGGATGCCGGCGGACGGCGACGAGACCCGCCCGGATCGCCGGTTTGGCCTGATCATCTTGGGGAGGGCTGCCGCCGTCGATCGCGCCACCAGGCCGCTGCGAAGATCGCCGCGGTGCAACTCGCCCCGCCAAGAATTCCGTACCCCTTGCCGAATCCCAGGCCGGCGGGCAGATAACCGCCGGCCACGGCGAATCCGCCCACCGCCAGGCTGTAGGGGAGTTGGGTCCGCACGTGGGCAAGGTGATCGCAGGCGCTGGCGGCCGAGCTCAGGATCGTCGTGTCGGAAATCGGCGAGCAGTGGTCGCCGAAGATCGCCCCGTCGAGGATCGCCGCGATGGTCACGACCGTCACGGGACCGTAGACCTGGCTGTCGAGCGCAAAGGCGACCGGAATCGCCGTCGGAATGAGGATCGCCATCGTGCCCCAACTCGTCCCGGTTGAGAACGACGTTGCGCCCGCCACCGTGAAGACCAGAATCGGAAACAGCCACGGCGGGATCGCCCCTTCCAGCTGAGCGGCGAGGAACTCGCCGGTCCGCAGCGCATCGCACGCCCCCTTGAGGGACTAGGCGAGAATCAGCACGCTCGCCGGCAGCGAGGCAACCTTGAGCCCCACCCAGAGCGAGCGGAGAATCGCCGGAGCGGAAATCCGCGCGAGCAGGAGCGAAAGCAGGCAGGCCACCACGAGCCCGCTGCCCGACGCCCAGGCCAGCAGCGGGATGCTCTTGGCCGTGCCGAACACCTCGCGCCACGCGGAAAACCGCAGCGGAGCGATCGGATCGGTCGTCAGGAACCGGCCTCCGCCGCCCGCGAACCACATGCTGCCGATGAACACACCGAGCATCACGAGCATCGGCGTCAGCGCCGTCGCGGCGTGGATTCTCGCCCCCGGGAAAGGCTCCGCCGAGGAGGCCTGTCGCGGGCTCAATCGCCAGCCGTCGCCCGAAAGCTTCCCCTGCCGGGACGCGCGGCGCTCGGCCGCCGCCATCGGGCCGAAATCCAGGCCGGATACCGCGTTGAACACGACGAAACCGATCATTGTGATGCAGTAGAAGCGAAACCCCAACGCATCGAGAAACATCGCATAGCCGCTCCGGCCGATCTGGAGCGTGCCGGCAATCTCGCCCAACAGTCCCACTTCGTAGCCGATCCACGTGCTGATCAGGGCGATCCCGGCGATCGGCGCCGACGTCGCGTCGACCAGAAAGGCCAATTTTTCGCGGCTGATCCGCTGCCGGTCGGTGACCGGCCGCATGGTCGTGCCGACGACCATCGTGTTGGCGTAGTCGTCGATGAAGATCAGCAGTCCCGCCAGGAAGGTCGCCACCTGGGCCGACCGGCGGCCGCGGGCGAACCGGCTTAGCCAGTTGGCCACTCCCTGCAAGCCACCGCCGGTGAGTACGACGGTGATCGTTGCCATGATCAGGACGACGTAGAGCAGAATCAGCTGCGAATCGGTGACGCGATACGATCCGGGCGCGAGGAGCGAGAATTCGGGCGACATGACGGAAAGCCAGAGGAACCGGGCTGCCCTGCAAACGCCGCCCCCGGCGGTCGCCAGCGGACTGGCGGTCGCCGACCAGGCCGAAAGCCATCCCCCCACGAACACGGCCGCCAGCAGGCTGGCCAGCATCCGCCCGGTCAGCAGCGCGGCAACCACCGCCAACAGCGGCGGCACGATGCCGTACCAGGGCGCGTCGGTCACCGGCCGAGCCGCCGATGCGGCACAGGCGGCCACCGAGACCCCGATGAAAACGGCCAGGGCGAGGAGGACTCGCGGGCGATCTGGCCGGCCGCCGGTCGGGGTATTCATCGGTTCTCCATTGGACCCGGATTCAGTGTCCGCGGTGCAACCTAGCGATTTGCCGACCCGGCTGTCAACCGCTTGGCGCCCTCTCTTCCGCTTCGACCGCGTCTTGGCTATGCTGGACCATGGTGCAGCATTCTTGCTTGCCGCCGCGCTCGTGGCCGCGGTTGTTGTCCGGGCTGCAACCCGAGTCTTCCCTGATGGTGCTCGTTGATCTTGACGCTGCCAGAGGGCCGAGCACCGCCCCCCAGCCGACAACTCGCCGCGCCGCAGACAATTTGGAGATCGAGGTGGCATACCTCTGGATGCTGGTTTCCGCCTTTTCCTTCGCAACGATGGGAGCATTGGCCCATGCGCTCCGCGACAACGTGGACTGGCAAATTGTCGCCTTGGTCCGGGCCTTCGTGACGCTCGTCGTGTTTGGCGTCGCCGCCGTGCTCGCGGGCGTCAAGCTGCATTTCTGGAGGCCCCGCAGCCTGTGGCTAAGGAGCTTGCCGGGCGGTATCAGCCTGGTTTGCACGTTCTTCGCCCTGGCGCACCTCCCCGTCTCCATCGTCATCACACTGACGAACATCTATCCGATCTGGGTGGCGTTCTTGTCCTGGCCACTATTAAGACAGCGGCCGCGCAAGAGCGTCTGGCTGGCGGCTTTGGCGGGAGTCGTGGGCGTGGCTCTCGTCCAACAGCCGCAAGTGGCTGTGGGGAACTATGCGGTGCTGGTGGCCGTCCTGGGCTCGTTCACCATGGCGCTGGCGATGATCGCCCTGCATCGTCTTCAGGACATGAGCACCCAGGTCGTCGTGTTTCACTTCTCCCTGGTTGCGCTGATGTTCGCGCTGGCGAGCCTGTTTTTTGGCAAGTGGACCGTCTCCCCGAGCACTCTGCTTGACATGCGGATTGCCCTGACCCTCGCGGGAGTGGGAGTTGCGGCCACCTTCGGACAATTGTTCATCACGCTTGCCTATGCCGCCGGGCCCCCTTCCGAGGTGGCGGTCGTCAGCCTGACCCAGGTCCTCTTCGCCTTTGGATACGACACGTTGTTCTGGGGCCACGCCTTCCGCCTGCCGACGTTGATTGGCATGGTCCTGGTGGTCGCTCCGACGCTTTGGTTCATGGCTACCGCGCGAAAAACCAATGCTGTTCCGCCCCAGGACACGGGCATCGTCTAGCCCGCCGATATCCCGTCCGGCGGCGATTCAGATGCTCGTTCCGGCCGTAGGGTGGTGCAAAGCGGCGCAATTCGCAACGGCTGGAACCACCCTTTTCGCAACCAAGAACCGGACAACTCTACACAGCCAAGCCGCCAGCGCCGCCCCACCAGAAGCGTTCGCGAACGTGTACGGTTCCCTGCATCCGTCGTTCTACGGTCTGCGGCGGCGTCGTGACAAGTTCGCCTGCCCGTAGTCTGCTGTACATAATTTTCCGGTTCTGTTCCCGAGAAAACGTATGTGCCGCGCGTTGGCGCTGGGGGGTTCAGGAAGGCAACCAGTCCCTCAGCCAGAAATAATCCGACCTAGCGCAGGGTCGCTTCGCCACGATCCCGCGCCAGGGCGACCGGCTTGGCCGTGGTTTCCGCCGCGCCCAGGCCGAAATCCTCGCTGCCCTCGACAAACACGCGAATGTGGCAACTTCCCCGGGCGTCTTTGGGCACGGCCAGCGTGGCTGCGAACCGACCCCCGCAGACCTCGATCTCGGTCCAGGCCAGCCGCCGATCGTTTGCCTTGGCATAGACCTCCTGGAACTCGGCCCAGTCCTGGGGCGTCTGCGGCAGTTCGCTGCGGCGGAACCGGCCCATCGCCAGGCGGTCGCGCGGCACGACCAGTTCGACCATCGCGCGGCCGTCGATCGGGCTTGAGCCGGCGACTGCCAGGGTTCCGCCCGGCGATATTTCGGACGGCGCGATGAGTTCCACCGGTTTCGGCCGCCGCAGGCGGAGCAGCGGGTCGCCGATCAGGTTGAACAGCAGGGCGTGCTCGCGGCGCTCCTCGGCCAACTTGTCGGGCGTTGGGCTGACAACCGCGGCCAGTGCATCGAGTGCCGTTCGCTCGCCGCTCCGCTCGGCATCGTCGATCACCAGTTGGCGCTTCGCGGCCAGCAGCGCTTCGCCCAGGGTCTCGGCCGGCCCGTCGAGTGCCTGCCGGCACAGTTCCAGGGCCAACAGGCTCATCGCGTAGGGCATGGTGACTCGGCTCGCGGCGATGACCGCAACCGGCCCACCGGCAGCGCGGAGCATCTGTTCGGCCAGGCAATCGTCGTAGGCGTCGAACGCCCCGGCGTAGCAGGAGAGAAACAGGGCGATGGGGCGTCCTGCGCGGCAGTCGAGCTGTCCGGTGTCGCTGGTTGAGAAGTTGGGAAACTCGGCGTCCCCCACGCGCAGCGGCGCCAGCTCGAGGTGGTAGCCATGGCCGATGTAGATCCAGAACTGGCAACCGCTGTTGATCGAAGCCAGCGCCGTTTCGCGGAATCGGCGCGGATCCGGGCAGAAGGGACTTCGCCAGCTCCCATAGGTCATGCCGACCTCGTAGGCCGGGGCGATGTTGTGCGTGAGGAATCGCCTTGCGGAATTCTCGATCACGGTGTCGGCCAGGACGCCGAAACTGCCGGCGCTGGCCACGAAATTGAGTTGCCGCCGCCAAGGGCCAAAATCGGCCGATCGCTCGTACGCGAGTATCTTCTGGACAATTGTCGCCAGCTCGTCGGCCGAGTCGGCGGTCAGCCGCCCAACGGCCACTTCCGGCACGCCGTCGTCGTCCAGGTCGCCGCACCAGTGGTCGGTCCCGATATGCGGTTCCGACCCGAAGCGAACGTTGACCTCCGCCTTGGCCCAGTGGACTGGGACGCAGCGGGCGCGCAAACGCGGGTCTTGGTCCATGCCGACCTCGGCGTCGCCCACCAGGACGACAGCCCTGAGCGACCCGCCTGCCGCGGCTTGCACGATCCGCGCCCGAATCTCGGACGCGGTTCCCAGGTTGGAGACCACAGCGATCCGATGCCCCAGCGCTTCGCGGTAGGCGACCCACGGGGCCAGGATTTGCTGGAACTCCGCAGGGCAGACGACGACCGTATCAGGACCGGGCCCCGCATGGACTGCAAGAACTGCCGCTGCCAACCAAGCCGCACCCATGGGCGCCTCCATAAACCGCTTCGACGTTGCCTTCACCAAAGATGCCCGAGGCCTCGTTCCACCACGAATCCGCCCGCCGGGCATGCGAGGCGGGGAGTGTAAAGACTCCCGCGCTGGCGGGCAACGCCGGTTTGCCGTCCCTGACAACCCCCGCTTTGTGGGGGAACGCTATAGAGTCTTGCAGCGGCGGGTGCCAGAGGGTATATTTCGAGCGTGGGCCCAGTCGCAGCGGGCGCGGCATGTCGCATGCTCGCAAGGCCGGGGCCATGTCGCGGGAGTAACTCAGTGGTAGAGTGCTAGCTTCCCAAGCTGGACGTCGCGGGTTCGAATCCCGTCTCCCGCTCTTAACGTAAACCTCGCTGAATCCTGGAGTTAGGATACCTGTCGGCGGTCGGCAGTGCGGCTTGAAAGTCAGCGAGAAAAGGGTCGTCCTACCCTTCTGATCGATCACCCGCCGTCGGGTCGCGGTGCGGGGAGGCGGTCGGGCTCGTCTTCCGGATCCGCGGCCTGCTGCATCAGGCCGAGCAGCAGGTCGGCCAATTGCCCCTGCTGTTCACCGAGCCGCGTGTATTCCGCCTTGGCTGCTTCGGCCATCTTCTCCGCGCTGCCGTACTGCTCTTCCATCGCCCGCGTACGTTCGTTGATGGCCATCTGCATCAGTTTGAGCAGTTTCAGTTCGGCCATCGCCTTCAAGGCGTCGCCGGGGGCGGCCGGGGGCGGAGTCTTCTCCTCGCCTTGGCTTCCGCCCTGGTCCGACGGGGAGTCTTCCTGGCCGGGCGGCTCGGGTTGAAGCGCGGCGAGAAGCTGATCGAGCCTGGCCAACGCCGACGATTCGGCCTGCTGGACCGGCGCGCCCAATACGCCCTGTTCGAGCAGCGTCCGGGCAGACGACATGTCCTTGGCGGTCTCCGTCAAAACCAGGGCGAAGACCGCGGCTGAGGCCAGCTGATCGCGAACTTGCAGCGTCTCGTCGCAGAGCAGCCGCTGCTCCTCGGCGAGGCTCCGAAGCGTCGCCGCTTGGGCCTCGGTGAGCCGGCCTTGCTCCCGCTGCAACCCGTCGAGTCGGGCGGTTGCCTCCAGCGCGGACTGCTGCCGCTGGCGGACGGCCCTGAGGCCGTCTTCGAGGCGTGCCAGCTGCTCGAAGGCCAGTTCCGCTTCCGCCTGGCGGCGCTGCTGGGCAAGCTGGTCGCGGGCCTCTTGCAGGCGTTGGCGGGCCTCTTCGGCCAGACCGGCCGCCTGTTGGGCATCGCCCTTCTGAGCGGACTGGTTGGACTGGCCCATCTTCTCGGCGGCGGCTTGGGTCTTTTCGCCGGCCTGCTGGGCCGCCAGTTGCGCCAGTTCGGCGGCCGCCCGTTCGGCCTCCTCGCGGACCTCCTGCTGTAGGGCGCCGATGCGCTGGAGTTGACCGCGCCGCTCCTCTTCCTGGGCGTTCTGGGCGGCGGCCATTTGCCTGGCGACGTCCGCTTCGCGGCGTTCCAAATCGCCGAGTTGCTCCTCGGCCCGCCGCAGGCGTCGCACCCAGCGGTCCAGTTCGCTTTCGCGCCGGTTGCTGAGAATATCGAGGAGCTGCTCGAGGCCCTCGACGACTTCCTTCTGCCGGTTTCGAGCCTGGGCCGTGCGGTTTGCGCCGAGGTCCTCGCTGGCGGCGTGGATTGCCGCGGAGAGGGAGCGCCGCCGGGCCTCGGCAAGTGCTTGGGCCATCGTCTCGGCCACGGCCGGTTCGGACTCTTCCAGCTGGGCCGCGCTGCGCCGCATTTCATCTTCGATGCGACTGAACTGGCGGGCGAGCTCGGCCTGCCGCCGGGCCTGGATTTTCAGTTCGGCGGCCTCCTGGGTGGCGAGATCGCGGAGATTCCTGCCCAGGGTCTTCCGCGCGAGGGCCGCCGTCTGCCCGATCAGGTCCTTCTGCTCGCGGAGCACCTGGGCGAGCTGCCGGTGAAACTGCCGGTAGTTCTCCCATTGCGCCAATTCGCCGAGCAATTCCTCGAGGGCCGCAATCACGGTCTCCTGCTCCTTGCCGGCAGCGCCGAGGGGCGGGCCGGCATTCTCCGCCGCCCGCTCGGGGCCGCCGGTTCCGGGCTGCTGTTCCAGTTCGATCTGGGCCGCCTTGATCGCCGCGGTCAAGTGGAGCGTGACGGCCGGCAGGTGCTGGCGATCGAGCTGGCCGAGGCGCGCGAGGATGTCTTCCATGCGGCTGCGGACGTCCGCGTTGTCGACGCCGTTGTTGTCCAGATCGGCGAGCACGCCGACGACGTGCATCGGTACTCCCTCGCCGCGACTGGTGAGCGAACGGTGGACCTCGCGCTGGTTCAATTCGGCGCCGCGAAGTTGATCGACCTCGGGCCGGTCGAACCGGGCGTTTTCCTCAAGCCGGATCTCCAGTTCGGCCACCTGGCGGCGGCATTGCCGCTGCATTTCCAGGACGCGCGCCAACTCGGCGAGAATCAGCGATTGCCGGCTGGCGATTCGCTCGGCAAGTTCTTCGGGCGTGATGATGTGGATGCGGCGGGTCTCGCTCTGGCCGGTCTGCGGCAGATCGTCGGCCGCTTCGATGTGGAAGGCGATCTGGCTGCCCGGCCGCAAGCCAAGGCTGCCCAATCGCCAGTCGTGCTCGATCGAGCGGATTTCACCAGCCTGCTGAACGGCGCCGGACGCCGCCTGGCCGCCGTCAGGGCCGGCGCGGTGATAAAGCGGCAGTCTCCGGGCCGCTCCGCTCTCGCCGCCGCCGTGCACGTACACCAGGTCGATCCGGCGGACCGCGAGGTCGTCCTTGACGCTGGCGCGCAAGGGGACGGTTGCCTGCGGGGTGACAAACACATTGGCCGCGGGCCGTTCGATCGCGACCGCCGGCGCGGCGTCGGGAACGGCATACACGTCCCAGCGGGTCGCATCCACGCCCGCCAGGCCGTTCTGATCGACCAGTTCGAACCAATAGACGGACGACTCTTCGAGGGCGAAATCGACTTCGATCGTGCGCTGTTCGGGGCCTGCCACGCGGCACGGCTGGCGCGCCTTTTCGGAGCAGCACGCCGCGGAGGCGAGCGGGCGATTCGCCTCGGCGGTGATCTTCACGCGCGATCCGACCAGCCCGCGGACGAGGGTTTCGGCGCGGCCGGGGGGCAAGCCCGAGTAGCCTGGGGGCTCGATCCGTGCTCGATGGCGTTCGATCCGGGGTGCTTCCAGGACCTCGACGGGAATCCATGGCATCCGCAGGTCGTCCCCCGCCTCAACGCGGTATTCGAGGGATCGGGTCAGATTCTCCCGCCGGAGGCGGATTCGCCTGCCAAGGTGCTGGACGGGCGCCGTCTCCGCCTGGGTCCGCCCCTGGTCGTCTTTGAAGCGGAAGAACGCTGTCGCACGCGAGGGCAGATGGGCGCCATGCGCGTCGACCAGGTCAACCTCGAAGGCGTCGCCGCGGACAACGCGCTCGATCCGCCGCTGCGGGAGCAAGACCGCTAGGTTCGGCCGCTCGGCGGACTCCGCATTCTCCACGGGAAGCACGCGGGCCACCAGGACGGGAGAGGAAACGCCGCCCGCCGCGGCGGCGACCGAACCGGACTCGCCGGGGACGACGCGGACCTCGCACCATTGGCTCCATGGCTGGCCATCGACTTCGAATCGAAAGGCGAAGGTGTTCTCGACGTTGACGCGCCGCGTCGTGCGCGCGTCTTCCAGCGGCCGAGTCACGCGAACCTCGTCGACCGCCGCGCCCCGCGCGGGTTCGAAGCGGTAATGAATGCGGAGATTTTCGGGCAGCGGGTCGCCGGACAGGTCGAACACCCTCACGTCAAATGTCTCGCCACGGACGAGCTGCATCGCGGGCGCCGCGCCGCGCTGAAGGATCGCCAGGTGCGTTGCCTGGGGCCATGCCGTGCGGCCAAAGGGGTTGGCCAGGCGGGCCAACGCAATTGCCGACGACTGCGGCGCGCCGATCAGCAGGGCAGCCGCTGCGCTGAGCACCGCCGCCGAGAGGCCGGCCGCGCGGGCCGTTGGCGCGGCGCGAACCGCGTCCATGAAATCGACCTTTTCGACCGCCGCCGTTGTCTGGGCAACGACCGTCCTGCGGAGCGAGGCGGACCCGCCCGCCAGGTCGTCTTCGCGCTGGTGAAGAAACTCGACGGCGCTGGGCAGCGCGTCGCCGAGGTCGGGGAACTCGCGACCCAACCGCCGCGCCAGGTCGACGTCGCGCCACGCAGCGCCGAACGTGCGGGCCAGGAAATGGCGGACGGACCAGGCGAACGCGCCGAGAACGGCGAGCGAGCAGAGCAGGCGGATGCCCGGATCCTGAAATCGAAACAGGTAATCCGCCAGGCCGACGACGATCAGCGCTCCGGCGACCGCGGTGAGGGCCCAACTCAGCGCATGGGCGGCGAGCAGGCAGCGCACGCGCCGCCGGACACGTGCCAGTCGCTGTTCGAGCGGATGAATCATTGCGGCGTCCCGCCGTCTAGACGATTTGCCCGGCTTCCAGTCAAACCGGCGAGTCGACCGCCGGTCCCATCCGTCCTATTCTATACCATCGCGCCCCATTTCCGCAGAATCCACTCGTTGATCAAGAGGGCAAGGAACAACAGCAGCACCGGCCAGCGGTTCCAGAGCGGCCAGGAGGGGAGGGATTCGACCGGCACCGGCCTGCCGCGGGGCAGATCGCGAAACAGCCGATCGGCATTGTCCCAGGTGTAGAACCGCCCGCCGGTCCGTTCCGCCGCGCGGCGGAGGGCGACCGCGTCCATTTCGACGCGTTCGAATTCGCCGGGGGGCGCGGCGACGTGGAAATCGGTCGAGGGGGCGGTTCCTTCCAGCGTGGGGACGGCCACCCAGGCGTGATGGTCGCCGAGTGCGGGATTGGCAAGCGTCCCCTGGAACACGCCCTGCCCGGCCGCGCTTCGCCGGAGTTGCAGGCGGTGGGTCTGCCGGCCGCGCTGTTCGACGACGACGGTCACGCCGTTGTCGGCCGCCGGAGCGCGGCGCGGATCGTCGAACCGCACGCGCAAGGTAACCGGTTCGCCCTGCTGGTACTCGCGGCGATCGGTTGTCAGTTCGGCGCCTCCTCCGGCCTCGGAGAGCATTGAGCGGCAGAGATAGCGTATTGTCTGGACCCAGTAGCGGGCGAACAGCGCATCGCCCATCCGATACCGCCATCGCCAGGTTTCGTCGGTGGCGTGGAACAGCACCTTGCCGGCCCCCACGTAGTGCATCACGATTGCCGGCAGGGGCTGCCCGCCCGGCCCGGCGGCGTCGCGCGTGGCCAGCACGCGGGCCGCGGGTTTGCACTCCGGCGCGTCGAGAGCCCAATAGACGGACGGGAGTCGGGCCCAGATGTCGCGGGTCTCGGCGGTGGAATCCCCCAACTGCATGCCCGGATTGGCCAGCCCGAGTTCTGTCGGGACGATCCGCTGGGGGGTGGTTAGCGGCGTGTTCGGGGCCGGCACTCGGACCGCGTCCGCCCGAACCGGCAACAGGTCTTCGAGCGGCGTCCCGAGGAAGGCGGTTGGCATGTAGCGCGGGCCGGCAATGCAGATCAGCGCTCCGCCTTTGCCCGGCTGGTCGACGAATTCGGCGACGTTCCGCAACATGTCCGGGCTGAGCAAGCCGGGATTCAGGTCACCGAGGATGATCACATCGTAGCGGAACAGCTCGTCGCGGCGGACGGGAAACGACCGCAGGGCGGTTGCGTCCTGCTCGGCATATCCCAGGTCGGCCTCTTGGAGGACGGTGTCGAGCTGGATCGTGCTGTCGCGTTTGAGCATGTTTCGCAGGTAGCGGAACTCGTAACTCGGATACGCGTAGGCGAGGAGGACGCGGATTTTCTCCTTCCGCACGCGGACGAGCCGCTCGCGGCGGTTGTTGTCGGTCTGCAATTCGCCCGGCTGTGGCTCGATTTCGACAACGAATCGGAACGCGCCCTCCTCGGTGGGCCGGTAGGGGATGCGGAAGATCTCACTCTCCTCCGCTTCGGGCAGGGTGACCGTCGTGCGGGCCAGCTCGTCGGCGTCGCCGAGCCGCCGCAGGACGACATCCACCTGCTGGCCGGCGAAACCAGTCCCGCCGATGCGAAACTCGAATTGCACGACATCGTTGACGAAGACCACATCGTCGACGACCAGGTCGGTGAGTTTCAGATCGCGCCGCGGCCGCTGGTCGCCGAGACCGATGGCAAACAGGGGCACGCCCTTCCTGCGGGCGATCTCCGCGGCGTCGTCGAGCGACGGGCCGGCCGTGTTGATCCCGTCGGTGAACAGGACGACGGCCGAAGGGGGCATGCCCCGCAGATCGTCGAATACGGCGCGGATCGCGCCCCCCAGCCGGGTCGAATCGCCAAGCGGCCGCCGGGCGCGCAACTGCCGGACAATCGCCTCCATGTCCAGAGCCTCGACGTGCTCCGCGCCGGTGGTGTAGTAGAAGCGCAATTCGTGTCCCTCGCGGAGCCGGTGGATCAACGCCCCCTCGCGCTGGAGGAGCAGGGCGCGGGCCTGGTTGAACCGCGTCGCCTCGTCCAGTCCGAGGCGGGCCAGCCGGGCCGCGAGCTTTCGCCCGGCCGGCTCGTCGAGCGGATCGACCGTGGTCATGCTCAGCGAGTCGTCGACGAGCACGGCCAATCGCGGCAGCCCCGTCAAGTACAGCAGCAGGGCGAACTGGGCGAGCATGAACATCACGATGCCGATCAAGGCGAGGCGATTGGCCGCCAGGAGCATGCGGAACCAGCGGGCCGTTTCGGGATTCTCGCGGAGGTAGTTCAGCACGACCAATCCCACCGCCAGAAGCACGAACAGCAGCGTTGCCAGCGGGGGCCAGCCCCAGCTGTGCTCGATGCTCCAGCCGGCGCCCTCGCCCGGGCCGGTCTGGATGCCGAACAGCCTTTCAATCCAGTGGGGCAGCGGGTGGTTCATGGCGCGTGGTGTCCGAAGCGTCGTGCGAGGTACGTTTCCAGTAGCAGCAGGCCGAGCAACAAGTAGAGCAGCGGCTTGGCCAATCCGCCGGACCGCTTGGCCACGCTTTCGGGCTGGGCGGCCAGGCGGTGGCCGTCCCCGTGGAGTTGGAAGGGGACATCGGCCAGTAGGCCGCGGCGCAGCTCCGTCTCGGACAGTTTGGCCAGATCGCCCTCCTTCGGATCGACGTTGACCGCGAAGACTTCCGGCGTCTCGGACTGTTCGCCGTGGAACGCCGTATAGACGCCGCTCGGATCGGTCGAGGCGAAGTTCCAGCCGGCCAGGCCGGCGGCGACGGTCAGCGGCGCCGTCTCGCTGCGGCCGTCGGGCGTCTGGATCGAAATCGCCCCGTTTCCCTGAAACCGGGTGAGCACCGCGCCGATGCTTTCGCCGACGAGCACGTTGCGGCGCTGCTGCCGCTGGGCAACGGCGTGGGCGAGGAGCTCCTGGATGATCGGCACGTAGCTGGGCAAGAGGGGCATCGGCGTCCAGGCAGTGTCGGCCGAAGTGCCGACGAGGATCACGCGGCCGCGATGCACGGGTCGCTCGACGATCAGCGGCGTCCCGTCGTCGAGGGCCAGCACGACTTGCGACGCCGATTCGGCCGGGACTTCGAGCGGGACGTATTGTTCAATCGCGGTTGCCAGCAGCCCGGCCCGCTCCTGGCCGCGAAATACCTCGATGATCGGATGGCGGTATTCCAGCGGGTTGAGCATCCGCCGCTGTTCGACGGGCACGGCTTGGAGCCGGGCCGGGAGGAGATCGAAAGCGCCAGGGGCCAGCCCGCCGAGGGTCTGGTTGTATTGCTCGGGCAGGACCCGATCGCCGAGGAAGAAGACCACCCCTCCGGCCGACTTGAGGTAATTGTCGAGAACCAGCCCTTCACTCCGTGTGAATTGCGCGACGTTGACCAGAAACACGCAGTCGTAGCGGCCGAGATCGGTCTCGACCAGCGCGCTTTCGGCAACCACCTCGGCCTGGATGCCGAAACCGCGCGTCCCCTCGCCGGCCGGGGCCAGGGCGGCGGCGAGGTAGTCCGTCGCCGAGCCCTTGGGCCCGGCCGGCTGCCCGTTGACGCACAGCACGCGAATCGCCGGCCTGACCGCCAGGGCGATCCAGCGGTGGTTGTCGATCTCGAGCCGATCGCCAGGAGCGGCGATTTCCAGGACGTGGTTGCCGGGCGCCTCGAAGCGATGGGAGAACGCGACCGCGACCTGGCCGCCGGGTTCCAAGCGGACCGCCTCCTCGGCGGCGCGGTGACCGTCGGCGAGCAGTTGCACGCGGGCGCTGGCCGGGGAACGGCTGAAATTGCGCAGCTCGGCGCGGATCTCGATGGCCCGCCCGCGGACGGCAAATGTCTCCGCGACGGCGGCGCTGGTCACCGCCAGGTTTCCGGCGTCGTCCTGCCCAAGGTCGATCAGGGTGAGCGGCGCCAACTGGGCGATTTTAGCGAATCGGCGTTGGATCTGCGCGGTCGTTTTTTGCCCCAAGTGCTGGGGGTCCCACGTGACGCGTCCCAGGTCGCTGAGCAGATAGACCTCCTGCCTGGCAAGCTTGGGATTGCGGCGCGCCGTGCCGGCAAGCAGCCGCTCCGCGCAGGCCGCGGCGCCTGCCAGGTCGGCGGCGGTGTGCGAGAGGCGGAGGGCCTGCAATTCGGCGATGAAATCCGCCGGGTCGAGACTCGGCTCGTCGACCACGGCCCGCGCCGGGTCCGCCATGAGCACGAGCGAGAAGCCGTCTCCCTGGTCGCTCTCCTCGACGATCCGCGCGGCCAGTTGCTTGGCTGCTTCGAAGCGGCTGGTCTCCCCGGGGCGGTAGCCCATCGAGTAGGAGCCGTCAATCACCAGGAGACGATGCGTGCGGACGCCGGGCACGAAGGGGACCGTCCCAAGCTCCAGGTACGGTTCGGCGGCGGCCAGCACGACGGTCGCGATGATCGCCGTCCGCACGAGCAACAGCAGCCACTGCTCCAGACGCGTCCGGCGGCGGGCCGTCTTGACCGCCGCCAGCAGGTAGCGCATCGCCGCCCAAGGCATCTCCTCGTATCGCCGGCGGCTCCAGAGGTGGATCAGCAGCGGCGCAGCGGCGGCCGCCAGCCAGCCGAGCATCGACGGGCTGAGCAGGTCGAAGCCGAAGAGCGCCGGACCGTGATTCATGAGGCACACCAACAGGGGAGGAACAACCGTTTCAGGTCCGCAGCCAGCCGCGCCGCGTAGCCAGGTAGCTGGACAGGGCCACGTCGAAGGTCTGGTCCGTTCGCATGGCCACGTAATCGATGTGGTGCATCCGGCAGCCTTGCTTCAACTGGCGGAGGTAGTCGTGGAACTCCCGCAGATACGCCTTCCGCAGGGCGGGAGGATCGACAAGCACCCTCGGCAGTTGTTCGAGGCCCTGGAACATCGTCACCCGGCGGAAGGGGAAATCGAGTTCAGCCGGATCGAGGATATGGAACAGGACCACCTCGTGGCGGCGGTGGCGGAAATGTTTCAGTCCGGTGAGCAGCGAGGAGACGTCGTCGAACAGGTCGCTGAGCACGATCACGATGCCCCGTTTCCGGAAGCGCTCGGCCAGGGCGTGGAAGATCGGCCCGGTATCGGTCTTCTCCGCGGCGGCGGCCTCCTCGAGGAGGTGGAGCAGCTGGTTGAGCTGCGAGGGATTGCTGCTGGGCCGCGCCAGCGCGCGGACCTCGCTGTCGAACGTCGCCAGGCCAACGCTGTCCTGCTGGTGGAGGACCAGGTAGCCGAGCGCGGCCGCCACGCATTTGGCGTACTCCAGCTTCGACATCGGCGCGCCCGGCCCCTGGTAGAGCATGCTCTGGCTGGTGTCGAGCAGCAGATTGCAGACGAGGTTCGTCTCTTCCTCGAATTGCTTGAGATAGAACTTGTCGGTGCGGCCGAAGACCTTCCAGTCGACGTAGCGGATGTCGTCGCCCGGCGCATACTCCCGGTGCTCGGCGAACTCGATCGAGAAGCCGTGGAACGGGCTGCGATGGACTCCGGAGACGTAGCCTTCAACGATCAGCCGCGCCCGCAGCGGCAGTCCCTCAAGCCGTGCCAGAACTTCGGGCTGCAAGTATTTGCGGGAGGGTTCCACCTTCGGGCGTCACTTCCTGGGTTTGGCGGACGTGGTCGATCAGGCGGCGGATGACTTGATCCGGTTTGACGCCGTCGGCCTCGGCGTTGAAATTCGTCAAGATGCGATGGCGGAGCACCGGGTAGGCGACCGCTTCGATGTCTTCCGTGGCGACACAAAAACGGCCGTGGATGACCGCGCGGGCCTTGCCGCCCAGGACCAGGTACTGGCTGGCGCGCGGTCCGGCGCCCCAACTGACGTAGTCGCGAATGAACTCCGGCGCCGCCCGCTCGTGGGGGCGGGTGCCGCGGGCCAGCGCCAAGGCGTAGCGGGCGACATGCTCGGCGACGGGGACGCGGCGAACGATCTTCTGGAGGGCGAGAATCTCTTCGCCCTTCAGCGTCGGCGCCACCTCGGCCGGCGCGTCGGCCGTCGTCCGCTTGATGATCTCCAGCTCTTCCTCCTCGCCCGGGTAGTCGACGAACGTGTTGAACATGAACCGGTCGAGCTGCGCTTCGGGCAGCGGGTAGGTCCCCTCCTGCTCGATCGGATTCTGCGTGGCCAGCACGAAGAACGGCTCGCTCAGCACGTGCCGCGTCCCGCCCACGGTGAGCTGGTGCTCCTGCATCGCCTCGAGCAGCGCCGCCTGGGTCTTGGGCGGCGTGCGATTGATCTCGTCGGCCAGAACGATGTTGGCGAAAATCGGGCCGGGCAGGAACCGCAATTCGCGGACGCCCGTCGCCCTCTCCTCCTGGATCACCTCGGTGCCGGTGATGTCAGAAGGCATCAGGTCGGGGGTGAACTGGATGCGGCTGAACTGGAGCGAAAGGGCGTCGGCCAGCGTGCGGATCAGCAGCGTCTTGGCCAATCCCGGCACGCCCACCAGCAGGCAATGGCCGCGGGCGAACATCGTCACGAGGAGCTCTTCGACGACCTGGTGCTGGCCGACGATCACCCGGGCCAATTGGTCGGTGATCAACCGGCAGGCCTCGGTCAGCTTCTGGGCCGCCTGAACATCATCTTCATGAAGCATCGTTAGGTTCCGAAAAAAGTGAGCGAGCCGCCTCCCGCCTTCGCCGGGGCCCGGCGCTGCCGCGGCGCGGGCGGATTCCGGACCAGGGCGCCGGGGTCCGGCCTCGCCGGGCTCTGATCGGCAAGGGCCACGAGGCGGTCGTGCGCGGCGATCAACAGCCGGCCGCCGGCCACGAGGAGATTGCCGCCGGCGGCGCCGCGCGGCGCAAGGGCAATCTGCCGGATCACCTGCCCGCTCGCGCGATCGAACACGAAGATGTTCCCGCGCGCCGGCCACCAGACCTGGTCCTTGGTAACCAACCCGCGCCCAAAGCCGATCTGTTCGTGGCCGGAGGGCCAGTGGGTTCTGAGCCGACCGGCCGAGGGGCCGTCTTTCTCAATCCAATAGATCTTTTTTCCGCTGGCGATCAGGCAGTCGTTGCTGACCCCCAGGAGATGGACCACGTCGTCGAGTCTCTCCGCCGTCTGCCAGAGGAGTTGGCCATCGTCGGCGGCGAACGCGTACAGGTGGGGGCTGTCGGCCGGGGCGGCGTAAAGGACTCCGCGGTCGGCGAGGCAGGGCGTCAGGTCGCGAGCCCAATGCGCGGCGAGCTTCTGCAAATCGCCCCGCAAGGCCCTGGGGTAGGTCGCCAGCCAGCGGACCTGCCCGTCGCTGGCCGCCAGGGCGGCCACGGCACCGAGATTCGTGGCGTAGTAGAGCGAATCCCCGTCGAGCGTCAACAGCCCGCTGGTGATTTCCGGCAAGATCGCCCGCGAGGGTGTCTCCGCGGCGCAAAGGAAGCGGCGCCAGCGGAGCAGGCCCGTACGGGCGTCGAAACACGCGACGTGGGCCTGGGGGCGGATATCGTTTCGGCGCAGGGCCACGAACACGTCGTCCCCTCGGACCAGGGGCACACCCTCGAACGCCCACTGATCTTCCGCCTCCGTCTTCCAAAGCAGCCGACCCTGGCTCCGCAAGTCGAGACAGACAAGATACCCTCCCCCCCCGGCGGAACCGGGCCCCTGGGGATGGCTTGTCACCTGGCTTCCCATCCGCGCATACAGGCGGCCGTCGGCCACCGTCAGCGTATGGCGGGCAGTGCCGATCGCGGTTGCCAGCGGCGGCTGCTCGTCCCCCCCCTCCAGCCGGTCTCGAAAGATCGCTGCGCCGCCCGCGCCCCATGCCGGTTTGCCCGATCGGGCATCCAGCGCCAGTATCTCCGAGCGATTGCTCACGAAGACTAGGCCGCCGAGCGCGACCGGGTGGTAGCTCAGCGGCGCGGCGGCGTCTTCCGCAACGGCCGGGCGGAGCGGCCCGAGAAAACGCGGGTTCGGCGCGGAACTCGCGGGCGGCCAGAGGGGCTCTTCCCAGGCGACTGGCCCGGCAACCGGCCGCAGCGCGTCGCGGTGGCGCTTGGGCGAACCGCCAAACGTAAGCCAATCCTCCGCCGCCGGCAGTCCCGGCCAGTCCTGGCTTTCGCGGAGGATCGTGCGGAGCGTTTCGACCAGGTCGCCCGTCTTTCCACCCAGGTGACCGGCGGCCCCGGGGTGCATTCTCGCAAACTCGGCCAGTTCCATCGTTGCCCCCTCGGTGTCCCCCTCCAAGATCGTCAGCAGTACGAGCCGCGCCCGCACGCTCGCCAGGTCGAGCTGGCTATCGGGAAAGGCAAGCCACGTTTGTTCCTGGCCGGCGGGTGGCTGAAACGGCAGAATCCGGAGCCAGCAGGCCCGGGCGACGGCATACTGGCCGGCCTCAAAAGCGATCTCCCCCAGTGCCAGCAGGGCGTCGTCGCCCCAACTGCTGGCAAACGCGTCGCTGACGATCTTCTCCAGCCAGGCCCGCTCGCCGCTGTGCTGCCACGCCTCGTACCACCGGCCAGCGACCGGATCGACCAGGCTCCGGTAACGATGGAGCGCCTCGGCCGGGAGCCCGGCGATCCTCAGTTGACACGCCATGCGGGCATTGACGTACCTGCGCGGGGCCACCTGGAGCAGTTTGTCGCCCGAGGTTTCCATCACCTGGCGGATCGTGTCCACCGCTTCGTTCCACTTGCCGTCGACGAGATAGGCATCCACGCGATCCAGAAGCGTCTCGACGGTCCGGCCCGCCTCCTCAATCTGGATGCTGCCGGAAAGATCGTATTGGCTGGAGATGCCAATCCCCCCGATTTGAGCGGAGGCAAGAGCGCAGCGGAAGAGCGTGCCACAGACGGTCAGCAAGACCATCGGCATCGGCACAAATCGGCACGTTCGTTGTGCTTGCATACGATCTCCGCAATCCTCCCGCGGGACTGCGATTCATTCCAACCAGACCGCCGCGGCCCCCCCAACGCTGGGGCGCGGAGGCAACCTGCGGCGCAACACTCCAACACCGCAAGTATAAAGCGGAAGGCAGTTTCTGCAACATGCAGGGCGTCAAATGGGCGCCGCCAGCGAATTGACTTTGCCAAGTGTCCGGTTTCTCCGTCGATCGCCCGCTTGCGCAACCGCGGTCCGCGGTGGCTGCGATGATCGTCCTCTCCGCGTTTCCCCTTGACCGGCGCGGCGCGGCGGCGAGAATTCCTCGCGGATCGACGATCCCCGGCCGGCAGACCGCCGGCGAGATGGGCCGCGTGGTTCGAGCAGCAGACTGCCGCAAACCTTGGGAGAGGGGCGTTTTGGCGATTGTTCGCCGGCGCCTGTGCCGCAGCCTTGGCGTCTGCCAACACCTGGCACGGCAGGCCACCGGCGCTGAAGAATTCATGGGACACGATCTTCAAGGAGATACCCGTGGCGCTGACTTCTCCCCGTTTTCAGCCGAATGCCGCTCTGGCTGATGTTGAGGCAAATCGCAAGGTCCTGAAAATCGGTTCCTCGGGCACGCCGGTGCATCTTGTGCAGATGGCGCTTCTGGACCTCGGCTACTCCCTGCCGGTCTCCACCACCAACGCCAACTACAGTCCCGATGGAATCTACGGTGAGGAAACCAGGCAAGCTGTCCAGAAGTTTCAAACCGACTGCGGGACTCTCAAGGACGACGGGGTGGTCGGGCAGAAGACCATCCGGGAGCTGGATCGGCGATTCGGTGCTCTCCGGCACCAGGTCCGCCTCCATTTCCGGTCGATTGCCCAGACGCACGTCGCTTTCCAGCGGAGCTTGTCCAACGCCGAACTCGTGTACGCGATGTACGGCATCGAGATCGAGTTTGCCTCCGGCGAATCCATCCACCTCACGCCCGCCCAGCGCGCGCTTTTCGACAGGGTCGATCAGGCGTGCAACTGGGACCTCGACGACGGCGAAATCAACGAGCTTCAGGGACTCGGATCCCGCGCCCCAGCGAACGAGATCCTCGTCTTCTATGTCAACACCTTCGCTGACAACAACCTGCTCGGTTGCGGCGGTCACGCCAGGAACCGGCCTGCCTGCACGATTGCGGCCCACGCCGGCGCCTGGGACACCGCGCATGAAGTCTGCCACGTGCTGCTCACGTCGAGCTTCAACCCCGTGCACATCTCCGACCAGCGGAACCTGATGCATCCCGAGAGCCGCTCGTCGCCGACCCCGCCGGTGCTCACGGATCGGCAAGTCAAGCAGATTCGCAACAGCCCGCTCTGCCGGGCAATCTGATTGGCCACCCAGACCGGCGCCCGGTCGCCGAGAGCCGCGCGGGGCCAATCCGCGCGGCCGGCGGTCTGCCGGGCTAGCGGCAGAGCGGCTCTCGCGCTTGCTGGCGGACGGCCTGGCAGAACGCCTGGATATTTGCCGTCGAGACCTTCGGCGGCATGCCGCCCCCGCAACTGAACAGGATCCGCCGCTGGTCTTCCACCGATTCGACCATCGCCCGGGTCGCCCGGCGGACCTCGTCGGGGGTCCCGGCCGCCAGCACGTCGCGCGGTGGAAGATTCCCCAGGAGCACGACCGGCTCGCCTGCCAGTTGGCGAATCTCCCCCAGGCTGTGCTCGAACCCGAAATTGAACAGGTTGAATCCCATCTCCGCCAGGCACCGGGCGGTGATCAGCCCCCGCGCGTCGTTGTGAAGGGCCTTGATCCGCACGTCCAGTGCGGCCGAGATCCGCCGGAAGGCGGGCAAGGCGAACTGGCGGAAATCCCGCTCGCCAACGAAACCGATCAGATCGTCGAGGACCAGAATCCCGTCGATCGAATCGAAGCGTTGCCGCTGATAGCCGAGCCAGTCAATCACGAAGTCGGTGACCAGGTCGATCAGCTTCACTGCGGCCGCCGGTTCGGTCTTCAGAGCGATCAGCAGTTCCGTATGGCCGGCCAGGAAGGACGCGATGTTCAGCGGCCCGCGGCTGACGGCGAAGCGGATGCGGTGGCCGGCCGCCTCGATCTCGCCGCGGCAGTGCTCGAGCCGCTTGACCACAAACGGGCAGAGGCCGTCGGTCCGGCAGTTCGGCCGCGCGAGGCGGTCGACGTCGTCCAGACAGTGCAAAACCTTCTCGGCGAAGGGGAAATCATTGTCCGCAAAGACACATTTCGCCCCGAACGCGGACGGCTCGGTGCACATGCCGAATTCCGACCAGAACCCCGGCAGAAAGACCACGTCGGGAAACTGCCGGACCGCGCGGAAGTTGGCCTCCAGCCACCGCGGCTGGCTGGCGTAGTAGTCCAGGATCGAGCATCCCGCCCAGCCGGGCAGCCAGGGACTATCGATGATGAATGCAACCGGCAGGGGATCGAGCCGTTCGCCGTCCAGCACGCGGAGAAGCTGCTCCCATTGGGGATCGGTCATGAGGGTTCAGGGTTCAGGGTTCAGGAATCCGGCTCATGCCGGGCAATAGCGGAACACGGGACATGCCTGCTCGGCGAGGTGTTCGATATCGGCGATCCCTATCCGGCCGAGCTGCTCCAGGTACTCCACCCGGGCGCCCACGTCGGTCAGGGCGAGCAGCGCCGGGTAGCCGCGCTGGCGCGAGTACATCCGCTCGCTGAGTTGGTCGACGCAGAGCGGCTCCGGCGCGCCGGAGAGGATTTCAAGCAACCGTTCAAGCCGCCGCTGGTGGGCAGCCCGGATCTCCTCCAATCTGTGGGCCAAGTCATGGATCACCGGTTCGTGGCCCCCCATCGCCAGACGGAACGGTCCGCAGCGCTGGATCCTCTTGAGCGAGTCCAGGTAGTGCCCCAATCCCGTGTAGGCGGCGACGCTTTCGGGCCAGAGCTGTGAGACCGTTCTGGCCAGGATATGGTCACCCGCCAACAGGATGTCGCCAACGGCCAGGCAGACATGCCCGGGGCTGTGGCCGGGCGTATGGATGACGCGAAACGGGCCGGCGTCCTCGCCGTCGATGAGCTCGCGATCGACGCCGACGCTCTCGATCCGCCCTTTCACATAGCCGAATTCCGCGAGGATTTCGCGGCGGCGGTCGCCGGGCACGCCCGCCTGCCGGAGAAACCGATCGAAGGCGAAGTTGCTGCGTGCCGCCCGCTCGTCGTAAGCCTCCACCGCGCGGCGATCGAGGGCGTGCACGGCCACCTCGGCGCCGGTCCGCCGCACAATCTCCGGCAGGCCGCCGAAATGATCGATGTGGGCGTGGGTCAGCACGACGCGGCCGATATCCCCCCAGGAGAAGGCCTCTCCGAAGCGCGCGCGAACCTCTTCCAGCCCTTGAAAGATCTGGCTCGTGCAGATTCCGGAACCGCTCCCCGTGTCGATCAGCGTCGGCGTCTCGATTCCCAAAAGGAGGTAAACCCGCCCACTTAGCAGAGGCAGGACGTCGCAGGAAATTCGGTAGATGCGGACACCTGTACTGGAGACGAATTGTTTGAGAGCGGGGAGGGTCGGCATGCGGCACAAGGGGTTCGGCGGTTTCGCGGATCGAGCTTCGCCTGGCGACAAGCGCGGCGGAGCTTCTGATGCTAGGCTTGCCGGCCATCGAGTGTCAACGGGGGAAGAAGCCCGAGGGACGCGATCCGCGGGCAGCCGGCAGCAGGTCGCAAGCCGGGGCCGCCCCGCACCCCGCACTTGCTCCGTGCGCTGCGCCTGCTCCGCGCGTTGCGGCCTTCCGCGAGGCCCGGCGATGCCCCTTGTTTGCTTGCACGCGTCTTGCGACTCCGTTAGACTGGCGGGCACGCTTCTTCACGGGAGACAGGCATCATGAGCAAGGTGATTCTGGCCCTGGACCAGGGAACCACTTCCAGCCGCGCGATCGTTTTTTCGCACGACGGGACGATCCGCAGTTCCGCCCAGCGCGAATTCCGGCAGATCCTGCCCGCGCCGGGAATCGTCGAGCACGACGCCAACGAGATCTGGAGCTCGCAGCTCGAGGTCGGCCGCGCGGCGCTCCGCAACGGCTCGATCGACCCGGCCGACGTGGCGGCCATCGGCATCGCCAACCAGCGCGAGACGGCCGTGCTCTGGGATCGCGGCTCGGGCAAGCCCGTCGTCAACGCCGTCGTCTGGCAGAGCCGCGCCAGCGCGCCGGTCTGCGAGCGACTCAAGAAGGGAGGGCTCGAACCGCTCTTCCGCGGCAAGACCGGCCTGCTCCTGGACGCCTACTTCTCCGGAACCAAGATCACGCATCTGTTCGAGAAACACCCGGAATTGAAGCGGGGAGCCGAGCGCGGCGAGATCCTCTTCGGAACCGTCGACAGTTGGCTGGCGTGGAACCTGAGCGGCGGCAAGCTCCACATCACCGATCCGAGCAACGCCAGCCGCACGCTCTTGTTCAACGTTCACACGCGGGAGTGGGACGACGAATTGCTCGATATTCTCGGGGTTCCGCGGGCGATGCTGCCCGAGGTCCGCACTTCCAGCGAGATTTACGGGCAGACCGATCCTGACGCGTTCGGCCGGCCGATCCCCATCGCCTCGATGGCCGGCGACCAGCAGGCGGCCACCTTCGGCCAGGCCTGTTTCGAGCCGGGCAGCGCCAAGAACACCTTCGGGACGGGCAGTTTCCTCCTCCTGAACACCGGCAACAAGCCGGTCCCGTCGCAGAACAACCTCTTGACCACGATCGGCTGGCAAATCGGCGAGGACGTGACCTACTGCCTGGAGGGCTCCGTGTTCGTTTCCGGCGCCGTCGTCCAGTGGCTTCGCGACGGGCTGGGGCTGATCTCCTCGTCGGCCGACGTCGAGTCGCTGGCGAGCGGCGTGGAGGACTCCGGCGGCGTCTACTTCGTGCCGGCGCTGGTCGGGCTCGGCGCGCCCCACTGGGATCCAAATGCCCGCGGCACGATCATCGGAATCACGCGCGGGACCACGGCCGCCCATATCGCCCGGGCGGCCATCGAATCAATGGCCTACCAGTCGGTCGACCTTGTCGAGGCGATGCAGAAGGACTCGGGCATCGTCCTGCAAAATCTGCGCGTCGACGGCGGCGCATCGGTCAACGACGCGCTGCTCCAGTTCCAGTCGGACCTGCTGGGGGTCAACGTCCTGCGTCCCCGCGTGGCGGAGACTACAGCGCTTGGCGCGGCCTATTTGGCGGGGTTGGCCACCGGTTTCTGGAGCGACCTGGCCGACATCGCCCGCCACTGGGCACTGGAGCGGGAGTTTACACCGGCGATTGCCGCCGACCAGCGCGAGCGGCTCTGCCGCCGGTGGCGCGAAGCGGTCCGCCGCTCCCTCGACTGGGCGGCCACGTGACAGCGAACCGGCCCGACGCGGCGTCTCGACCAGCGCGAGCGGCTTCCCGGCCTTCCGTGCCATCATTTCGCCGCTCCGGCTTCGGGATTGCGCAGGGGGGGCCGGTTGTTGCGACCGGACTCTCCGCCCGCTAGAATCCAGCTTCGTCGAATGACTCGGCGCAGATCGCCGGGGTTCTGATCCGGTGCGCCGAAGAAAACACACTTCGAGCGTGGCAGACGCTGTCCCTTGTCCACAGCAGTCCGAGGAGATACCGATGAAGAGCCCGACAGGCGGAAGTTACCCTGATCTTCGGCACCAGCACAAGACGCCGTGCCACTGTTGTCCGGACCACGGTTGCGCGGAGGAGCACGGCATGTCGCGGAGGGGCTTTCTCGCTGCGGCGGGCCTCGGCGGAACCGTGCTCAGCGGTTTGAGCTGGGCGGCGCTGGGCGCGGCCGGAGAGCCGGGATTGCCCAGCCCCAAGCCGCGCGTCCCCTTGAAGGTCTTGCCGATTCTCGTCTGGGACCATCCGCAGCGCGCCGAGCAGCGGTCGTGGCGCAACTGGGGCGGGGTCCACACGCCCGAAGCCGCCGCGGAAGAAGTTGCGCGGATCAAGCAAGAGCTTGCCGAGATCGCCAAGACGGCTGACTTCCCCGTCGAGTTCGCCGAGGTCGCCTCGGTCAACCGGATGGCGGACATGGCCAGATCGCCCCAGGTGGAGGCGGCCGACGCAATCATCGTCTATGGGGCCGGCCACGACATCGGCGGATGCGAGAACTTCGGCAAGGACGTGATCCTCTTCCAACGCCATCGCTCGGGGCCGGTCTACCTGCAATACGAGATCGTCAGTCCGCGGTTCCTCCGCCAGCACACCGACCGGGCCGCCTTCGCCCACATCCGCGACGACGACGTGGTGACCGATCGGCCGGACGAGATCGCCTGGCGGCTCCGCGCGCTATGCGGCCTGAAGAACACGCGGGGCACGAAGGTCCTCTGCATCGGTGGGCCGAACGCCTGGGCGCAGCCGAAGGGTGTGGTCCCGGAACTGGTCAGGAAGATCTGGGGTCTCGACCTGGTGACGATTTCCTACGACGAGCTGGGCCGGATGATCGGCGAGGCCCGCGCCGACCAGGCGGCGGTCGCCCTGGCCAAGAATCGCGCCGACACATACCTGGGCGAGGCGGGTGTCCAATTGGAGACCCAGCGCCAGTTTGTCGACAACTGCTTCCTCTTGGACCAGGTGTTTCGCCGCTTGATGCGCGAGGCCGACACGAAGGCGATCACGATCTCCGGCTGCATGGGCACGATCATGCCCAAGGCGGAGACGGCGGCCTGCCTGACCCTGAGCACGCTCAACGACGACGGCTACCTGGCCTTCTGCGAGTCGGATTTCGTGGTTATCCCGTCGGGCCTGCTGCTGGCGAACATTGCCGGCAAGCCGGTGTTTCTCAACGACCCGACCTATCCGCACGACGGCCTGATCACCTTGGCCCACTGCACCGGACCGCGGAAGATGAACGGCAAGACGCTCGACAAGGTGCGGATTCTCACCCACTTCGAGTCGGACTACGGCGCCGCGCCCAAGGTCGAGATGCCCAAGGGGCAGGTAGTCACGAACATCGTCCCGGACTTCAAATCGGAACGCTGGATGGGCCTGGTGGGCAAGATCGTTGACGCCCCGTTCCTGCCGATCTGCCGCTGCCAGATCGATGTCGCCTACGACGTGCCGGACCGACGGGTCGCCGAACGGATGCCCGGTTTCCACTGGATGACCGCCTACGGCGACTACACGCAGGAGCTCGGCTACGCCCTGCGGCGGGTGGGGATCCAGTGGGACAACCTGAACGACCTCGAACCACCGCGGATCGAGGCTTGAGCGGCGCACGCGGCGGCGGAAGGAGCGGCCGATGCGTGTTTCGCCCTTTCGGACCGCCCGATTTGAAGATCGTTCACTTTTCAGTTTACCCGCGCTCCTCAATCGGCGGCGCTGCCGACCATCTCCACGCTTTGTGTCTGCTCTCGCGCAAATTCACAACGCATGGACGTCACCAAGAAATTGAAAACGGAAACGTCCAAATGGATCAAGAAACGAGCGACCGGGGCGGAGTGATTTCCAATGGCGGACCGGTTATGGGATCTTTTCCGCAAGTCAGTCAAATGCTGAGCAAATTCGACTCTACAATCGCCAATCAGGAGGAGCACCACAAGCGAATCTCGTTCCAGGACGAGTCTCGGGCGCTCTGCCAAAGGCATGGGGTCACACTCGATCAGCGCTACGCCTGGGATTGACGAAGGCGGTTATCCACTTTCTTAGGACCGCCCGGTTGGGGCTGGCCGCGTTTTGCGCGGCTCCCGACTCGCCGTGCTCCACCCTGGGCTGGCTTAGGGGTGTCCCTTCGGGACGATGGGCTGGCTTAGTGGTCCATTTTAGAAATGATGTCAAGGTTCCTAGCGCCCGTCGAGAGCGGTTCCTTTAATGTCGCGCAATCGCTGCAGCATTTCGCTCAAGAGCGATACGAACTCGGCGGAAGATGGCGGTAGTGGACCGTGATCGGGAGATGCGGATTCAAGCCCCGGAGGCCCGGCGGTGCGGCGAGATTGAAGA
>LSQX01063019.1_pt1 | contig 30809 bp, 33 predicted proteins | sample 654561 | NCBI WGS metagenome assembly LSQX01 (sample SAMN04489861, study PRJNA283612) | anaerobic digester metagenome | isolation source: 4 biogas reactors fed with cattle manure at either 37C or 55C with and... | place: Denmark: Kongens Lyngby | collected 2014 | reverse complement strand
ATGTGGGTGTACTTGCTCTGTGGGTCGCACCAAACTTTCCACCCTCAACCTTCGTGAATGAAGGTCTGCTGCCGTGGGTCGCGAGCTGGGGCTTTGCGGCGGCGATCGTGGCATTCTTCGTCGGTATGGTGCTGCTGGTGCTCATCGCGGGCCGTGCCGGCTGGTGGGTGTATGTGTTGGGCGGTTTTCTCGTTGCGGTGATTGTCTGGGCCGTAACGCTGCTCGGCACCGCATTTGGCGCACACCTGCTGGGGGATTCGGTATCGTTCCACCCCTACCTGTTGCTCACCGAGTTCGGGCTCTTCCTGCCGGTCATTGCTGCCGGGCTCGTCGCGCGTGAGGCTACGGTCTGGTTTGGCGCGTGGATCGGTGCGCGAGGCCGCAAGGTGAAGCGTCTGAACGCCGAAGCGCTCGCTGAGTACGATCGGGCAATGGCAGACCTGCAAGTGTCGCAGCCATGAACGAGAGCCGCCGTCGAGGTGTCACCCGCGCGTATGTCGGGGGACTGATCTTTGCGGTGGTGATTCTGGCACTTGCGGTGTTGATTGCCGCGTGGGCCTACCTCTCGTGGATGCTGGGAGGAGGGCCGGTGGTGACGCCGGGCGTGAATTTCGCGGCCTCACCGCTGATCGTGCTGGTGCTGCTTGGCATGCTGAGCCTCATTCTGTGGATGCAGTCGGTGGTGCTGCTCGGTGGCAGAAAGACGCCCTCCTGGCCGCATGTGCTTCTCGCAGCGGTCGGCGGATATTTGGTGTGGTGCCTTGGCGGGTTGCTCGTTGGTATGAGCGTCGAAGAAACGTGGCTGAGTCCGTTTGCGGCGTCGCTCGGCGTGATCTGGGGGTTGTCCGCCCTCTTGTGCTGGAGCATTCTTGCGCGCCGCGTCTACACTGACCGGCCGACTCCGCAGTGGCCGTGGGAAAAGCGTGGTGAGTCGGGGCCCGACTGGGCGAACACTGATGACAACCCGTGGGGTGGCGATCGGTGAACGAAGCAACTGGGCCCGAGCGGCCTCAGGTGCCTGATGTGATTCAGGATCGCGTGAGTGTTGGTGTTGACTCGTGGCTGAGGTGGCTGCCCACATGGTCGCCCGGCACTCACCGTGGCCGCTCACGCATGTGTCGACGCTGCACGGGCTCACCGATTCTGGCGGCCGCTGGTCTCGACGCAGACGTGCCGCACCAGGTCGCGCACGCCTTGAACAGTCGCATGCAGCGCATCATCGACCGAGTGGTTGATGATTTCACTGAGGTCGAGCTGCCCACCCTGCATGCGGAGCTGACGGGCGACCAGATGTGGAATGCCGGAGGCTTTGATCCGGGCGAGGGTCTCGAACCCGAGTATGACGGCGTTGACTTTGACCCGGAACCCGAGGACGGGCAGCCGATGCTGTTCACGATGGCAGAGCTCGCAGAGCAGAGCAAGCCCGAGCCGGTGCTGCCGCGGCCCCCGCTCAGCGCCGAAGAAAAACGTCGCCTGCACATGGAGATTGATCGCGCGGATCGGTGCGCGCAGGACACTGGGCAGCGGGTGTGCTTCGCGCTCGCGGGCCATCGCCCGAGGATCCAAGCGGCCGTGCAACGGTTTGTTGAGCCTCAGATTCAGGCGTTGCTCGATGACCTCACGAAGCAGTTGCTCGCCCCCGAGTAGGGGCCGGCGAATCGCGGCTTGAGCGGCTGCTACGACCGGGTAATGACCACATATTGCAGTTGCCCGGCGTCCTCGTCAGCGAACCATGCCACGCTGACTCGATAGTTCGTGCTTTCAAGCATGGTGGTATTCAACTCCCCGATGTTCATGGTGTCAGTGATTTCAAACCCCTCGGCTTGCAGCGACGAAATGAGCCCCTGCATCTCGGATTCTGACGTGTGAATGGTGAGCGAATAGGTACCGTCACTGACTACCGAAGCAATGACCTCACCGTTCGGAACAGGAAGCCCGGGCCAGTCGTCGGGTAGGCCCGCCGATCCACCAAAGTCAACCGTGCTGCCGTCTTCGGTGGTAATCGACATTCCGCCGTTATCGAGGTCGATGTTGCCACCGGTTTGCTGCTCGATGAGCCCTTCGATTGCGCCCTGTGTGAGCTGCTCGACAGGGTTTGCGCACGCGGTGAGTGAGGTGAGCGCGAGGATGAGTGCCGCGGCACCAGCAACCCGTCGGGCCTGTGGGATGGTGATCATGCTCGATCCTTTGCGTGTGATGATGGTGAACTCCGCTGACGGGTGGGACTGAGCCAACGCCACGGCACGGAGCGGTGGTGAGATCTACGCTACGCGTCATTCTGTGCTAATAATGAAAGGCGTCTTTCATTTTGTGAGGCGCCGTATTGGGAGAATGTGACGCGACGCAGCTTCGGGGGTGACAGGGTTGTCGGAGTCTGGGCACTCAGCAGCTGAGATGCGGGGGACTCTGCCTGGGGTTGTGCCCGACGCGGTGCTTCGATTTTCAGGCAGGTCTCATCACGAGCGTGCCCAAGCGCTTGAAGCCCTCGTCACTGAGCTTCCTGACACTGCGCATGAGCTCAGGGCGCAAGCGTATGGGTCACTCGCGTCTGCCTGCGCCGCCGACGTCGATCGGGCGGCCGCCGCTGCGACGCTCGCGGGAGAGTCCGCGCAGCGGGCGCAGACCGAGGCGGCTCGCGTCTGGGCTGGCTTTGCGACCTGCGTGTCGAACCTTGCCCCCGAGCATGCGGCCATGCGCGCTGAACAGGCTGCAGAGATCCTCGCGGCGGAACCGACAGAGTCCACTCAGCAGCTGGTGCCACTTGCCTACTTCCTGTTGCTCGGCGCGCTCACCGAGCTCGGTCGAGTGAGTGAGCTGGACCGCGCACTTGACCCTGGCGGTGAGATCTTGCGCCGACACCCTGCGCTGGATGAGTCACGGTATGCGGCGTGGTTTCGGTGTGTGCGGGCGACCCTGGACGGCCGCACCGAGGCCGCAGAGCAACTCACGATGCTTGGCCTAGAACGTGCCGAACAGGTGGGCGACCCCGACGGCGTGAGTGTGCAACTCGGGCAACTCGCGGTACTGCGCTGGATGCAGGGACGTGCTGGAGAACTCGAACCGATGCTGCTGCAGGCCCGGCAGTTGTTGCCCGATGATGTCATTTGGTCAGCAACGCTTGCCTGGGTGTGGCTCAGCCAGGGTCGTGTCAGCGCCGCGCGTGGTCTCGTCAGCATGCTGCCACCGCTCGCGACGGTGCCGAGAGACAGAAACTGGCTTGCAGCCCTCAGCATCCTGGGGGTGGTGGCCGCACAGCTCGAAGACCGCACGCGGGCGGCCGAGATCCTCGAATTGCTTGGCGAGTTCTCTGACCGCCTCGCATCGATTGGCATGGGTGTCACGGTGTGGGGCACTGTCGCACGCCCACTCGCGCGAATTCACCTGATGCGCGGCGAAATTTCGAGTGCAATCGAACGATACCGAGACGCGATTCGAGTGTGCACGGTGGCGGGCGCGCAAGCCTGGCTCGCCGAGGCACAGCTCGAACTCGCCGAACTGCTACTGACCTCAGAAGGTGCGCTGCACGCGTCTGAGCCGGGCGGGGCGCAGCGTGAGGCTGAGGCACTGCTCGCCGAAGCGAGGGCGACAGCGCACGTTCTGCACCTGCGTGACATCGAGCAGGCATGCACCGCCCTCGCCGCACGCCTGCGCAACGGAAGCGAGGCGAGCGTGCAACCGGTAGTGCCCTCGCGTGCCGAGTCTGCACCGGTGGTGCGGGTGATGGGCACCTTCGAGGTCATCGCACTCGACGGTGAGATCGCGCACTGGCAGTCGCGTAAGGCGCGTGAGCTGCTCAAAATTCTGGTGGCAAACCGCGGGGCTCCCGTGCGCAAAGAGCTCATGATGGATCTCTTGTGGCCGGGCGTGCACCCCGAGCAACTCGGCAACCGACTTGCCGTTGCGCTCATGACAGTGCGACGGGCGCTTGATCCGCAGCAGCGGGAGCACCGCAGCGCGTTTTTGGGGGTGACCAGGCAGTCGATTCGCCTCTGCCTCAACCGGTGTGCCGTTGACGTCGAGGAATGGTTCGCGGCAGTCGACGCGGGGCTCGCTGCCTCGGGCCCCGAGCGCGTGCACCTGCTGGGCGAAGTGCTCGAACAGGCCAGACAACCGGTGTGTACTGATGAGCCTGACGAAGGCTGGGCAGAGAACCTTCGGCGGGGGGTGCGGAGCCGCGCCTTTGCTGCGGCGTATGCACTCGTCGACGAGTCATTGGCCAACAGCGACCCGCTGCGAGCCGCAGACGCCTATCACTGGATTTTGTCGGTCGATCCGTATGATCAGCGCGCTCACCTCGGGCTCATCGACACGTTTACCGCGATGGGCGCCCACGGTCATGCGAGCAGTGCGCGGGACGAGTACGAACGGCGAATGGGTGAACTCGGCCTCGACGCCGCTGTGTGACACTCTGTGACACTCGCATTTTTGCCACATGTCGAAGTTTCCTAGAATTGATGCTGGCTGGTCGAGATTCTGCTCGACACCCCTCATGACTGTATATGACAGGAAATCCCATGAAATCACGCACTCTCTTGCGCGCCGCGGCACTCGTGTTGCCTGCCGCGCTGCTGTTGACCGCTTGCTCTGAGCAGAGCGCTGCGCCCGAGACCACTGACACCGAGATCGAGATTCTCGGCAACTTCACCGGGGACGCGACCGTGCCGGAAGGGCTCGAAGACGGGCTCGATGTCGCTTTGGTCACGCGCATCACCACCGGCTCGTGGTACGAGACTTATGTCGCGGCTCTCGAAGCAGAGGTTGAGGGCCTCGGCGGCTCATTGCAGATTCTCGACTCGAACAATGACCTTGCCAAGATGGCTTCGAACGTTGACACCGCCATAAACTCGGGTGTCGATGTGCTGTTGATCAACAATGGCACCGAAGAGGCGCTCGGCGAATCAGTGCAGAAGGCACTTGACGCTGGCATCGTGGTGGCCACCTACGACTCTGACATCACCCGCGACGGTGTCAGCTCGATTGACCAGAATGATGCGGCGCTCGCGACCAACGGCCTCACCGTGCTCGCCGAAGATTTTGACGGCGACGCAGGGGTAGTCGTGCTCTCGGTTGCAGGCTTTGCACCGCTCGACCGTCGTCTTGACGCAGTTGATGAGTTTGTGGCTGAGAACTCGGGCATCGAGATCGTGACCCAGACGGGCACCGTTTCTGGCAACGCCGCGCTCGACACTGCGGCGCAGGTCGCGGCACTGCTCAGCGCCAACCCCGCCGACGGTGATGTGCAGGCGATCTGGAGCCATTGGAATGAGTTCACCCGTGGTGCGATGACTGCGCTGTCAGACGCTGGCCGCAGCGATGTCGCGGTGTACACGGTCGATCTCACTGACCAGGAGCTCCCGTTCTTCTGGGACGAAGTCGTTGACTTCCGCGCAGCATCGGCAACCAACCCGGCAACGATCGGCCGCTCGCAGGTACGTCTCGCGTGGGCAAAGGCCGCGGGCGAAGCCGACGGCAACCTGCTGGTGGAGCCGGCACTGATCACCAAGGCAGACCTGCCGGAGGAAGAGATCAGCTTCGTTGAGCTCGTTGAGTACGTGCCAGCCTGGAACGCAGATGAGTCAACCTGGCCAGCCTGGATCAAGACCCTGCACGAGCAACACGCCAAGTGACTTCGTCGCTCACGCTCACCGGCATCAGCCACGACTACGGTGACGGCCCGGTTCTCCGAGAGGTGAACTTGGCCGTCACCGCTGGTCGTGTGCACGCACTCTTAGGCATGAATGGCGCCGGAAAGAGCACGCTCGTGCACCTCGCCGCAGGCTTCTTCCCGCCGACCTCGGGGGAGATACGCCTCGACGGTGAACCGGTGACCTTTGCGAACCCCGCTGACGCGCTGCGTCGCGGGGTTGCGCTGCTTGCGCAGGAGGTCGACCGTGCGCTCGTGCCCGACGCCACAGTGCACGAAAATCTGCTCGCAGCAACACTGCGGAGTGAACGTCGTACGTTGTTCTCTGCGAAAAAGAACGCCGCTCGAGCGAGGGAGATCCTCGGTCGCTACGGGGTTGATCTCGACCCGAACCGCAGAGTCGATCAGCTCAGTCTGTATGAAAAGCAGGTATTGCTGCTCGTGCGAGCCGCTGCCGGCAACGCTCGCTACTTGTTCTTGGATGAGCCCACTTCTGCGTTTGATGCGGCCGAGACGGAGCGCTTCTATGGCATCGTCGAAACCTTGACGGACGAGGGCATCGGCATCGTCTTTATTTCGCACCGGCTCGGCGAGGTGTTTCGGATCGCGGACGAGGTCTCAGTGCTGCGCGGTGGGCGTGTGTCGCTGCACAAGCCGATTGCCGACACCAGCACGGACGAGGTCGTTGCGGCAATTACTGGCGAGGTCACGACCGCCCAGCGCACCGCGCGCGCCGCGTCGACTGCGGCCCCGGTGCTGCGGGCGACAGCACTTGATTTGGGTCGCGGAAGAACACCATTCGATCTGACCGTGGGCGAGGGCGAGATTGTTGCCGTGTACGGCCCTCTCGGCTCAGGGAAGACGACGCTTGCGCGCACCCTGTTTGGTCTGCACCGACCCTATCGTGCCGAGTTTTCTGGTGAAAGTCGCACGATCTCGAGTGCGATTGATGCGCGCAAAACCGGGCTCGCGCTCGTTCCTGAAGAACGTCGCACCCAGGGCATCTGGCTTGATGAATCAGTGCAAACGCACTTCGCGATCGGGTTTCGAGGGATCATTCGTTCACGCCGCGAGCGCACGCACGCCGACGAGGTCATTGCGCGCTATGACGTGCAACCCCCGCGTGCTGACCAGCTGCTCAGACGCATGTCTGGCGGCAATCAGCAGAAAGTTGCGATTGCCAAATGGGCGAGTGTTGATGGCCGCACCGTGCTCATTCTCGACGAGCCGATGAAGGGCGTGGACGTTGCCGCGAAAGAGGCAATCTTTCGCTCGATTGAGCAGCTGGCTGCCGAGGGGGCGGGCGTGCTCTACCTCACTCAGGAGCCCGACGATGCGCTGCGCATCGCCGATCGCGTGATCGTGCTGGGGCGCGACGGCGTCGCTCTTGAACGGCCAGCCGCCGAATTGACTCCCATCGATCTGATGTTTACCGAAAGGAGTGAGGTCGAATGACCGTCACTCAGTCTGCTGTTCGCGCTCCCAAATGGCGTGAGTTTCTCATGCGCAATGCCGCAGTGTTTGTGATTCTCATCGTGATTGCGGTGTTTGCGTTCGCGAACGAAAACTTCTTCACTGCGGGCAATCTGATGGACATTCTGCGATCCATTGTCGTGAGCGCCTTGCTCGCGCTTGCGGTCACCTTCTCCCTGGTGGTGAACGGTTTTGATGTCTCCGTGGGGTCGGTGACGAGTCTCTCCACGATTGTTGCGGCGTCGATGATGATCGACTTCCGCATGGAGACGCCGGTCGCGATCCTCGTACCAATTCTGTGCGGCATCGCAGTGGGCCTCGTCAATGGTTTCCTCATTGTGAAGCTTGGCTTGCCCGACCTGCTCGCAACCCTCGCCATGCTCTTTCTCGTGAGTGGAGTGCAGCGCACGATCACGGCGGGTAAATCAGTGACCCCGAGCCCTGACTCGGGCATCATCACGCCCTCGTTCAGCTTCATCGGCCGCGGCACCGTGCTGGGCATTCCGTTCCCGGTGATCTTGCTTGCGGTGGTTGGGGTGCTGGCCTACCTGTTTGTGAATAAGACCACGACGGGCCGCTCCATGTACCTCGTCGGCGGCAACGAAGAGGCAGCGCGTCACATGGGACTGCCCGTGGGTCGGCTGCGGGTGCTTGCGTACGTCATCAGCGGCGCGTTGGCTGCGCTCGGCGGCATTGTGCTGACCGCGCGCATCGGCAGCGGTCAGATCGAGGCGGGTGCTCCGCTGCTTATGGACGCGGTCGCGGCTGCCTATGTGGGATACGCGCTGTTTGGGCAGAAGAAGCCGAGCGTCGTCGGCACACTCGTGGGTGCCGTGCTGATCGGGGTCTTGCTGAACGGGCTCACCATGCTGAAGTTTCCGTACTACGCTCAAGACATTGTGAAGGGCGGCGTGTTTATCATGGCACTCGCCTTCGCTTTTGTGCGGCGCAAGGATCGCTGACGGGCATCGACACGCTGCGCGGCGAGTGCGCGGAACCATGCTGAGTGATCAGCCGCCACATACGACGAGAGGGAGCTTCGAATCGTGAGCGAACCAAGGCCGGACTTTGGCTACAACTTCAGCTTTATCGGGCATACCGATCAGGGAGGCAGGCCCGACGGCTGCCAGATTATGGTCGACCGCGGGTTTGCTTACGTCGCCCACGCTTTTCAACAGGGTTTCAGCGTCATTGACGTGCGCGATCCTCGCCACCCTGAGACCGTGAACTTCGTGGCAGCCCCGCCGGGAACCTGGAGTGTGCACCTGCAGGCTGCAGACGACCTGCTGCTCGTGGTGAACGCAAAGGACCTGTTCGCCGACACCGCATTTACCACCGAAGATGACTACTATGGCCGGTCGGTTGGAGACTCCGCGCTGCAGGCCGCCCGCGGGTATGCCGCGGGTCTGCGCGTCTTCGATATTTCGACACCCGGACAGCCGCGAGAAATCGCCTTCATGCCCGTCGAGGGTGTTGGCCTGCACCGACTCTGGTACACGGGCGGGCGGTGGGCATATGCCTCGGCGCTGCTCGACGGCTTCACGGACTATGTGCTCGTCACGATCGACCTGCACAACCCGCTGAAGCCAGAGCTCGCCGGTCGTTTCTGGCTGCCAGGGATGCACCAGGATGGTGGTGAGTCACCGAGCTGGGATGCGGATACCTGGCGATACGGCCTGCATCACGCAATCGTGCACGGTGACACCGCCTATGCGTCGTGGCGAGACGGCGGGCTCACTCTGCTCGACGTGAGCGACCGCTCTGAGCCGAGCCTGATCTCCTGGAAAAACTGGACCGGCCGCGTTGGTGGCGCCACGCACACCGCGCTCCCGCTGCCAGAGCGTGACCTGCTGATCGTCGCAGATGAGGGCATCGCTGACAATGCCGCCGACGGAATCAAGCGCACCTGGGTGTTTGACATTCAAGATCCCGCCGATCCGATGAGCATCGCCACGTTCCCTGACCCGGCCGAGGTTGATTACACGGTGAAGGGTGGCCACGCAGGGCCACATAATCTGCACGAGAACCGCCCGGGCAGCTTTCAGAGCGACACCCTCATCTTTGCCACTTATCAGAACGCGGGGCTTCGCGCGTTTGACATTCGCGACCCGTTTCAGCCGTCAGAGGTGGGGGCGTGGGTGCCGCCGGCACCAGCGCAGATGGTTGACACGAGACCTGACCGACCGCGCGTGATTCAAAGCTTCGATGTGTTCGTCGATTCCGAGCTGCGCGCCTATATGACCGATTACAACGCCGGCCTGTACATTCTGCAGTTTGAGGGTGATGAACGATGAGCGTGGTGCTGGACGAGCTGCGAGTTGCGCTCGGAACGCGAGCCGACACGGCGCTGATCACCGACGCGGCGAGCCTCGCTGAGGTTGGGGTTGACACTTCGGGCGCGCGGCGCGGCGCGGCGTTCGCGCTGGTGCGGCCGGTCACGACCGAAGAAGTGCAGGCGATTGTGCGGGTGGCAGATCGGCACGAGGTGCCGATTGTTGCGCAGGGATCGCGCAGCTCTCTCGCGGGTGCCGCGTCGGCCACGGACGGCTCGATCCTCGTGGATTTCTCTCGCATGCGTCAGATCCTGGTCATTGACCCGCTCGAGCGGCTTGCAGTGGTGCAGCCAGGGGTTCGGGTGGAGGAGCTCGCCGAGGCGGTCGAGCGCCAGGGGCTGTTTTATGCGCCAGACCCGGTGTCGTCGCACCTCGCCTCAATCGGGGGCACGGTCGCAACCAATGCGGGCGGCATGCGCTGCATCAAATACGGGGTCACCCGCGACTCGATTCGCTCGCTCGAAGTGGTGCTCGCCGATGGCAGCGTGATCAACACTCGCCGCAACACCATCAAGTCGGTTGCGGGCCTCGACCTCACCTCACTCCTGGTGGGGTCAGAGGGAACGCTGGGTCTCGTCACTGAGATCACGGTGAGTCTGCACTCGGCACCTGGCCCCTCACTCGGGGTGTCGGCGATGTTCCCGTCGATCGGCGAAGCGCTCGACGCGGCGAACGAGATTGCGACCGGTGTCACGCCTCCCTCGGTGCTTGAGATGCTCGATGATGTCGCGCTTGAGGCGATTCGGCGGTACGACCCATCGATTGAGGTGCCAGATGCCGCGCGCGCCTGGCTGTTGGCGGTGACCGACTCCCGCGTGGCGGCCGATGCTGAACTTGACGGCTTTGAGGCGGCCTTTGCGCGCAACGGCGCAATCACGGTGCGCAGAGCGGAGACGGCCGAGGAGCTCGATCAGCTGTTTGCAACCAGGCGGGCGCTGCACCCCGGCCTGCAGGCCTACCTCGGTGCGTCTCTGAACGGGGACATTGCGGTGCCGCGAGGAGCACTCAGCGAGGTGGTGGAGCGCGCCGATGAGATCGCTACACAGTTCGGGGTGGTGATTTCGATCGGTGGGCATGTGGGTGACGGAAATCTGCACCCCGTCGTGGCCTATGACCCAGGCGACGCTGAACAGACTCGCCTGGCCCACGCCGCGCAAGATGCGTTGCTGGCTGTTGCGCAGGATCTCGGCGGCACGGTGACCGGCGAACACGGTATCGGCACTGAGAAGCTGCATGCGCTCGATGGTGAGTTGTCGCCTCGGGTGAGGGAGCTGCAGCGCGCGATCAAAGCCGCGTTTGATCCGAAGGGCATCTTGAACCCAGGCGCCAAGCTCTAGCGACTCGCTCTCGTGACTCGTTCTTGTGACGGGTTTGTCTGTACAGTGTGTGCAGCAGCACCCCGGCGAACCAATCGCGCTGAGCGATAGGATTAACGGCGAGACACCGCCGAAGAAAGGGGCACTGCCGTGGCAAAGACCACCGATAAGACCGGCCCAACCGGGCGCCCCATTCGCTTTTATCCGGTTCCGCCCGTGCTCGACCGTCACGGGCCTGCCCGCATCATCGCTATGTGCAACCAAAAGGGTGGGGTTGGCAAGACCACCACGACGATCAACCTTGGCGCAGCGCTCGCGCGCTACGGTCGACGGGTGCTCGCCGTTGACTTTGACCCGCAGGGCGCGCTGTCAGCAGGCCTCGGTGTGCCGGCCCACGAGGTGCCGACGATCTACGATCTCATGCTCGGGCATGTGAAAGACCCTCGCGAAGCGATCCAAGAGACCGCGACTCCGGGTCTCGACGTGATCCCCGCGAACATCGACCTGTCGGCTGCCGAGGTGCACCTCATCAGCGAAGTGGCCCGCGAGCAGATTCTTGCCGGCGTGCTGCGCAAAGTGTCAGACGAGTACGACGTCATCCTGATCGATTGCCAACCGTCACTTGGGTTGCTGACAGTGAACGCGTTGACCGCGAGCCACGGCGTGCTGATTCCTCTTGCGTGCGAATACTTCGCGCTTCGCGGAGTGGCGCTACTCATCGAAACCGTCGACAAGGTGCGCGACCGGTTGAACCCGAGCCTCGAACTCGACGGCATTATCGCCACCATGTATGACGCTCGCACGCTGCACGCCCGCGAGGTGCTCGAGCGCGTGGTGAGCACCTTTGACGATACGGTCTTTGACACCGTGATTGGCCGCACGGTGAAGCTGCCTGATGCTTCGGTCGCTGCGAAGCCCATCCTCGAATACGCGCCAGATAACCCCGCAGCAGAGGCCTACCTGCAGCTTGCCCGCGAACTCGTGCAGCGCGGCACCATCGCATAGGCCGCACCCATGCACACGGTCACCGAACCCGATGAGGAGTCGGGCGACGACGCGTTTCGCGTCACGCTCGACGTGTTCGACGGGCCGTTTGATCTGCTGCTCAGCCTCATCAGCAAACACGAACTCGACATCACCGAGGTGTCACTCAGCCTCGTCACCGACGAGTTCATCGCCTACCTTGCGACGCTCGAGGGCCAGGGCACCGACATGCTCGATCGAGCCTCAGAATTTTTGGTGGTCGCGGCGACACTGCTCGATCTGAAGATTGCGAGCCTGCTGCCGCAGGGCGAGGTCGTTGACGCAGAAGACATTGCGCTGCTGGAAGCTCGCGACCTTCTCTTTGCGAGGCTGCTGCAATACCGGGCGTTCAAACAAGCGAGCGCATGGTTTCGTGAGCGACTCGAGACGGAGCAGGCCAGGCACGCGCGTCTGGTGCCGCTCGAAGAAAAATATCGTGACCGCGCACCCGAACTTGTGTGGACCCTCTCACCAGCCGACTTTGCAGCGATCGCTGCGCTCGCGTTTGCGCCCCGTGAGATTCCGGTGGTGGGGCTTGAACACCTGCACGCACCGCTCGTGTCGATTCGAGAGCAAGCGGCGATCGTCGTCACCCTGCTGCGCACCGGCGGAGCCCACAGTTTTCGCGAATTGATCGCAGGAGTCAACGCGCAGGCCGAACGCGGGGTGATCGTGGCGCGCTTTCTCGCGATTCTCGAACTGTATCGGCGCGACGCAGTGAGCTTCACCCAGGCCGAACCGCTCGGAGATCTGCAACTCGAGTGGGTCGGCCATGATTTCTCAGACGAAGACCTCTCTACACTTGGTGGCGACTATGACGGATGAACCGCAGCTCGACGATGTTCGGGCGAATCACACGCTGGGGCAGCAGCTCGAAGCGCTGCTGCTCGTGGCAGACGAACCGCTCAGCGCGGTCACACTCGCGACGGCCACCGACCGGCCGGTGCGCGAAGTGCGGGCCGAGCTTGAGGCGCTCATCGCCGACTACAACGGCGCAGCCGACGCCGAGCGGCCCCCTCGCGGGTTCGAACTGCGCGAGGTCGGCGGTGGCTACCGGTTCTATGTGCGAGCCAGCCTCGACGCCCTGGTCGCCGATTTTGTGCAGCAGCAGACCCCGTCGAAGCTCTCGCAGGCCGCGCTCGAAACCCTTGCGGTGGTCGCCTACCGTCAGCCCATTTCGCGGGGCGCAATTGCCTCAATTCGCGCGGTGAATGTCGACAGCGTGGTGCGCACCCTGGTCGGCCGCGGTCTCATCACTGAGGTCGGTCATGATGCTGAGACCGGTGCGATTTTGTACGGCACCGATGAAGCGCTGCTCGGGCACCTCGGTATTGCAAGCATTGATGAGCTGCCGCCCATTGCGCCGCTGCTCGATGATCCGAGCGAAGGGTTCGAAGAATGACAGACGTGCTGGCCTCAGAACAGCAACCTGATGATCTGCCGCGCTTGCAAAAGGCGCTCGCTCACGCGGGGGTGGCATCTCGGCGCGCGTGCGAAACACTGATCACGAGTGGTCGCGTGACGGTCAACGGAGAGATCGTTTACGAACTCGGCAGCCGCATCGATCCTTCGGTTGACGATGTGCGCGTCGACGGCGTGATTGTGCAGCTCGACACCGCAAAGCGATACTTCGTGCTGAATAAGCCTCGCGGTGTGGTGTCAACGATGAGCGACGAACAGGGGAGACCAGATCTCAGCACCTACGTTGATCGCGTTGGTGAGCGGCTCTACAACGTCGGCCGACTCGACACCGATACCTCGGGTCTGCTGATTCTCACCAACGATGGTGACCTCGCGAATACGCTGGCACACCCTCGGTACGGCATCCAGAAGACCTATGTGGCTAAAGTGCGCGGGGCGGTGACCCCGGCGGTCATTCAACGGCTGCGAGACGGTGTTGAACTGAGCGATGGCCCGATCAACGTGGATGCCGCCAGAATCTTGCCCGACGGGAGTTCGCGCACCCACTCGCTGATCGAGGTGACTCTGCATTCTGGCCGCAACCGCATCGTTCGACGCATGCTCGCTGAGGTCGGGCACCCTGTCGACGAACTGGTGAGGCGCCAGTTTGGCCCGCTGTCGCTCGGTGCCCAGCGGCTGGGCGAGATGAGAGAACTGTCGGCGGCAGAGCGAGGCGCGCTGCTCAACGCCGCGGCTGACGGCGAAAGCCACGCGGGCAACGCGGGCAGCACGGTGACCGCCGGCCGGCCAGGAGATGGCAAGGGCGCAAAGGGCATGCGGGGAGTTGCTGCGCGCGGCAACCCGCACCGCCGATAGATGTCACACTGAACTGGTGAACGAACAGGAGTCGACCGTGTCACACACACAGACCAACGGTCTTGCAAGCCGCGTGCAGGGGCAGGTGCACATTATTGGTGCGGGGTTGCTTGGCGCGAGCATCGGGCTCGGGCTGCGCAGCCACGGTGTGGAAGTGACGCTCGAAGACGCCTCGCCAACCACCGTCGCGCTCGCCGCCGACTACGGTGCCGGCCGACCCCGCAGCGATGCCGACCCAGAACCAGCGCTCGTTGTTATCGCGACACCTCCCGACGTCGTTGCCGACGTGATTGAGCGCGCACTCACGCGGTTTCCGGATGCGGTCGTCACCGACGTTGCGAGCATTAAACTTGCGCCGTTTCAGACGCTCACCGAGCGCGGCATCGATTTGACCAACTATGTGGGCTCGCACCCCATGGCGGGCCGTGAGCGCGGGGGAGCGATTATGGCCCGCGCTGATCTCTTTGCCGCGCGGCCGTGGGTGATCTGCCGAGACGAAGAGACACCGGCCGCAGCGCTCTCGCTGGTTGAGTCGGTCGCGCTTGAACTGGGCGCAACACCCCTCGAGATGACGCCGCAGCAACACGATCGGGCGGTCGGGCTCGTGTCACACCTGCCGCAAGCAGTCTCGAGCTTGCTCGCGGCGAGATTGCTTGACGCGAGCGAACAGCACATTGGTTTGGCAGGGCAAGGGCTGCGAGACACCACCAGGATCGCGTCGAGTGACCCCGAGCTGTGGGTGCAAATCTTGAGCGCGAATCGGTCATCAGTGGTCGAAGGCCTCGAAGCGCTGCAGCATGATTTGGAGGCGCTCATTGGCGCGCTGCGCGACCCAGAAAAGCCGGGCGCACGCCGCCACATTGCCGACCTGTTGGCCGCGGGCAATCGAGGCGTGGCGCGCATCCCGGGCAAGCACGGCTCGAGTGAGCGATTCACGACGCTCACCGTGTTGATTGATGACCGGCCCGGCCAACTTGCCGCCCTGCTCACCGAGCTTGGAGACCTAGGCATTAACATGGAAGACTTGCGCCTCGAGCACTCGCCGGGCGCACAGATTGGCTTCGCAGAGATTGCGGTGCTGCCCGAGGTTGCCGAGCGGGCAATCTCTGACTTGAAAGAACGCGGATGGACGACACTGTGAGCGCTCTCGAACCGACCCTCGTCGCGATCGATGGTCCTGCCGGAAGCGGCAAGTCGAGTGTGTCTCGTGAGGCTGCTCGCGAGCTCGGTTTCGGCATTCTCGACACCGGGGCGGCGTATCGGGCGCTTGCCTGGACGGCTCTTGAGGCCGGAGTGGTGCTCGGCGAGGCACAAGAGCTCCTTCGAGTGCTTGATCAGTGGCGATTCGCCATTACTCTGCAGGGTGACCAACGGGTGACCGTGGTGCTGCCGGGCGAGACCGACACGCACGACATCACCGCGGCGATTCGAACGCCAGAGCTGAGCGCGAATGTGAGCGCGGTGTCGCAGCACCCTCAGGTGCGCGAGCAACTCAACGCGATGTTCCGTGATCTGGTCGCGACCTCTGGACTGCCAGGAGTTGTCATCGAAGGGCGCGATATCACGACGGTGGTTGCGCCCGAGGCTCCCGTGCGCATGCTCTTGACGGCGTCACCAGAGGTGCGCGCCGCGCGTCGGGCCGGCGAGCTGCCCGGGCTGAGCGCCGAGCAGGTGCTTGCAGACTTGCGAGCACGCGATGAGAAAGACGCTGCGGTGGTTGACTTCTTCAATGCCGCCCCAGGTGTCACACTGATTGACACTTCTGACCTAAATTTTGAGCAGTCGGTGCGCGCAGTCATCGACACCGTGAATGCGGTTCGTACCGCAGATTGAGAACAGACCAATGACTGAACACAACGACGCAGAATTTGAAGCGTTTGACGACACCGAAGCGGGAGCTCCCTTCGCAGGTGACGACACCGAGTCGGCAGATGCCGAGCTGGTCGTCACCGACGAAGAGCGTCTTCGGGTGATGCGCTCGGGGCTCGACGATTTCGAGCTCGAAGACGATGACCTCCAGATCATCGGTGAAGACGGTGAGTTTCTGGGGTTCCAGCAACCCGAGGCCGAGGCGCTGCCGGTGGTCGCGATTGTGGGCCGCCCAAATGTGGGCAAGTCTGCGCTCGTGAATCGTATTCTCGGTCGACGAGAAGCCGTGGTTGAAGATGTGGCTGGCGTGACTCGAGATCGCGTGAGCTACCCCGCGGAGTGGACGAGCAAGCGCTTCACCGTGGTCGATACCGGCGGGTGGGAGCCCGACGCGAAGGGCATCGATGCCTCGGTCGCGGCGCAGGCTGAGGTCGCGATTGACCTGTGTGATGCGGTGCTGTTTGTGGTTGATGCTCGCGTGGGCGCAACCGCCACCGACGAACGCGTCGTGCAGTTGTTGCGTCGCACCAAGAAGCCGGTGTTTCTCGTCGCGAACAAGGTTGATGACGCAGCTCACGAGGGTGAGGCTGCCCAGCTGTGGTCGCTCGGGCTCGGTCAGCCGTGGCCAGTGTCGGCCCTGCACGGCAGGGGAGTCGCGGACCTGCTCGATGCTCTGATCAAGGTGCTGCCCAAAGAGTCTGCCGTGGCAAAACCGCAGCTTGGAGCACCGCGTCGGGTGGCACTGCTCGGCCGGCCGAACGTTGGCAAGTCAAGCCTGCTGAATAAGGCTGCGGGCGAAGAGCGCGTGGTCGTGAACGAACTGGCGGGCACCACGCGCGACCCGGTTGATGAGCAGGTCGAAATCGCGGGTCGGGTGTGGACCTTTGTAGATACCGCGGGCATCAGACGCCGCGTGCACCTGCAGCAGGGCGCAGACTTCTATGCCACGCTGCGCACGGCTGCGGCACTGGAAAAGGCCGAGGTGGCGGTGGTGCTCATCGATGTGACCGCATCGATCAGTGACCAAGATCTTCGCATCATCGACCTGGTGCTCGAATCAGGGCGTGCGCTGGTGCTCGCGTTTAACAAGTGGGATCTGCTTGATGATGAGCGCAGGCGATACCTAGAGCGCGAAATCGAGCGGGACCTTTCGCATGTGGCCTGGGCGCCGCGCGTCAATATTTCTGCGCGCACCGGTCGTCACCTGGAAAAGCTGGTGCCAGCGCTCGAGACTGCGCTCGATTCGTGGGATACGCGCATTCCGACGGCGAAGTTCAACGCGTTTGTTGCCGAGTTGTCGCAGGAGAACCCGCACCCGCTGCGCGGTGGCAAACAGCCGAGAATTTTGTTTGGCACGCAGGTGCAGAACCGGCCGCCGACGTTCGTGCTGTTTACGACGGGCTTCCTCGACCCGGGGTACCGCCGCTACATTCAGCGCAAGCTGCGCGAACGCTACGATTTCGAGGGCTCACCCATCGTGATCAATATGCGCATCCGTGAGAAGCGAGCTCGCCGCTAGGCGAGGTCGGCTGGGCCGATCCTGCAGTGTGCTGCGAGCTCGCCGCTAGGCGAGGTCGCTTCTCCGAGGGAGCCATTTCTGGCAGCACCCTTACTCGTGTGCGGGGAGCGCTGTGTTGTCGTCTGCCGCTGTGATGTTGGGTGTGGGAGCGGGTGACCGGCCGATGAGACCGAGCATGGGGAAGAGCAGCACCGTGAGCATGCCGCCACCGACGAGGGCTGCCGATGTGCTTTCGTCGAGCACGCCCGCACTGGTGCCGATGCTCGTGACAGCGATGACGAGCGGAAGTGTGGTTGCGGTGAACAGTGCCACGGTGCGGCGGTCAGAAAGGCTTGATCCTCGCGGTGCGAGAAGGAACGCAGGAAGCCCTCGCACGATGAGCATGATGACGGCGAACACCGGCACGAGCAGCAGCGCATGGCGATCTGCGAACAACTGTTGCAGTGGGAAGGTTGCGCCGGTTGCGACGAAGAAGATGGGAACGAAGAAGCCGAAGGCGATTGACTCGAGTTTCGCCTCGACCACCTCTTGCTCTGCAGGATCACCGTCACGCAGAACGACGCGCGCAAGCATTCCGGCGGTGAAGGCGCCGAGCAGGTAGTCGATACCGAGCAGCACTGCGAGCGTGACGAGCGCGGCGAGCAGCAGAATCACGAAGCGAATGGCAAACTGCCCGCTCGTGCGGAGCGTCGCTGACACCATGCGTTGCAACCAGCGACGTTGACCTCTGTTCGAAACGAAGAAGGTGAGCGCGGCAACCGCGACGAAGATCACGAGTGAGATGGTGCCCGCGATGGGGGCGCGACCGCTTAAGAACACGGAGATTGCGACGAGGGGTAAGAACTCGCCGACTGCTCCCGCAGCTGACACTGCGCGACCCAGCGCTCCGTGGGTGATGCCCGCATCACGAAGCATCGGGGTGATGGTGCCGAGTGCGGTCGCGGTGAGGGCAATCGCAATGATCGCGGCGCTCTGTGCGGTGTCTGCGACGAACGCTGCCGCGGCGACCGCGAGTGCAGCGCTCGCCACCCATCCGCCCAGCGCACGCTTGCCGCTGCTGCCACGAACTGATTGCGGGTCAATTTCGTTGCCCGCCATGAAAAACAGCATTGCGAGTCCCAAGTGCGAGAACAGGTCGAGCATGTCTGAGTCTTGCAAGAGCCCGAACCCGGCGGGGCCGAGTGCCATGCCGAGCGCAATTTCAAACACCACCAGCGGCACGACGAGAGCCTTTCGCACCAGTGCCGCAAGCAACGGAGCAATCACGGCAGCGATCGGCACGAGCACGAAGGTCAGATCCATTCCTTCATCCTAGGGCGACGCAGCGCTCTTCCCGGCGATGAAATCTGACGTCACACAGTGCAGCGGTGAGGGCTGCGCGACTAGTCTGGAGAGCATGAGTGACAGTATCAGCACCGCAGACCTGGTTGACGAACTCGGCGAGAAGCTGCAGTCCGTGACCACGCAATTTCAGAACCTCGGTGGACGGTCACAGTTCTCTGGTCCCGTTCGCACGGTGAAGTGCTACCGCGATAATGCCCTGCTGAAATCTATGCTGGGCACGCCAGGCGATGGCGCGGTGCTCGTGATCGATGGCGGGGGAGCGCTCGAGAGCGCCCTCGTGGGCGACATCATCGCGCAGCTCGGGGTGGATCATGGTTGGGCAGGCATCATTGTGAACGGAGTCATTCGTGACCGGGTGGTCATCTCGACCCTGCCCATCGGTGTGAAGGCGCTGGGGTCGAACCCACAGAAGTCGACGAAGACTGGCGCTGGTGAGGCCGATGTGACGGTGACGTTTGGTGGGGTCACGTTTCGGCCAGGCGCGATGCTCTTTAGCGACGAAGACGGTATCTTGGTCGAACACTAACCACGTCGAGGCTCGTCCTCGGCTGCCAATCATTTCTGGTTGCGGGTCGCGCTCTGGGTGCGCGGTTCGTTGACCGCTGAATCGCAATGACGCGAGGAGACCCTGGTATGCGCAAGAACGCCATCATTCCGTTTGTCCCGTACATTCTCGTTTCGGTGCTGCACGTCGTGTTGCAGGTGTTCGAGCTTCCGGGCCGCGGCTATGAAACAAAGCAATTATTGATGCCGGCATTGGCGCTTGCCGCAGTGTGGTCGGTGTGGCGGCTGCGCCCCTGGCCGCGTGCGGCAATGGTGCTGGTGCTCCTTGCGCTCACCACGTCGTGGATTGGTGATGGCGCTGGGCTGTTTTTCCCTGAATGGCCCACGCTTCCGACCATGATTCTGTTCTTTGGCATCGCGCACCTCGCCTACATCGTGCTGTTCTGGCGTGCGCCGAATGCGCTCGGCGTTCGCAGGGTGCCGCTGTGGGCACTGATTTATGTGGTGTGGTGGGTGGGGGCGCTGGCGATTGTGGGCCCCCACGCTGGCGACCTCTTTGTGCCGCTCGCGGTGTACGGCCTGGTGCTCGGTGGCACTGCGGCGCTGTCGACCAGGTTCGGCCCCGTGGCTGCGTGGGGTGGCGCGTTCTTCCTGGTTTCTGACACCATCATTGCGTTTCGCGAATTCATGGATGTGCCGTCGTGGCTGAGCAAATTCGTGATGCCGACCTATGAGATTGGGCAGGGCCTCATTATTTTTGCGACCGTCACGCTGCTGCACGCAGCCTCAGCGCGGCAATCAGGCGATGCGGGTGAGGGTGCCTTCGCTGAGCATGTGGTCGATCGCAGCTCGGTCGCCTGAGAGCACGGGAGCGAGCAACGGCCAACTCGCGGCGAACCCCGGATGCAGGTCGTAGCTGGTGACATCCTCCAGTCTGATCCAGCCGAGCGCATGGCTTTCGGGGTCGGTGATCTCGGGCTCAAACGGCGTGGTCACGTCGGCAATGACCGTGGTGTAGGTCCATCCGCCTCGGTCAATCTGGTAGAGATAGTGGGCACGCACGGAGTCGAACGGTACACCGGCCTCTTCGTTTGACTCTCGTAGGGCGGCCTCGACGGGTCCCTCGTTCTCGTGACGGGCGCCCCCTGGGATGCCCCAGGTGCCGCCGTGATCGCTCCAGCTCACTCGGTGCTGCATCAAAATGCCTCGGGAGGGATCGAACGCGAGGAGTCCGGCCGCGCCAAACTTGCCCCAGTATCGCCCGCCGTCTGCGGCGACGACCCAGGCGTCGCCGGTGTGCCTCAGGTCACTCATGCCACCAGCGTATCGGGTGCGCCCGTGGGATGTGGGGGAGTAGTCGGCGAGTGTCTGCTAGGATATGAAGGTTGCCGTCAAACGGCCGCGGATAGAGAGAGCCGCAGCACCCCGCTGTGAGCGCCGCGCAACGAACAGTAAGGAGAGTTTCATATGTCACTTGCACCAGAGGTGAAGAAGGCAATCGTTGAAGAGTACGCGACCAAGCCCGGTGACACCGGTTCTCCTGAGGTTCAGGCGGCGCTGCTCACCGAGCGTATCAAGGGTCTGACCGAGCACCTGAAGGAGCACAAGCACGATCACCACTCACGTCGTGGTCTGCTGCTGCTCGTTGGCCAGCGTCGCCGCCTGCTCGCATACCTGCAGCAGGTTGATATCACTCGTTACCGCGCGCTGATCGAGCGTCTCGGCCTGCGTCGATAACTTCGACGGTCATCTGATCTTCGCAAAGCCGCACCCTCACGGGGGTGCGGCTTTGTCATGTTCTGGGACAGTTCTCGTGCGATCCGTGGACCGAAAAGGTGTGACGTGCTGGGGGCGACGCGCCTGAGCGGTGAGGCTGATGCCTGGCGATAGCATTGGTTCGTGACCACTTCCCGCCGCAATCTGCTTCCCTGGCTGGTGTGGGGTGTGGCCGCGTTCGCCTATGCGGTTGCGGTCGTGAACCGATCCTCGCTTGCGTCGCTCGGGCCTGCCGCGCAGGAGCACTTCTCAATTGATGCGACGGTGCTCGCGAGTTTCGCGGTCATTCAGCTCATCGTCTATGCGGCGATGCAGATCCCGGTGGGCGTGCTGCTCGACCGATTCGGCTCAACCGCGCTGATCTTGACCGGCGGGCTGCTCATGATGGTCGGCCAGGTGGCCATGGCAACCGTGCACGATGTGTCACTGGCTGTGCTCGCTCGCATTCTGGTGGGTGCGGGCGATGCCTGCACGTTTATCAGCGTGATTCGCATGTTGCCAGAGTGGTTCGCGGTAAGGCAATTGCCAATGCTTGGCCAGCTGACCGGGCTCATCGGTCAGGCCGGTCAGCTGGTATCGGTCACCCCACTTGCGATCGCAGTTGATACCTTCGGCTGGACAAGCGGCTTCTTGGGGGTTGCCGCGGTGGGGCTGCTCGTGGTGCTGCTCGGATCCGTGGTGCTCAGAGATCACCCCGGCATGGGCAGTGTGGTCGAACGCATGACTGGCCGCCTCGGCAAGGTGAGCCGAGGCGCGGTGTCTCTGGGGGTGTCAGACAGCACGGCGGTGCTCGCCGCTGTCGCGCCGCCAGCGACCGAAATGATGCCGTCGGTGAAAGCTGAGCGGCCGCGACCTCCCGGCCTTGGGTTCTGGTCAAAGGTACGGCGACTGTTGAGCCTGCCCGGCGTGCGACTCGCCTACTGGGTGCACTTTGTGACGCCGTTTCCCGTGAACACCTTCGTGCTGCTGTGGGGAACCCCATTTCTGATGGGCGGCCTCGGCATGACCCAAGCCGAGGCGGGCGCGATGCTGTCGCTGCTCATCGCGACGGGAATGGCCTCGGGGCTGCTGCTCGGGCCGCTCAGCTCACGCTTTATTGAGAAACGGGTGTGGATCCCGGTGGTGGTCACACTCTTGATGCTGGCGAGCTGGCTCACGGTGCTGCTGTGGCCCGGATCGCCACCGCTCGCCGTGGTGATCGTGATGCTGATGTCGATCGCTATTGGGGGGCCAACATCGATGATCGCCTTCGAAGTATCGCGTTCGCATGTGCCTCGCAGCTTTGCGGGCTTTGGTACCGGGCTCGTGAACACCGCCGGCTTCACGTCGTCGTTGCTGGTGATTCTGCTGATTGGCATGGTGCTTGATGCGCTGGGTGCGGGATCGCCCGAGACCTACACGCTGCCCGCGTTCAAATGGGCGTTCGCCGTACAGATTCCGTTTCTGGTGATCGGCCTGTCGATGGTGTTGTGGGAGCGCTGGCGAACCGCGAAATGGATGCGGCACCACGGACGCACGCTGCGCTAGCGGCTCAAATAACGTAGAAGTCGGCGGTGTCCGGCGTCTCGGCAACGGGTGCTCCCCGACGAGGCCGTCCCTCAGCAGGAATGCCAGTCAGCGTGGTCCATGGCGGGGCGGATCGCACCACCACGGCATTCGCCCCGACGGCGCTGTCGTGGCCGATTTCGATGTTGCCGAGCAGCTTTGCACCAGCGCCAATGACGACGCGGTCACCAACAGTGGGGTGCCGTTTGCCGTGGTCGTGCCCGGTGCCACCGAGGGTAACCCCGTGATAGATCAGCACATCGTCGCCAACCTCAGCGGTTTCGCCGATGACGACGCCCATGCCGTGATCGATGAAGAAGCGTCGACCGATGTGAGCACCGGGATGAATTTCGATGCCGGTGATGAAGCGGGTGAGCTGAGAGATCGTACGAGGAAGGAACCTCAGGCCTCGCCGCCACAGCACATGCGAGACACGGTGCCACCACACGGCGTGCAGGCCTGAGTACACAAAAAACACCTCGAAAACGCCGCGCGCGGCCGGGTCATGTGACCTGGCCGCGGCGACGTCTTCGCGGATGCGGGTGAAGATGTTCACGCTGAAGAGCGTACCGAAACTCTTTAGACGTCGAGGTCTTCGTAGAGCACGGTCGAGAAGTAGCGCTCACCAAAGTCGGGGACGATCACGACGATCTTCTTGCCTGCGTTCTCTGGGCGCTCGGCAACCTGGGTTGCGGCCCACACTGCGGCGCCGCCCGAGATGCCGGCAAGGATGCCCTCGTCGGTGCCGAGCGCGCGTGCCTTCTCAATTGAGTCAGCCAGCGTCACATCGATGACCTCGTCATAGACGTCGCGGTCGAGAATCTCGGGCACGAAGTTCGCGCCGAGGCCCTGGATCTTGTGGGGGCCAGCGGTGCCCTCGGTGAGCAGCGGCGAGTCGATCGGCTCGACTGCGATCACCTTGACGTCGGGGTTCTGCTCTTTCAGGAACCCACCAGCGCCGGTGATGGTGCCGCCGGTGCCGATGCCTGCCACAAAGATGTCGATCGCGCCGTCGGTGTCGTTCCAAATCTCGGGACCGGTGGTGCCACGGTGAATTGCGGGATTCGCGGGGTTCGCGAACTGCTGCGCGAGCACAGCGCCGGGGGTGTTCGCGGCGATCTCTTCGGCCTTGGCCACTGCGCCCTTCATGCCGAGGGGGCCCTCGGTGAGCACGATCTCCGCGCCGTATGCCTTGAGCAGCTTGCGACGCTCGATGCTCATGGTCTCAGGCATCGTGAGAATCACGCGGTAGCCGCGAGCTGCGCCAACAAATGCGAGTGCGATGCCGGTGTTGCCGCTGGTGCCTTCAACGATCGTGCCGCCGGGCTTCAACGCACCCGATGCTTCTGCGGCGTCGATGATCGCAATGCCGATGCGGTCTTTCACTGAGCCTGCGGGGTTGTAGAACTCAAGCTTCGCGTAGACCTCGGCTCCGTTGCCAGCAACTCGGTTGAGTCGAACCAGCGGGGTGTTGCCGAATGCCTCGGTAATATTGCTGTAGGTGCGTGCCATGGTGGGCGGGGTCCCTTCATCTCATACATTGACCGTTGAAAACTCTATCGCAAAGTTATCTTATGTTTCACCAAAGCTTATGCATGGCTGTCATGCGGCGTCACAATTCACGATCCTCAACCGGTGACCCGTGGCTTCCGCATCATGTGCTGCGCGGAATGTGTCAGAGTTGACTTGTGACGAGCAGCAATCCGCCCGAGATGAGTGACCAGTCGCGAAGCATCCTGAGCGTGCTCGAACGCATGTCGGTGCTGCTGAGTGAGGCGGGTGTTGATCCGCATCCGGACGCAGAACTGTTGCTTGCGCATGTGCTTGGCGAGTCCCGTGGCAGAGTGCAGGTGCTCGCCCTGATGGGAACCGAGCTGACTGAGCCGCAGCACGATGCGGCGCTTGAGCTCGCTGCCACGCGCGCCGAGCGCATTCCGCTGCAGCATCTCACCGGCAAGGCAGCATTCCGTCGGCTCGAACTTGAGGTTGGGCCAGGGGTGTTCGTACCGCGGCCTGAAACGGAAATTGTGACCCAGTTTGCCCTCGACGCGCTCGCAGCAGCGGCCGACCCGCATCCCATCGCCGTCGACCTGTGCACCGGCAGCGGAGCGATTGCGCTCTCCCTCGCGCACGAATTGCCCACTGCCGAGGTCTGGGCGGTCGAAAAGAGCCGCGAGGCACACGCCTGGGCAGAGCGCAATGTCGACACCTACGGTGATGGCAGGGTGCACCTGATGCTGGGCGACGCCGCCGAAGCGCGCACGCTGCTTGACCCACTTGCTGGCCGGGTGCATGTGCTGGTCTCGAACCCTCCCTATGTTCCCTCGGGAATGGTGCCGCGTGAGCCAGAGGTGCGCGACCACGATCCCGAGCTCGCGTTGTATAGCGGTGCCGATGGGCTCGACCTCATCCGAGTGATCAGCGTTGTCGCTCGTGACCTGGTGACGTCTGGCGGCACCCTTGTTCTCGAGCATGCTGAGCTGCAAGGATCAGCGATTCGCCGCATTCTCTCAGCCGACGGCTGGCGCGCGACTGCGACGCACCAGGACCTCACGATGCGTGACCGAGTGACGACAGCGGTGCGTTGACACGAAGGCCCTTCGGCGCGATTGCGGCTCGAACACGCGAGTAAGATAGTGGGCTATGGCCGAAGTATTTGATTGCGCTGACAGCTCACAGCTGCTCGCTGCTGCACGAGCCGCGCGTCAGGCGATCGGCCGTGGTGACCTTGTGGTGTTGCCGACCGACACCGTCTACGGCGTGGGGGCTGATGCGTTCAGCCCTGAAGCGGTCACGAAACTTCTTGAAGCAAAGGGCCGTGGGCGTCAGTCGCCCCCGCCGGTGCTGATCCCAGATTTGGCTACCCTTGGCGCGCTTGCCGCTGACGCAAACGACGCCGTGCGCGGGCTTGCCGATCGATTTTGGCCGGGCGCGCTCACCATGATTCTCATCGCAAACCCGAGTCTGAGCTGGGATCTGGGTGACACCGGTGGCACCGTTGCGCTGCGCATGCCCGACCAGCCATTGACGCTTGAGTTGCTTCGAGAGACGGGCCCACTTGCCGTCTCAAGCGCAAACGCGACGGGGGAGCCCGCAGCGCGCGCCGTAGCCGATGCTGAGCGAATGCTCGGCGAGTCAGTGGCGGTCTACCTTGACGCGGGTGAGACTCCGGGAGATGGCACTCCGTCGACCATCATTGATGCCACACGGCTGACGGTCGAGGGTGGCACCGTGCGTGTGCTGCGCGAGGGCGGGGTGAGCCGTGACACGCTTGCGGCGGTTCTCACCGAGATCGCGCCCGACGCGATCATAGAAGACTGACATGCTTGCCTTTGTGCTCGTCGCAGCGGTGGCCGCCGGCGTGACCGCAGTGGCATCCTTTGCGGTGTTACGGCTGAGCCGCCGATTCCAGCTCGCCCCAGAGGTTCGCGAACGCGATGTGCATGAGACGCCAACTCCGCGACTGGGTGGCGTCGCCATGTGTCTTGGGCTCTTCGCCGCACTGTGGATCGCGAGCAGAAATGACGAGTTCGACTTCGTGTTCGCGAATGGTGCGCAGATGTGGGCGCTTGTCGGCGCGTGCCTCGTCATTGCAGTGGTCGGCGTGCTCGATGATCTGCTTGACCTTGACTGGATGGTCAAGTTGGGCGCGCAATTGGCCGCTGCCGGGCTGCTTGCCTGGAACGGGCTACAGATCGTGTCACTGCCGTTTGGTGACACCCTCATTGTGGGATCACCGACGGTAAATTTCGTGCTGACGGTGTTCTTGATCACGCTGGTGATGAACGCGGTGAACTTCGTCGATGGGCTCGATGGACTCGTCGCAGGGGTCGCCATCATCGCGAACGCGGCGTTCTTCTTGTACACGCAGCTGCTGAGCGCACAGACCGGCAATGACTCATCGATTACCTTCGCCGCGCTCATCGCCACCATTGTCGTGGGAATGTCACTCGGGTTCTTGCCGTTCAATTGGCATCGGGCACGCATGTTCATGGGAGATACCGGCGCGCTGCTCATCGGATTGTTAATGGCCGTGTCAACGGTCTCGGTGACAGGCCAACTCAACCCAGCACAGCTGGATCAGAAGCTGGTGCTCGCGAGCTTTATTCCGATCATCCTGCCGGTTGCAGTGCTCGTGGTGCCTTTGGCAGACTTCACCCTCGCCGTGCTGCGTCGTCTGCGCGCGGGCAAGAGCCCATTTGAGGCCGATCGCAAACACCTGCACCACCGCTTGCTGGATATGGGGCATTCGCCAGTACAAGCCGTGACGATCTTTTATCTGTGGACCGCGATGCTCTCGCTCGCGTGCTTGCTCGTGTTCACCACGCAAAGTTACCTCTGGCCCGCCATTGTTGCGGTCAGCGGGGGAGTGCTTGCGCTGTTGGTGACGATGACGCCCGTCGTGCGGGTGCGCAGATGGTTGGGGCGAAAGACTCAGCAAGAGCCATCGCAGGTTTGATAGCGTTTCGCCAGGTCGCTGCCCGCGACTGACACGCAACGACAGCGCGCACGAACCCATCGAGCGCGAGTCGAAGAGAGGACAATCGGTGGCTGAAGACACGAGCAACCCGAGCGAGACAGGCGCAGCTGCGCAGCCGGCCGAGCTTGCGGACTCCGACGCTCCAGGCGAACAGACGTCGGCGCAGGCGCCCGTCGCAATGCCCACCTCGCAGCCAGTGTTCATGCGCGCACTGCGGTGGAGCGCGTTGTCAACACTGGCACTTCTGGTCGTATGCGGAGCGGTCGGCTGGTGGGTTGGCGGCTCGGCTGGGCTGATCGGTGGTGTCTTGGGTGCACTGATTGCGGGTCTGTTCTTGGGGATGACGGTGGGCAGCATCGCCTTTGCCAACCGTTTCATTGCGAGCGATATCTATCTCGTGCTGTTCTTTGCCATTGTGGTGGGCGGCTGGCTGCTCAAGTTCGTGTTGTTCATTGTCGCGGCGCTCCTGCTGCGCGATCAACCCTGGCTGGATCCGAAGATTCTGTTCTTCTCATTGATCGCCGGTGTGTTGGTGTCACTGGTCATTGATGCGCTCATCATGATGAAAAGTCGCATCCCGATCATCTCGAATGCGCCATAAAATCTGTGCGCGAGTTTCGCGGCTCGCAAACTTCTTGCTAGGATCATTACCGTTCCCTGCCGGGCAGTGTTTGTCGCTGCCATGCGCACTGGGGCTCGGTTTTCGTTCGTCGCCGTGCAGCTGAAGCTGCACCTGATTCAGGAGAATGGCGCTGTTTTCTAACGTTGTGCAACTCGTGGCCCCGGTGATCCTTACTGCGGAGGGTGGCGGTTTCCATCCGCCGTCGATCATGGACTTCTTCCCAGAGGTCGTGCTCTTTGAAGGCACTCCCTTTGCGATGAACCGAATCATGATCATTCGCGTGATCATGACGATCGTGCTTCTCGTGCTGTTCTGGCTGGGTACCCGCAACATGCGCGTCATCCCAACCCGCGGTCAGTCAATCACCGAGATGGCGCTCGACTTCGTGCGTGTGAACATCGCTGAAGACCTGCTTGGCAAGACCGACGGTCGTCGCTTCCTGCCGATTCTGACCGCGATCTTCTTCACGATTCTCGCGTTCAACATCACGGGTATCATCCCCGGCTTTAACATCGGTGTGTCTGCCGTCATCGGTCTGCCGCTCGTGCTTGCGATCGTGTCATATGTGACCTTCATCTACGCCGGCATCAAGAAGAGCCCGAAGAACTTCTTTAAGAACTCACTCTTCCCCTCAGGTGTGCCCTGGCCGCTCTACATCCTGGTGACGCCGATCGAGATCTTCTCGACGTTCATCTTGCGCCCGATCACCCTGAGCTTGCGTTTGCTGATGAACCTCATGGTGGGCCACCTGCTCCTCGTGCTGTTCTTCAGCGCTACCAACTTCTTCCTGCTTGAGGGCGAAGGGCTGTTCAAGCTCTTCGGTGCTGGCACCTTCGTCGTCGGCTTCGCCTTCACCCTCTTCGAGATCCTGGTGTCGTTCCTCCAGGCTTACATCTTCACAATTCTCACCGGCGTCTACATCCAGCTCGCGCTGGCTGAAGAGCACTAAACCATACCGGGTTCGGCAACCGCCGCGCTCACCCCACGGAAGGAAACACACAACGTGTCTGTTCTCGCAGAAGTTTCGGGAAGCATCTCGACCGTTGGCTACGGCCTCGCAGCTATTGGCCCGGCAATCGGCCTTGGCATCGTTGTTGGCAAGACCATCGAGGGCGTTGCACGCCAGCCCGAGCTGGCTGGTCGTCTGCAGGTTCTGATGTGGATCGGTATCGCATTCACCGAGGCGCTCGCGCTCATCGGTATCGCGACCCACTTCATCTTCCAGTAAGCATCCCCAACCTTTCTCTAGTCTCGAAAGGGAGGCTCGATGATTAACGCAGTGATCCTTGCTGCCGAAGAAGGCGCGACGCCAAACCCGCTGCTTCCCGCGACCTACGACATCGTTTGGTCCGCAGTGGTCTTCGCAATCATCCTCATCGCATTCTGGAAGGTCTTTCTGCCGAAGCTGCAGAAGATGCTCGACGAACGCGCTGAGGCGATCGAAGGCAACATTGCTAAGGCAGACGAGGCACAGGCGAAGGCCGAGGCAGCCTTGCAGGAGTACAACGCTCAGCTCGCTGGCGCTCGTCAAGAGGCTGCCGAGATTCGCGACGCTGCTCGAGCTGACGCAACCAAGATCGTCTCGAAGGCGAAAGATGATGCGACCTCAGAGGCTGCACGCATCGCGCAGACCGCTCACTCGCAGATTGAAGCCGAACGCCAGAGCGCGGTCGTTTCACTGCGCAAGGAGGTCGGCTCGCTCGCAATTGACCTCGCATCAGGTGTTGTGGGAGAACAGCTCACCGACGATGCCAAGGCATCCGCTCTGGTCGACCGTTTTCTCGCCGACCTTGAGGCGTCAGAGAAGGCGACGAAGTAATGGGCAGTGCGTCACGCGAAGCTCTCGCTGCGGTGAGAGCCACTCTGACACCCGGGCTCGACGCACAGTCCGGTGCAGAGCTGCTCTCCGCAGCATCGCAGATTGGTGGCTCATCGGCGCTGCTCGGTGCGCTTGCTGATAACTCAGCGAGTGATGCGACCAAGAGCCAGCTCATTGAGCGGCTCTTTGGTGCGGCATCGGTGGGCGCCCGTCAGGTGTTGACGGCGGCAGTCAACCAAAGCTGGTCGAGCGCTGATGAACTTGTCGCTGGGATCGAGGAACTGGGGCTTCGAGTGGAAGCACTCAGCGAGAAGAACCTTGCTGACGAGTTGCTCGCCGCGGCAGCAACGATTGACAGCAACCACGAGCTCGAGCTTGGCCTCGGCAGCAAACTGGGAGACCCCGCAGCCAAGGTTGCCCTCGTGCAGAAGCTCTTCACCGGCAAGTTGTCGGTGGCAGCGGTCGGCGTGGTCACTCACCTGGTAGCGAACCCCCGCGGGCGGCGCATCAGCGCGGCGCTTCGCGAGAGCGCGCGGGTGGTTGCCGACCAGGGTGGCAGCGAGCTCGCGACCGTCACGGTCGCGACAGCACTCAGTGACGCACAGCACGGCCGTATCGCGGCGTTGCTTGAGAAGAGCGCCGGTCGCCCGGTGCGCGTGACCACCGTCGTTGACCCTTCGTTGGTCGGCGGCGTTCGCATTCAAATCGGTGACGACGTGATCGACGGCAGCGTCAGCTCGCGTCTCGACGACCTTCGCCTGCAACTCGCAGGTTAGAGACTTATCACCCCGGGGCCTGGCCTCGGAAGAGACTAAGAGAGAACGAAATGGCAGAACTCACAATCAGCCCCGATGAGATTCGCGACGCGCTGAAAGACTTCGCGGCCTCATACGAGCCGAAGCAGGCAGAAAAGACCGAGGTCGGCACCGTCATCGATGCCGCTGACGGCATTGCTCACGTTGCAGGCCTTCCCGGCGTCATGGCGAACGAGCTTGTTCGCTTCGCCGATGGCACCCTGGGCCTCGCACAGAACCTGGACGAGAACGAAATTGGTGTGGTGGTGCTCGGTGAGTTCACCGGCATCGAAGAAGGTCAGCAGGTCACCCGCACCGGCGAGGTGCTTTCGGTGCCCGTTGGCGAGGGCTACCTCGGCCGCGTGGTTGATCCGCTCGGCAACCCGATTGACGGTCTCGGCGAGATTACACAGATCGAGGGTCGTCGTGCACTCGAGCTGCAGGCTCCCGGTGTGATGCAGCGTAAGTCGG
>LSQX01166371.1_pt1 | contig 30830 bp, 29 predicted proteins | sample 654561 | NCBI WGS metagenome assembly LSQX01 (sample SAMN04489861, study PRJNA283612) | anaerobic digester metagenome | isolation source: 4 biogas reactors fed with cattle manure at either 37C or 55C with and... | place: Denmark: Kongens Lyngby | collected 2014 | reverse complement strand
AAACAGAGGTTTATGTTGTGAAGTAATTTACAAACGGAAGCGGCTTTATTTGCTAATGGGTATACGCAGTAAAGGGAGAAGATGACTACATCTTTCTTTTTCCCTTTCATGATGATTACCAATATTATTGACAGATATCTCAATTTGCATAACAAAAAGTCAAATTACTTAATCTGACGTGAGGGTTAAAGGACAATTTAATGTGCTGTTTTTTGATGATTTTGAGATGAAATAATTTGATTTTTCACACTTTTTACCTAAAGTAAATTATGACAAATGTTTAAAACAGAGAGAATGATAACCTATGACTACATGTGGGATGATTCGGAAGAAGCAAAAGTTCATGCTTTAGAGGAATGCTTTGTTCAAGGCATTACTATTGAGATCTCAAGTATGAGCATACAGGAAAAAGCTTAGTATTGCCAATGGAGTTGTAATATAGGAGGAATGAACTCGAAATGAACGCATTATTTATTATGCCGCTTTAAGCGGGATTTTTTATTATTCCAAGGGACACTTTTGCATACACGGAATACAATGATTAATAAAGATATAATTATCGAGATACATGGACAAAGGGGGAGTGGATGTGGAAAACAGATATCCTGGATACTATCTGAGCAGAATTCCCCACAGATATGGGAATTTTCCAATGGGGAGATCCTTTGAGCTGGCAGAAGCCTATATACCTTACCAGCGCTATACTACCAGTTTTTCACCAATGGAAGCCCTCCAGGCCGGGACCATGTTTCCGGAATTAGTAAGGCCGTATGAGAAAAAGAAGTGTGAAGGAGGGAAGGCAACATGAACTATGCTGGAGCTGATAAGGCAAGGAGAGAACTGTTGGATCAGATAAGGGCAATTGAGTTTATGACCATCGATCTTAACCTTTATCTCGATACACATCCAGATGATTGCAGGGCGATGAATGAGTATAATTATTATGTACGACAGTTGCAATCGTTGAAAAGGGAATATGAAATGCAATATGGACCATTAGCCAATTTTGGAAATGCAATTAGTACATGTCCGTGGAGATGGATCGAGGAACCCTGGCCATGGGAAGAAGGAATTTAGAGGGAGGGATGAGACTATGTGGATTTATGAAAAGAAATTGGAGTATCCTGTAAGGATAAAGAATCCTAATCCCAGGATGGCAAAATACATTATTACACAGTATGGAGGACCGGATGGTGAATTGGCAGCCTCGCTCAGGTACTTGTCTCAAAGATACCATATGCCAATTCCCGAGGCTAAGGCGGTACTCAATGATATAGGTACAGAAGAATCGGAACCATGATGATGTTAATTTACTGTTTCGGGCAGATATGGATACACTATAAGCTCAAAGTTATCGGGTTCATTATGCCATCTTCCTTTAATACTTTTAGAATAAACAGCCTTTTTTATTATTTCCTTTAATAATTTGTTTTTATCCGAAGGATTTTCTATCATATAATACAAATCTACAATACTTTCAATTCTGGTTTCTGATATCCTTTTGTGATCTTCGTTGTTGCTATAAAGCAGTTTGTTTAACTTATTTATTAACTCTCTTTTGTTATTTTCAGCATGAACTATTCTTTGGCTTATATTTTTATTGCGCTCCAGAAATTTCTCCGGAGAATATATTCCTTGTTCCAGCAGATCATGTAGACGGTCAGATTGTATATAGAGGTTTTCAAGCTCTTTATCAATTCTATTTATAGAATTTTTTATCACATTTATCTCAATATGTTTTGAACAATGTTGTTTCAAATTACTGCTTTCATTTAACTGAAGCCGGTAATTTTTCAACCATTTTTCAATAGCTTGAAGCAGTCTGTCTTCTACCAAATATAGAGGGGAACTTACATTTTTACATGCCGGATGCTGACAAATAAGGTAGGAAGGATGACCATTTTTGAAAGGCTTTCGAACCATTTTTCTTCCGCACACACCGCAAATAATTAATCCGGCAAATGGGTTCTTTATGGCATACCTGTATGGGATAGGCGGGCTGGGATTTTTAGAAAGATATTTTTGAACGTGTTCAAAAGTGTCCTCATCAATGATAGGTTCATGCAGGCCGTCGGCCAGAATCCAATCTTTTTTGTCGGTTCTGGGACGTTGTTGTACTATCTTTCCATTGACCATCCTTTTAACATGAGGCCTGAAATTCCATCGTATTTTTCCAATGTAAACAGGATTACGAAGTATATTTTGAACGGTACTATTTGTCCATTGCCCGCTTTTGGCTGTTGGGATGCCCATATCATTGAGGTTTCTGACTATTTTGGTTATTCCCGCTCCACCAATGTACCAGGAGAATATGAGCTTTACAACCTGGGCCTGTTCAGGGTGAGGGACGAGGGTATATCCTTTATTATTTTCCAGCCTTTTTCTGATGTAACCATAGGGAGGGATGGTACCAACATATTTTCCTTCTTTCGCCGATTCAATCCTGCCTCGTTGCAGACGCCGGTTTATAACCTTGTACTCTCTGCGGGACATAAATAAGCCAAATTCAAAATATTCCTCGTCGAATTCATCAAGAGGATCATACACTTTCATAGGGGTTATAATCTTGGTGTTTGAATATTTGAAGGTTTGAGCCACTATTCCCTGATCTATGGTGTCACCTCTCGCCAAACGTTCGACTTCCACAACCAGGACACCTTCCCACATTCCCTCCTCTACATCCTTTAACAGCTGTTGCATTACCGGTCTGGAGGATATGGTTTCACCGGATTCCACTTCCCTGTATATTCTTGTTATATCTAAATTCATTTTCCCCGCCAGCTCGAATAATACTTTTTTGTGCCTTGCAAGGGTTTCTTCCTCACCTCTTTCTTCCGCTTCCATGTCGGCTCGACTTTTGCGTAAATACATACAGTAAGCCATCAGGTAATAACCTCCGTATCATGCTATCTGAGGAGTTCGAAAATAATCGGTTATGCTGCAAATTCTGTTTTGGTTGGTTAATCTGAATACCTCATGGATTCCACTATTCTGCTATTACTATATGATAAAGGTTGATTTCAATATTCATTCTTATTCTTCGTTTATAAGCCATTTTTATTGCTATTCGGCTATAAGAATGATGGTGCGTTTATCGCAGCTCAATATAGAAAAGTATGAAGAATAGATAATATATATAAGTGGACATTGGAAAAATTATATAATATAATTGCATATAATGGATGATATAAGCAGATCATGCCATATTTTGTTGGCTGGTCAGCAAAGCACATATCAATGATCAAAAAGGCTCACCGTAATCTGCTTGTATAAATATTTAAAATGTAGCATTGTTTTTGTGCCCCTGGAGAGTAAAATATCGGGCAATTACGGTATAAGGGGAATGGCGGATGGGCATGGAGGTATTGTCATTATCTGGATATTTCAGTCAAAATGTGAGCAGGAGGGTAAACGCTTTTTTCACTGTCTGCTTTTTACTTTGTAATTGCATTGAAGAACAGCACAAAAAAGGCCGTATTATTGGAAAATTCAAGCCGGATATAATTTATGTCGATTTGGAAAATAACAAGGTGGATATAATTGATGATTCAGGCAATATCGATGAATTCCTTCCCTATATTTCTCCTGAGCAGACCGGCAGGCTAAACAGACCGATTGATCTTCGGAGCGATCTTTACTCCCTTGGTGCGATTTTCTATACCCTGCTTACCGGAAAGACTCCTTTCTTTGCTGAAGATCTTTTCGGCTGGTGTTATGCCCATATTTCGATACAACCCGAACCACCCAGCAATTTGAACCCTGAAATACCTTCGGTATTATCCGATATTATAATGAAGTTAATGGCCAAGTCTCCCGATGACAGATATCAGAGCATTGCCGGCTTGCGAACCGATCTGCAAAGGTGTTTCCGACAGTGGCAGGATACAGGAACAACCGAAGCTTTTGTTCTTGAACGGGCCGATGTATTGCAGCGTTTGCGCTTTCATAACAGGCTAGTCGAAAGGGAAAATGAATTGAAATTATTAAAAGATATTTTTGACAATGTATGCAAGGGAAGCGTAGAGGCTGTGTTTATCTCCGGCTATCCAGGTGTGGGAAAGACGTCCCTTGTTAATGAACTGGAAAATCATGTGGCTGGTGCGGGGGGGAGGATTATTCGTGGTAAAGGTGAACGGTTTCAGCGGGATATTCCTTACCATGGGATAATTCAAATAATGCGTCAACTAATACGGCTGATTTTGTCTGTAAATCAGAAGAAGATAGACGGATGGAGGGACGGAAATAATGATATTTTGGACGTCAACGGAGGCATTGTTACAGAGTTAGTTCCTGAAATAAAGGCGCTCACCGGAGAATTTTCTACCGGTAGAATTTTGTCCTATAGAGAGTCAGAAAATCAGTTTATCCGGTTTTTAAAAAGTCTTCTCCAGCTGTTTAGCAGGACCACCAATTATCCGTTGGTTGTGTTTTTGGATGATTTACAGTGGATTGATCCGGCTTCGGTAAATCTGATTAAAGCAATTTTTGAAGATAGCGTTGAAGGACGGCTACTGCTAATCGGTGCGTATAGAATTAATGAAGTGGATGAGGAACATCCCGTCTTCAATATTATCCGTTCCCTTGAAGCTGTTCAGATACCAGTGAGCACTATTATGCCTAATACCCTTTCTGTTGAAGGAACAAGGGAGCTGGTGGGTAATATCCTAGAATGCCAAGACCAGGATATTGAGGTCTTGGCTAAGAAGATCTATCAAAAATCTGCAGGAAATCCATTATGTATAAAACAAATTATTCAAAAGCTTTATGAGGATGGCACCTTATATTATTCTTCTGAAGAATGGGCATGGAAATATAAAGGTAACGGACTGATGAACATAGAGGTAAAAGAAAGTATCATTGATTATGTTATAAAAAGGATAAAAAAGCTGCCTGCGGAAACTGTTGAAGTCTTAAAAATTGCTTCAGGTATTGGTACGAGCTTTTCTTGCGATGTGTTATCAAGTGCAGTGGATCAGACGACTGATTGGGTTAACCAAGTTTTAAAACCGGCTGTAGGCGTAAGTATTATTGCAGAAAAATACCGGCCTATTTTTCAAGGAGGCGAATCAAATTCTTCCGAGATAGAGCATTCAGCGGGGGATTTGTGTATTGGATATGAATTTTTTCATGAACGCGTCAGGGATGCGGTTTATTCATTGATGACGGATGAAGAAAGGAAAAAAGCTCATTATAAAATTGGGAAAGCCCTTCTGGGAAAAGTTGATCGGGCTTCCAGGACGGAAGAGTTGCCTGAGGCTGTTGACCACATAAATTTGAGCAGAGATTTAGTTGAGAATGAGGAAGAACGTGTACGACTGAGCGAGTTAAATTTATTGGCTGCCAAACAGGCAAAGCTTTCCGGTGCCTTGTCCGTTTCAAAGAAATACTTGGAAACCGGGATACAGCTGTTGCCGGAAAACTGTTGGGATCAATATTATAAGCTGGCTTTTGAACTATATCTTGAGTATTATTGGTGTGTATTTTCCCTCGAGGGTTTTTCCGCTGCTGAGTCGATATTCAGGCTGCTTAGCGAGAAAGCAAGGCATGAATTGGATCGGGCTGAAATATATGATAGAAAAGCCGCATTGTGTACGGGATACAATAAAGCCGAGGAGGCTGTTTTAGCGGGTTTGGAATCATTGAAGCATTTAGGCCTAACTTTACCGGCTGAGCCCGGTAAGTTTTTTTTGATGAAGGAGAAAATATCTGCTAAACTCAGGTTAATGGGTAAAAGAATCAAGGCTATATTGAATTTACCGGAGATTGTTGACCAGCGGCTAAAAAGGATTATTGGCGGGCTTGCCAACCTGATGCTTGTTGTCTGTTTAAATAAAACCCGGCTGTCCAGCTGTGTTCTCCTGAGCATGGTAAACCTGTCTCTGAAATGTGGAAATACTGATTATTCGGCCTTTGCATATGCCTGTTACGGAATTGTTTGCAGTGGCAGGTTTAAGGCTTATGACAGGATTGCCGGATACCAGGAGATAGCCGTTAGACTGGCTGAAAATAGCAGCGATTACTCGGTCAAAGCAAAAATTTATTACGTTATTGCTGCGTATTTAAATCACTGGAATACCCATTTGAGCAAAAGTCTGAATTATGGAGAAAAGGCTTATTGTTATGCTTCCCGGGTGGGAGATTGGGTGATGGGAGCGATCATACAAACCGAAATGGTTCAAATAAAATGTATGCTGGGCGAATCAATTGAAGAAATTTACCGACAATGCCAAACCGCACTTGAAGGCATAAAGTACGGCATGCCCGACTCGCTTATCCTTTTGAAAGCGATAAACCAGTTTCTTAAGAACTTAAAGGGCGAAACCTACGGCTCTCATACTTTCAGTGATGATCATTATGATGAAAGCGTTATGACGGAAAGGGTATCGGCAACAAAAAAAGGATTTGTCGTTCATCACTACTGCCTAATGAAGATACAGTCATACTGTTTACACGGGTATTCCATGGAAGCCTTTGACATGGTACTTATGCAGTTCGATAAGTTGGATTCGATTTTTGGGAAGATGCTGTATGCCGAAAATATTTATTGGGCGTGCATCGTATGTTTGTCTGTTTATAACAGGCTTGATAACAAGAAAAGGCAGAAGGCAGAAAGTATTATAAATAGGTGTAAGCATTTGCTGAAAAATTGGTCGGAAGCATGTAAGGATAACTTTCTGCATAAGTATTATCTTGTTTTGGCAGAGGAAAGCCGGCTAAAGGGAGATGTACAAAATGCCATGTATTTTTATGAAAATGCCGCTAAACTTATGAATAATAGCATTTTTTCACTGGATGCGGCTGTTATTTTCGAATTAGCAGCACGATTTTATTTGGAGATGGGCTTTGAAGGCAATGCTCAAGTATATATGGCCAAAGCATATAGGATGTACTTAAAGTTTGGCGCTATGATAAAGGCGAACATGTTATGTCAGGAGTTTTCGGAAATGCTATTGGGGATGCCCGAGGCTCATATTATTGATGTAAAGGATAAAACTGAGAAATATGATGAAACTACTGCAATTAGCATTGCCCGGACGGATGAATTGGCGGACGGAATTTCCCGTTATATTGATTTTCTGATGCTAAAAAAGGCTGTGGATTGTTTTACCAAAGGTGCAGATGTCCAAGATACTGTTGTTGAACTGATGGATATTGTAATGAAAAGCTCAGGAGCACAAAAAACATGCATGATTATTCTGGAGGATGAAACATCAGGAACACTGATATGCAAAAATGAGGGACATGAAGATGTGATATTTGAGCATATCGCATTTGATGATGAGATAAGCAGATGGTTTTCCATAAGGGCGGTGCTATATGTTTTAAATACAGGAAAATATTTGATAGTGAATGATGCTGTTTGTGATTCAATGCTCGGCAGGGATTTATATACAGTTGAAAATAATGTGAAGTCGGTTTTGTGCCTGCCAGTATTTATGTATGGCGGACTGTCCGGTATCCTTTACCTTGAAAACAATTTAGTGACCTATGGTTTTTCGGAAAAGCTGGTTGAAATATTTGAAAAACCGGCTTCGCTGCTTATCAATGTTGTTAAAACCAGCAAGAAACCTCTGTGGAGAAAGGATAATTCTGACCGGGTAATACAGCCAAAAGAGCTGTTAACAGAAAAGGAAGTCAATATAATAAAGTATATGGGTAAGGGATTATCGAATATGGAGATAGCAAAGAAGATGTATATTTCTGAAGGCACAGTAAAATGGCATACAAACCATATATATAAAAAACTAAAGGTCAAAAACAGAGCACAGGCGGTATTGAAAGCAAAGGAGATAGGTTTGGTGCATGAAAGCGAATAGCATGCTGCAGGATGATTAGCATATATAAGCTGGAATTATGCTGTTTTTTCGTATCTATAGTACAAATAATGCTATAATACAACCTATTTCAACAAAACCAACTTTCGTTGGCTTGTTTTGAAATACCCATATGCTAATATGAACTATATAATAGGTAATTATTGTTGATATCAGCGTATAACAGCTATTTTGGAAGAATCGAACGCAGCTAATGGGGTGAGGGTGATATAGCTAATGATTAGACGTGAATATACTGTTGTGCAAAAGAGTGGTGGTTCATACTTTGGAAGTGTAGCGTTTTTCAGACATCTGATTTATCTATTTCTGATAGCTGTTATACTCGCTGGTATGTACGGGATTTATGTGTTGTTTGACAAGATATTGATTGACTATGTAAAAGGCTGGATTGCTTCAATAGATGAGTATCAAACCAGCATGTCTCAGAAAGGTAGAATTAATGCAACAACCGGGTCCGGCACTAAAAGCATCAACGGACAGCCGGGTATCACTGATAAAGGCGCCGTTGACGTTGAAACTGACTTGACAGGGGTTCAGGAAGATTCAAATAGCGGTCTGGAAGAAACAAGCCGGGAGCAGACCAATGATGTTCCAAGCGGCGACAACGGTTTGAAGGAAACAAATTATACCATTGGTTACCAGCATAAGTATCCTGAGTTATATTGTAAACCTTCTAATGGCTTTGTACATAAAGAGAAAGTGGCCTATTTGACTTTTGATGACGGTCCGTCATCCAGAACGCAGGAGGTTCTGGATATACTAAGGAAATATAATATTAAAGCTACGTTTTTCGTAGTGACCAGCAATACAAAAACCTCATTGCTAAAACGTATTGCAGAAGAAGGACATGCAATTGGCATACATACCAATTCCCACGTGTACAGGGATATATATCGTTCTGTCGAAGCCTTTTTAGATGATTTTTATGCAGCATATCAAAAGGTGTATGAAGAGACGGGTATAAAAGCTGAGATCTTCCGATTTCCAGGTGGCAGCCTGAATGCATACAATATGGGCATTTACCAGGAAATAATTGCCGAAATGCTCAGGCGTGGCTTTATATACTATGATTGGAATATATCAACTAACGATTCTAATCCAAAGATAAGTGCAAAGGAAATAATCAAAACCATCAAAAATTCCGTAGATGGTCAGAATAAGCTGATAATACTATGCCATGATAGCGAGCAGAAATACGAAACGGTTAAAGCTTTGCCGGGTATAATTGAGTTTCTAAAGAAGGAAGGTTATACATTTGAAAAGCTCGATAATACCGTTGAACCTGTTGTTTTTTCATACAGGTAATTAAAAAGGAGGTAGAAGTATGGAGGAAAAGGCCTATAAGACAATGTTTGAAAATTTTAAACAGGCAGCCAAAGAGGTGTTTTTAACAAAAGAGGAAAAAAAGAGCGATGCCGATCAAGAAGATGATGATAATAGGCAAATAGAAGATATTGTTCTCGAACGTGCTGACGAAGAGGTAAAGAAAGAAGAACAAGAGGAGACGAAGGCTTCTAAGGTAAAATTGGATGAGGCTGTAACAATACAGGAAAAACAAAAAAACGAGCTCCCGAAGAAAGTTAAAACAATAGCAGCCAACAATGAGGTTGATACCGGCTTTATAAGCGAGTCAACAAAAATTCAGGGAGACATAATAACCGATTCAAATCTGATGTTTGCCGGCGAAATCAAGGGAAATATTGAGAGTAAAAACAACATAGTGGCTTCAGGGAAGGTATACGGAAATATTGCCTGTAAGGATTTGGAGATAAATGAAGCAATTATCGAAGGCAATATTACCGTGCAGGAATCTGTAAAGGTACTGATGGGTAGTAAAATAGTGGGGGACGTGTCGGCTAAAAGTGCTGTAGTAAACGGCCATATCGAAGGTAATGTGATGGTAAAAAACGATATCAAAATATATAAAAATGCCTGTATAATCGGGGATATATCCGCCGGCACCATGTATGTTGAAGACGGTGCAGTAATTAAGGGTGTCGTTAATACTTTTGTCATCAACAATGAAGAAGATAAAGAAAATAAAGAGAATGACTGAGATATTTTATCGACGGAATGTTTGAATCAGGAAATCATGAGTCACGGTAATGAAAAACGCATCACCGTTAATAGAATATATTAACGGTGATGCGTTTTTTTTTATTATTGGTAGCTGTGTATGTGCCCCCAGCGTAAAACCGCTGTTAAAAATCGTAGGGCTTCCACATGTAACGGAAGCAAGTCAGAGGTGATATCATGAAAGATGAACTTCAAAAAGAAGAAAATATAGTGAAAACTTATAAAATTGGTAATACCACCGTGAAAATATGTGATGATGCATGTAAGAATAAAACAGATGAGGAAGTGGAGATAATTCTGGAAAAAGCTAAATCCATTGGTTTTCAGGCTGTAAAGGGCTCACGATAAAGAGATTCATATATTAACAACGGAAAGAATTTGACGAAGTTCTGACAATTGTCAAATAGCCACGTAAAATTTGTCGAAATTTTATTGAATTATGTAAATAATTTTGTTATAATTAAATCGCTACGTACGGTAATATGTTGTAAGGTATTTAAGGACAAGCTAAACATCTTAATAATTAAATAACCCAGATTGGGCAAACCTGTCGAAAGGCAGGGACGCAAAGCCAAGGGCCTAAGGAGTGGTTATAATTCTATGGCAGCCGGTTGCGTAAAAAAGCTCTATACGACCGGTGTATAGAGTTTTTAATTGGGTTATAAAAAAACAAGAATAAGTTGTTAAAAAGATAACTAAAAGCGATTAAAGAAGGTAATGCAGGCATAACAGGGAAAAACAAATTCAGCTGATAGGATATATAACAGGATACAGGTTACATAAAGAATTATACAAAGAACATAACACACGCCGAATGCATATATATAAAACTATAAAAGACAAGCCTGTTGAGCATAATGGTAGTGCTTAGCTTTTACATCATCAACAGGTTTTTTTTATTCAATTTTTATTCAATAATGTTTACAGATTTTACTCTTCTAAAAGGGGTGAGACTTCATTGGTTGTGCCTAACGAGAATAAAAACGGAATGCTGTTTGAAGCGGCCAATATTGAGGAAGCGATAATAAAAGCGGAAAAACACTATAAATGCGGGAGAAAAGCTCTAAGGGTGTATACCTTAAAACCACCTATCTCTTTCCTTTGGGGGGCTATCAGAAAGCCGGGCATCTATAGGATTGAAAAGCTACATAGGGAGAAGATGGAAGCAGTTTCAGCTTTCCGGCCTGTTGACGGCACGGTAGAAATTATAGGCGGATTGATTAAGGTCAAAGACCCTGTCAATGGCGGCAGATATCCTTCCATAATAGTAAACGATCCAAACATTGATGTGTATATTAACAATAAAAAAGCAGTGGGTCCGTGCGTGGTTACTGAGAAGGATTGGATTAATGTAGTTGCAAAAGTAGTTGAGCCGAAAATCCGCATTGATGTTAAGCTTTCCCGGGATAGGATGGAGGCAATTCTTGAAGTAGAAAAAATCCCCGGAAGAAAGTATTTTTTGAGGGATGCGGAAGCCTGCAACACCCTTTTTATATGCGGGGATTACAAGGAGATACAGCCGCCCGATGTTTCACTTAAACAGTGTGTTGACGAATTGGTGAACAAAGGCGTGGCACCGGAGATTATACAGATGGATAGGATCCGGGACTTGCTTGAACTGCCACATGGAGGAAGCTGCGTTGTTGCTAAGGGAGTCCCTCCCGTCCACGGAATTAACAGCTGTATCAAATACTATTTTTCCCAGCACAGTTACAGAAACCCAAACCTTGATATGGATGGACGGGTGGATATAATGGATCATACCGTTATTCCCACCGTTAAGGTCGGTGATGTTTTGGCAGAAAAGCTTATTTCGGCAATTCCCGGGAAGGACGGTATGACGGTTACCGGCGAACCTGTAAAGGCCAAGCCTGGGAAGGAATTGATTTTTAAAGCCGGTAAGGGGACCATATTGTTGGACGACAAGAAAATTATAGCTGCCATTTCCGGAAGACCGGTGTTATACAAGGGTATAGTGAGCGTGATGCCGATTTTAACCATAGCCGGTGATGTAGATGTGGATACCGGAAATATCAGGTTTGATGGGGATGTCGTCATAAGAGGAAATGTTAAAGAAGGGTTAAGGGTAACAGCCGGAGGGAATGTTTTAATTGGCGGCAACTGCTATCATGCAGTTATACGAGCCGGGGGCAGTATTAGGATTTGGGGGAAGGTTATAAACTGTAAAGTGTCGGCAGGGGTCGATATGATTATGCACCTGTTTGTCATTCCTGCCATTGGAAATATTAAGCATATATTGAGCACCGTCGTTGAAAGAATAGCCTCAGCATATCCGAGCCGGCTGGAACGGGGAGTTGGGCATATGGTCTATACAATTTTGAATGAAAGCAAAAAGCTCAAAAAACTTGTTGAAGACATGGAAAACATGCTTCTTTATACAGAGAGTGAGGACGCGGAACGGGCATCTGCTGTAATAAGCAAAATCAAAAAGGAGTTATTTGGGACTAATGCCCTTCATATACGTACCCTTGATCAGATAAAAGAAATATGTGCTTTTCTTGAAGAACAGGAAGACCTGCTTAGGAAAAGGCATATAGCGAGTACAAATATAACACTGGAATACTGCGAGAATTCCGTGATTCAATGCAGCGGGAGTATTACCGTCATGGGGCGGGGAAGTTACAGGTCAAATCTGATTGCAAAAAATCATATATTGCAAAAGAGAGCAGATGGTGTGGTAATAGGAGGGGCTCTTGTAGCCGGTAAGATGATAAAAGCCGGAATTGTAGGCTCTACCGCTGGTATAAAAACTTATTGCAGGATTCTTGATGCCGATGGCAGTTTTAAGGCTACCCAATGTCATCTAAATACAATAATAAGGGTTGGTGAACAGGTAACAACATATTAGGAAGGACAGCAGAAGTAGTTGTCATACCATGCGGATGACTGTTTCAGAAAACTCATTTATCGTATCTCCTAATTGATAACATTAAGGAGCCTAAGAATTGGCTCATTTTGAAATGGTGGGCTCCATGGTGTACCAGTTGATGAAGGGAGCTTGTCCGGAGGAGATTAAATTAGCCGATGTCGGAACCTATTATGCCGATCACGACAATGCCGTGTATCCGAGCACGGGAACCGGTGTACCTTTTACAGCAGCCTATATTCAATCCAAAGGGGATCCAATAGCGGATCTTCATGAAAATCTGGCGGCCGAGCAGAAGGCCAGGGCGACATACGAGCATCTTATCAATTTGGCTGATGATCCAGATGTGATCGATCCTCTGAGATTCTTGCGGGAGCGGGAGGTCGTCCATTTTCAGAGGTTCGGTGAGGTGCTGCAGAAGGTACGGGAATACCTGGAGTCAAAAAAATATTACTGAAATAATATGCATACATTAAATACTCACAGCATTCTATACGCCGGCATATATTGTTGGTAGAGGCAGAGCTTGAGAGCTCATCTGGAAATGTATTAAAAGGAGGTACGGTTGAATGAGTTTCTTTGGTGGCAGAAGATTGGGAGAGGATGATAGCTTGCTCTTTTTCTTCCTACTGCTGGTGATCATATTCTGTAATTGCGGTATATTCAAGGAGTCCGATGAATTATTGTTCTTCTTCCTTATCCTCGTAGTATTGTTTAACAATGATTGTATATTCCGAGGATTTGGAACATCTTCCAGCGAGAGCTAAAAAACTGGCTGTGGTAAGCAGGGGGAGTGCCGCTGAATGCGCGCTTCCTCTTTTTGCTTTCTAAAAAAGCAATAATTCCGAATGCCGAACTATGCTCGAGTGTCCTGCTGCAAGTATAGTCGGTTTTGTTAACTGGATAACTTCAGCAAAAAATGGATATTATTCAATATTCACAGTATTTTATACTATAGCATATATTGTAGTGAAGGTGCATTTAAGTTACTATTCATGAAGGAGGTATTGACATATGGGATTTTTTGGTAGGAGAATGGGCCAAGACGATGATAGCTTACTCTTTTTCTTTCTGCTGTTGGTGATTATATTCTGCAATTGCGGAATATTCAGAGAGTCAGATGAGCTGTTGTTTTTCTTCCTCATCTTGGTGGTCTTGTTTAATGGAGATGGCATTTTCAGGGGGATCAGGGATTCAAAAGAATGCTAAAGCATTGAGTGTGGCAAGGAAAGGGAGTGATGCGGAGTGCACACTTCCTTTTTTATTTTTATAAGATTATCAAAACGGGTAGTGAAAGGTTGGTAAAAGAATCAGAATCCGTTAACATAAGCGGCAGTCCGCCATCATAGAATGTGATAGGGGGTGGTGGGATGACATACTCCAGCCGTTATTTAAGAATTACCGATCCCTTAATGGAGGGTATCGATGTTACCAATATCCAACAGCGTCTCAGCGAACTAGGGTTCTATGATGGCGAGATAACCGGGGTATATGATAGACAGAATGCCGAAGCAGTCCGGAATTTTCAGCAGCAAAACGGTTTGACGGCTGACGGCATTGTAGGACCAAACACATGGAATGCGGTTGGTATAAGCTCGGATTTGCTCCAATACTTTAGCACTGAATATAATATTACCATTGACATCGAAGAGAAGGAACTGACCCTGAGACAAGGCGAACAAATTATAAAGGTGTATCCTGTGGCGGTAGGAAAGCCTTCTACCCCAACACCTACTGGCAACTGGAGGATTATCCAAAAAACACTGAACCCGGGAGGACCCTTTGGAGCCCGATGGATGAGATTGAGCGTGCCCTGGGGAGGTTACGGCATACATGGTACTGATCAGCCTGAGAGTATAGGTACTGCAGCCAGCCATGGATGTGTCAGGATGCTCAATGAGGATGTTATTGAGCTATATGACATTGTACCCCTCGGAACAGAGGTAAAAATAACCGGGATTACTGTTACCGGCAGGACCTTGTATTTAGGTGTACAACCGGGAGAGGATGTAAGGAATGTACAGGAGATTCTGCAGGAGCTCGGATACTACGGAGGGCCAATAGATGCGGTATACGACGAAGAGGTAAGGGATGCAGTTCTTGAACTTCAAAAGGACTACGGCTTGATACCGGACGGAGTGGTAGGACCGAATACATATGAGATATTGGGAAAGCTTGGGGATATTTTGGTTAATAGTCAGGAACCCTAAGTACCAACGCTTTTGTTAAGTAGGACTGTTTTAATTATTAACTAGGCCTTGGGAAGGAATGGTACATTTCCTCGTGAGGCCTTTTAATTTTATCGCTTGTTTTGTGTTTTGATGCGTTATAGGGTTATAATATGGATAAAGGGTGTCCCCTGAGCAACCCTGTCAATTTTTTCGCACCAGTATAGGGTGATAATAAGGATGGAAGGGAGGCATGGCGGTGGACAAAAAGGATGTTGCAAAGATATTGGAAGAGATTGGTTTGCTCTTGCAAATTAAAGGTGAAAACCCTTTTAAAGTTCGTGCTTACGAGAGGGGCGCAAGAGCCGTTGAGATGCTGAATGAGGACTTGGATACTCTTGTGAAAGAAAAGAGATTGAATCAGATAGATGGGATAGGCAAAGCTTTGGAACAGAAGATTGAAGAGCTGGTTACCACGGGACGTCTCAGGTATTATGAGGATTTGAAGAAGGAATTTCCCGAAACCCTGTTTGAGCTGCTCAAGATCCCGGGCTTAGGGCCAAAAAGGGTGCACATATTATACAATGAACTAGGTATAAGTACGCTTGGCGAGCTTGAATATGCCTGCATGGAAAACCGATTGTTGAATTTGCCCGGCTTTGGTAAGAAGGTTCAGGAAAACATACTGAAGGGGCTGGAATACCTCAAACGCTACAGGGATAGATTTTTGTTGCCCGATGCACTTATGCTGGGCGACAGCATTCTAGATCGAATAAAAGAACACCCTCGGGTTGTACAGGCTAATTTGGCCGGGAGTTTGAGACGAAAGAGGGAGCTGATCAAGGACATCGATATTCTGGTAAGCAGTCTTCAGCCCGAGGAGGTTATGGATTACTTTGTTAAAATTCCCGAAGTTAAGGATGTTGTCGGGAAGGGCGAGACCAAATCCAGCGTCCGGTTGGAAAACGGGATGGCAGCTGATTTAAGGGTTGTGCAGCCGGAACAGTATCCATATGCATTGCATCACTTTACAGGTAGCAAAGAGCATAATACAGCAATGCGACATTATGCGAAAGGCATTGGTTTGAAGATGAACGAATACGGCCTGTTTGAGGAGCACACTCAGAAAATAATCCCCTGCAGGAGTGAAGAGGAGGTGTTCCAGGCTCTTGGGATGCAGTATATAGTTCCTGAACTGAGGGAGGATATGGGAGAAATTCAATCAGCGCTGGAACACCGGCTGCCAAATGTGGTTCAGAAAGAGGACATAAAGGGTATTTTTCATGTTCACAGCCATTACAGCGATGGTATAAGCGGTATTGCGGAACTCGCAGCTGAAGCAAAAGCACTGGGATATGGGTACATAGGCATATCGGATCACAGTCAGTCGGCATTTTATGCCCAAGGTTTGAAAAAAGATGATATTCTGCGGCAGCATCAGGAGATTGACCGGTTGAATTCAGCATTGGACGGTTTTAGGATATTAAAAGGCATAGAAGTTGATATATTGCCCGACGGAAGCCTGGATTACCCCGATGATCTATTGGCCACCTTTGACTTTGTCATAGCAGCGGTTCATTCAAGGTTTTCTATGAATAAGGATGAGATGACCCGGCGTATTATCGATGCGCTGGACAATCCCTATGTTACCGTGTTGGCTCATCCTACCGGGAGGCTTCTGCTTTCCCGTCAGGAATACCCTTTGAATATGGAAAAGATTCTGGAAAAGGCTGCAGAAAAGGGAGTTTATATGGAAATCAACGCTAATCCCCACAGATTGGATCTGGACTGGCGTTTGTGCAAAATCGGTAAAGACCTTGGAGTTAAATTTGTAATTGGCACTGATGCTCATGACCTGGACAGCTTAAGATTTAGTGTATATGGCGTGTGGATGGCACAAAAAGGCTGGCTAGAAAAGGGGGATATTTTAAACTGTTTGGATTATCATGAATTGGAAGGCATGCTGAGGGCGGCAAGGAGACAGCAAAATTAATGTTTAATGAAAATGAAAGAGATGAATAATATTTGGAACTAATGAGAAGAGAAATGCCGTTTCTGAAAAATTACTATATAGATTAGAGTTTTCCGTTTTTGATCTTGGAGTTGGAAGGATATGATATATTTCTAATTGAAATAAAGAATGCAAGGAATGATAAGAATTGCAAGAAAGCCCATTCATGCTTTCCTGTAGTGAGAACAAAAAGATTGGGTGATTTCCCGGACATATATGATAAAATATAGTACAGACACGGTTTCTTTTTTAATAATCTAGAACAAAAAATGGTAAGGGGTACTGAACAGATGAGAATTGACCAGTTAAAAGAAAAGAAATATTTCGTTTTGGACATGGATGGCACTTTTTATCTTGGAGATAAATTATTGGACGGTTCACTTGACTTTGTGAAACGAACAGAGGAGGCGGGCAAGCGTTTCATATTTTTCACCAACAATTCGTCAAAAAATTCTTCAGTTTATAAGCAGAAACTGGCCGGTATGGGATGTTTTGTCGATGAATCAAATATTGTTACATCAGGCATGGTGACGGTAGAATACCTGAAAAGACATTACAAAAACTGCCAGGTATATCTTTTGGGAACACCCATGCTTCACGAGGAATTTCATAAAAATGGAATACCAATAGTTGAGGATAAGCCCGATGTAGTTGTAGTAGGTTTTGATACTACACTGACCTATGATAAGCTCAGCCGAGCCTGTGCCTTTATCCGCCAGGGTCTTCCCTTTATTGCTACTCATCTGGACTTAAACTGTCCCACCGAGGACGGATTTATTCCCGACTGTGGTGCCATATGTGCTTTTATAACTGCTTCAACCGGGGTCAGACCCAAATATCTGGGCAAGCCATTTATTGAGACTCTGGAATACTTGCTGAAGTATCTGGGCTGTAGCCGAGAGGAAATGGTTTTCATAGGTGATCGCTTGTACACCGACATAGCCATAGGGGTTAAGCACGGCGTAACCAGCGTGCTTGTGCTGACTGGTGAAACCAAACGGGAGGATTTGGAAAGATCCGATATTAAGCCGGATTTTGTTTTTAACCGTCTGGCAGATTTGATACCCTTTATTTGACAAAAACAAAAGGACCGCTTATTATTAGCGGCCCTTATGTAAGGGGTTTGGGGGTTTGGGTAACTTTTTCGTTTATTATTTTAACCATATTTAAAAGAAATAAACATGATTTTTAAATTTTTATGGGGAATTTTATGCCAATAAGCACTTTGTATGATAGAATATAAAGGCAGTATTAATAAGAAGGAGTGGAGCAGTAAAATGTCGATTAAGGTTATTCTTGATACTGACATCGGAAGCGACATTGACGATGCTGTGTGTTTGGCCTATCTTCTCTCAAACCCTGAATGTCAGCTTATGGGAGTGACCACGGTGAGCGGCGAGGCTGAGAAACGGGCCATGATGGCCAGTGTTCTGTGTAACGTGGCCGGAAAGGATGTACCGATTTATCCTGGAGCCGAAGAACCCCTCATTGGGCGGCAAAGGCAGCCGATGGCTCCCCAGGCCAGGGTATTGGGTAACTGGAAACATGAGACGAAATTTCCCAAAGGCGAGGCAATTGAATTCATGCGAAGAACGATCCGTGAAAACCCAGGGGAAATAGTTCTGCTTGCCATCGGGCCTCTTACCAATGTAGCGCTGCTGTTCAAAACCGATCAGGAAATACCGAAGCTGCTTAAAGGGCTGGTTTTGATGTGCGGCGTTTTTACCAACAGCCTGCCGGGAGTAGGTCCTCTGGAGTGGAACGCCATATGTGACCCATATGCTACCGCTATCGTGTATGCCGGTCAGACTAAAGTGCATCGCTCCATAGGCTTGGATGTGACGTGTCAGGTGACCATGGATTCGGCTGAAGTTCGAAGCAAGTTCAAAGCTCCTTTGCTTGAACCGGTACTTGATTTTGCTTCGGTATGGTTTGAGAAAATCGATAGAATTACCTTCCATGATCCGCTGGCGGCTACCACCATATTTGATAGCCGGATATGCACATTCAAAAAAGGGAATATTGATATTGAGCTGGCCAGCGACAGATTGAGAGGGATGACGCATTGGGAAGCCGATCCCGAGAATGGGAGGCATGAAGTAGCACTGGAAGTTAATAGGGACAGGTTTTTTGAGCATTATCTGTCGGTGTTTGACTGAAAACAAGACGCAATTGAAATATTTTAGAAAAATACTTGGGATATTAATAATATTAAGAATATTAAGGATATTTTAAAAGGAGGATTTCTGACATGAGTTGTAAATCCCATGATGTTCCAAGGCCGGAATATCCAAGACCGAACATGGTGCGGGATAAATGGTTAAATTTAAATGGTTGTTGGGAGTTTGAAATTGATCACGGGCGAAGTGGAAAGGCAAGAAAGCTTTTTGAAGCCGAAGGACTGAATGGGAAAATTATCATTCCCTTTTGTCCCGAAAGCAAGCTATCCGGAGTGGAATACAAGGATTTTATGGCTGCGGTGTGGTACAGGAAGGAGTTTACTCTCCCCGATGATTGGAATTCTGGCAGGGTGCTGATTCATTTCGGTGCTGTAGACTATGATTCCGAAGTATGGGTTAACGGCCAGTCTGTAGGTACCCATCGTGGGGGATACACCCCGTTTACTTTTGATATTACCGATTTTTTGAAGAAGGGAATAAATGTTGTAACGGTATATGCCGAGGATGACGTCCGTTCGGGGCTTCAACCCGGGGGAAAGCAGTGTCCCGACTATTATTCCCGAGGCTGCCACTACACAAGAACCACCGGTATATGGCAGACGGTATGGTTGGAAAATGTTCCAGACAGTTACATATCTTCTTTCAGGATGATACCCGATCCGGACAACGGATGTATCCACATGGAGGTGCGTTTTGGAGGCAGGCTAATCGGAGGCGAACTTGCAGTAAAGGCTTTCTTTGATGGAAAGGAAACAGGAAGGGGTATGGCCAGGATAAGCGGAGATGCGGCCAGGCTCAGACTGGACTTGTCGGAAGTACACCTTTGGGAGCCGGGAAATCCCCAATTGTATGACTTGGAGCTGACGTTGCAAAAGGAGGGCCAGTGCATTGACCGGATAAGCAGCTATGCTGGTTTGCGGTCCATTACCGTAGAGGACAATAAGATCCTCATAAACGGAAAGCCTGTATTCCAGAGGCTTGTATTGGATCAGGGATTTTATCCTGACGGAATATATACCGCTCCTACCGATGAAGATCTGAAACGAGACATTGAGATTTCGATGGGACTTGGCTTCAACGGGGCCAGGCTGCATCAGAAGATCTTTGAACCCCGCTTCCTGTACTGGGCCGATAAGCTGGGATATCTGGTGTGGGGAGAACATGCAAGCTGGGGTCTTGACATATCCGGTCCCGAGGGTTTGGAACGCTTCCTTCCCGAATGGTTAGAAGCTCTGGAGAGGGATTTCAACCATCCTTCCATTGTTGGATGGTGTCCTTTTAATGAAACTTCAAGGAGCCAGGATGAAGAGGTATTGAGGACCGTTTACAGAGTTACCAAGATGGTGGACAGCACCCGTCCGGTTATCGATACCAGCGGTTATATCCATGTTGTTACCGATATTGAGGATATCCACGATTATGAGCAAAATCCTGAGATCTTTAAACAGAGATATGAGCCGTTAAAGGAAGGCAAGGGAATAGTGGCCGATCATCTTGGGGGTTTGAAGTATAGCAAAAACCTGTGCTTTGTCAGCGAATACGGCGGTATCTGGTGGAGCCCGAAACGGGAGGGCTGGGGTTATGGAGCTCGCCCTCAAAGCGAGGAGGAATTTATCCAGCGCTATAAGGCTCTGACGGAAGCTCTGCTTAATCATCCCAAGATGTGTGCTTTCTGCTATACCCAGCTATATGATGTGGAGCAGGAGGTAAACGGTCTCTACACATATGACAGGAAGCCCAAATTTGATCCTGGGGTTATAAAGGCTATCAATACGCAAAAGGCGGCTATAGAGGAATAACATCCTGGCTTATGTTGATATTCGAATCCGTATCGGATGGATGATAAAGCTGATGGCATATGATGGACAGGTTTTCATCGGTACTTCCGTAGTTTGCCGGACCAATTATGCATATGCCATCACGTACACCCTTGTTTTATTGCTTATATTGCCTTCCTGACAGATTTATCGATGGTTTGCAGCATTGGAAAAGGCAGCATAAAGATGATTTTATTCCAAAGGATATGAAAACGGAGGCTGATTATGGATCAGACGATCAGGGTTGGAATTGTTGGATACGGCAATCTTGGACGCGGTGTAAGCATGGCGGTCAGGCAGAATCCGGATTTTGAACTGGTGGCTGTATTTACGCGGAGGCCGCCGGAACAGGTGAAGGCCGATGTACAGCTTGTTCACATCTCCCAACTGGAGGATTACAAGGGAAAGATTGACGTGATGATCTTATGTGGGGGCTCGGCCACCGATTTGCCGCAACAGGGGCCGGTAATTGCGGAAATGTTCAATACTGTGGACAGTTATGATAACCATGGAAAAATACCCGAGTATTTTGCATTGATTGATGAGGCGGCCAAAAAGGGAAACAGGCTCAGCTTGATCTCGGCTGGCTGGGATCCGGGCCTGTTTTCGCTGATGAGATTGTTAGGCCAGGTTGTGCTGCCAAAGGGGTATAGCTACACATTTTGGGGTAAGGGAGTGAGCCAGGGTCATTCCGATGCCGTCCGCAGGATAGCCGGTGTTAAAGATGCGGTACAGTACACCATTCCGGTAGAGGCGGCTGTACAAAGAGTGCGGAGTGGAGAAAATCCCAGCCTCACAACAAGGGATAAACATTATCGGGTATGTTATGTTGTGGCTGAAGAAGGGGCGGATCCAGAGCGCATTGAACGGGAGATTAAAGGTATGCCCAACTACTTTGCTGATTATGACACAACGGTATATTTCATTTCCCATGAGGAGCTAAAAGCCAATCATTCGGGCATGCCTCACGGGGGAATGGTAATCCGTTCGGGAGAAACCGGCCTGTCAACCAAGCAGATGATGGAGTTCAGCCTGACTTTGGGGAGCAATCCGGAATTCACTTCCAGCGTACTGGTGGCATATGCCAGGGCGGTGTATCGAATGGCAGCAGAGGGACACAAAGGTGCGCGTACTGTTTTTGATATACCCTTTGCATATCTGTCCCCCAAAACCGGTTACGAGATAATGAAAGAACTCTTATAGGCACATGAAAAACTGCCCGAAAGCTTGCGTCGCGTAAATGATCTGTTTATAATAAGTTAATAGATGAGCACCGGGCAGAATATGGCTCAATCGTATCATGCCAACAAAGCCCTGGTATTTTGAATCATGCCGTCAATAACACGCGGCTGAACGCCGGGGCTGAAATTGGTTTGGTTCTGTATAACCATACAGGTGTGAAACTATAACAATGCGTGACAGGAGGTAAAAAATGAATTCGATTGAACAGCTGTGTATAAATACTATTAGGGTGTTATCGGCTGAAGCCGTGGAAAAGGCAAAATCGGGGCATCCCGGGATGCCGTTGGGTGCAGCTCCAATGGCATATACGCTATGGTCCAGACATATGAAACACAATCCCGGCAATCCTAAATGGGCTAATCGAGATCGGTTTGTGCTGTCAGCCGGTCATGCATCAATGCTTATCTATTCGCTGCTTCATCTTTTCGGATACGACCTTACCATTGAGGATATAAAGAATTTCAGGCAATTTGGGAGCAGAACTCCCGGCCATCCGGAATACGGGCACACCCCGGGAGTGGAAACCACAACCGGTCCTCTTGGTCAGGGATTTGCCAATGCTGTGGGCATGGCCATGGCCGAGGCTTATCTTGCTGCCAAATTTAATCGTCCGGGATATAACATTGTGGATCACTATACATATGTTCTGGCCGGCGATGGCTGCATGATGGAGGGAGTCAGCTATGAAGCTGCATCGCTGGCAGGTACATTGAAATTGGGCAAGCTGATTGTACTGTATGATTCCAATTCCATAACCATTGAAGGTTCAACCGATATTGCATTCAGGGAAGATGTGGGCAAACGGTTTGAAGCTCAGGGCTGGCAGGTTTTGAGGGTACAGGATGGCAATGACATCGAAGCAATCGATAAGGCTGTAGCCCAGGCCAAAACCGAAACTAATAAACCTTCATTGATTATCATCACAACCGAGATCGCTTACGGCTGCCCTGCAAAGCAGGGGGATGCATCAGCCCATGGTGAGCCGCTGGGGGCGGAGAATATTCAGCGGATGAAGGAATATTTAAACTGGCCCGGCCAGGAGCCTTTCCATGTTCCTGAAGAGGTAAAAAGATACAGGGATGAAATAGTGGAAAAGGGGAAAAGAGCTGAGAAAGAGTGGAACCATCTGTGGGAAGCTTATTCAAAGGAATACCCACAGTTAGCTGAAGAGTGGAAACTGTGGCACGGCGATGATTTGCCCGGTCAACTGCTGGATGCTGAGGAATTCTGGAGCTTTGAGGGCAGTATGGCAACCCGTGCTGCGTCGGGTGAGGTTATAAATCGTTTGGCCAGGTTTGTTCCCAATCTTATCGGAGGGTCGGCGGATTTGGCGCCGTCGAACAAAACGATCATGAAGGGGCGAGGCGATTTTTCTGCAGAAGATCGCAGCGGCTCCAATCTTCATTTTGGTGTGCGTGAGCATGCCATGGCAGCTATCGCCAATGGAATGACGCTTCATGGAGGACTGAGGGTCTATGTTGCTACATTCTTTGTGTTTACCGATTACATGAAACCCGCGATGAGGTTGAGTGCGCTCATGGGGTTGCCCGTCACCTATGTTCTTACCCATGACAGCATAGGTGTGGGCGAAGATGGTCCTACCCATCAGCCTGTGGAACACCTGCCTGCGTTAAGAAGCATTCCCAATTTTACCGTATTCCGACCTGCCGATTCAAAGGAGACGGCTGCCGGCTGGTATACGGCAATGACAAGAAGAACAGGACCGACGGCGCTGATACTTACACGACAGAATCTTCCTCTATATCAGGAGACCGGGAAGGAAGCCTTAAAAGGTGCATACATCCTGTTGGATTCTGAAAAGGAAACGCCGGATATCATACTCATGGCTTCCGGTTCGGAGGTACAGCTTATATATGAAGCTCACAAAGTTCTTAAAGAAAAAGGAATAGATGCCCGGGTGGTAAGCATGCCGTCATGGGAGATCTTTGAGGAACAGCCGGATGAATATAAGCAGAAGGTGCTTCCCCCCAGTGTGAAAGCCCGATTGGCAGTGGAAGCGGGGGCTTCCCTGGGCTGGCACAGGTATGTGGGACTGGACGGAGAAATTATATCTATAGACAGATTTGGGGCTTCCGGTCCGGCAAGCGTTTTGTTTAAGGAATACGGCTTTACCGTAGACAGGGTTGTTGAATGTGCTTTAAAGTTGCTGGGGCGCTGAATAGCAGCGTTCCAAGCTTGTGAAAATCATGTTTTTGGAGGAAGGGCCTTAATGTCCTATAGTGGCTCATCATCGGATATGACTTCGAGCTCAAGAGTGTCGAAGTTAATGCGTTCTATGAAATTATCCTGGGTTAGAACTGTTCTTTTGTATTCCTGGTATTCCCTTTGGTTTTTTTCAAGCCAAATGGGACGTTCCAGGTCCAAATTGTAACAGATTTCTTCAATACAGCGATGGAGCCGATCTTGTTCTGAAAGGTCGGCTCCATTGTATTCGGAAACCATGTCCATGATAATTTTGTTGTTTTTGCGTACAATACCCCACAGCCTAAACATGCGATACCATCCTTTATTGCCGAATTTCGATAAGATTTAAAATCGATTTATGTGTCGGAATCAAGAAGTTGCATATGAACAAGCCGGTTGTCTGTCTGGTTCTCGTAAAAGCGTGGCATATGAATGATTATTCGGTTGTATAGCAGGCCACAATTTCACCCAGGAAAAAGGTATGGTAATCGGGATAGAATTTACGGTCGATTTCGGGATCTAAATTTTCGGGTACCAGATCATGCCTGCATATCACCTTGCATTCATAGTGCAGCCAGCACTCGCCGATTACCGGTGTATTAACCTTTTCACCGGGCACGGGAGTAAGGTTGCATTCCTTGAACTTGTCGAAATCACGCCCGGACTTTGTTCCGCAGAAGGTCAATGCAGCTTTTAAATCCTCCTTTGGCGGGACGCTGACCGTAAATTCACCTGATTTTTCGATGAGACCATGGGTGTATCTGGATTTTCTGACAGGTACCAGAAACACTGGCCTCCCCCAGAAGAAAACAATTCCTCCCCAGCCGATGACCATGGTGTTTACCTTCTCGCCTCGGGAGGTTAGGAAAAGCCCGCCCGATTTTAGCTGTTTTTCCACTTCGCAAAGATATTGATTATATGCTACTTCCCTTCTCACGACAGATCCCTCCACTCATTTGTAACTACAGTATTTTCTCTAGTTTTTTGCAGATAGCTATGTCCTTTATTCCTTAATCTAACTATACTATTTTTTGCATATGGTTGCAAGGTAAATACGTATCAAAATGGGTTGAATTATGTTTTATTTATCAATATACCATGGTAACGGAGGTGTTTTTTTGGTACAATATAGCTGAAAATTATAATTTAGGGAGGGATATCCATGAGTATTTTCCAGATAGGGGTTATGGTAGATTCTTTTCGTTTGGAATTGGAGGAGGGTTTAAAGAAGGCCAGGGAGGTAGGAGCAGCTGGAGTGCAGATATATGCTACGGCAGGCCGGATGGCTCCTGAGAATCTATCGAGTGCTCAACGGAAGGAAATCCTTGATATCATTAAATCCAACGGCCTGGTTGTATCAGCAATATGCGGAGATCTCGGAGGACATGGTTTTGCCAAAGCGGAAGACAATCCATGGAAAATTGAAAAATCCAAGAGAATTATGGATCTTGCCAAGGATTTGGAGGCCAATATTGTAACCACCCATATTGGTGTCGTACCCGAAGATGAGAATCATCCCAGATGGAAAGTGCTTCAGGATGCATGCGGTGAGCTGGCTGAATATGCAGATAATGTAGGGGCTTTCTTCGCCATTGAAACCGGCCCTGAGAAAGCCGTCACCTTGAAGAGGTTTTTGGACAGCCTGGGCAGCCGCGGCGTATCCGTTAATTATGATCCTGCTAATTTGGTTATGGTTACCGGGGACGATCCTGTGGAAGCCGTATACACTCTGAAAGACTATATCGTACATACCCATGCAAAAGACGGCATTATGAAAAAACAGACCGATCCGGAGATTATATACAATTACTTTGCAGAGGGTGGAATTGAGGATCTGCGTCTGGGAGATTATTTCCTTGAAACCCCCTTGGGTGAGGGTCATGTTGATTTTGACCGATATCTAAAGGCTTTACAAGAAGTCGGATACCGTGGTTTTCTTACCATTGAGCGGGAAGTGGGGGATGATCCCGAAAAGGACATCCGACAGGCGGTTGTGTTTTTGAAGGAAAAATTAAAGGCATTGGGTATATAGGTTCGTTTCCTCCAACCATCGACGGTTGGGTTTCCCTCTGCAGGATCGGGGGATAATGGTTTAAGAGTACCGGGTACTCAGAAGAATAATTGCAGATCTTGGCTGATGCGGAAAGCAAAATAAGGCTTAACAGTACGGGGGAGCTTAAAAATGATTGATATTTTATCAATAGTAATTGCTGTGCTGGCCATCTATTTTATTATGAAAATTGCTTTTAAAATTTTGAAAGCGTTTTTGGTGCTGTTGGTTATCGGGGTGCTGGCGTATATATTGATGAATTATGGTTTTTTGAGTGGCCTGTTTTGAGAGAATTGCCTCCAAACTTGATAAGGGCTTTCGTCTTGTCGGGCTGCTTTCCTTAAGAAGGCAGCCCTTTAATGATCAACAATGCTCAACCGGCGCAGGCTGAGCTGAAAGCGCGCAGACAGCTGCCGGCTGAAAACCCCTATCGGGAATACCGGGCTGACCGGCAGGGACAAAAATATACAAATGGGTATTTTGTTTTTCCATATATGGTGTATAATAACCATAAAGACCCCATGAAATAGCCATGGCGCTATGGGGTTGCCAGTTGATTAAATGGAGCGGAAGGACCGGAATGAATGAACTACTTGGATATTTGAAGAAAAAACTCGGGAGAGAAATGGATGAAAACCGGGTAAGAATGATGCATCCTCTTGTCCTTGCCTATATCGGCGATACGATATATGACCTCTTTGTACGGACATATCTGCTCATGCGGTATGATGTACCGGTTCATAAGCTGCATGTGAAAGCCATTGATTTTGTTAAGGCAAAGGCCCAGGCTGATACTCTTCATCGGATTGAGGAGTTCCTTACTCAGGAAGAACGGGATGTGGTAAGAAGGGGAAGAAATGCCAAGCCTGGTTCTGTCCCCAAGAATGCCGATATAATAGAATACCGATGGGCTACCGGATTTGAGTCGCTTTTTGGATATCTGTATTTGCTTGGTAAGGATGAAAGGCTCTTTGAAATATTGGACCATATACTGGATAATGCAGGGGAGGAGAAAGGGAATGGGTGAAGTTTGTTTGCACGTGGAGCTGTTGAGCCATACACCCGATCCACAGGGAATAGTTGCTATGGCTGCCAAGCTATGCTACTCATCGGTTGATATAGACAGGCTCAAGGAGGGTATTGAACGGGCCGATCAATCCAGTTTTATCGCTAAGCTGATGGATATGGGGCACCTCTCCCCGGTAGAGCATGCAAGTTTTACCTTTGGAGTGGAGGGAGTATCCAGGAGTTTGCTTGCTCAGATAACACGACACAGGATAGCCAGCTTCAGCGTTAAGTCTCAAAGGTATGTAACAGAAAAATCCAAGGACGGTAAAACCTTTAACTATATAATTCCCGAAGGGATTAAAGCTCTGGGTCAGCACAGCGTAGAGAAATTTAAGCAGCAGATGTTGCAAATCCAGGAGTGGTATGACGAGTGGCTGGAGCTGTTGGGTGACAAGGGAGAATCCTCAAACGAGGATGCAAGATTTGTGCTGCCGAATGCTGCTGAGACAAAATTTCTGGTTACTATGAATGCCCGGGAGTTGCTGCATTTTTTCAGTCTAAGGTGCTGTAACAGAGCCCAGTGGGAAATCAGAGCCCTGGCCAAAGAAATGCTTAAATTGGTTTTGCCTGTGGCGCCCAATATATTTATGAATGCCGGACCGGCTTGCATCAGGGGTAAATGTCCCGAAGGCAGCATGAGCTGCGGAAGGGCTGAGGAGGTCCGCAGGGAGTTTGAAGATATATACAGGCGTTTTGGAGGATTGAAATGAGCGATCGTCATGATATTGATGAGTCCCGATGGCAGATAGAGGGCAGAAATCCGGTTATGGAGGCTCTGCGTTCAGGGCGCACTATTGAAAAGATTTTGGTGGTAAAGGGTCTCAGAGAAGGCGGGATCCGAAATATACTGTCAACGGCAAAGGATATGGGGATCGTGATTCAGGAAGTCGACAGAAGGCTGCTGAACAGTATATCCCAAACCCGGGCCCACCAGGGTATCATCGCTGTGACTACACCCTATTCCTACGTTTCTGTGGAGGATATTCTTGAGAAGGCCAAAAAGGCTGAAGAACCGCCTTTTATACTGGTGCTTGACGAAATAGAGGACCCTCATAATCTTGGGGCAATTATCAGAACGGCTGAGTGCTGCGGGGTTCACGGCATCATAATTCCCAAGAGAAGGGCTGCAGGATTGACGCCGGCTGCTGTCAAAGCTTCGGCGGGTGCGGTAGAGCATATTCCAATAGCCAAGGTGAATAGCATAGCCTGGGCGCTGGAGTTATTAAAGAAGCACGGCCTATGGGTAGCGGGAGCTGACGCCGGCGGAAAGCCGTATACCCTTCATGATATGAAAGGACCGATTGCATTGGTAATAGGCAGCGAGGGTAAGGGATTAAGGCGCTTGGTCAGAGAAAAGTGTGATTTTCTGGTGGGGATTCCCATGAAAGGTAAGATAAACTCCCTTAATGCCTCGGTGGCTGCTGCGGTACTTATGTATGAAATAGTAAGGCAAAGAGGGTGAGGAGGATGAGGCTTGGAAGAATACCTGTTGGTTGACGGATATAATATTATAAATTCCTGGCCTGTGCTTCATTCCATAGCGATTGATGATCTGGAGCACGCCAGAATGAAACTTATTGAAATCCTGCAGGATTATCAGGGTTACAGGGGAGGGCGCATCATAATAGTGTTTGATGCCCACTTAACAAAGGATGGTGTCGAGAAGCACGAGTATTATGGAAATGTGGAAGTGGTGTTTACAAAGACCAATGAGACGGCGGATAATTACATTGAACGGTGGGTAAATTCCAATGCCGGAATAGGCGTTATAAGGGTGGCCACATCCGATTACTTACAGCAGGTTATTGTGTTGTCCAGAGGAGGGACCCGGATGTCGGCCAGAGAATTGTATTTAGAGGTGGAGGCCGCTGAAAAAGAGCGCAACCGTGAGTATGTGAATAAAATAAAATATAACGGTAATTCGTTGGGAGCCATGCTAAAACCGTCGGTTATGCAAAAATTAGAGCGCTGGAGGAGGCGCATATAGCTTGACTTATAAACATTGGATAATGTATAATGCTAGATAGCATGCTGTATCTATAGACTAGAAGGTTTTGGGGGAGATAGTGGGTGAAGGTAAACACAGCAGAGCAAGGGTATAATCGTTTCAGCTTAATGATGGACGAAGAGATAGTTGATTATGCAAGAAATGGCGATGCCGAAGCACTGGAGTACCTGATATATAAATACAAAAACTTTGTTAAAGCTAAAGCACGTTCCTATTTTTTAATTGGTGCCGATCGGGAAGATATTATCCAGGAGGGAATGATAGGTTTATACAAAGCTATACGCGATTACAGGCATGAGAAACTTTCATCCTTCCGCGCTTTTGCTGAGCTGTGTATAACCCGACAGATCATAACCGCCATAAAAACGGCTACCAGGCAGAAACATATTCCCCTCAATTCATATATTTCCCTCAATAAACCTATTTACGATGAAGAGTCAGACAGAACTCTGATGGATGTTATATCGGGGGCTAAAATTTCAGACCCGGAGGAGCTGATTATAAGCCGGGAAGAATTTGGTGATATTGAATCTAAAATAAGCGAACTGTTAAGCGATCTCGAGCAAGAAGTTCTAAATTCGTATCTTCAGGGCAAATCCTACCAAGAGATTGCCATGGATCTGGACAGGCATGTTAAATCCATCGATAACGCGCTACAGCGAGTTAAAAGGAAGTTGGAAAGATATCTGGAAGGAAAGGATTAAAAGGATATTTTATTTTTTGCGAATAAGCGTATAAAAGCATACAAATTTGATGTTGACAAATGAAAAATAGAAGGGTACAATATATGTTGCTGCAGATTATAGTTTTGATACCCTGTATTATGCGGGTGTAGTTCAATGGTAGAACTCCAGCTTCCCAAGCTGGCAGCGTGGGTTCGATTCCCATCACCCGCTCCAGTTTTGATAGTTTCAATTTTTATTAATGCCCATGTAGCTCAGTCGGCAGAGCGCCGCCATGGTAAGGCGGAGGTCACCGGTTCAAGTCCGGTCGTGGGCTCCATTATAAAATATAAATGAAGAGATTATTTCTCTTTTTGTTTTAATGGCTTGGTCACAAGGACTCTCCATGTTAGACGGTATGGAGATGAATTGTGGTTGGCGGAAGCTCATTCAGCTCGGGTACATATTGTATTCGGTGAGGGGTTAGTAGAAGACTACCCGGATTAACGCCTGTGGAGATGGGAAAAACTATCGGTGAAGCAGGAAGCCTGCGATTCAGTTGTAGGAAAATTCAATTATACAAGATGCAGCTAACACAAAAGGGAGGAAAAGAGAGATGGC
>LSQX01369706.1_pt1 | contig 30843 bp, 29 predicted proteins | sample 654561 | NCBI WGS metagenome assembly LSQX01 (sample SAMN04489861, study PRJNA283612) | anaerobic digester metagenome | isolation source: 4 biogas reactors fed with cattle manure at either 37C or 55C with and... | place: Denmark: Kongens Lyngby | collected 2014 | reverse complement strand
TATAAGAGACAGGTGTACAGGCGCTCCATGACCTGGGGATTGGCCATCGTGCCGCCCATAGTGTTCAGCACGACGCGTTCAACACGCTCGGGGTGCAGTTGTGCAAAGCGTGCGGGCGGCCAGCCACCGAGCGATTCACCCGACATGTAGTACTTCTCAGCACCGAGCACATCCATCACACCGTGCACATGATCGATGTAGTGCTGAATCTCTAGTGGGTGCTCTGGTTTGGCCGAATAGCCATGCCCGATGAAGTCAAAGGCAAACACGTCGAAGTGCTCACCGTGCGCTTGCAGATTGCGGCTGTATGCCTCGGCGTGACCAGTGATGCCGTGCATCAAGAGCAGTTTGCGCGGGTTATCGGGGTCGCCAGCTCGCAAATACCGGGTGCGGTAGCCCGCTGCCTCGACATATCCCTGGGAGAAACTTGTCTCAACAAGGTCCATCCAAGTACTCGTGTACGTTGATTCTGCCATTACCTAAGCCTTTCTGTTTACGAGGTCGAGGGCGACGTCGGTGATCATGTCTTCTTGGCCGCCAATGAGTCGGCGTGCACCGACCTCGACGAGAATGTCGCGGGCGTCGAGCCCATACGTTTCTGCTGCGCGCTCTGCGTGCCGCAAGAAACTTGAGTACACGCCCGCATAGCCGACGGTGAGCGTTTCACGGTCAACCTGCACTGGCCGGTCGTGCAACGGACGCACCAGGTCGTCTGCCGCATCTTGCAAGGCGAAGAGGTCTGCCGCCACGTCCCAGCCCTGCAGTTTCGCAACGGCAACGAACGGTTCGATCGGCGTGTTGCCTGCGCCAGCACCGTGACCGGCGAGCGAGGCATCGACTCGGTATGCACCTTCTTCAACGGCAACCACCGAGTTCGCGACTGCGAGTGACAGGTTCTGGTGGGCGTGTACCCCAATCTGGGTCGACTCTTCGAGCACGTCTCGGTAGGCACGAACGCGTTCGCGGTAGCCGTCCATGGTCAAGCGGCCTGCTGAGTCGGTGACATACACGCAGTTGGCGCCGTACGACTCCATGAGCTTCGCCTGTTTGGCGAGGCTCACCGGGTCAGAGAGGTGAGACATCATCAGGAACCCCGACACGTCCATGCCCCACTCACGTGCTGCCGCAATGTGCTGGGCCGAGACGTCGGCCTCGGTGCAGTGGGTAGCAACGCGTACTGAGCGGACTCCCGCATCGTAGGCTGCCTTCAGCTCATGCAATGTGCCGATACCCGGCAGAATGAGCGCAGTGAGAACTGCATTCTCAATGACCTCGGCCGCAGCTTCAATCCATTCAAGGTCGCTGTGCGAACCTGGCCCATAGGTGAGACTCGAGCCGGCTAACCCATCGCCGTGAGTGACCTCAATTGCGTCGACACCAGAACGATCGAGCACCTGAGCGATCTCGGCGACCTTTTTCGGGTCGAGTTGATGGCGCACCGCATGCATACCGTCGCGCAGGGTCACATCTTGTAGATAGATTTTTTTGCTCATGCGAGCTGCTCCTTTCGAGCCTCGACGAGACGCTCGGCGGCACGCATCGCCGCGCTGGTCATGATGTCTAGGTTGCCGGCGTAGCTCGGCAGGTACATTGCTGCACCTTCAACCTCAAGAAAAACGGTGACTTGCGTGTATTCGTCTGCACGCGCATCTGTCGGCACGAGCGTGTCGAGGGTCGAGCCCTGGTCACTGAACTGCACCTGCTGCTTGAGCCGGTAACCAGGCACGTACTGTGCGACACGCTCGACCTGCGCTGCTACCGCTGCGGAGACCGAGTCTCGACCGGCGTCATCAAGACGGCCGACAATCACTTGCACTGTGTCACGCATAATCATTGGGGGTTCGGCAGGGTTCAGCACGATGATCGCCTTACCCCGCGCAGCACCACCGACAACTTCTAGCCCGCGACTCGTGGTCTCGGTAAACTCATCGATGTTCGCTCGGGTACCGGGGCCAGCCGACTTCGAAGAGATCGAGGCCACAATCTCGGCGTACTTGACCGGGGTCACCTGTGAAATGGCAGCAACAACCGGAATCGTCGCTTGCCCACCGCACGTGACCATGTTGATGTTCTTCGCATCAAGGTGTTCTTCGAGGTTGACGGCAGGCACTAGGTAGGGGCCGATCGCCGCCGGCGTTAGATCGACCAGCTGCTTACCGTAGGGGGCAAGTTTCTCGGCGTTATAGATATGCGCACCGGCGCTGGTCGCGTCGAATACGATCTCGATCTCATCGAAATTTGGGAGTGCAATGAGACCTTCAACACCTTCGTGCGTGGTCGCGATGCCGAGCCGGGCGGCACGGGCGAGACCATCTGACTCTGGGTCAATGCCGACCATCGCCCCCATTTCAAGGGTGTCGCTCAGGCGCATCACCTTAAACATGAGGTCGGTGCCGATGTTGCCCGATCCAATAATGGCTACCTTTGTCTTGCTCATTTTCTCTCTCCTGCAGAAACGGTCACGTCACCGAGCCCAGTGATGCTTGCCTGATAACGATGGCCGGGTTCGAAATCGACCATTGGCCCGAGCGCGCCTGAGAGCACGACCTCGCCGGCTCGCAGCGGCCGACCGATGCGAGCGGCGGTTTCGGCCACCCAGACGAGCGCATTGATCGGGTCGCCCAGGCATGCCGCACCGGTACCGCTTGAGACCACTTCACCGTCTCGGGTCAGTGACATCTCGACCTCAGCTGGCACAAATTCAGCCAGTGAAAGCTTCGTGTCGCCGAGCGCATAGAGCGCACTCGATGCGTTGTCGGCGATCGTGTCGACAATTGAAATCTGCCAATCACGCACACGTGAATCGACGATCTCGAAGGCGGCAACCGCATACGCTACGGCGGCAACGACTGAGTCGCGATCCACGTCTTCGACATCTTTGGCCATCACAAACGCAATCTCGGCCTCGATTCGCGGCGCAATGAGCTGAGACACATCGACTTTGTCAGCCGCGGTGACGTCCATATCGGCTAACAGCACTCCAAAATCAGGTTGGTCGACACCCAACTGCTGTTGTACCGCAGGGTTCGTGAGCCCGACCTTACGGCCGACACGGGCGAACCCGTCGGCTTCTCGGCGCGACATCAGTATCTCTTGCACCTCGTATGCGGCATCGATGTTGCCGGCTCCGAGCGCCTCGCGCACCGGATCAATCGCCTTCACCTGAGCTTGTGCCTGATACAGCGCGTCAGCTACGTCTTGTACGGTCACACCATCACCATCCCTCCGTCGACCATGAGCAGCTGCCCGGTCATGTAATCTGAGTCTTCGCACGCAAGAAAGACTGCGGTCGGCACCAGATCTTCTGGCAACGAGACGCGCCCAAGCGGAATCTTTGCTGCGTAATCTTCGAGCGTGCGGTCTTGCAGTGTGAGCGCATCGGCACGCCACAGGGGTGTGTCTACGATGCCGGGGCCGATGCCGTTGACCGTGATGCCGTGAGGTGCGAGGCCCTTCGCCGTCGACTGCGTCAACGACAGCAGCGCAGCCTTACTTGCCGCATACGCCGTGAAATCGCCAGTTGGCTGCCTTGACGAGGTGCTGCAGATGTTCACAATCTTGCCCGCGCCTCGAGTCTCGTCGCCCTGCGCAATGAATCGTTTCGCAGCGGCCTGGGTGCACAAGAGCGGGCCAAGCGAGTTGACGCGCAGCACCAGGTCCCAACTCTCTTCATCGGTGTCAAGGAATGGTTGACGGCGCAGCACACCCGCAGCGTTGACGAGCACATCAACCCCGCCCAATTGCTCGTCGGCATACGTGAACAGCGCATCAACCGAGTCCTGCTGAGACACGTCCACTTGGTGTGCGAGCGCCACTCCCTCAGCCGCGGTGATCTCGGCTACGAGGCCCTGCGCGGTGTCAAGATTGAGATCAGCGACAAGCACGTGAGCCCCCGCTGCTGCGTATCCGCGAGCGATCGCTGCGCCAATGCCACTGCCTGCACCCGTCACTACCGCGCGTCGCCCGTGCAGCCTCCCTGCCTTGCTCATGCGGTTCTCCTTGCTGTCCATGCCATGTATTTCGCGAACCACGCCCGTGACCAAGAACGAGGTGTCAGTCGATAGACGGCATACACCGTCTTCCAAACGCCTCCGGGCACCACCAGTGCACGACCCCGGTCGAAGCCGCGTACTGCGGCTGCAGCCACCTGCTCAGCGGTGCACCACATCACCTCGTGAATACCCGAGGCGCCAAGGCCTGCCCGCTCATGAAAGCCGCTGCGCACGAAACCGGGCGCGACCACTGTGCTGGTCACACCCGTCTGACGCGTCAGATAGTTGATTCCCTCGCCAAATGTCTGTGCCCATGCTTTCGAGGCCGAATAGGTGATCGCGGGCGTTCCAGGTAAGAACCCGGCGATCGAGGCGACAGTCAACAGCCCCCCGCGATCACGCTCGAGCATGCCTGGCAGCGCCGCATGGGCAAGCTTCGTCAGCGCATCGATGCTCAACACGTTCATCGCCTGACTCGCCTCAACGTCATTGCCGAGATAGCCACCGGGTGGCAGGCCGATGCCTGCTGAATGCACCAACACATCAACGGCGCGGGCGGCGTCACTAGCACGGAGTCGCTCGCACACCCGCTCAAGGTCAGCGGCGTTCATCAAGTCAGCTACGAGCAACTCATGCCCCGATCCTGGTAGCTGATTGAGCAATGAAGTAAGCGCTGTTTCTGTGCGCGCCACCAGCACGAGCTGGTCACCACGCGTCGCAAACTTGCGTGCAAGCGCGGCGCCAATGCCCGAAGACGCTCCGGTCACCAAGACTCTCATTGCACGTCCCCCGCAATCGCCTGACGTGCGGCGGCCAGCGCCACGCCGAGTCGCATCTCGGCCGGCTGCGAGGTCGAGGCAAGCGGAGCCTCAACGGTAATCAACGCCCCGGCCGGCATTGCGGCCGCGAATCCGGCAATCGGCAGGTCCCCCTCACCCGGTTGCCGACGATCAAACCTTGCCTCGTGCAGCAGTGGGTGAAGCCCCGATGGGCTCGGAGCGGCAGGCGCCGATGCGGGTGCGTCACAGAGCTGCAGCACCGCAAGTTGCTCGTGTGGCAGCGTTGCTAAGGTACGAGGATCGCTCCCCCCTCGCGTCGCATGCAGCACGTCGACGATGAGGCCCCCTTGGGTGCCTGACTCACGCACTACCTGTGACGCCTGCGACAGCGTGGCGATGGCACGATATGGCATGGGCTCAAGCAGTGTGCGCAGCCCGAACTGGGCCGCGGCCTCGGCGAGCAGCGCGAAACTTTCGGCGCAGCGTGTCACATCGGTGTCGTCGGCAAAGCTGTAGAGCAGCGAAGCGCCAAGTTCTGCGCCTTGCTGCAGCTGTGGCTTCAGAGCATCGATGCGAGCAGCAAGGTCTGCCGTGATGGCCACCGCTTCGATCGCGTGAATGCCCACACCTCGGTCGGCGGCCTCGCGGGCAAGTGCGGGGGCGTTGAGTGGTGTGTCAGCCCAGGCAGCTACTCCTCCGGCAATGTGGATGATGCGCAAGCTCACGCTCGAGAAGCCAGCGACGGCAGCGGCACGTGTAAATGCAACGGGTGCAAGGTCGAGTTCGGTGAGGTGGTCAACACCCAGGGAAATCGTTCCCGGGTCAATCGTGTTCACGGGGCTCACCCCCTGAAATGCGTATCCATGTCTTGTCAGCGGAGGCGCCAGCGTGCAGCAGCGCGGCTGCCGCGTCGTGCAGCGCATATGACGGGCCAAGCACGACACCTGGGTGCGCAAAACCGCTCTCAACCGTACGAATTACCTCGGCGTAATCGTGCGGGTGATCGTAGATCATTGACCCGATAATGGTGATGCCGCGGCGCACCAGGGTCTTCATGTCGACAGCGAAGGCATCATTGCCAACGCCAATCACCACAAGCATTCCCATGGCGTCGAGCAGTTCGACCGCTGCCTCGGCTGCGGGCGCAGCGCCCGAAGATTCAAAGATCAAGTCGAAGTGTTCGCCTGGTTCGGCTGCACGAGCACCCATCGCGACAGCGCGCTCGACTCGCTCAGACGAAATATCAATTACCGCGGGCACGATACCTCGGCGCACTAGCAGGTCGGTGAGGATGCGGCCGATGCTGCCGGCGCCAGTGATCGCGATGCGAGGTCGTTGCGAGAGGTCGCCTGCGCGGCGCACGGCTCCCATAGCGACGGCAAGGGGTTCGATGCATGCGGCATCTTCGTCAGTGATTGATTCAGGGAGTGGCCAGGCAAAGTCTGCAGGCACCGCGACACGTTCGGCGAGAAATCCCTGCTCATTGACAACGGGACTGCGACGCTTTGTGCACAGCGAAGGCACTCCCCTGCCACAGGGCTGGCACGCACCGCACGGATAGTTCGGTTCGATGGCGACCCGCTGACCGATGCGCCCGCGGTCAACCTCGGCACCAACCGCAACGATGGTGCCAAATGGCTCGTGACCAACGATCAACCCGCCAGGGGCGATGTCACGTTGGCCCTGGACATACGCGAGATCAGTGCCGCAAATACCGGTTGCGGTGATCGAGACCACGACATCACCGGGGCCGCACTGTGGCTCAGGCCAGTCATTGACGACCGTCACCTCGCGAGGCGCGGTCAACACTGCTGCGCGCATTATGCGGTAATCCCACCGTCAACCGTGACAATCTGCCCGGTGATGTAGTCGGAGTCAGCAGTTGCAAGAAAGACCGCAGCGCCCGCATTGTCATCTGCGCTCGAGACGTAACCGAGCGGAATCTGAGCCGCATACTGCGCAAAGCGCTCAGCTCGGTCAAGCTCATTCTCGTGGATGCCGGCCCAGAGCGGAGTTTCGACGATCCCTGGCGCGATACCGGTGACCGTGATGCCGTGGGGCGCGAGTGCGCGAGCTCCGCCGTGAATCAGCGACGAAGTGCTCGCCTTGCTTGCGGCATAGGCAACCCAGTCTGCGTTGTTACGTTTGCCCGAGATTGAGGTCACGTTGATGATCTTGCCGCGAACGCCCAGATCAATCATGATCTTGGCCGCTTCTTGCATACCGATCAATACCCCGAGCCCGTTCACCCGCTGATGCCGCATCCAGTGCTCTGCGGTGGTATCAAACACCCCAGTAGACATAGAAATGCCAGCATTGTTGACCATGACATCGAGGCTGCCGAACCGGTCTCGTGCTTCGACGAGACCGGTTCGAACAGCTTCGCGATCAGTCACATCCATCTCAACAGCAATTGCCGAGCCTCCGGCAGCAACGATCTCGTCACGCACCGCAAGGGCAGCGTTGAGATCGATGTCAGCAACGGTCACGTGAGCACCCTCACTGGCATAGCGTCGAGCGATTGCCGCGCCGATACCGGCACCGGCACCGGTGACCACAGTTGAAACAGATGTGAGACGTGACATTAGCTGAGTGAAATCCCGAACTTCTCAAGTGCAGCGACGCTCTTCTTCGCGGTCGCCTGCAGATCTTCGTACCAGGTCGCTTCAGCCTCTGGGGTCAGCAGCGGCATGTAGTTAGCCTGAGTAAAGGTCTGGAAGTTGCTACCTTCTGCTGCAGCCAAAGCGGCGGTGCGCAGCTTCTCAACGATGGCCGCATCAGTACCAGCAGGCGCGGCAACGCCCCACACAGTCAACGTCATCGAGTCGGTGTCAACGCCGTGCTCTTCAAGGGTTTGTACGCCTTCAAGGTAGTCGAGGTGCTCATTATCGGGCGTGTAGACAGCCAGCGCCTTCAAGTCACCGCTCGTCACAAACGGCATCGCCACTGAGACGTCGAGCATTGCGACATTGGTTTGACCGCCCACGAGTGCCTGCACGGCCGGGCTTGCCCCGTCGAATGGAACCGCGGTAGCTTGCACCCCGAGCTGATCAAACAGCATGGCGGTGTTCAGGTGGGTTGGGGTACCCACGCCCGTCACTGCGTAGGTTGCGTTCGACAGCTTCTCAAGCTCGGCGAAGTCAGCAATACCCTGATCTTTACCGGTGACCAGTACATATGGCTGCGTGATGGTGCCGGCTACCGGAATGAAGCTGTCAAAGCTGAAGGGCACACCCTCACGCAATTCTGACTGCACGAATGAGTCACCGGTGGTGTAGGTGATCGTGTAGCCGTCCGCCTTCGCGGTAGCGACCTCGCTCAGCCCGGTAATACCTGAGGCACCAGGGCGGTTTTCAACGATGACTGTTTTGCCAAGCTCTGCCTCGAGATCTTGTGCAAGGGCACGCGCAGAAATGTCGGTCGGGCCACCAGCTGCGTAAGGCACAATCAGCGTGACGCTCTTGGTCGGAAAGTCAACTTCACCGGTATCGCCACCAGCGTTGCCACTGTTAGCTGCATCACTTGAACAGGCTGCCAGGCCTAGCGCTGCGACGGCAGCCATAGCGAACACCGCGACGGGGCGGCGGAAGTTTGAAAACTTCATCGTTCTCCTCGTGTTTCATTTTCATTTGAGGTGATGGTGGTGCCGGGTTCGGCATCACCAGGCTCGACAGATGTAGCTGACTCAGTTGAGTCGCTGCTGTCAAGTTTTTCTGCGCTCTCGTCGAATGTGTTCTCGTCGAGTTCTTCGGCGACAGTGGTCAGCGCACCAGTCGCATCGGCCATCTCTTCACCGTGGCGTACAGCTGCGGTCGCTTCGTAGTAGCGGCGCTCAATCTTGCTCTTGCGTCGTGCGATCATCTGGAAGACCACGAGACCAACCAGCAACAGCACAAAGATCAGCGAGACTGGGCGCTCAACGAAGATGCTCACACTGCCGCCCGACATCAGCAGTGACTGACGGAACGAGGTCTCGAGCAGCGGGCCAAGGATCAACGCAAGCGCCAACGGACCTGGGTCATACCCGGTCTTACGCATGACATACCCGACCACGCCGAAGAAGAGCATGACCCACATGTCGAAGACGGAGTTCGACACGCTGTAGACACCAATCATCGTGATGAGCACGATGACGGTCGCCAACACGCCAATACGGACACGCACCAGGTTGACGAACATACCGACCATCGGCAGGCTCAAGACCAACAGCATGAGATTGCCCAGAATCATTGAGGCGAGCACGCCCCAGAACACTGCAGGGTGTTCGGTGACCAGTGTGGGCCCCGGCGTGATGCCCTGAATCAGCAGCGCACCATAGAGCAGCGCCAGCACCACGTTTGACGGGATACCAAGAGAGAGCAAGGGCAGGAATGATGAGGTCGAACCAGCGTTGTTCGCGGTTTCGGGGCCAGCAACGCCTGCGATAGCGCCGCGACCGAATTCTTCTGGGTGCTTCGAGACCTTCTTCTCAACTGCGTATGAGGCAAGTGACGAGACCACGCCGCCGCCGCCAGGCAGCAACCCCAGGAAGAAACCGAGCACCGAGCCACGAGCAATGGCGCCTGACGAATCTTTCATGTCTTGCTTCGTGGGCATGACTCGCCCGATCTTGCCCTGCACGCGGGCTGACTTCACCTCGTGTTCGAGGTCATAAAGCACATCGCCGAGGCCGAACAGACCCATTGACACCGCGACGAAGTCAATGCCGCGCAACAGTTCCGTCGAACCGAAGGTGAATCGAGAAATACCCGAGATCGCATCGATACCAACCGTGGCGATGAGCAACCCAATCGCCGCAATCACCAAGTTCTTTGACGGTTTCGCCTGCCCGAGCACCGACACCATGATGAGGCCCGTGATAGCGAGCATGGCGTATTCAGGCGGGCCGAGCTTGATTGCAAACTGTGCAATGACTGGCGACAAGAAGAAGAGGCCAATAATGGCTACCGTGCCGCCGATGAACGAACCGATAGCAGAAATACCAAGCGCCGGGCCAGCACGACCGCGGAGTGCCATCTGGTGGCCGTCATAGACCGTCACCACACTCGCGGCTTCACCTGGCAGCTTCAAAAGCACCGAGGTAATGGTGCCACCGTAGTACGCACCATAGTAAATTCCTGCCAGCATCACGATCGCTGCCTCAGTGGGCAGCACGTACGTGAGCGGCAGCATCAGAGCAATAGTCGGAGCAGGGCCAAGGCCTGGCAACACACCAACGACCATGCCGAGCACAACGCCCAGAAAAACAAAAAGAATATTGATCGGTTGCAGCGCAACTGCAAAACCTTCGAGCACTCCGTTGATATCCACGGTTAGAACCTCCCACCGGTCACAAATGACAGCACCGGGTCAAAGGGCACCGGAACCCTGAGCAGCACCGAGAAGATCACGACAAATGCCACTGTGAACAGTGGTGACGAGATGAGCGTGAACTTCCAACTCTCACGTGCGAAGTACCGCAGCCACACCACGGAAAACACGAATGAGGAAATCGTGAATCCGAGATGGGTGAACATCACCACAAATACGCCGATCCACAAAAACCCCAACAGCGAGACAAAAGAGCGCCTCGTGAGGGATTCGTAATCTTCACCGTCCCGTTCAGTAAAAAGAATGAAGACCGCGACTGCAATGAGTGCGGCAGAGACCAGAAGCGGCCACATGCCAGCACCAGGGGTCTGCAGAGTGCCGAGGGGTAACTGCATGGACATCACCATGCAGATAACGCCCAGCACCGCTACTGTAAAACTATTGAGTCTGAATCTCGAGAATAAAGGTTGCCGTTCGTGTGGCATGAACACCTCGTCTACTTTCTCACCACGTTGTGTAGTTCAGATATTAAAAGTACCTTTATGCATTAGTCAAATCAAAATGCATTATCCGATCAGGTATGCTTTGTTACATGGCTAGGCAGGGTGCAGCAAAAACGCTGTCGTCTCACGTGTATGAACTGGTGAGCAACGACATCATGAACGGGCAGTGGCGTCCCGGTGCGCGCCTTGCCCCAGCTGAACTGTCGGAGTACTACGGCACCAGCACCACCGTCGTTCGCGAGGTGCTGGTGCGTCTGGCATCGGAATACCTGGCAGTGAGCAAACCCTCACAGGGGTTCTTTGTGCCCTCGCTCACCCTTGAAGAGCTGAAAGATCTCACTCTGGTGCGAGTGCATAACGATACGTTTGCCCTGCAACTCGCCATCGAACGTGGTGACATCAACTGGGAGACCGAGGTGATGACGAAGCATCACGTTCTCGCCAGAACCATGCGTCGCACACACGCTGATCCGCTGCATACTCGAAACGAGTGGTCGGCCGCTCACCGCGAATTTCACGCAGCTTTAATTGTGGGCAGCAACGTGCCAATGCTGCTCGATCTGTCTCGCACCCTGTTTGACGCGGGCGAACTCTACCGTCGGTGGGCCGCCCCATCGCCCGCTGCGCTCGAACGTGATATCGAGCATGAACACGACCTCATCATGCAGGCCACTCTCGATCGCGACACCGAAGCCGCGACCGCTCTCTTGGCGTCGCACTACAATCAGTCTCTCGAAGTCATGCTTGCTGCAGGGTTTCTCGATCTTGAGACTCAGCAGTAACCTGATGAGCATCTCTATCGACGCCCTCACACAACGGGTCAAGCAATATTTACTCGATCTCGGCGCGCCCGAGCGGGAAGCAGACGTGGCTACAGAGATGTGCGTTGACGCCGAGCTTCGAGGGCATCGCTCCCACGGGGTACGCTTGCTGCGCAACATGGCAACTGAGTACTCGCTCGGCGCGTCTCGCCGTCGCGATGTTCACGTTGATCACACTTCACCAGCTGCTGCGATCGTTGATGGCGGCTACCACCTCTCGCCGTTTGTGCACCGTGAAGCGGTCGACCTGCTTGCCGAGAAGGCCAGCCACACGGGACTTGCCCTGGTCTCGGTCCATAGTGCTGGCGTCAGCGGCGCGCTCGGCTACCTCGTCGAGCGCGTTGCAGAACAGGGGCTCATCGCGCTCGCGTTCAATAGCACTCCGTTGGTGGTGGTAGCCCCCGGCTCGACCACGCCAGCGCTCGGCACAAATCCGTTAGCGATTGCTGTGCCACGATCTGCGCACCCGCCACTCGTACTCGACATGGCCACCTCTGCGATTGCATTCAATGAGGTCATGCGTCTGCGCACGGTCGGCGGCGAGCTTCCCGAAGGCGTGGCACTCGACAGCAGCGGCAAGATGACGACCGACCCTCATGCCGTCACCGACGAGAGCGGTCGCGGCAGAGTGCTGCCCTTTGGCGGACACCGGGGGTATGGGCTTGCGCTCATGATCGAATTGATGGTGTCTGGCTTTGTCACTTCGCGCACCTCTGCGGTGAAACGCGGTGAGCAATTGCACGAACCAGACGATTTTGGCGCACTCTATCTCGCGATCGATCCGAAGCTCTTGGGCGACACTGCAGGGGGTTTCGACGCAAACGAGCAGCTCCTCAACGAGATCTTGAGCGCAAACGGCAGGCTGCCGGGAGAACAAAGCCGGCTGCTTCGCGAGGCACACGTCGCCACAGGGGTGGTCGACCTCGACGAAAACGCCCGTGCAGTGCTGGGCATGTAAAAGATATACGATCCTTACGTGACACAACATTCCCCGCGCCTCACCCCACTGCTGCTCGGCGTGCTGGGATTCACCGGTGCGGTGAGCCCGCTCGCGACCGATATGTATCTCGCATCGTTCGGCAGCATTCAACAAGATCTCAACACGACAGCATCGCTCGTGCAACTCACGCTGTCGATGTTCTTCCTCGGTGCTGCGGTGGGCCAACTGGTCATCGGGCCGCTGTCAGACAGGTTCGGCAGACGGCCGCTCTTGCTCGGTTTTCTCACCGTCTATGCAGCCGCTGGCATTGCCCTCGTGTTCACCCCGAGCATCGAGATCTTCGTCGCGCTGAGACTACTGCTCGGCTTCACTGGCGCCGCGGGCATTGTGCTCGCCCGCGCGATCGCAGTCGATTTGAGCGAGGGCGAAACCGCGGTGAAGGCGCTCAGCCTCATCGCGATGATGGGAGGGCTCGGGCCGCTTCTCGCCCCACCAATTGGCGCCCTCACCCACGAACTCTGGGGTTGGCGAGGCACCCTCGCCACACTCGCCGGCATTTCAGTGCTCATTCTTATGCTGGCATGGCGTTTCATTCCAGAATCACTGCCGCCCGAGTTGCGGCGTTCAGGTGGCCTGCTCGCCGTATATGCACCGCTCGGCAGCATCATTCGCACGCCCCGATACATGTTCTTTGCGCTTGCCTTTGTCTTTGGTTTCAGCGCAATGATTGCCTACATCTCGGGGTCTCCCTTCGTTGGGCTCAACGTAATTGGCATGTCACCAGTCACGTATGCGTTTGGTTTCGCAGTCGGCGGTGCCGCACTGATAAGCGCGAACATCGTCAACGCGAACCTGGCCCCTCGCCGTGGCCCTGCCCGCATGCTGAGCTTCGGCATCGCACTGCTCCTCACCGGCACCGCCGCTCTGCTGCTGCTCTCGCTCACCTCGACCCTCGCAGTCTGGAGTTTCATCACTTGTGCGGCCATATTGACCGCGGGCGCGGGCTTCACCATGTCGAATGCAAGCGCGCTCGCGCTCGCCGAGGCGATGCAAGCCCGCGGCATGGGTGCGGCAGTGCTCGGATCGATGCAGTTCGCAGTCGGCGGTCTACTGGCACCGGTCGTGGGCGCATGGGGTGAGCACACCGCGGTGCCAATGGGTGCCGTGGCGCTCAGTTCTGCGGTCATCGCTGCCCTGTGTGCTCTGCTTGCCGCACGCTCACCGAGACGCTCTCCCGACTCAGCCAGCCGGTAACACGCGGGCAGCGCCTACGCGTCAGTGTCGGGTGCGAGCCCAGCCGCAGCGCGCAGCTCTTCTTCAGTGGCGCTCCGCACGAGGCCCCCGAGCACCCGATCTGGGCGATCGATGCCGAGCGCTCGCAACCCATCGACCGCTTGACGCACCACCGCGCGTGAAAACTCAGTAGCCGCAGCAATTGTCTCGGCATACGCAGCACGGTCGTGTTCGGCGATGACCAACGGTTCTGCCCCCATCTCGACTGCGAGCGCCTGGCCGATCGGCAGCACAGGTGTCGGCGCGCTGACCGCAACACTGGCGCCACTCAAACGAGCAAGATCAAGGCTCGTGCCGGTGAACGTCATCGCGGGATGAAAAGCAATCGGTATCACGCCCGACGCGAGCGCCGGCGAGAAGACCCCGTAGCCAAGCTCGGGTGCGGTGTGCAGGGCGATCTGACCCGGCTGCCATGCTCCGGTCTGCGTGAGACCGTGCACCAGCCCCGGCAGCTCATCTGCGGGGATCGCAAACACCACGAGCTCGCTGCACCGCACGACATCGGGCACGTCAAGCACTGGCACCCCCGGCAGCAACGTCTCGGCACGCTCACGGCTTTCTTCGCTGATCGTACTGACCGCAGTAAGCATGTGGCCCGCGCCAGCGAGCGCGAGCGCGAGCACCGGGCCCACACGGCCAGCACCGACAATACCCACACTGAGTCGACCCTCGCGAACGCTCACGGCTGTCCTTTCGCACGCTCAGCGACTCGCTGGGCCTCTGCCCCCTGCACCGCAACCACGGTGTCAGCAAGCACGTCAAAGGCCTGCCGCGCATCGTCGAGCGCAAGCCCGCGCATTTGCATGCGCACTGGACCGAGCACCGTATGTGCCTGCACGACGGCCAGCCCGAACAGACGATGCCACAGCGGTCTGCTGAGTTGAATCGACTGTGCGCGCAATATCGGCATCACGCACAGCGTCTTGGTGAACCAGCCGCGTCGAATTCTGAGGCTCGCCTGCTCTCCTTGCGCATACTCGATTCGCAAGCCAGCGCGCTTCTTGCCCAACAGCAAGAGTCCACCTGAGCGTTTGCCCGCCTTCAAATATCCGGTTGCCGAACCAATAAGCCCGTCAAGAATCAACGCTTCACGTTCAGCGCTTCCCTCTTCGTCACCATGCAGCAACGTCTCAAACACACGCACCACATCGTTCACATCGCCTACCGGCAAGACCGTGTTCTGCAGCTTATTCTGGCCCGCCTGCGCAGCTGAATGGCCCGCAGTCGTGATGCGCATCTTCCACCAACCGAACGGACGCCACCCAAGAGGCTGCATCGCTTCAACCGCGTGCACCCTGCCGAACGGCACGGTCTCGGTGGTCGTTGAGGTGAGCCCCGCACCGACCCGCACCCCGTCAGCGGCACGCGAGAGCACAAAATTGAATCCCTTATTAAACTGCCCTATCAGCACACCGAGAAACACCAGCATGACCGGAAACAGGCCCGCCAAGATAAACGGTGAAGCCCAAATGCTCGACCCAACCAACGCGAGCACAATCAAGACGAGTATGAGCATCTCAGAACTGAGCAGAATGCTTGCGATCAAACGCGAGGTGGGCACCTTGATGAGTGCACCCGCGTCGCGCGCGCTCGGGTCAATATCGAAATCAGCGAGGTCACGCAGACGGTCATCAAGTGCGCCGTTCGCGGCCGCATAGGTGCGGCCAGCCGGGTCGACTTGCAGCGATGACGGGTCGTGCTGTGCCCCTTCAGGCGATGCGATCCTCGCCCCCTCACCGCTCAGCAATGTCTGCGCGCCGCTCGCACCAGTACGTCGGCTTCTCGCCCCAGCAGCAAGCAGAATCTGTTCACGCACTTGCTTTGCATCGCGATGCCCGAGGTATTGCAAGGCAACCTTGCCGCCCTGCCCGGCCGTCTGAATCTCAACCTGGGTGAGACCAAGCAATCGAGCTAGCAGCGAACGTTGCAGGTTCACACTCTGAATACGCTCGAGCGGCGCTCGTCGATGCTGTTTGAAAACAATGCCCCAGCGAGATTCAACAGCCTCTGAAGTGATGCGAAAGCTCGCAAACCGCCAACTCATCCAAGAGATTCCCACGATCAGCAAGATGACGGCAAGCACTGCCAGCAGCAGCCAGATCACCAACCCTTGCGCCACCAAGAAGTCGATGAGATCGCCTTCATTTGGCCCCATAGCTTCGACGTATTCTTCGGCGACAAAGAGCTCAAGCACTCGATCGCGCAAGTTGGCAATAATGACGCCGATGAGCACAATCAAGAAAAGCCCGCCGCGCAACAGCGGCGAAAGGGGATGCAGTCTGCGCCACGGCAATTCGAGGTCGAGTGGTGTTGCACCGTCGTGGCCCGGGTGCTGCGTGTCGCCAGTCACAGGCCTGACCGCCTCGTTTCAGCAAGCTCAATGAGTCGATCGCGCAGGGCCTCGGCTTCGGTCTCTGGCAGTCCTGGCAGCTGCACCCCTGTCGCCGCGCTGGCCGTGATGAACTTCAGTGTCGACAGCCCGAGGGCTCGCAAGAGCGGGCCACGCGTCACGTCGACGAGTTGCAGCCGCCCATACGGCACTGCGATGACGCGTTCAAACATGATTCCCCGGCGAAAGAGCAGGTCGTCTTCGCGCAGCACATAGCCGATTGCGCGAACTCGCCGAAAGGCCAATATCGCGTTTACTAATAAACCGACCGCCACCGCAGCGAAGATGAGATGCACTTGCAAGGGCGGGGTCTCGGCGTTGATCACGTTAAGAAAAACGTAGACCGCCACAACTACGAGCACCAACAGCAGATTCGTGCCGAGGTCTGCCCATGCATACCGCGATGACACACGGTTCCAGCCGCCGTGTGCCACGGGCCACTCGTTTTCACTCATGCCTTAAGCCTAGGGTGCCGACCGAGGCCACGCCTGAGGGTTGCGCGGTGTTGCTGAAGATGTGACAGGGTTCTCTGCGAGCGTTACGCCGCACCCGGCTCAGCTTCGCCTTGCGTCGCTTCTTCTTCGTTTTCTGGGTCGGTAGGTGGCACACGGCAAAGCGATTCGGTAATGATGCCGCAGATCACCAGCACGAGCCCGGCCGCGAAGACCAGCGCCATCGGCAGCCAGCTCGGGGGCGGTGGCATCACTGCACGGCTGAGTAGTTGCAGCACGAGCCCTGCACCGAACCCGCCAAAGAGCGCACCCGCGTACTGCCCGGCCTTCGCGCCGGCAAGCAGCCGCACCGCGTGAAAGGGGTTCACCGCCTTGCCAGATCGACGAGTCACTGCGCGGCGCAGGGCGATACCGAGCGACAGCAGCACGGCAGCCAGCACCAGCAAAGTAAACGGTAGCGACAGTGGGGGCACCAGCGGGCCGAGCCCCTGGGTTGACCGTAGGTGCTGCAGCAAGAGGCCAGCGCTGCCGCCCACGACAGCAAATGCGACTGTGGCAAGCCAAGGCGTGCGCGTGGTGCCGTTCATTGCGAGGCCCTCACGTTGGCGGTGGGCGCGGCAGCCCCGGTGGGCGCGGCAGGTGAGGCGGACCCGGTGGGTGCGGCAGCCCCGGTGGGTGCGGTGGCCTGGTCTCGGTTACCTTCGCCGCCCGAGAACGACCCGTCGCCGTGATAGGCACCTGAATCGTCCAGCGGCAGCGTGGTGTCACCGATGCGTTGCAGCAGCTCGGTCACTCTGCCGTGCCCCATGAGCACCGCGTTCGGGTCGAGGTCAAGCCACGGCGAGAGCACAAAGTCTCGCTCGTGCGCCCGCGGGTGCGGAACCGTGAGCCGTTCATCAGCGATCACTTTGCCGCCGTAAAGAATCAGGTCGATGTCGAGCGTGCGATCACCCCACTGTGTGTCACGCACTCGCCCGTGTCGTCGTTCGATGCGCTGCAGCACGTCGAGCAGCTCGTGCGGTGACAACGTCGTCTGGGCGAGGGCAACTCCGTTGAGATAACGCGGAGCGTCAGGGTCTGGGCCCTCAGTCGTGAGCGCAATCGTCTCTCGCAGCGGCGACGCCTGAAAACCGGTGATGCCGGGGGTCTGCGCGAGCTCTTCTTGGGCGTGGGAGATCGTCTCACCGCGGTCGCCAAGGTTGGCGCCGAAGGCGAGCAACACCGGCACAACCTGGGCGATCATGCGTCGCCCTGCCGCTGGGCATCTTGTGCGTGCTGTGCCTGCTGAACGTGCTGTGCGTGCGCGACCACACGCGGCAGGCGCCCGGGGTGTTGCCGCGTGCGGTGAATCGTGACCGAGACATCGTCAAACACCGCGTCGATTGGTGCATCGGGTTTATGCACGGTGATGGTGACGTCACGCACGGCCGCGAATTGCAGCGCCACCGTCGCGAGCCGTTGTGCGAGGGTTTCGATGAGATCGACGGGGTCTTTCTCTGCAGCTACGAGGATCGCGCCCGCCAATTCCGCATAGTTCACCGTCGCGGCGAGGTCGTCACCGGCCGCCGCGGCGCTGAGATCGACCGCCACGCTCGCGTCAATGATGAACCGCTGGCCGTGTTCACGCTCGTGGGCGAAGACGCCATGGTGGGCAAACACTTCGAGCCCCGTGAGCGTGATGCGATCGGGCACCGCGTGGGCACTCGTTGCGGTGTCTGCCACACTTGCCCCACCACTACTGCCCACCTGCGCAAGAGAGGCGGCGCCACTACTGCCCACTCGTGCATGCGGGCTGCCATCGACGCCCGCCGGCCCGTTCGTCTCGATCGCTGCCGCCACCGCGAGCGCGGTGACTGTCGATCGCACATCGTGCACCCGCACCCCCCAAGCACCTGCGCGGGCGGCCAGCACGCTGACGGCCGCGGTTGCCACATCGCGATCGTGCATCGTCGGCCCGTCAGCGATCACGGTGTCAAGGGTCTCGGCAAGCATGCGTTTGCGGGACACACCGATGAGCACCGGGTAGCCCAGAGACGTGAGCTGATCAAGGTGCGCAAGCACCTGCCAGCCTTGGTCGGTGGTCTTGTCGAAACCGAGCCCCGGGTCAAGCACAATGCGAGCAGGCTCGACGCCGTGACGCACGGCTGCGCGAGCCAAACTGTCAAGTGTCTGTCGTACCTCGGCCACCACATCGCGATAGTCTGATCGACCGTGGCCTGGGTCTGGCACTCCGCGCCAATGGCCAATGATCAGGCTTGCCCCGCGTTCACGGCCGAGCCTCGCGGCCACCTCGTACATCTTCGGGTCGTGCAACCCGCCTGACACATCGTTGATGTACTGCGCACCGGCGCGCACGGCCGCCTCAGCCGTCGCAGCGTGCAGCGTGTCGATCGACACGCTGACGCCCTCAGCGCTCAGCGCCTCGATGACCGGTAAGACCCGCCGTTGCTCTTCTGCGAGCGGCACCCGCTCGGCACCCGGTCGCGTCGATTCGCCGCCCACATCGATGATGTTGGCGCCCTGGGCGACGAGCAGACGTGCATGCGCCAACGCCGCGTCGAAACCATCATGCTGGCCACCGTCGCTGAATGAGTCAGGGGTGACGTTCAGCACCCCCATGACCAGGCAGCTCACTGCGGCCCCGCCCCGATGAGTGCGAGTATTTCTGCGCGTTCGCCTGGTCGTGCCAGTGACCCTCGTGACGCGATCGTCACCGCGGTTGCCGTGGCTTGTTTCACGCCGCGATCAGCAACGCACCCGTGCGAAGCTTCGAGCACGACCAGCACGCCACCCGGATCGAGCCCAGCGTCGATCGTCTCGGCAATCTGTTCGCCCAGCCGCTCTTGCAGCTGGGGTCGGGCGGCAAGCACCTCGACCACCCGTGCGAGCGAACCTAAGCCAACGACCTTTGCACCAGGCCGATAGGCGATGTGTGCACGCCCGCGAAAGGGCAATAGGTGGTGTTCACACACCGACCTGAGCGCGATGTCACGCACGAGCACAAGCTCGCCGGTGTCGTCACCGACCGGCACCGCGTCGGCAAGAAACTCGAGCGGGTCGGTGCCCACCCCCGCAAAGAACTCGGCGTACGAGTCTGCCACGCGCCTCGGAGTGTCGATCAGCTCGGCGCTCTCGGGGTTTTGCCCAATGGCGCTGAGCAGCTCGCGCACCGCCGCTGCCACGCGTTCGCGATCGATGGCCGCGTTCACGGCTACTCCGAATCTGCCCGGCTTTGCGGCTGATCGTCGCCGCCACCGGCTGCGGGTTCAGCTGCGTGAGCTGCTGCGTCGTTCTGGCCACTCGCCCAGTCTCTGGCAGGGTTGCTGCCGGCTTCTGACTTCAGGGCGTCATCAGTTTGCAACCCGGCAGGCACCTCGATCGGCGGCTGATTACTCACCGGCCGGTCACTGCTCGAGAGCCACACGTCACGAGGGGGCAGCTTCACGACATCGCGAAAAATCTCAGCAATCTGAATGTGGTCGAGGGTTTCTTTCTCGAGCAGCTCGGCAGAGAGCCGGTCGAGCACCGCACGGTTGGTGGTCAGCGCCGCATAGGCTTCGTCGTGCGCCTGTTCGATCAACGCACGGACCTCGGCGTCGACCGACACGGCGACGCCTTCGCTGTAATCGCGCGACGTGCCGAATTCGCCGAGATAGGGCGAAGCCTGAGCCTGTCCGAGACGCACTGGCCCGAGCTTGGCCGACATGCCGTATTCGGTGACCATTTTTCTCGCGGTCGCGGTGGCCTTCTCGATATCGTTGCCAGCGCCGGTTGTCGGGTCGTGAAACACGAGCTCTTCTGCGACACGGCCGCCGAGCGCGTAGGCGATTTGGTCGAGTAATTCGTTGCGGGTCACCGAGAACTTGTCTTCGAGCGGGATCACCATGGTGTACCCGAGCGCCCGGCCGCGTGGCAAGATGGTGATCTTTGTGACCGGGTCGCTGTGGTTGAGCGCTGCCGCGACGAGCGCGTGGCCACCCTCGTGGTAGGCGGTCATGAGCTTCTCGTGGTCTCGCATCACCCGCGTGCGACGCTGCGGGCCAGCAATCACTCGGTCGATTGCCTCGTCAAGTGCCCGGTTATCGATGAGTTGCGCGTTTGAACGCGCGGTCAGCAGCGCTGCCTCGTTGAGCACGTTGGCGAGGTCAGCACCAGAGAACCCGGGAGTCTTGCGCGCGACCACCTCAAGGTCGACGTTCTTCGACAGCGGCTTGCCTTTGGCGTGCACGTCGAGAATCGCACGTCGGCCCCGCATATCGGGTGCGTCGACACCGATCTGCCGGTCGAACCGGCCTGGCCGCAGCAGTGCAGGGTCAAGCATGTCGGGCCGGTTCGTCGCGGCGATCATGATGACGTTGCTTCGATCGTCGAAGCCATCCATCTCGACCAGCAACTGGTTCAGTGTCTGTTCACGCTCATCGTGACCGCCGCCCATGCCCTGGCCGCGGCGCTGACCCACTGCGTCGATCTCATCAACGAAGATGATGGCGGGCGCGTTGGCCTTCGCTTCTTTGAACAGGTCGCGCACGCGGCTCGCACCCACGCCGACGAACATCTCTACAAAGTCTGAGCCCGAGATGGAATAGAACGGAACGTTCGCCTCGCCTGCTACGGCGCGCGCAAGCAGGGTCTTGCCTGTGCCTGGGGGGCCATAGAGCAGCACGCCGCGTGGAATACGCGCGCCGACCGCCTGAAAACGAGACGCATCTGTCAGAAAGTCTTTGATCTCGTGCAGCTCTTCGACGGCTTCGTCTGCACCCGCGACATCTGCGAAGGTGACCTGCGGCGTGTCTTTCGAGATGAGCTTCGCCCGCGACTTGCCGAACTGCATGACTTTGTTGCCACCGCCCTGCATGGACGAGAGCATCCACCAGAAGAACAAACCGATGAGCAGCAACGGCAGCAAGAAGCCCATGATCGACCAGAACGCACTCGGCTGTGGCACCTGGTCGGTGTACCCGTCAGCCGGGGCCGCCTCGTTAATGGCGTCAATAACCGCGGTGCCGCGCTGGCTCACGTAATAGAAGAAGACATCGGTCGCGCCGGTGGTCTTGTCTGCTTCGGCCAGCGTGAGATTGACGCGCTGATCGCCGTCGATGATTTCGGCTTTCGTCACGTCACCGGCTTCGAGCAGCTCAAAACCACGCTCAACGCTGATCTCGCGCACCCCGGCGCCCGAAAGCAGCGACCACCCGATCACCACAATGATCGGTGCGAGAATCAAGTAGATGAGTGGGCCCTTAAAGAGCTTCTTTGCTTTCGAACCCGAAGGTGAAGTTTCAGCCAACGCAAGGCCTTTCTAATACGACTGCAATAAGCGTAGCCGCAACGACCGACATCACCGCTGAGTTTTCGCCGAGCGCAAAACTGCACGTCGACACAGAATGTCAATCACGACTGCTCAACAGCGTCGATCACGACTGCGTAATACAGCACCAACGCAGCCCAGCTGCGACCTATTCGTCCGAGTACACCTTGGGTGCAAGCACCGCAACGTCGCGCAGGTTGCGGTAGTTCTCAGCGTAATCGAGGCCATAGCCGACGACGAAATCATTGGGAATATCGAAGCCGACATACGCAACGTCCACCTCAACTTTGAGCGCCTCTGGCTTGCGCAGCATCGTGCAGATGCGCACTGATTTGGCGCCGCGGCTCTCGAGGTTTTCTTTGAGCCAAGACAGCGTCAGTCCCGAATCGATGATGTCTTCGACGATCAACACGTCACGGCCGGTGATATCGGCATCGAGGTCTTTCAGAATTCGCACGACACCACTCGATTTGGTGCCTGTGCCATACGACGACACCGCCATCCAGTCCATTTGGGCGTGAAAACGCAGTTCGCGGGCTAGGTCAGCCATCACCATGACCGCGCCTTTCAGCACTCCTACGAGCAATGGCGGCTCGTCGAAGCCGTAGTCGTCTTCAATCTGTCGCGCCATTTCTGCGAGGCGGGCCTGCAGTTCTGCCTCGGTGTGCAACACGGTGGTCAGGTCATCGCCAAGTTGTTTCGAGTCCATGGCTTCAACTCTAGAGCGCAGACGTTGCCGCGCGAAACACTATCTGCCCTGCACGGCGAGACACGGTCGCGCCCGGCACTTGAATGGGGCCCTGACCCCGCCAATCGGTGATGAGCGACGCAATCGCAAGGGTGTGCCCCCGCGTCAGTTGCGTGCCGAGCAAGCGCCGCGCGGCGAGCCTGATTACCCGGTTTCTGAGTGCGCTCGGTTGGTCAGCGAGCGCCGACACGGCAAGTGCTGCGGTGTGCGGCACATGTGTGAGGTCGAGGATCGCGTCGCACAGCTTACTCGCGAGAGCGTCGAGCGCGTCTGCGTCTTCGCGGGCGAGATCTGCGCTTCGCGCCAAGTTGGCTGCGACCGCGTGCCCCAGTTCAGCCTGCATGACGGGCAACACTTGATTGCGCACGCGCACGCGAGTAAATGTCGGGTCTGCGTTGTGGGGATCTTGCCACGGGTCGAGCCCAACCTCGCGGCAGGCGGCAACAGTCGTGTCGCGAGTGACCTCAGACCGCTCGTCCAGCAGTGGTCGTACGAGCAACACAGTGTCAGCGAGCGGACGAACGGGTGGAATGCCCGCGAGGCTGCGCGTGCCTGACCCGCGTGCCAAGGCCAGCAGCACCTGTTCAGCCTGGTCATCGCGGGTGTGCGCGGTGAACACCCACGCGGCACCAAGCTCGACGGCGACCTGCGAGATCGCGTCATACCTGGCGGTACGCGCGGCGGCCTCGGTGGCGCCATCACTGCCGTCTCGGCGCACAGCAACATGCACCGTGCGTACGATCACGGGTGCGAGCCCGAGCGTGGTGGCCTGTGCAGCGGCGGCCTGGGCCACCTCGGCCGAGCCCGGTTGCAGCTGGTGGTCGATGATTACCGCGCCGATTCTGGCACCAGCGGCAGCGGCTTCGAGCGCGGCAGCGGCGGCGAGCGCGAGCGAGTCGGCTCCGCCAGACAGTGCCACAAGCGCGAGTGGTCGTTGTGGGGTTTGCTCCGCGAGCGACTGCGGGCGCAGTCGCTGATCCTCGGCTCTCTCGTGTTGCAAGGCAGCCAGCGTGTGCCGCACGGCCAACCGCACCCGCATCATCGCGGGGGTTCGCACTGCATGAGACATGTGCTCCACGCTACTCGCTTTGTGGGCAGGCAAATTTGAGCAGCATGACGAATGGTGATTTCGCGCGATACTCTTACATGTGCAGACTTCTGCACAGAAACTTCACCATCACACTAACGCTAGGAGCGTGCATGACCGCCGCATTTGACGCCGTCATCGAGATTCCCAAGGGCAGCCGCAACAAGTACGAGGTCGACCACGAGACCGGTCGTGTTTACCTTGACCGGGTGCTCTACACCGGGTTCGTCTACCCGACCGATTATGGGTTCTTCGAAGAGACCCTCGGCGAAGACGGCGACCCGCTCGACGTGCTCGTGCTGCTCGACTACCCCGTGTTCCCTGGTGTGGGCATCGAGGTGCGGCCCGTGGGCGTGCTCAAGATGAGTGACGAGGCTGGTGGCGACGACAAGGTGATCGCGGTGCAGCACAAAGATCCACGTTGGTCGCACATTCAAGACGTCGCAGACATTCCCGAGTACACCCGCAAAGAGATCGAGCACTTCTTTGAGCACTACAAAGACCTCGAGCCTAACAAATGGGTGAAGGTCGATGCATGGGGTTCGGCAGCAGACGCCGAGCAGCTCATCGTTGAGGCGCAAGAGCGCCTCGCCGCCCAGGGTCACTGACCGAAACCGCATGGTGCGGGCGTGCAGCGTCGCACCCGCACCATGCGGCTGAACTGAGGAGCGTGCCGGTGGGCAAGTCAGACAAGCAGAAGCACAAGCAGAAACAGAAGGCTGAAGCTGCAGAGACGGTTGAGGCGGTTGAGACGGTGGTCGACGAAACAGTCACCACCGCGAGCGCCACCTTCATCATGGCCGCGCACGATCAGGTCGATGTTACTCCCGAGATCGACGAGATCGGTGAGTTGATGCGCAAGATCAACCCACCGAAACACGACCACAGCCCTGACGCTGCGTGGCGACAAGGGCACCCCTACGACACCAAGATCAGCAGGCGTCAGTACGAGAACCAGAAACGCAAACTGCAGATCGAGCTGCTCAAGCTGCAGGCCTGGGTCAAAGAAAAGGGCGAGAAAATCGTCATTCTCTTCGAAGGGCGAGACGCGGCTGGCAAGGGTGGGGCAATCAAGCGCTTCACCGAGCACATGAACCCCCGTGGCGCCCGGGTGGTGGCGCTCGAGATTCCGACCGACCGCGAACGTTCGCAGTGGTATTTTCAGCGATACGTCGCTCATCTACCTGCGGCTGGCGAGATCGTGATGTTTGATCGCTCGTGGTACAACCGGGCCGGTGTCGAACGTGTCATGGGCTATTGCACGCCGCAGCAGTACCTTGAGTTCACCCGGTCGGCCCCCGAGTTCGAGAGCATGCTCGTCAACTCAGGCGTGCACCTCATCAAGTTCTGGTTCTCGGTCGGCCGCGCCGAACAGCACGAGCGATTTGTGTCGCGTGGTGGCGACGAAGTCAAGCAGTGGAAGCTCTCGCCCACCGATCTCGCGTCGCTCGATAAATGGGACGAATATACGCAAGCAAAAGAGGCGATGTTCTTCTACACTGACACCCCACAAGCCCCGTGGACAGTGGTCAAGTCAAACGACAAGAAACGGGCACGTCTCGAAGCAATTCGCTGGGTGCTGTCGAAGTTCGACTACCCGAACAAAGACCACCGGGTGGTTGGCAAACCAGACCCGAAAATCATCGGCACGCCCGCCGAGATCTACGACGAGGGTGAGACCCCCACCGGCTCTTTCCCGGTCGTGAAGTAGCAGTAGGAGCACGAAAGTCACAATGAGTGAGATGACAAGCGTATGGCCGAGCTAGGCGGCACGTTGCGTAACCTGCGGTTTCTGCTGCCCTCTCGCGACGACTACAGCGGTCTGGGTCGCACGTGGCGCGCAGACCTGCTCGCAGGGCTGACGGTCGGCATCGTCGCGCTGCCGCTCGCATTGGCGTTCGGCGTGAGCTCAGGCGTAGGCGCCGAGGCGGGGCTCATCACCGCAATCGTTGCCGGTATCGTGGCGGCCATTTTTGGTGGCTCGAATGTGCAGGTCTCAGGCCCCACCGGGGCGATGGTCGTTGTGCTCGCACCAATTGTTGCCACCTACGGTGTCAAGGCGGTCGCCCTCGTCTCGCTGATGGCGGGTGCCATCGTGCTTGCGGCCGGGGTGCTGCGCCTGGGCCGCTCGGTCAGTTACCTGCCGTGGCCGGTGATCGAGGGGTTCACCGCGGGCATTGGCATCATCATTTTCTTGCAGCAGGTGCCATCGGCTCTCGGTGTTGGCATTGGCGGGCATTCGAGCAACTCGGTGATTGCTGCCTGGGAGGTGCTGACCGAGGCGCAGTGGCCAGCGGCCTGGTATTCACTCGCCGTGGTGGCAATTGTCGCGCTCATCATGGTGGTGCTGGGTAAATTCTTGCCCTCACTGCCGGGGTCATTTCTCGCCATTGTGGTGGTCTCGCTCCCCGTCGCGTTCTTGCAGCTGCCGCTCGACACCATCGGTGAACTGCCCAATTCCCTGCCCTCGCCCTCGTTACCAGACCTGAGTCCGTCGCTCATGGTTGCACTCATCGGCCCCGCACTCGCGGTGGCTGCGCTCGCGGCGATTGAGTCACTGTTGTCAGCGCGTGTGGCTGCGTCACTTGCCCCGACGGGTGGATTTCACGCGGATCGCGAGCTCTTCGGTCAGGGTCTCGCCTCGATCGCTGCGGGATTCTTTGGCGGTATGCCGGCGACCGGCGCGATCGCCCGCACCGCAGTCAACGTGCGCAGCGGGGCAAAGACCCGAGTCGCGGCGATCGTGCACGCGCTCTTACTGCTCGTCGTTGTGCTCGCGGCCGCCGGGGTCGTCTCAAATATTCCGCTTGCAGCGCTCGCGGGTGTGCTCATGGTGACGGCCGCACGCATGGTGTCGGTGTCGACGTTCAAACGGGTGGCAAGTTCTGGCAAGTCGAGTGCCGCCGTGTTCTTGGTGACCGCATTCGTCACGGTCGCTTTTGATTTGGTGGTCGCAGTGGGCATCGGTGTCGCGATTGCCGCCTTCTTCGCGCTGCGTACGCTCAGCCGTTCGAGCGGCGCGCACCGCGAACCGCTGCCCGGTGACGAACAGCCCGGTGATGAACAGATCGCACTGTTTCGCATCGAAGGGTCTTTGTTCTTCGGTGCTGCTGAGCGTCTGCTCGATGACATCGCCCGCGAACCGGGCGTTGAGGTGGTAATTCTGCGGTTGTCGGCCCTGCAGATCGTCGATTCGACTGGCGCGAATGCCCTCGCAGAGCTTATTACTGGGCTCGAACGCAAGGGTGCGACGGTGCTGGTGAAAGGCATTCGTCCCGAGCACCAAGCAATGCTGAACCGGCTCGGCGTGGTCGGCGCCCTGCGACACCCCAACCACCTCTTTGCTGAGCTTGAGCCGGCGGTTGACCACGCCCGTAGCCATATTCGCCGAAAGACTGCTGACGCCGCATAGCAATCGTTCTGGCCCTACAGGCGCACTTGTCGCGCATTACGCGATGTGACCTCGGGCATTGGCTGATGCTCACTCACGGGTGCAGAATGAAGCTATGAACGACATAGACGACTGTCTGCGGTCAGCTCTCGGCGCGGGAGTTGACCCTGCTGGTACACCGTGGGCTGAGCTTGACCCGCCCCTGTTGCATGAGCGCCGCACGAGCATCAAGTGGGCCCGCCACGGCGCCGACGTGTTGCCCCTCTTCGTTGCCGAAATGGACTTCACGGTGGCCCCGCAGGTGCGGCGTGCCATCACGCGAGCGGTCGACAACAGTGACCTTGGGTACGTGAATAGTCCCGGGGCGCTGCCAGAGGTGTTTGCGGCTTTTGCCGAGGATCGCTGGGGCTGGAGCCCAGCCCACCAGCATGTGCATCTTGCCACCGATGTGGCCACCGGCGTTGTTGAAGCACTACGCGTGCTGTGTCCTGCGGGCGGGCGGCTGGTGCTGCCGGTTCCGACCTATCCCGGGTTCTTTGAGATGCTGCAAGAACTGCCGTTCGAGGTGGCACAAGTGCCGTTGCATGAACCCGCAGACTCTCAGCTCACTGCACTCGACCTCACCGCAATCGAACGTGAGTTCGCTGGTGGCGCGCGCACCATGATTCTGTGCAACCCTCATAACCCGCACGGCGTGCCATTCACGCGCGACGAGCTGACTGCGCTAGCTGAGCTTGCCGCAACCTACGACGTGTGTGTGCTGAGCGATGAGATTCACGCCCCGCTCACGCATCACGACGCCGTGTTTACCCCGTTTGCTCCTCTCGCCGCCGCAGCAGGAGCGCTCTCGGCCACCGTCACCTCGGCAAGCAAGGGGTGGAACATTGCCGGCGCGAAATGCTCGGTCATTGTCGCAGCCGATGAGCGCGCGAACGAGGTGCTGCAACACCTCCCGCCTGAGGTGATCACTCGGGTCAGCCTGCTCGGCCTACACGCAAACATTGCGGCATTCGGCGAGGCACAGGAGTGGCTCGATCGCGCAATAACGCAGGTCGAAGCGAATCAGCGCCTGTTCGCGAGCCTGCTCGCCGAGCACCTGCCTCAGGTGCAGTGGCGCCCCGGCCAAGCTGGCTACCTGGCATGGCTCGACTTTCGCGAGACGGGTGTGGGCGACGACCCGGCTGGGCGGATCCTCGCAGATGCGCGTGTCGCACTTAACCCCGGGCACGACTTTGGCGACGGCGGGCGCGGGCATGCGAGGCTCAACCTCGCCTGTGCACCGGCAACGCTCGTGCGTGCGGTTGAACGGATTGCCACGGTCGTTGCTGGAGCGCAGCGATGAGCTCGGGTGCGAGCTCACTGGCGAGCACGGGCACGAGCTCACTTGCGAGCACCGTTGCGGGCACGGTGGCGCAACCCAACTATGACTGGCAGGGTTTCGGTTTCGAGACCAGGCAGGTGCACGCAGGTGACTACCCCGATCTCAACAACGGGCTTCGGGTGCCGCCCATCGCACTGTCGGCCGGGTATGTGTTCGACGATTTCGACGACCAGGTTGAACGATTTGCGGGCCAACCCGCGAGGCCGACGGGCGCGGGCGCGTTCTTCGGTGAGGCAGAAGCCACTCCATCGCCCATCTATTCACGCCAAGGCAACCCGACCAATGCCGTCGCAGAAGCTCGCCTCGCCTCGCTCGAGGGTGGCACCGCCGCGGTAGCAGTATCGAGCGGGCAGGCAGCCATTTCGTCGGCGCTCTTCGCGCTCGCCCAGCACGGCGACCACATTGTGTCGACCGCCTCAATCTATGGCGGCACCCGCATACTGTTTGGCCGCAGCTTCAAACGGTTCGGCATCGACGTCGATTACGTCTGGAACATTGACGATGACGACGAATGGCAGCAGCTCATTCGACCAGAAACGAAGGCGATCTACACCGAAACGATTCCGAACCCGCGCAATGACGTGGTCGACTTGCGACGGGTGGTCGAGGTCGCGAAACGCTACCATCTGCCGGTCATTGTCGATAACACGGTCGGCACCCCAGCGCTCATTCGCCCCATCGAACACGGCGTGAATATCGTGGTGCATTCGACGACCAAGTTCTTGTCTGGGCACGGGGCGTCGGTGGGTGGCGCGATCGTCGACGGAGGCAATTTCGACTGGGAGGCCGCTGAGCGAGCCGGCCGATCGTATCCGCTGATCACGAAAGCCCCGCGGCCCGGTCTCGCCTCGATGCTCGACCGCTTCGGTGACGCAGCGTATGCGAGGGCGACACGCGAGGCCGTCGTCAATGACATCGGCCCCTCGCTCTCGCCGTTGAACGGATTCTTGCTGCATCAGGGCATGGAAACACTGTCGCTGCGCATGGACCGACACGTAGCGTCATCGATCGCGATCGCGCGCTGGCTCGAGCGTCAACCCGAAGTCGTGTCTGTCGACTACGCAGGTCTGCCATCGAATGCGCTCTACGATATCGCGGCACGCGATTACGGCGTTGATGCGGACGGTTTCGGCCGCACCGGCTCAGTCTTCGGCCTGACAGTGCGCGGGGGCATCGACGGCGCGCGAGCGTTCGTCAATGGCCTGCGGCTGTTCTCACGCATGACTGGCATCGGCGACACCCGTTCGATGGTGCTGCACCCGCTCACTTCGACGCATGCAACGTTTGCTGCCGAGGTGAACGAGCGGCTGGGCATTTCACCGGGCCTTTTACGACTCACCCTGGGGCTCGAGAGCGTCAATGATCTGATTGCTGACCTACGTGGTGCGCTCGATCGCGTGGCTGCGCTCGAGCGATCTCTCTAGGCCGACAGGGACTCGTCAGCCGGTCGCGCGACTCGCGAGTCACACACCGTCGGGCACAAAATCACCAAAGTATGCGGGCTCGAAGCCGAGCGTCTCGAACAGCTCGCGGGTGCGTTTTTGGCGGGTGCGCGGAATCACTGTGAGCACCCGCCCGGCGCGACCCACACGGCCCGTACGCCCTGCCCTGTGCACGTAGGCTTTGGGGTCGTCGGGCGGGTCTGCCTGTAAGACGAGATCGATGTCATCGACGTGGATTCCTCGCGCCGCGACGTCCGTTGCCACGAGCACATCGGCTTTGCCCCGCGTGAAACTGTCGAGGTTCAGCTCGCGTCGCGCTTGGCTGAGGTCGCCGTGCAGTGAGGTCACACGCAGGTGCGCCGCGGCGAGCAGCTCTGCGACGTGCGCGGCATACGCGCGCGTGCGGCAGAACACGATGACCCGACCACCCTCGCGCACAAGTTGCAGCAGCGCCTGATCTTTGTGTTCGCGCAGCACAATGAGTGCTCGGTGTTCAACGTTGGGCTGCGGACTCCAGTCAAACGTTTCTGTAGACGCAGTCATGGCCGCAGCGCTCGTGGTTGCAGCGTTCGTGGTTGCCGACCCCGCTACGTCGTCAATCTCGTGTATCGCCGGCCGCGGCATGAACTCTTTCACTACCCCGTCGACGCCACGATCGAGCGTCGCCGAAAACAGCATGCGCTGACCACCCCGCGGGGTGAGCCGCAGCACTCGCTGCAAGGCTTCGATAAACCCGAGCTCTGCCATGTGATCGGCCTCATCGATGACGGTGATCGCGATCTGCCCGAGCCCCAGATGCCCACGCTTCGCAAGATCTTCGATGCGGCCGGGTGTGCCAATCGCGATGTCGACGCCCCGCTTCAACGCGTGCAGCTGCGGTTCGAACGGTTGCCCGCCAACAAACTGACCGGTGAAAAGCCCGACGCTGCGTGCGATGGGTTGTACGGTGCGGTCGATTTGCAGGGCGAGTTCGCGAGTTGGTGCGAGGATCAGCGCCTTCGGCGCCC
>LSQX01261415.1_pt2 | contig 30846 bp, 45 predicted proteins | sample 654561 | NCBI WGS metagenome assembly LSQX01 (sample SAMN04489861, study PRJNA283612) | anaerobic digester metagenome | isolation source: 4 biogas reactors fed with cattle manure at either 37C or 55C with and... | place: Denmark: Kongens Lyngby | collected 2014 | reverse complement strand
TTGAATTCTGTAGCATTTCATGCCCACAGCCAAGCCGGACTATTTAGCACTATATTAAAAAATAGGAAAACTCAAATCAATATTTGGGTTGCTATTCTTCATAACAAATAATAGCAGTCCCGTCTTCAATATTTTCAAAAATCCTTTTAGCAAGACTTAGTGGAGCATTAACACATCCGTGAGTTCCATTTGTTTTATATATACTGCCTCCGAAAGAATGTCTCCAGCTTGCATCATGTAATCCTATGTTTCCGTTAAAAGGCATCCAATAACTTACTTCTGCTCTATAGTTACTTCCTCTCAAAACCGACCCCTTTTCCTTGTAATTAAGCATATAGACACCAACATCGGTAGCATTCCCCTTATTGGGATTGCCAGTAACTACAGCACCTGACGCAATAAGTTTTCCATTCTTATAAAACCATACATGCTGCCTTGTTATATTAATTTCCAAATAAGTGTTCCCTATGTCGTCTTTACCCCTTGCAAAGGCCTTTTGAGCATATACAGGTTCTCTTTCAATTATTGTGCCACATTTTATATTATCTGTTAATACTTTTATTTCAGTAGCATTGCTAATCCTCCATCCGTAAAATCCTTCTTTCACTTCTATCATTTTATTCATAGAAGTTCTAAACATTCTTGGTTTTCCAACAGTATTATATTTTTTAGCCAATTCTTGCACATATTCTTTTACAGACTTTTCGTCTATAACCACTCCAAGTTTCTCATCAACACTTAGCCACTGACTTATTATGTTTCCATCAAGTGTCTCCTTGTCATCCCCAAACAGGTAAGTCACTTTCGATGAAACATATTTATCCAATATCTTTTTTGTTTCAATAGTTTCAGATGATTTTAACGTATACTTTGGGTTTTCATAACAATCATATTCATCCAAGTCAAAGCTGGTCATACCTTTTAGTATTGCCATATCTAAAGCTTCCCTCAGCTTATCCTTGTTTATCTTATTGCCGTATATTTCTTTAACTTTTTCATACGATCCGCTCGAATACCTGAAGCTTACGTTTTGAGGCTCTATAACACCTTTGTTCAAGCATTTCAATTCATTGATTCCAATCTCTAAAAGCTCTTTATTATATACAAATAGATCCTCTGCGTTATACTTCTGCTCCCACAACAAAGACTTAATCCATTTTATAGGGTTTTTTTTCGTACAAGCTTTGAAAATATTGGTTTCTTTATTATATTTCAATTCTATCTGCTGCCCTTTTATTATCTCTGTTTCTCCGTATCTTTCTATCAATTGCAATTGGTAATCCTTTGTAAAATTATCGATGGTATCATCCAGCTTATCATACGCCTTTAGCGAAACATCCACTCCATTTAGCGACGTCCTAAAAAAAGTATGGCTGACAAAATATAGGGAAATAAGTAAATACACCAATATAATTGAAGCGACAGCTATAATTATATAATCTGTTATATTACATGCCAAACGCTTTTTCATCTGGTTAATCCTTCCATCAAGATCAGATAATAAATATACAAATTTTTGATTATATACCTCCGACATTATCTTATTTCAGCTTTTTAATACTATATTCTATGTTCATAACAACATTTTTAATACTCACTCTCTTTTTCTCCTTTTTGCAAATTTTCCTTGCATTCAATCAAGACCAATACCTTTTTCCTGTACCAGTTCAGAGATTATAATCACATACCCTCAACATAATACATATAATGCTACTAGAATAATCCTGAAAGGACTGTAAATTTTATGTATAATGTACCTAAAAATTACACGCAAGCATATAACCCTAATATGCCTGTATGTAACCCATATAATATGTATCAGTGCCCTTACTATGCCAATCTCCCAATGCTTGCCCCGGATTTTTGGAGCCAATTCCCTGAGCAATATCTTCCTTGTGACGAATACCCCAAGGTCGATACTCCTGTTAAATTAAAGGATTATGGACCTCATCCGTTTGCAATTGATATTGAGAAAGCCACCAAGCAAAACAATAACTTCCGTCTCGCTTTATGGACAGGAAACCATTTGCAGCTTACCTTAATGAGCATAAATGTCGGAGACGATATAGGTTTGGAAATGCATCCTGATGTTGATCAGTTTATACGTATTGAAGAAGGTCAAGGTCTTGTTAAAATGGGGGACAAAAAGGAAAATTTGGATTTTCAGGCTTGTGTGGAAGATGATTTCATATTCATTGTACCAGCTGGAAAATGGCACAATCTAATCAACACAGGCAATAGAGCCATTAAACTGTATTCTATTTATGCACCGCCTGAGCATCCGCATGGAACCGTTCATAAAACTAAAAAAGATGCCGAAGAGCACCACGAACATCAGGAACTCTGAAAATAATATAAAACCAACTTTCTATGCCAAGGCAGAATTATTCTTGAAGCAAATCCTGCCATATGGCACAAAAAAGCTGGTTTTATCAAATAGACAACTATTACTTGCTTTACTCAACTTTCCCGACTATAGCCTTGGAATACTATAAGTGGGAAAGTTAAGTGATTAATTGTTTTTGACTTTTATATTCTTTTCTTTTGGAGTATAATTATTGGGTAATTATTTTTTTATTGGACATACCCTAAAGAGATTTTAATAATGAGAGGAGAATATAAATAATGAATTTGCCAGATAAATCAGGTTTTTTTGGGGAATACGGAGGACGTTTTGTACCTGACAACCTCAACAAGGTATTAGATGAAGTAAAACAGGCTTTTTACAAGTTCAAAGATGATCCTGATTTTAAGAAAGAACTTGATTATTATTACAAATATTTTGTAGGACGTCCGAGTCCTTTATATTATGCAGAAAGACTTACTAAACAGATAGGCGGGGCAAAAATATACTTAAAGCGTGAAGACCTTAACCATATGGGAGCACACAAAATTAACAATACCATCGGTCAAGTCCTTCTTGCAAAACGACTGGGCAAGAAAAGAATTATAGCAGAAACCGGAGCCGGGCAACACGGTGTTGCTACCGCAACTGCATGTGCTTTATTTGAAATGGAATGTATTGTTTATATGGGAGAAGAAGATACACGCAGACAAGCATTAAATGTTTTCAGGATGGAACTTCTTGGTGCAAAAGTTATTGCTGTAAAAACCGGGACAAGAACACTCAAGGATGCTGTCGATGAAGCACTGAATGATTTGATACTGAATTATGAAAACACGTATTACATGTTAGGTTCTGCGGTAGGTCCTGACCCATATCCCGAAATAGTAAAGCATTTCCAATCTATTATTGGTATTGAGGTTAAGGAACAAATCCTAGAGCTTGAAGGAAGACTTCCCGATTACCTTGTTGCATGTGTTGGTGGAGGCAGTAATTCCATTGGACTGTTTTCACCTTTCTATGATGACAAAGAAGTTAAAATGGTAGGTGTTGAACCAGCAGGTAAAGGACTTGACACTCCAGACCATGCGGCAACCATAACCCTTGGAAGCCCCGGGGTTTTACATGGCTTTAAATGCTATCTTCTCCAAGATAAACAAGGAGAAGCACTTCCGGTATACTCAATTGCAGCAGGACTGGATTATCCGGGTGTAGGACCGGAGCATTCTTTCTATAAAGACAGCGGAAGGGCTCAATACGTTACGGCCACCGACAAGGATGCAATAGACTCATTCCTCAAGCTCTCAAAAGTTGAAGCTATTATTCCGGCAATCGAAAGCTCTCATGCAGTATTTTACGCAATGAAGCTTGCAGGAGAACTCAGTAAGGATGAAATTATTGTTATATGCCTCTCAGGCAGAGGTGACAAAGACGTGGCAGAAATAGCAAGTATACTAGGCAAATAAATCACATAAGAAGTGCATTGGTAAAATAGGCACCACCCTATTTTGCCAATGCACTTCCAAAATTCATCAGATAAACAACAACAAACTCACAGCCATAACCATCATTCCGGCTATCAGACCATATATTGAAAGATGGGGCTCTCCATATTCCCTCGCAGTAGGCAAAAGCTCATCTAATGAGATAAACACCATAATCCCAGCCACCATAGCAAATAAAACACCAAAAACAACATCATTAAAAAACCTGAACAATAGCAAATACCCGATAATAGCGCCTAACGGCTCGGATAACCCTGAAAGGAATGACAACTTGAATGCTTTTTTCTTATCCGATGTAGCATAATAAATCGGGACAGCAACTGCAATTCCCTCTGGTATGTTATGGATTGCTATAGCTACGGCAATTGCAATTCCAAGCGAAGGGTCTTTGATAGCAGCTGTAAAAGTTGCAAGCCCCTCCGGAAAATTATGTATCGCGATTGCAAGAGCTGTAAGCGTCCCCATTCTCATCAGCTTGTTGCGATTAATTTCTTCTTCATTACTACATCCATTATCTTTATTACATATCTCCTCAACCTTTCTCATTTCATGAGGGTTTTCCCCTGAAGGCACAAATTTATCTATAGCTGCAATCAGGAATATTCCTCCGAAGAAAGCAGCTACTGTGACCCACGAGCCTTGGGATTCACCCAAAACTTCTATCAAAGAATCCTTTGCTTTAACAAATATCTCAATCATGGATACATAAATCATAACTCCAGCAGAAAAACCCAGCGTAACTGATAGAAATTTTGTATTGGTCCTTTTTGTAAAGAATGCAAGGATACTGCCTATTCCTGTCGATAAGCCCGCAAACAATGTGAGACCAAAAGCAAACAAAACATTCTGGAAATCCATCTATTATTACCCCCTGATGCTTTTATGATTATTTATACCCAAATGGACACTTAAATAACCAAATGACAATTTCCCTAATTCAATATGCTAAAGCTTTATCATACCAATTGACAATTACGAAAAAGTGATTATACTTAAAATAGAAGAAATATCACATTTGGAAGAAACCGTGAGATATTTGAAGAGAAACGAACTTTACTGAATAGGTTATTAAATTTTTTTTAAAATAGGAGATTGAAAAATATGGGAAACACAACTTACAATGCTTACACAACTGCACAAAAACAATTTGATGCTGTAGCTGATTTGATTGATTTGGATCAACCGATCCGTGAATTGCTTCGCCAGCCAAGCCGCGAATATCATTTTACTATCCCGGTAAAAATGGATGATGGTACAACTAAAATATTCAATGGCTATAGAATACAGCACAACGATGCACGTGGTCCGGCTAAGGGAGGAATACGCTTCCATCCCCATGAAACTGTTGATACAATAAGAGCTTTATCTTTATGGATGACATGGAAATGTGCAGTTGTTGATATTCCTCTTGGCGGAGGTAAAGGAGGAATTATTTGTGATCCTCGCAATTTATCAAAGAATGAACAGGAGAAATTATGCCGGGGATACGTCAGGCAACTTGCTAAAAATATTGGTCCGACAATTGATGTTCCAGCTCCTGATGTTATGACTAACAGCCAGCACATGCTTTGGATGATGGATNNCCTGTTGGAATGGGTGGCTCTCTTGGTCGTACCGAAGCGACTGGTTACGGAGTTATTTATAACCTTAGAGAAGCACTTAAAGAATTAAAAATAGATATCACCAAAACAACTGCAAGTCTTCAAGGATTTGGCAATGTGGCAGAATATGCAGCAAGATTGTATACAAAGCTGGGCGGCAAAATTATTGCCATTTCTTGCTGGGACAATAGCGATAAAAAAGCCTATACATTCCGCAATGCAAATGGACTTGATATAGATAAATTGGCTGGCATAAAAGATTCCTTTGGAACCATTGACAAAGTTAAGGCTCAGGATATGGGATGCGAATTGCTTGATGGTGACGAGTGGATTGCACAAAATGTTGATATTATTTTGCCTTGTGCCCTTGAAAACCAATTGACACCTGATACCTTTGCAAAAATCAGCGATCAGGTAAAGGTAATCTGCGAAGGAGCAAACGGACCTACAACTACAGATTGTGATGAACTTATAAAGAAAAAAGGAATTTATCTTATTCCTGATTTCCTGTGTAATGCCGGTGGTGTGACATGCAGTTATTTTGAACAAGTTCAATGCAACATGAACTATTTCTGGTCTAAAGAAGAAGTACTGGAAAAGCTTGATTTTAAAATGACCTCCGCTTTTCATGCTGTTCATAATCTGGCTAAGGAAAAAGGAATTTATATGCGCGATGCAGCCTATGTGATTGCTATTAATCGTGTGGTAGAAGCAGTTAAGCTTCGTGGTTGGGTATAACAAATCAAGTTATAATTAAAAACTGCTGCCAATTAACACTAATTGGCAGCAGTTTTGTTTTCCTTTAAAAAATCATCATATATTTGAGTACCCATAAAGAGTACTCAATTTTATTTAACCAAATTTCACTCCAAGAGGCCTACCAAAATTTCGTACCCATCGAGGGTACAAAATTTTGCCTCTTTCATTTCATTCCAAGAGGCCTACCAGACAACTCTCTGCATTGCTATTGTTGCAATTCCAATAAAGTATTCGGACTCCCTGCGGATATGAGCTATTACTGTAGACGCAACAGGGTTTTCCTGGACAGCGGAACTCTTCGAAGAAAGTAAATTAAGGAAAGTAACGAACTCTTTGCTTTGATTAATACAGCAAATTATGAACTGCATTATTTGTTGCTGTAACTGCGGGCTGATATATGAGCCTGCTCGCACGACAGCTTCCACGTATTTGACAGCAGTTTCCCGGGTTTGCGTAAGAACCCGTTCCCAGTTTTGCAACTGCTTTACATATTCATCTTCAAGGTTCGCTGCTACATCTCGGATTACGACAGTGTGTTCAGTCTCCTGGTTCTTCCAGAACTCTACTTCGTCAAGAACCCTGTAAAACATTTTGTCTCCGTAATAAAATTGCATTTTCATCAACCTCTCAAAAATATAATATAAAAGTTCCCAAATATATTATATTCAGTGATGAAGATTTGTGTTAAATATATAAATAAGTTAGGTGCCTGGAACCTAACTTATTTATATATTTTGCAATAACATTTTACATTAATTCATATGTTGCAAAAAATTCAACTTCTAAAAACAAATTCTGCTATGGACCACTAGGTCTTAAGCCAATGGAACATAGGATTCTATACTCATCTCTCCAAAATCACTCATGTTATTGTACACAGCAATTGCCATATCAAATATATTAAAAGCAATTGCTGCTCCTGTCCCTTCACCCACGCACATATCCAAATCTAAAAAGTGTGGCAGTCCAAGCTCTTCAATCATAATCATTCCAGCAGGTTCTTTTGATATATGTGTCGCAAACATATAATCTTTAGCAATAGGACAAAGCTTCACAGCAATCAAAGCCGCAACAGAAGAAATGAATCCGTCTATCAAAATCGGTATACGATGGATTCCACCTCCGAGATAAACTCCTGCAAGTGCTGCAATATCCAGCCCTCCAACCTTTGACAATACATCTATGGGATCATTTGCATTAGGCTTATGCATTCTCAATGCCTCTTCTATAACATGTATTTTTCGGGCTAAACCTTCTTTTGCAAGCCCTGCTCCTTTTCCCGTAACCACCGCAGGAGATTTATTAAGTAAGCATGCCGTGATAGCACTACTTGAAGTGGTATTTCCAATACCCATTTCACCAGTAGCTATCATTTTAAATCCCTTTTCCTTCAGTTCACCTACCATATCAATTCCCACCCTTATAGCCTCTAAAGCCTGTTCTCGGCTCATTGCGGGTTGCTTATACAAATTATTGGTTCCATACATTATTTTTCTGTTGATTATTCTGTCGTTATGCACTTCTGAGGCAATTCCCACATCCACAACAATAACCTCTGCATTGCTTTGAGCAGACAGAATATTTATGGTAGCCCTGTTTCGCGTCATGCCTTCTGCCATAATACGTGTTACATCCTGACCCGCTTGTGTGACACCTTCTGCCACAACACCGTTATCAGCACACATAACTAATGTACACTTTTTAGAAATATCAATTTTGTCATCTTCAAAAATACCTGCAAGCTTTATAAGGGCACCTTCAAGCTTGCCAAGGCTATTAATAGGCTTAGCAATGCTATCTAATCGTTTTTGTGCCACTTCCATCTTTTCCTGGTTTAAAGAATCAATTTTTATGTTCATTCTGATACCCCCAAATTTTTAATAATTTTGTTGACAAATTTTTATCCTATTTTTCATACTAATATAATATCATTCCCATTCCCTAACCTTCCACATTTGTATTTACACAGCTCACAATATTTTAACATAAATCCACTTGCTTCTTTAAAGTGCAGTCCCTTTTTTGGGCACAAACAATCCGGTCATATCTACTCCTTCGTGCTTCAGTAGCTCTATCTTTTTTTCGATTCCGCTTGCATAGCCAGTCAGGCTTCCGTTGGCACCTACCACACGATGGCAAGGTATAATGATTGATATAGGGTTGTGCCCAACAGCACCACCTACAGCTTGCGCAGACATCCTATCCTTTCCCATACGTTTTGCAACCTCTTTTGCAATGTTACCGTATGTTGTCAGCTCACCATAAGGTATTTCAATAAGAATCTTCCATACCTGCTGTTTGAACTCACCACCAATCGGAGCAAGGCGCAATCTGAATAATTTCGGTTTCTTTCCAGCAAAATAATCCTCCAACCATGCTATGCCTTTTTGAAGTATTGGAAGGTCATTTTTTTCAATGATATCTTTTGATATTGTGTTTCCACTATATTTCTGCCCAACAATCCACAGACCGATAATGCTGCTTTCATCACTTGCAAGCAAAACATCCCCAATCGGAGATTTGTAATGTGCCGAGTAATACATGTTCTCCCCCCTTGACATAAAAATATAGCGCAAATACAGAAACAATAAATATGCAATTGACAATCTTGATAAGATACTTAATTCCTTGGATATCGCCTTTGAGGGTTAAAAGACAGTATCAAAATTTATTGAAAATTAACTAGCGTAAAAAGATAATTGAAAATCTAACAGCATAAATTATACAGGCTTGCAGGCTTACTTTCACAACTTCAATATTTAGTCATTATAATAAACTTCAACCAGATATAAGCCTTTTGCCGGTGCAGTTCTACCTGCCCTTTTCCTGTCCAAGCTCTTAATTATGTCCGATATACTGTCAGAGGGTATTCTCCCTATGCCGATATCAATAAGCGTACCTGCCATTATCCTGACCATATTGTATAAAAAACCATTTCCCGATACTTCAAAGGTGATAATATCATCTTCTTTTTCAACAGATACCGATGTAATGGTTCTTGTCGAAGTCTTTACACTGCTCCCCGACGCTCTGAACGCAGCAAAATCGTGGGTACCCGCAAAACATCCGGCTGCTTTTTTCATTGCATCAATGTCCAGCCCATGTGAGACATGATAGGCTCTATTCCTTAAGATAGCCGACCGAAACCGAGAATTGTATATAAGGTATCTGTATTTCTTCCCCTTTGCCATGTACCTTGAATGAAAACCCATGTCAACCTCCTGTGATTTCCTTATTACAATATCTTCCGGGAGCATACGGTTTAGAGCATAGGAAAACCTGTCCGGAGGTATTGATGAACAGGTTTTAAAATTTGCTGTCTGACCATAGGCATGAACTCCAAAGTCCGTCCTGCTTGAGCCTACAAGGCTGATTTCCTCTCCTGTAAGGCTCTTGATTGCTTTCTCTATAGTATCTTGAACTGTTATGGCATTAATTTGACTCTGCCATCCATGATAATTCGTACCGTCATATTCTATTATAAGTCTAATATTTACCATAATATCTTTGTCTTCAATTAACCTTTCCTAGCATTGCCGCACCAATTATTCCTGCCTCGTTACCCATCTGTGCTGTCTTAATCTTTGTCTGGGGAATATCTTCATTGCCGTAAACTCCCTCTTTTATAATATCCCCCAAAGGCTTCAGAAGGTATTCGCCCTCTTTGCATATGCCTCCTCCAATAACAATTATCTCTGGCATAAGAAAATTTATAACATTTATAAGTCCTTCAGCTAAATACTGTATATACTGTTTAACAACTTTTTTACCAGTTTCATCGCCTTCTCTTGCAGCATCAAAAGCGGTTTTTGCATCCACTCTTGATAAATCACCTTCGATAAGCTTATTTATAAGAGAATCAGGATTCTCCAATGCAGCCTTTTTCGTCTGTCTTATCAGAGCTGTTGCCGATGCATAGGATTCCCAGCAACCTTTTCTACCGCAAGTGCACGGTTCACCGTCACAAACTATTACAGAGTGTCCTAATTCTGTTCCTGCAAAATTAAACCCACTGTAGATTTTACCATCTATTACTATGCCTCCGCCAATTCCGGTTCCAAGTGTGATAGTAACTGAATGTTTTACTCCTTTTGCCGCCCCTACCAGGCTTTCAGCAAGCGCTGCACAGTTTGCGTCATTATCAAGGTAGACCAGCAGATTTATATACTTTTGAAGCTCTGCCCTTACTGGCACGTTCCGAAAATTCAAATTGTTGTTATAAACCAGAATTCCGTTTTTACAATCAGGTGTTCCCGGACTTCCAACACCGATATTTTCAATCTGGTCAAAGCTCACTCCTGCATCTCTTATCACCTTTAACACAAGCATTGCCATATCTTTTAGAATTTCCTGATATGCTCTTTCACGATATGTGGGTACACTGTCCTTATGAACTATTACACCTTCTTCATTGACAAGTCCTGCTGCAATATTTGTTCCTCCAAGATCAATCCCTATATAATACATTTGTATCCTCCCAATCAAAATACATAGTTTAAAAAACATATAGCTTCCATTACTATATTCGCATGAACAGCTATTTGAAACTAAATAGCAACATAGAAAAAACGGATGCAATATTTCACTCATCCCTTAATACAATATAATATCACGAAAATCACTTTTTTCAATGTAGAATTATTTTCATGTAGAATCATTTCCGTGGTATATCTAAGTACTATTATAATTATACAGGCTTTTTAATATATTGTATATATAGAAGAAGAATTTCAAAAAGCATTACTATGGACAGTAGTTTCAAATCAACTCCTGTCAGCTTGAGTTGCTTCATTCTTGTTCTCCCTTTCCCTCCTCTGTAACACCTCGCTTCCATAGCTAGAGCCAATTCGTCAGCTCTCCTGAAAGCACTTATAAATAAAGGTATGAGCACAGGTATAAAACTCTTTGCCCTTTGAATGAGGTTTCCCGAATCAAAATCCGCTCCCCTTGAGGTCTGAGCTTTTATTATTTTATCAGTTTCCTCCATAAGGGTGGGTATGAAGCGTAATGCAATAGTCATCATCATTGCAAACTCGTGTACCGGTACATGTAATCTTTTTAATGGGTTGAGAAGCTTTTCAAGTCCGTCGGTAAGTGAAATGGGTGTAGTTGTAAGCGTCAGAACCGATGTACTTATAATCAGGAGTGAAAGCCTCAAAGCTATTTTTGCTGAGGTATCTATTCCTTCATAAGTAAATTTTATAAATCCATACTCAAACAAGACAGTCCCCTCTGTTGTAAAAATATTTATTACTGCACTGAAAATTATAATATACATTATTGGCTTAAGCCCCTTTAGTGTGTACCTTATGGGTATCTGTGAAAACCTTATTGCCAGCAATGTAAAAGCTGCAAAAATGAAAAAAGCAGTATACGATGAAATAAGAAGTACCGTTATCGTAAAAATAAAGGTAAGAATAATTTTGGTCCTTGCATCTGCCTGGTGTAGCAATGAATTACCGGGAAAATACTGTCCGATGGTTATATCTTTAATCATTTATGTTTCTCCCTTAAAATCTGTTTTTTCTTTACCAATTCCGTTACCATGAAGAAAAACTCTTTTTAGCTCTTCTTTTGCCTGGTCAACTGTAAATATATTATCATTAATATCAGGTAGCAACTCTTTCATCCTCTTCATAAAATATGTTATCTGTGGCGCTGAAAGACTTATCTTCTCAAGAAGTTCCACATTGTTAAAAACTACAGCTATCGGTCCGTCCATCTCTATACTGCCCTGACTCATAGCAATTACCCTATCAACATATTCTGCAATATCCTCCATACTGTGGGATACAAAAACAACTGTCATACCCTTGGTATTATGAAGTTTCTTAATCATACACAATATCTCGTCTCGACCTCCAGGGTCAAGACCTGCAGCAGGTTCATCCAGTACGAGTATGGAGGGCTCAAGAACCAGTATACCGGCAATAGCTACCCTTCTTTTCTGTCCACCGGAAAGTTGAAAAGGTGATTTTGCCAGAATTTCTTCGTTTAAGCCCACCAAGCTTAATGACTCACGAACCTTTTTATCCACCTCTTGTTCTGAAACCCCTTTTTTCCTGAGTCCAAATGCTATATCCCTGTAAACAGTTTCCTCAAAAAGCTGGTGTTCAGGATACTGAAAGACCAATCCCACCTGCCTTCTCAATTCCTTTGCACCCTTAGATGATATTTCTGCACCATTTATACTCACACTTCCCGAAGAAGGCTTTAAGAGCCCGTTAAAGTGCTGTATCAGTGTAGATTTCCCTGAACCGGTATGTCCTATTATTCCTACTATCTCACCATGCTCTATTTTGAGATTTACATTGTCCAGTGCTCTTTTTTCAAACGGAGTCCCTTTCATATATATGTATGAGAGGTTCTTTACCAGTATTGACATTTTACCTCCAATATCAGTACTATATTTTATCAATCATAATTATTTATACACTTTTTAACCTTCAAGTTCAAGTAATACTTAAATGATTACTTGAATTATACCCTATCATTAATTCGCAGTTTTATGCTATAATCAATATTGTTTTTCTAATTATAAGCTACAAATCATATAGAAGAGGAGAATCTTTTATGGATCATTATTACTCAAAAAATCCGGATGCACCGCATGATATACATAAAATAAATTATAAAATAGATGAAAAAGTTCTTGAGTTCCTGACAGACGCCGGCGTGTTCTCCAAAAAGAAAATTGATTTTGGAAGCGACCTTTTAATTCAATCAATTCCCCCAACTAATGGAGCAATACTTGATATTGGCTGCGGATACGGAGTAATAGGTATTTCCCTTGCAGCGGTAAACCCCGATTCAAAGATCAATTTGATTGACATAAACGAAAGGGCAGTAGATCTTGCTAATCGGAATATTGAAATGAACGGAATCGTCAACGCAAAAGCCCTATGCAGTGACGGATTTGCAAACGTGTCTGGTACATATGACTTAATAGTGAGTAATCCTCCAATACGCACGGGAAAAAGGGTAATCTACCCCATTTTTGAAAACAGTATATATTTCTTGAATCCAAGCGGGTCAATATACCTTGTTATACAGAAGAAACAAGGTGCACAATCTGCGATAGCCAAGCTAGAATCAGTTTACGGCAACTGTGAAGTGGTTAACAAGGACGGTGGCTATTGGATACTTAAAAGCACAAAGAATTGAATGTAGCTTTTTATATCTTTAGAAAATCCCTAAGGCTCTTAACAGCGTCTTCAACATGCAAAACATTATAGGAAAGCCCATATCCTTCTTTCGCAAGCTCATAAAACAGCTTTGTAACCTGTGGAACGTCCAACCCTAGTTTCTTTATCTGCTCAACTCTTGAGAAAACTTCCACTGGTTCTCCATCCATTACAATGCTACCTTCGTCAATAACCAGAATCCGGTCTGCTGTCACTGCCTCTTCCATATGGTGGGTAATGTGGATTATGGTTATTTTTTCTTCTCTGTTCAATTTTTTAAGAACTGACAGCACTTCTTTTCTTCCTGCAGGATCAAGCATTGAAGTAGCTTCATCTAGTACTATACATCGTGGTTTCATTGCCAATATACCGGCAATGGCGACTCTCTGCTTCTGCCCACCCGACAAATGGTGAGGAGCAGTATTTATGTAGTCGGTCATACCAACTTCATTAATTGAGTACTGCACTCTTTTTACAATTTCTTCAGGAGATATTCCAAGATTCTCCGGTCCAAAAGCAACATCTTCTTCCACTGACGTTGCAACCATCTGGTTATCAGGATTTTGAAATACCATTCCGACCGTCTGCCTTATATACCAAGTATTACTCTCATCACACGTATTCATATTCATTACATATATTGTTCCCTCAGATGGTAATAAAAGAGCATTAAGAAGTCTTGCAACAGTCGATTTTCCTGAGCCGTTCCTGCCTAACACAACGACAAACTGACCTTCTTCTATTTTAAAACTCATATTTTTTACAGCAGGTATACCCTTTGGCTCCTCCTGATTTGCGTTATAAGTAAATTCAACGCCCTCAACTCTGATAATATCTTCCATAAATATAATTTACCTGCCCCTGTATCAAAATCTAAAGGGACTAGGGTGAACTTCATCAACCTAATCCCTAAAGCATCATTACTCCATAAAATTACTACTATACAAATTCTAGTATAACTACATCTGCTGCGTCGCCTCTTCTTTTACCTATCTTGTAAATCCTTGTATATCCGCCGTTTTTATCTTTATACTTTGGTGCTATTTCATCAAATAACTTATTAGTAAGACTTACAGACTTACCATCGCTGTCTTTGATTCTGTAGAGCCAGTTCATAGCTCTTCTCCTTGCATTAAGCCTTGACGGATTATCAACTGCCACCATATCTGTCTTTATTTCTCTTTCAACTACTTGGTACTTATTACCGTTCTTTGATGTAACCGTATTTGTTATTTTATTTCCTTTTGCGTCTAGCTTTGCTGCACTTATCTTTACCTGCTTTGAGGTCGTGTTATCACATTCCTTAATTGCTGATGAGATAAGTCTTTCTGCTATATTTTTCACTTCTTTAGCTCTAGTCTCAGTAGTTTCAATTCTACCATTCTGAAAAAGCGACGTAACAAGACCTTTAAGCATTGCTTTTCTCTGGTCGGTTGCACGTCCTAATTTCCTTTGCCCTGGCATTCTTATACCTCCCTTACTATAAATCTGTTTATTTTTAAGTGCCCTTCACTTACAAGTACTTTTAAGCATTACGGATTTGCATTCTTCTCATAATGCTTAAATGTGCTTCCTTGGTTTGTGTCCTGTATGCTCTGGAATAAGCTTCTATTACAGGGCACTAATCTTCATTTGGCACAAGTGAAAGTCCTAATGCTTTCAGCTTGTTGAGTACTTCTTCAAGGGACTTTCTTCCCAAGTTTCTAACCTTCATCATATCTTCTTCTGTTCTGTTTGTCAGATCCTCAACAGTGTTTATCCCTGCTCTCTTCAAGCAATTGTAAGATCTAACAGACAGATCAAGTTCCTCAATTGTCATCTCCAGAACTTTTTCCTTCTTAGTTTCTTCTTTCTCAACCATTATTTCGGTATTCTTAGCACTATCCGACAAGTCAATAAAGAGATTCAGGTGCTCACTCATTATCTTTGCACCAAGGCTTATTGCCTCGTCCGATTTTATGCTTCCATTTGTCCAGACCTCCAGCGTTAACTTGTCATAGTCAGTAACCTGACCAACACGAGTATTTTCTACAGTGTAGTTAACCTTTCTGACCGGAGTGAAAACTGAATCAATAGGAATTATACCGATCGGTTGTCCTGCGTGCTTGTTCTTTTCCGCAGTCACATAACCCCTTCCTCTGTCCAGCGTCAGTTCCATATAGAGTCTATGTTCTCCGCTTAAGGTTGCAATTTTGTGTTCGGGATTCAAAATTTCAACATCTGCATCAGCTTTTATGTCAGAAGCGCAGATATCTCCTTCACCGTCAGCATCTATATAAACTACCTTCGGCCCATCGCTAAGAAGATTAATGGATAAACCTTTTACATTCAAAATTATTTCAGTTACATCTTCTACCACACCTGGTATTGTTGAAAACTCATGTAGCACACCGTCTATTTTGATTGAAGTTACAGCCACACCAGGTAAAGATGAAAGTAATATTCTTCTTAGTGAATTACCAAGAGTGATACCATATCCTCGTTCCAAAGGTTCTACTACAAACTTGCCGTACGTGTTATCTTCACTAAATATTACACCTTCAATTTTCGGCTTTTCAATTTCAATCATCAAAAACCCTCCTTTTTAGAACTTTTATATTTTTTTTGAGGGCAACTGATTCAAAATTCTTTATCTCCAATCATACATTACAAACTTCCATCTCTAATTTTGAAATCCTCAGTTGCTTAACCAAGCAAATATACTAAAAAAGTTTATTTCTGTATAAGCTATATAAATTACTTGGAGTATAACTCAACTATAAGGCTTTCTTTTAACGGTAAATCAATATCGTCCCTAGACGGCAGAGCAGTCACTTTACCTGACATGTTATCAGCGTCAATCTCAATCCACTTCGGGGCAGCCTTGCCTCCAACAATATCTGCAATAGATTTTATCTTTGGAGAACTTTTGCTTTTCTCGCTTATAGCGATAACATCACCAACTTTAATAAGATATGACGGTATGTCAACCTTCTTGCCATTCACTGTAAAATGTCCGTGTCTCACAAGCTGTCTTGATTCAGGTCTTGAGGTTGCAAGCCCCATTCTGTAAACTGCATTATCCAACCTCAATTCAAGTATCTGGAGAAGGTTCTCCCCTGTAATACCTTTTTTCTGAACTGCCATGTCGAAATACCTTCTGAACTGACCCTCAAGAATTCCATAATATCTTCTTGCCTTCTGTTTTTCACGTAGCTGAATACCGTATTCAGACAGTTTCTTCCTGCTTTGTCCATGCTGTCCAGGAGCATAAGCTCTTCTGGAAACCGAGCATTTATTTGTATAGCATCTTTCTCCTTTTAAGAAAAGTTTTTCACCTTCTCTACGGCAAAGTCTGCAAGATGCATCGGTATATCTTGCCATTTATTCCTACACCTCCAACAATGTAATAAATTCAATATTAACTATTTCATTCAGAATATTTTTATTATTATACTCTTCTTCTCTTTGGCGGTCTGCAACCGTTATGCGGAATAGGAGTAACATCTTTTATAAGACTTACTTCAAGTCCGGCGGCTTGCAGTGCCCTTATTGCCGCTTCTCTTCCTGACCCCGGTCCTTTTACATAAACTTCAACAGTTTTTAAACCATGTTCCATTGCAGCTTTTGCAGCTGTTTCGGCAGCCAGTTGGGCAGCAAAAGGCGTACTTTTCTTAGAGCCTCTAAAGCCAAGACCTCCTGAGCTTGCCCATGAAAGCGCATTTCCAGAGACGTCAGTCAAAGTTACTATTGTATTATTAAATGTAGAGCGTATATGTGCAGCACCACGTTCAATATTTTTACGTTCTCTTCTTTTCTTGGTGGCTCTTTTACCACCTGATTTAGTTGCCATTAACCTTCTTACCTCCTTTTATTATTTCTTTCTTTGTATACCGACGGTTCTCTTAGGACCTTTTCTTGTCCTTGCGTTTGTTTTGGTTTTTTGGCCCCTTACAGGAAGACCCGTTTTGTGCCTTCTACCTCTATAACAACCGATTTCCATTAACCTCTTGATATTAAGTGAAACCTCTCTTCTTAAGTCCCCTTCAACTTTGTGCTCCTTATCAATGCTTTCTCTGAGCTTGTTTATTTCATCATCGGTTAAATCTCTAACTCTAGTATCTGGATTAATACCTGTCTTTGATAATATCCTGTTTGACAGTGTTCTGCCAATTCCAAAGATGTAAGTCAATCCAATTTCTACCCTTTTTTCTCTGGGTAAATCGACTCCGGCAATACGTGCCATTATTTTTACACCTCCATAATAATTCTCAATAAAATAATATTGAATACAGATTTTATTTTAATATTCTATCAAATAAACAATCCAGGAATAAACATAACAACTTTTAAAGCTTAATGTTCATCAGCCGCTCCTGTATGTTATTTTTAATAATTAATGCATTTGTCTTAAGATGACAGTTGACAAAGGACAGTTTGCTTTACTTTCAAGGATACTGCCCATTGTCAACTGCCACCCATTATAATCTTACCCTTGCCTTTGCTTATGCTTGGGATTCTGACAAATAACCATTACCCTGCCTTTTCTTCTGATTATTTTGCATTTTTCGCAAATAACCTTAACAGACGGTTTTACTTTCATTCCAATACCTCCTTGATTACTTGGCTCTCCATGTTATTCTACCACGGGTCAGGTCATAAGGAGAAAGCTCTAATGTAACCTTATCTCCTGGCAGAATCCTTATAAAATTCATCCTAAGCTTTCCTGATATATGAGCCAGAATTTTGTGTCCATTATCCAGTTCCACTTCAAACATTGCATTTGGCAAGGCTTCTACCACCTTACCTTCAACTTCAATTACATCTTCCTTAGACAAACTGTAAACCCCTCCTTAATCCTTATAGCAATCCGTGTTTTAAACTTCGGACTTGTTTTCAACTTCATGGATTTCCGATAAAGCTTTCCTTAATTCTGAATTCGAAACCCTCATACTGTTCTTAAGTTTCTCATTTATAAATGTAACAACTTCATCGGTTAGCTCCAAATGCTTCACTTTCTTTCTTTTAGCCTTTTCCAATCTTCTAAGGTCACCGTCCGCTACCAGTACATAAAGTTCATCGACTATTTCTACTATTATGAACTTTCTACCGGCATCTCTTCCTGCTTTTGAGAAAACCACCTGACCCAGGCTGACTTTCATATACTCACCTCAGTCCAATGCTGTACTATCAGCTTAACTTCGTCAGTATCAAAGGTTCTTCTTCAGTAACTGCAACAGTATTTTCATAATGTGCAGAAAATTTACCGTCCGTGGTTACCACCGTCCAGCCGTTATCAAGTACTTTTACATCATGGGTTCCTTCGTTTACCATAGGCTCTACAGCAAGCGTCATTCCCTTTTGTATCCTGTACCTGTGTCCTCTGCAACGGTAATTTGGTATTTGAGGTTCCTCATGCATCTCGGTACCAATACCGTGACCTACAAACTCTCTCACTACTGAATACCCATGCTTTACAACATAGTCTTCAATGGCAGCCGATATATCTATTATCCTGTTTCCTTCCCTTGCGAGCTTTATTCCTTCATAAAAACTCTGCCGGGTTACCTCAATGAGCTTTGTTGCCTCATCCGATACCTTTCCTACAGAATAAGTTCTTGCAGCATCCCCATGATAACCACTCAGATATGCACCTATATCAATACTTATAATATCGCCATCTTTTAACTCTCTTAAACCGGGTATACCGTGAACAACTTCCTCATTTACTGATGCACATATGCTCGCCGGAAAATCCGGTACACCTGGATAAGGTGCAGGATACCCTTTAAACGAAGGTGTTGCTCCTTTACTTTTAATAAATTCTTCAACAATTCTGTCAAGCTCAAAAGTGGTAACACCCGGCTTTACAGCTTCTTCAACCTTTTTATGAGCCAGAGCCACTATCTCTCCAGCTTTACGCATCATGTCTATTTCATTTCTGTTTTTTATTGAAATCATATCAAACTCCATTTAAGGCTTTTAATACTGCATTCGATGTATCCTCTATCTTTTGGTATCCATAAACTGTAATAAGTTTTCCCATACCCTTATAGTATTCTATAAGAGGCTCAGTCTGTATATGATAAGTTTTAAGTCTTTGTAAAACTATCTCTTCCCTGTCGTCATCTCTTTGGATAACTTCAGCTCCACACTGATCACATGTATTCTCCGCTGTTGTCGGATTGTACAATTTATGATAACTCATTCCACATTTTGAGCATATCCTACGTCCAGACATCCTTTTTATGATATCATCATCATTAACATGAATGTTTAAAACACAGTCAAGCCCTACACCGATACCTGACAGAATCCCATCAAGTTCTTTAGCCTGCTCTATTGTTCTTGGAAATCCATCTAAAACAAAGCCATTTTCACAGTCAGACTGTTTAAGCCTGTCATCAACTATATCTACAGTAATCTGGTCAGGAACCAGCAAGCCCTTGTCAATATATTCTTTTGCGCGCCTCCCAAGCTCTGTGCTGTTCTTAATGTTGTACCTGAATATATCACCGGTTGAAATCTGTGGTATTTTAAAGGCTTTAGCTATCTCCACTGCCTGGGTTCCCTTGCCCGCGCCCGGTGCTCCTAACAGTACAAGTCTCATTTCGTTCCTCCATTTATACCTTATGTCTTAACATAATATAATGCACTTCCAACTTCACCCTATCATTTATCGACTTCATTCAAGAAATCCTTTATAATGTCTCATGAGCATTTGTGATTCTATTTGTTTAACTGTATCGAGTGCAACACCAACAAGAATCAGCACCCCTGAGCCTGCAAACCAAACTCCCTGTATATTTGTTATGCTTCCAATAACAGCAGGGAAAGTCTGTATAAGAGCAAGGAATACCGCTGAGAACCAAGTTATCCTGTTCAATACTTTAAAAATATAGTCCGATGTTGGTTTTCCCGGTCTTATTCCCGGTATGAATCCACCGTTCTTTTTCATGTTGTTCGCTATTTCAATCGGGTTAAACTGAATAAATGTGTAAAAGAACGTAAAAAACATAACCAGTACAGCCGATACCAAAGCCAACCATATACTTCTTTGAGCATCCTTAAAGAACATAACCACCGGATGTGTGGAATTTGCCCAGAAGAAAGATATCAGAGTGGATGGAAGTGCAACAAACGACATGGCGAATATAATTGGTATAACTCCCGCAAGATTAACCTTTATAGGAATATGTGTACTCTGTCCTCCGTATACTTTTCTTCCTACAACTCTTTTTGCATATTGTACAGGAATTCTCCTTTCCGCCTGTTGCACAAAAACAACAGCAACAATTACAGCTATAAAGAACACCATAACTAATGCAACTCCAAAGTATCCAAAAATGCCTTCACCAAAGTTACCCATTTCGAAGTTCAATGCTATTGCATTCGCTCCTGCCGGTCCTCTTGAAACAATACCTGCAAATATTATCATGGAAATACCATTTCCAATTCCGTACTCGGTTATTTGTTCACCAAGCCACATCAGAAATGCAGTACCTGCTGTAAATGATAATGTTATAGTTAAATACGACACTAGACCCGGGTTGCCAACTGCTCCCCTTAAGCCAAAGTACAAAGCCGTTGCCTGTAAGAATGCGAGAACTACTGTTCCATATCTTATATACTGTCCTATAATCTTTCTTCCTTCTTCCCCTTCTTTAGCAAGTTGCTCAAGTTTGGGAATAGCTACAGTTAATAGTTGCATTATGATCGACGAATTAATGTAAGGTGTAATACTCATTGCAAAAATAGTTGCTTGGGAAAAAGCTCCGCCTGATACAATGTCAAAAAAGCCAAATATCGTTTCTCCGCCGGCAAACAAGCTTGCCAATTGCTCGGGATTCATTCCTGGCACAGGAATATAAGAGCCTAACCTGAATATTAAAATCATAATCAATGTGAAAAACATCTTTTTCCTAAGATCAGGTATTTTCCAGGCATTTCTCATAATCTCCAGCATCCCACCCATACTATATCACCTCGACCTTTCCTCCTGCGTTCTCTATCTTTTCTGAAGCGGTTTTGGTAAATCTTGCTGCTTTAACAGTAAGTTTTTTAGTGAGCTCACCGTTTCCTAAAACTGCAACTCCATCTATTACTTTATTTACCAGACCTTTTTCCCTAAGAAGTTCTTCAGTTACTACTGTTCCGCTATCAAATGTGTTCAAGTCGCTGACATTAACTTCCGAGTATACCTTCGCAAAATCTTTATTATTAAACCCTCTTTTTGGCAGTCTTCTATAAAGAGGCATTTGTCCACCTTCGAAACCCGGTCTTACGCCACCTCCAGCACGAGCATTCTGACCTTTATGCCCTTTACCTGCAGTCTTACCATTACCAGTTCCGTGTCCTCTGCCTTTTCTCTTCGGCAATGTTTTTGAGCCTGGTGCAGGCTGTAACTCAAATAGCTCCATGGATTACACCTCCCTTATATTTCTTCTACAGATAAAACATGTACTACTTTTTTTATCATACCTCTAATCTGAGGATTATCCTTTTGTTCTACAGAGGCGCCTATTTTCCTTAGACCTAAAGCTTCTACGGTAGCAGCCTGCCCCTTTTTTAATTTATTGGTACTCTTAACCAAGGTTATCTTAAGATTTGACATGAGAAGTTTCCCTCCTAACCTAATACTTCTTCTACAGTTTTATTACGGAGCTTGGCTACTTCTTCAACCGTCTTAAGCTGAGTAAGACCTTCTAAAGTTGCTTTAACCACATTTGTAGGGTTATTTGATCCTAACGATTTTGTTCTGATGTCGTGAAGTCCTGCCAACTCCAGAACCGCTCTTACCGGACCTCCAGCTATAACTCCAGTACCGGGCCCTGCCGGTTTCAGAAGAACCTTTCCGCCACAATATACTCCCATTGATTCATGAGGAATTGTGCCTTCAATTAATGGAACCTTTATAAGATTTTTCTTTGCGTCTTCAATTCCTTTTCTGATAGCATCGGGTATTTCTGCTGCTTTTCCCATACCCGCGCCTACATGACCATTTTCATCACCGACAACAACCAAAGCACTAAAACGGAAGTTCCTACCACCCTTTACAACCTTGGTTACACGGCCAATATTTACTACTTTTTCTTTAAGATCCAAAACACTGGCATCTATACGTTGCAATTGTCGTCCCTCCTTTTTCTAAAATTCCAAACCCGCTTCCCTTGCAGCTTCTGCAAGTTCTTTCACTCTTCCGCTATATAAGTAGCCGCCTCTGTCGAATACTACTTTACTTATTCCGCTATTAACAGCTTTTTGTGCTACCAGCTTACCAACTTCCTTAGCTGCATCCTTATTACCGCCGTACTTTACCTTACCCTTCAAATCGCTATCGATTGAAGAAGCCGCAACAAGAGTTTTTCCCGTTGTATCATCAATTACCTGAGCGTAAATGTTGGTCAGGCTTCTGTATACATTTAAGCGGGGGCGTTCGGACGTTCCCTTAACTTTTTTACGTACTCTTGCATGTTTTCTAACCCTTGCGATATTTGTAACAGGTTTTTTTATCATTAAGTCTCACTCCCTCCTACTTCTTACCTTTTCCGCCTGCTTTACCTTCTTTACGTCTGATTACCTCGAAATCGTACTTGATTCCTTTGCCTTTATAAACTTCAGGCTCTCTCTTACCTCTTATTTTTGCGGCAAACTCACCGACAGCCTGTTTATCGATACCTTTAACAATTATCTTGTTTGGAGCCGGTACTTCTACTGTTATACCCTCGGGCTCTTCCATTTCAACAGGATGTGAATATCCTAATGTAAGCACCAGTTTATTCCCCTGCTTTTGTGCTCTGTATCCGACACCATTTATGTCCAAAACTCTTTCAAAACCATCTGTAACACCTAAAATCATATTGTTTACAAGTGTCCTTGTTAAACCATGCAATGCTTTGTGTTGCTTCTGTTCCGTAGGTCTTTGAACTAAAATCGTATCATTTTCTGTTTTTATAATCATATCCTTATGAAACGTTTTTGTCAAAGTACCTTTTTGCCCTTTTACAGTAAGCGTATTGCTTTCTCCAAATTTTATATCAACACCCTTAGGTATTGTTATGGGCATTTTGCCTATTCTCGACATTTTTAAGCACCTCCGTTCTTAATATTATGAGACGGAAAATTATTTCCGATCTCTTTTCAGAAACATAAACATACATAACTACCACACAAACGCTAATACCTCTCCGCCAACACCGGTAGTTCTCGCCTTTTTATCAGTCATAATACCTTTTGAAGTTGAAAGTATTGCTATTCCAAGTCCACCGAGAACCCTTGGCACTTCACCTTTTCCCGCATATACCCTTAATCCCGGCTTACTAATTCTTTTAATACCTGTTATAACATTTTGTTTATTTCCTGTATATTTAAGCTTAATTCTTATTACGCCCTGCTTACCGTCTTCAATTTCTTCAATACCCTTTATATATCCTTCTTCCATTAAAATGCCTGCTATCGACCTTTTCATATTGGAAGTGGGTATGTCAACCGTTTCATGTTTTGCAGAACTTGCATTTCTTATTCTGGTCAACATATCTGCGATAACATCAGTTGCTTGCATATGCACAAACCTCCTTTCATGAGATAACTTACCAACTTGCTTTTCTTACACCGGGTATTTGGCCTTTATATGCCAGCACCCTGAAGCATAAACGGCATATGCCGAACTTTCTCATATAAGCATGCGGTCTGCCGCACAACTTACATCTATTGTAAGCTCTTGTCTTAAACTTAGGTGCTCTTTGCTGCTTTAGTATCATTGACTTTTTTGCCACGCACAAATCCCTCCCTTTAGCTCTGCGTAAACGGCATTCCTAAAAGTTTAAGAAGTTCTTTTGCTTCTTCATCAGTTTCTGCCGTTGTTACAAAAGTAATATCCATTCCTCTTATTTTTTCAACCTTATCATAGTCTATTTCAGGGAATATAAGCTGCTCTTTTACACCCATGGAGTAGTTTCCCCTGCCGTCAAACGAATTCGCAGATACTCCTCTGAAGTCTCTTACTCTCGGGAGTGAAACATTTATAAGCTTATCTGCAAACTCATACATTCTATCTCCTCTTAAGGTTACTTTGCATCCTATATTCATACCTTCTCTCAATTTAAATGCAGCAACTGACTTTTTAGCTTTGGTGATAATTGGCTTTTGTCCTGCTACAAGAGCCATATCGTTTACAGCTGAATCGAGAGCCTTCGGATTTTCCTTTACATCCCCAACGCCCATATTAAGAACTATTTTCTCGAGCTTGGGTATCTGCATAGTACTTTTATAATTAAATTTTGTTTTTAATGCCGGTGCTACTTCTTTTATATATTTGTTCTTTAATCCTGGCATTTATAAACCTCCTTTCAACAAAAATGCTTGTATTACTTCTTGACTGATTTTATGTTATCGATTATTTCTCCGCATTTTTTGCATTGTCTGTCTTTCTCACCATTTTCATGAACCTTCTTTGCAATTCTTGTTGGTTTTCCGCATCTTGGACATACCAGCATAACTTTTGAACTATGCACTGGTGCCTCCTGGTGAATTATACCGCCCTGCTGCATTTGCGATCTAGGCTTTTTATGCTTTGTTCTCACATTAACGCCTTCAACAAGAACCATGCTTTTATCACTAACTACTTCAAGAACTTTTCCCTTTTTATCGGCATCCTTACCGTTTAGGATTATTACGGTATCGCCTCTTTTAACGTGAACCTTATTAGCCAATTTCAGCGCCTCCTCCCTTATAAGACTTCCGGTGCAAGGGACAGTATTTTCATGTATTCCTTATCCCTTAATTCCCTCGCTACAGGTCCAAATATACGGGTCCCTCTTGGATTTTTGTCTTCCTTAATAACCACTGCTGCATTTTCATCAAACTTTATATATGAACCGTCAGGTCTTCTCACACCTTTTTTTGTACGAACAATTACGCACCTGACTATGTCTCCTTTTTTAACAACTCCACCGGGTGTTGCATCTTTAACCGTAGCAATAACTACATCGCCTACGTTGGCATACTTTCTCACTGAGCCGCCGAGCACTTTTATACACATCAGCCTTTTAGCTCCGGTATTGTCTGCAGACTTTAGCATTGTTTGAACTTGAATCATGTCCGAACCTCCTTTCTATGGTTTTAGCGGGCTCTTTCAATTATCTCCGCAAGTCTCCACCTTTTGTCCTTACTTAGCGGGCGGGTTTCCATAACTCTCACTGTATCCCCAATTTTACATTCATTATTTTCATCATGAGCCTTCAGTATATATGTTCTCTTAACAAATTTTTTATACAAAGGATGTTTTACAGCATTTTCTATACTGACTACTATGGTTTTATCCATCTTGTCGCTGGTAACCTTTCCTACTCTTGTCTTTCTTAGAGCTCTATCAACCAACAGAACCTACCTCCTTCCAAGGCATATTAAATCTTAACACCTTCTAATTCCCTTTGTCTGATTATAGTCTTTATGCGAGCAATTGATTTTTTAACATCTTTTAATTTCATTGGATTATCCAACTGGTTCGTTGCATGCTGAAACCTCAGTTTAAACAGTTCTGATTTAAGCTCCCCCAGTTCTTTTTCCAATTCTTCCTGGGTCTTTTCTCTTAATTCTTTAGCTTTCATTTGCTTCACCACCCATTTCCTCTTCGCGTGATACAAATTTACACTTAATGGGAAGTTTATGCATAGCAAGCCTTAGAGCTTCCCTTGCAATTTCTTCCGACACTCCAGCAATTTCAAACATTACTCTTCCCGGTTTTACTACAGCTACCCAGTACTCTGGTGAACCTTTACCGCTACCCATTCTGGTTTCTGCAGGTTTTTTTGAAACAGGCTTATCCGGAAAAATTTTAATCCAAACCTGACCGCCTCTTTTTATAAAACGAGTCATCGCTACCCTGGCAGCTTCAATCTGATTACTTGTTATCCATGCCGGTTCAAGAGCCTGAAGACCAAACTGACCATTTACAACTTTATTCCCTCTTGTTGCTATACCCTTAAGCCTTCCTCTTTGAACCTTTCTATGTTTAACTCTCTTAGGCAATAACATTACTTAACTCCTCCTTCCGGCTTTTTATCCCTTTTAACAGCTGGAAGAACTTCTCCTTTATATATCCAAACCTTAACACCTAATTTACCGTAAGTTGTATCAGCTTCAGCAAATCCGTAATCAACATCTGCTCTTAAAGTCTGGAGCGGAATTGTTCCATCATGATAATGCTCGGTTCTTGCAATTTCTGCGCCGCCTAAACGTCCAGAAACTGATGTCTTGATACCTTTTGCACCTAATTTCATAGCTCTTGACATAGCCTGTTTCATTGCCCTCCTGAAAGAAATTCTCCTCTCAAGCTGTGATGCAATGTTTTCTGCAACCATCTGTGAGTCTAATTCCGGCATTTTTATTTCTGTTATATTTATGAGAACACTCTTTTGTGTTAGTTTTTCAAGCTGCTTTCTTAATTCTTCGATGCCTGAACCACCTTTTCCGATAACAAGACCCGGTTTTGCTGTGTTAACATTTACCTTTATCTTGTTTGCTGCCCTTTCAATTTCAACTCTTGAAATACCAGCGACATACAACTTTTTCTTAATGAACTTTCTTATTTTGAAATCTTCAACCAAAAAATCACTGAAGTTTTTGTCGTTTGCATACCATTTGGTATCCCAATCTTTAATAATTCCTATTCTCAATCCATGGGGATTAACTTTTTGGCCCATTATCCACCCTCCTTTTCCTTTATTTTCTTTCCTTAACCACCAAAGTTATATGGCTTGTTCTCTTTTTTATCCTGTTTGCTCTTCCCTGAGCTCTTGGCATGATCCTTTTTAATATAGGACCTTGATTTGCAAAAGCTTCTGCAACATATAACTCATCTCTGTTGAGACCTTTATTAGGATCATTTGTAGCGTTTGCTTCAGCAGACCTCAAAAGCTTGAACAGTATTTCCGAAGCAGCCTTTGGAGTATATCTCAATATACCGTAGGCTTCATCAATATTTTTATTTTTAATCAAATCCAAAACTATCTTTACTTTCCTTGGAGATATTCTGGCATATTTAAATTCTGCCCTGCCCTGATCTCGTCCGATTCCAAGGGTTTTTCTCTCACTCTTTGTCAATATAGGAAGTTTCTTTGATTTCGCATGTTTTGCATTATATGCTTCTAATGCTTTATCCTTATCTTCAAGAAGTTCCTGTTTAGATTTTGCACTGTTATCCAACCGGAATTCCTCCTTTCATTTTAAACTTATCTTTACTTTAATGATGTTGATCTTTCCGTATGGCCGCCATGACCTTTGAAGGTTCTTGTTGGAGCAAACTCACCAATCTTATGACCTACCATATCTTCAGTTATATAAACAGGTACATGCTTCCTTCCGTCGTGGACTGCAATTGTATGTCCAACCATTTGCGGAAATATTGTAGATGCTCTTGACCATGTTTTTAAAACTCTTTTTTCATTTTTTTCATTCATTGCCTCTATTCTTTCAAGAAGCTTTACTTGCACATATGGTCCCTTTTTTGTTGACCTACTCATCTATCCCTAGTCCTCCTTTCATTCACCGCTAGTATAAAACAAGTACTTATTTAGTATTCCTTCTCTTTATAATGAACTTATCAGATTCCTTCTTCTTCTTTCTGGTCTTATAACCCAATGTAGGTTTACCCCATGGTGTTACAGGACTTGGTCTTCCTATTGGAGACTTTCCTTCTCCACCACCATGCGGATGGTCAACCGGATTCATTACAACACCACGTACTGTAGGTCTTACACCCATCCATCTTTTTCTTCCTGCTTTGCCTATTGTTATATTTTCATTATCAACGTTTCCGACCTGTCCAACTGTAGCCTTACATGTTTGTCTGAACAACCTTACTTCACCGGAAGGAAGTCTTATCTGAGCGTAGGCTCCTTCTTTTGCCATAAGTTGCGCTGAGTTGCCTGCAGCCCTCACGATCTGCGCACCTTTGCCAGGTTTCAGCTCAATGTTATGAATCATGGTACCAACAGGTATATTGCCTAACTGCAACGAATTACCCGGTTTTATGTCTGCATTCTCACCTGACTCAACGAAATCTCCTACTTTTAACCCTTCTGGTGCAATTATATACCTTTTTTCACCATCTACATAATAGAGCAAAGCTATATTGGCTGTTCTGTTTGGATCATATTCGATTGCTGCAACCTTTGCCTTAATTCCATCTTTATCTCTTTTAAAATCTATAATTCTATACTTCTGTCTTGCTCCTCCGCCATGATGACGAACAGTTATCCTACCATATGAGTTCCTGCCGCCAGTTTTTTTAATTGGTGCCAGTAATGACTTTTCAGGCTCTTTCTTTGTTAATTCCTCGAAAGTAGAAACTGTCATAAACCTTCTAGCTGGAGAAGTAGGATTATACTTTTTAACTGGCATGTCTTTTCACTCCTTTATCAATCTTAACAACTAAGACTAAACTTATTGTGTTACACCAAATTCATCAATACCTGTTTTGTATTTTTTACTTATTGGAACCTGCTTGCCGCCTTTTGCCATGTACACTACAGGCTTGGGATCAACATCAATTTTTACTATTGCCTTCTTCCAATCCGGTCTTGAGCCTTGATGTACTCCCATTCTTTTTTGCTTTCCTTCATAATTAATCGTATTAACATTAAGAACCCTAACCTGAAATAGCTTTTCAACAGCGTGTTTAATTTCAGTTTTTGTTGCATTTACATCAACTATAAAGGTGTACTTTCCGTTTGACATCTCCATATTGCTCTTTTCTGTTATATATGGTTTTCTAATAATATCTTCAGCAGTTCTCATTATGCGTACACCTCCTCAACCTTTGATACTGCATCCCTGGTTATAATAAACTTTTCATGTCTTACAATGTCATAAACATTAATTGTGTTGACAAGAAGAGTTTTAACTCCGGGAATATTTCTTGCCGACAATTGTACGTTTTCATTTTTATCGGCTAAAACAATAACAGCAGTTTCATTTACATTCAAATTTTTCAAAACATCTACCATTTGTTTTGTCTTAATCTTATCGAAATTCAAGCTATCCAATACAAGTATTTCATTCTCATTAACCTTTGATGTAAGTGCTGACTTTAATGCCAATCTCTTAAGCTTTTTAGGTAGTGTATAATTGTAGCTTCTCGGCTTCGGTCCAAGCGCTATACCACCTTTAACCCACTGAGCAGAACGAATACTACCCTGTCTTGCTCTACCTGTTCCTTTCTGTCTCCATGGCTTTATTCCACCACCGCGTACTTCACTTACTGTCTTTGTTGACTGAGTACCCTGCCTTTTATTTGCCAGCTGATTCACCACTACCTGATGAATTGCGGTTTCATTAACATCAACTGCAAATATATTGTCACTTAACTCAATATCTCCAACGACCTTGCCATTTATATCATAAACATCAACCTTCGGCATTCTAATTCCTCCTTTCGCCCATTATTTAACGGCCTTTTACCGTTTCCTTAATCATCAGTAAGCCACCTTTAGCTCCCGGCACGGCTCCTTTAACAAGAAGAAGATTTCTTTCGCTATCCACTCTTACAACATCGAGATTCTGGACTGTTACTCTGTTTACACCCATATGTCCCGGTAGTTTTCTTCCTTTAAATACTCTTGACGGATCAGAGCTCGCTCCCAAAGAACCAACTCTTCTATGATGTTTGGAACCATGGGTTTCCTTTCCGCGTCTGAATCCATGCCTTTTTATAGCACCGGCAAATCCTTTACCCTTTGAGGTACCGGTCACATCAACGCGATCTCCACTCTGGAACATTTCAGCAATTTTTATTTCCTGTCCGACCTCGAACTGTTCCGTATTTTCAACTCTAAATTCTCTCATATATTTCTTTGGTGAAATCTTCAGCTTTGTAAATACTCCCTTTTGTGGCTTGTTGAGTCTTTTTTCCAGAACGTCACCGAATCCAACTTTAATTGCACTATATCCGTCTGTATCAGGATTCTTCTTCTGGACTACGGTCATGGGTCCTGCTTCTATAACAGTTACAGGAACTAATAAACCCTCTTCATCAAAAATCTGGGTCATACCTACTTTTTTGCCTAAAATAAATTTCTTCACTTATTATCCCTCCTATGGTTATTGGTTCACATTACAACCTTTACTGCCATAATGCGAACATGACCTTTTTTACAGTTGTTTTCATTAGAGCTTTATTTCGATATCTACACCGGCAGGCAAATCCAGTCTCATCAACGCATCCACAGTCTTCGGAGTCGGGAGCAGAATATCTATAAGTCTCTTATGTGTTCTCATTTCAAACTGCTCACGGGAATCCTTATACTTATGCGGTGCCCTCAATATTGTTATTATTTCTTTTTCTGTCGGTAACGGCACAGGACCTGACACCTGAGCTCCGGTTCTTTTAGCCGTATCAACAATCTTCTCGGCCGACTGATCAAGAACCTGATGGTCAAATGCTTTTAATCTGATTCTGATTTTTTGTTTGTTTG